>Ga0115006_10001795_pt1 | contig 13722 bp, 8 predicted proteins | sample ArcOceMetagenome_3_FD_88943 | JGI IMG/M metagenome (GOLD analysis project Ga0115006, IMG submission 88943) | Marine eukaryotic phytoplankton communities from Arctic Ocean - Arctic Ocean- Svalbard ARC20M Metagenome | ecosystem: Environmental > Aquatic > Marine > Oceanic | place: Arctic Ocean...
CACCTCAGGACTATGGCATGCACTACCAGTCCCAGCCGCCTCATCTACAGCTCGATGCTGTCGAATCCTTCCGGGCGCAGGAGCAGCAGAGCAAGTATCGCGAATACACGTTGTCGCCAGCCAGTCAAGGAGCGCCAACGCCAACTGGCTCGTCCCCGTATTACCATGGACCCCAGATGACCTCTGCTCCTCAGCCTCCTCCGGCGCAGCAATATCATCATCAACAGGGCGGTGCCTACCCTTCGGCCCAGCAAGGACTTGGATTCACTGCAGAGCCCATCGTTTCTCACATGCACCATCAGTCTCGCAATGAAATGTACACCTACGAAGAAGCGACTCGGGAGACGAGTCAGTCCATGGCAGTTAATCCGAATGTGCAGTCAGCCTATGGCAGTGCCGGTCCGAGAGAGGGAAGTGAGGCCAACATGTCGGAACCCTCCTTTGACCCGTCCTCGATCTCACATCTAACGCAGTCAACGTACAGAACGGTCTCGCAGCACCAGCACCCGCATCCGCATGAACAGCAGCCGGCGACAATTCCATCCGCCAGCGATGGTACGCCTGGTCAGTCGGCGCCATCTCCTCGACCGGTGGCCCCCGTTTTGTCCCCCGAGGCATTCAAGTCTGCCCCGACGAGTGGATTCGAGTCTGATTCTGAGTCAGACTTTGACAACCCAACGTTCTCTCCTCAGTCTGCTGATATCAAGTCCAATGGTCCGTCTGTCACCTCCAAGGCAATATCCGAGGCCGGGAAGTCGGGCTCTTCCTGGTGGAAGGAGCCCTTCGATGATTCGCCTGGCGCGGTTGGAAAGAAAGATAAAGCATTGCAGAGCGTTGCTGAATCGCATTTTGATAGTGATGGTTTCCCCGTACCAGAAACAATGCCTCCTCCTCCTGTCGCGACCCAGTCACCTACGATGTCGAAGTCTGTGAGGACGTCGTCAACGATTCATCGCCCTGTGCGCTTGCCCTCACCGGCTATGAATAGCGTTGCCAGCGGCCAGGCCTCGCATTTCACGGCTGCGTCTGCGGCCACTGCCGATTCGCTCGGGAGGAGGCTTGCTGCCAAACTCAATATCAATCCAGACGACGATGAAGATGTCTTTAGCGGCCTCGAAGACGGCACAGTACTGCCTAGCGCATCGACTCGTCCGGCCTCGAAGTCCCACGACGACATTTTTGATGGCGTCGCCAGTCCAGGTGCGAGCCCCACCGATGCGTCACACAAGGCTGCCTCGAAGGCAAATATCAGTTTGGCTTCCAGGACGTCTTCGGGCGTCGATCTCAACACAGTCGACGGAGAAGGACGCAAGGCATTAATGGACGATGTCACTTCCTTTGGCGGAACTGCTTCTTTCGTCGCGAATAAGCGGCCATCCACCAATACAAGCACACATAATCAGTCCCAATCGCTGAACCTGGAGTACAGTGTCTCGACACCCGCCGAAGGAGTCCTTGGCATGGAACAGGACGAGCCCAAGGCAGCTGGTTTACTGGGCTCGGGCAATGGTACGGCGAGGAAGAGTCAGTTTGTGATGGGAATGGAAGACCAAAACATTCTTGAATTCGAAGATGCTGGTACGGTTACCTCGGACATCACGTCGTCCATTATTGACACCGGCCTCACCGCAAGAAAGGAAGCCTACGAAGCGCACGCGGCTACTGCCGCTGCTCCATCTGTCAGGTACGAGCCAATCCTTGAGGATGACGCCGAGTCTACTAATAAGTCGAGAGCCTCGACCAGTGTTGGGAAGCATGCCATGGACCAGCAAGAGAACGATAACTATGAGGACGAAGACACTTTCGACGCTGACGTCAATACGATCGACAATACCGTCGACAACACCCTGGATAATACATTCGATACGGCCCAGTCAAGAAGGCGCGGCGATAAGAAAGCATCGAGAAGGAAGGGTCGCAAGTCACGAAGACAATATGAATCCGATTCGTACTCAGAAGATACGTACGACGATATCGGTGGAAGCACCGTCATGACCTCGACGAGCGGCGTCTCATCTGGCATAGATTTCTTCGCTAGTTTCGGATGTGGTGTTCTTGATGCCATCGCAACCCAATGCGCTGGCCACGGGCGTCGGCCTCGTAGCTTTGATGACAGATCGCTGGATGACGATCTTTACAACGACGAAGAAGGCCCAAGCTTCGATAGGACCTTAGACAACTCTACGCTCAATGGCACTTTGGGCACTGATACTGTCGGCACAGACCTCGTTGATGGTGGTTTGTCAAGAAAGGTAAGGTGGCCAACAACATTTCCTACTTTCTTTTCTGTCGCCGTCTCTACATTGCACTAATGCGGTTTTATTATCTTTTGTGTGTATCATGACCTCTCAGGAACAGAGACGTTGGGATGTGTGGGATAAGAAGGACTCGGCGACATTGGCCGACAATGCATCGCAATCAGTGGCGAGCAAATCCATGGGTACCGCAACCCATCTCGAAGAGCTCGAGCAACGACAGCAACGAGCGCAGCACTTGGAGCGCCGCGCCCGTGCTCAGGAAAAGCTTTTGCTGAATGCGTATGCTGGTACAGCCGCCGCTATGGACACAGTTGAAGAACTCTCTGCATCGGTGACGCCCACCAGTAATACCAGCAGCAACGCCGAGAACAAGCAGCCAGACCAGGAGTCTCGTCAAAGCTTCTCGAAATCACCCCGAGCGTCGAATGCCACGGGAACTCGTGATGCCCTGCAGCCATCACCGCTCAAGCCTGAGTCACCCTTGCAAATCAAGCCCAAGCCACCAAGTGCCCCCACAGGCAGCAAGATGCTGGCAGCAAAGAGCGCCATCATGCAACGCCAAACGCTGGAAAAGTTTTGCATCCGTCTCAAGAACCAAGGTCTGGATGTTCTCAAGATGAATCGCGACAAGAAATGGCAGGAACGCGCCCTTACTGTCTCGAAGGAGGTAACGTATCTCTCTCAGGGCAAAAATATTTTCTCCGGCGATCGCGGTCACTGCCCCCAGGGCTTGCTTTGGGCCAAGAAGTTCAACACCAAAACGAGAGAGCACAGCGTCGCTGACATCGACAAGACCGGCAAAGGAGGCATGCTACTCAGCCATTTGCAGGGAGCCTCGCTCGGCAACGTAGCGGACTATCCTCTGAGCAAGAAACAACTGCAGGGCGAGTTTAAAGACTCTGTGGTTGTCGTCCTTCACACCGCCGAGGACGGATATCCTGGAAACCTTCGCGATGTAATTATCCGTTGTAGGTCACTGGATGACGCAAATTTTCTTCTTTCTGCTTCCAAGGCTATTGCCGAAATCCTTCAGAGGAATACTGAAGCAAAACTTCTTTCGTCTCACAAGGGTGGTGCGGGCAGTGGCAGTAGGTCGTCATCTCCCTTCATGGCAAGTCCACAGAGCCAAGCCTTGTCTCCCAGAAGCCCCTCCAATAATCCCTTATGGCAGCAGATGTAGATGGAACGGAGCCTTTTTTCTGGTAAAAACGATTACGATCGTACTTTCTAACTTAACTTAGAAGTATATATATATATGTCTCAATATCATTTGCGTACGGCGCGACATGGTGGCACGTGTGTAGTACTTTGATGCTCAACAATACTCAACCTTTGTCTCATCGACATCAAATAACACCAACGGTTCATCTGCATAATCTTCTAGCCTTGCCATTTCCGTCCACTCCACCGCTATCCTCCCACTTTCGTTCAGTAATTCATTGAGATAGTATCGATATATTTCCCTCTGCGCTCGATCACTCTGAGCGAAGATCCAAGCCCTCTTCCCCAAGTCCAAAGCCCTCAGAGTTTGCTTCGCTGCACCCACTGCCACTTTGCTACACTCAAACACGTCGGACATAACGTACAAGTCGGCTTCGGGCAGTTCGGTCTGTGTGCATGTTAAATCAAATATCTGTGTGGACACAATGGATCGCAGACCCTGTTCCCTGGCGGCAGCCTCCACCAACCGAAGCGCGAACTCATCGTAATCGGTGGCAATTACCCTGCTCCCGCCACCGACACTGCCGATGTCAGTGGCAGCTCTGGTCGCCGCAGCCACGATCGAGGGCAGGCCGGGTCCACAGCCAAATTCACAAACTGACCACAAAGGATCACTGTGCTGCTCTATGACCGCGGCAGCAGCCCGGGCAGACGGCCACACCTGAGTCGCGAGAAAGTTGGGGGTGATGGCAAGGGGCGTTCCGTCATGTCCTTCATCATCATGCCTATCTGAATTCGTATGCGTAGGCAGGGTAATAGCGTCAGCGGAATAGCAGAATGGTGGTGAGGCCGACGCAGGATTGGGCAACCGCAGGTACGTCCTGTGTACGCCGACGCCCGAGATGCTGCTGCTAATGATCGACGAGAGGACCACCATATCTATTTATTTTTACATGTATCTGCTTTGCTGCCTGCCGCCTGTACGAGCCGCCTGCCGCCGGAATGAATGAATCGGAAGTGGATGCCCATCATGTGCCGATGTGCCGATGCCATGCGATTCATGCGATGCAGATGATGTGCAATCAGACGGACTTTCCGGGTTCTTTCCGGGCAAATTTATTTGACTTGCTCTTTTTTCTTTTTGACTTTGACGCCTTGGGCGGGCGCGCGCGCGCGCGCGCGCGGCGGGCCGGCCTTCGAGCCTTGGGCCTTGGCTTTCGTATCGCCTCTCGGCGAAGTGCACATTCGGCGCATATTCGCCGTCGGCAACGCACGTTGAAATGAGGCTACAGAAGAGACCAGCTGCCAATGGTTGCGGTTGCTGTGACGATTCCGGGGCAGTGCGAGTGCGTCATTTGAGGCCGTCACGGCCAGCGCCACGGGGAGGCGCGCTGTCTCGGGATCGCATCGTAGCTGGTGTCATGCTTGTCACCCTCTTTGCCGACGGCGCCGCCGCTGCTGCTTCGGCGCCCTCCAATCCTCCTCCTCCAGCCGCATTGGCAGCGATGACGGAGCGGGAAAAGTACGAGATATCCAGACAGCTTGCCAAGGTCGATCCGTTGTCGCGACCAATATCCAATAACGATAAGGACACGCCGTCTAAAAGCGCCGGGATTACCCTCCCCGTGTCCAGCGGCGAATCGGCCTTGATCGATCGAGAGACGGGCCAAATCTTTTGGCAGGGCGGCCCTGGTGTTTTGTACATTGGCACGTCGTCCACCCTGTCCAGCCTCGGAGTCCGTCATGTGCGCGCTACCGCCCTTTCGCTCATGTTGGTAACCGCAGCACTATCGGCTTTGGCCGCCAAGCTGAGAGACATGCTGCAGACCATCGACGTGGTCGGTCCGTGGTGGCAGGTCGCATCGTTCCTTGTCAAGTGCACGATAGTGCTCCCCAGATTTGATGCTTGGTTCGTCGCATTGATTGCAGTGCTGTATCTGATCGAGGCACACAGTTGCAGCACTCGGAGGTATTTGGCCAATGCTTTGTCAGGCCCAGCTGCAGTGGAAGACTATGTTGAGGGATTGAGACAAGCACCACCGGTGGCACGGTGGACAGTCCGGTGTTTTCACTACGAGCAGAGGAAATCGTTGGCTTGGTTGTCGTTTTTATTGAGGATGTTGCTTGGCACGGTGAGCGATGCGCATGCGGCGGATGGAATGGACGATAGCATTAGTGCGCCAACGACATCGCAAGGGCCGTCCTTCCTGACCAAGAAAGTTGTAACGCATCAGGCGACCAAGACGTATCAGTGCGTCAGCTGGAAAGACGAAACGACTGTCGGCCTGTGGAAGCGCGCTTGGTCACCGGAATTGACTGCGCCATTTACTAAGCTATCCCTTTGTAAGGTGTTGCTGCTGTCGAATGGCAAGGCTCGTTCGGATTACTTCACGCAGCAGACCGACTTTGTTATGAGAGAAGGAAGCGCAGACCAATATGCCGAGTTTTCGACGAATATTGATGTAGAGGGTTTCAATTCGAGGGTCCTTGCTGTGCGAACGACGAGACGAGGTCCGCTATCCTCACGGTTCTTTCGCTTACATCTATTTTGGATCTTCACCTGCCTTGGATTGACAGTACCTTATCGTATTTGGTTTGCTCGGCACTGCGATGAGCTTCGAGTTGCTGTCATCAAGGAGACCTTTGCCACGAAGCCCAAGTTTCAATCGTCGTCGTCGTCGTGGACAAAGTGGTTTGTCCGAAGTAAGGAATCGGACCAGGCTGCATTCGAGGACGAATCATCCAACGTCGTGGCAAGTTTGAGAAGCGACTTTCGCAAACGCATGGAAGAGCTCGCAATATACCAGGCGGACCAGGCGGAAGAGACTCGAGAGACGGCTGCTTTGTTGCAGCAAGAAGTTGAGAAGGAGTTGGAAGGAACGGCAGCACCTGCTGATAAGGAGGAAAACAAAGAAGAGGAATCGACAAGCCTTGCAATGGCAAGCGAAGAGGTATCGTCTCCTCAAGATCACGTCTCGCAGCCTGCCCAACCAGTGGATGACTCACCAGAGGAAAAGACTGCGGCAGCGACCACACAAGATGATGACGAGAGCAATGGCGAAAGGGCCACCGACGACATTGCACAAAGAAGTGACGAGGAAGTAGATCTACCGGTACCGGTACCGGTGGATGCGAATAGAAATGAAGGAGAAGAAGTAGGTCAATGAATACATAATCCTAGATCTATGTTGCCATTCTTTTGCCTTAGATCTTGCAATCTATGTTTGTAGATCTACATATCAATATGTAGACTTTAGCTAGATCTACATGTAGCCTGTGCGGTACAAGTTTCTTTGACCGGGTACATGTTGCAATAAATGTACCCTGATTACCATAGAAAACTACCCGAAAACGGGAGATTGGTATCAACCAACAAGCAAGCAAGCAAGCAAGCATGCAAAATGAAGCGCGCGTGCGCGATCGCGAAGCAAAGATCGAAAGAGGCCATGCCCGCCTGCGGCATCGTTCCTCTACTTCCACCGCACTCTTGCCCCGGCTACATACATTGACTTGATGCACATAGGGATTCCTACATACATGTTTTTTCATCGCTGCCTGTCCACCAGCACTCCCAGCCGATCGCCCAGCTTTTTCCGCGCCCTTGCCGTCGCCGTTCTTTCCAGTGCTACTTGTTCGCCAGCCGTAGCCTCCGCTTCCACTTGCTCTTCGAGTGTTGGCTTTGTTGCTACTACCACTACTACCGCCCCAGGAAGCATGGCCAGTCACCGGCAGGCCTCCTTCATTGGAAGCCGCCACGCATCCTTCTCGTCCACCGTCTCCCTCCCTGGATCGGCCACGGAACGTCCCGCCACGAGCCTCATTTTCAGTTCTGACGAGGTGGCAGGTGCCGGCCTTTCTCCCGACACTACCGTACTTGTTGGGAAGAAATCGACGCTTACTAGCCTGCTTGACGATACAGCTGCCGTCAGCAAGGCTCTGGGCGTCGAAGGTGACATCAAGGAAGCTTCCCTGTCTTTGATCACGGCAGCGTTTGAGTCAATCGGTGGGAAGTCGGGCAGTGCAAGCACCTTTGTGCCGTCATCAGGCGGCGCAGGCGGAAGCGGCAACATTCAAAAAGTGGCATTCGTTGCTGTACCGGATACGGTTACACGGAACAATCACCCCCTGAGCGTCCACTCTCTTACCGACAGCCTTGGCCGTGTGACACCCAACAAGGGTGATGTAAAGGTGGTTGTTGCCACCGGCGGAGATGAGGCGGTGACCGCTGGTTCGATCGGCCTGGCGATTGCCAAGGCCTTCCCGCTGTACTCGAGGAAAACCAAGGGTGGAAAACCCAAAGATGACGCCGACAGGAGCATCGCCGTGACTCTGCTTGACGGGTCATTCCAACCCATCGACGATGAGGATTCCGTCGCGGCCATGTCGGTGTCGGCCGAAGGCGCGAGGCTGGCAGCCCGCCTCGTCGACACGCCACCGGAAGAGCTAACGACGACTGCCTTTGCGGCCGAGGCTGCGGCCATTGCCGAAGCGTTGGGGGATTCTGTTACGTATGACGAAATTGTCGGTGACGAGCTCTTCGAGAAGGGATACGGAGGAATTCATGCCGTTGGTCGTTGCGCAGTGGAACCGCCACGCCTGGTGATACTCAAGTATGAACCTGAAACGCAGACTGAGGAGACGCAAACGATTGCGCTCGTCGGAAAGGGAATTATATACGACACTGGCGGCCTAAGCCTCAAATCTAAGACAGGCATGTGTGGAATGAAAGGCGATGTAAGCACTACGAAATGCTGTTACGAAATACTTGCCCATGGGATGTTTTTACCTCCAACTTTCCCTCATATTTTTTGTGCGTTCCTGCTGTTCTTTTTATTTCTCCTTCTCTTTGTTTTCAGATGGGTGGGGCCGCTGGCCTGCTCGGTGCCTTCTCGGCTGCAGTCAGCCTCAATGTCCCCCACAAGCTAACGTTGTTGCTTTGCCTTTGTGAAAATGCCATCGGTCCGTCGGCATTCCGCAATGATGACATCTTGACGATGCTCTCGGGAAAGACGGTGGAGGTGAACAATTGTGATGCGGAAGGACGCCTTGTGCTTGCTGACGGAGTGAACCACGCTACAAAACACATCGAGAACTTGGACTGCGTAATCGACATGGCAACGCTCACAGGTGCCCAATTGATCGCAACCGGGAAAAAGCATGCCGGGATCCTTACCAACTCCTTGGATGTTGAACGCCGCGCAGTTGACGCTGGGCTCCGCAGCGGCGATCTTGTGTTCCCTCTGTTGTATGCCCCCGAACTTCTGATATCCGAATTCAAGTCTGACTTTGCCGACATGAAGAACAGCGTCAAGGACAGGTCCAACGCACAGACTAGCTGCGCAGGTCACTTCATCGAGGATCATCTGGAGCCAGACTACAAAGGAGGATGGATGCATGTGGACATGGCCGGACCCGCCAACAAGGGCGTGCGTGGTACGGGATATGGCGTCGGCTTGATCCTGAGCCTTCTTGGTGCAAAGGGCTTCTAGCTAGGAATCCTACACTGTACGTCTAGTAGTAAATATAAAACAAATTACCATATATATACACATACATAATCAATCAAAAAGTAACTTCCGCGGACGCCACGGGGAGACCGAGGGTGTTAACTTCGTCAATCCACAAGAATAGCAACTCGCCGGACAAAGACGACGGACAATGTCCTTGGTTCGATCGCACGCCGATTCACCACAGTCAAAGTAGCCGTCCCGATAAGGTTCACATTGAATAGGATGCTAATTTTTCGTCGTTGAGGTAGAGGGCAGTAGACGTGACTCTAATGCCTTGATCTTTGACGTTCGAAACCCAAGTCGCTAAAGCATCTGAAGACAGAACAGTGTAGGCAAAGGCATTATCGAGTACCTCGTCGAAAGATCCTAGCTCACTGATCGAGGGTCCGGCCGGTTCCAACGCAGAAGTACCTGTAAACGTGGCAACGACGACGGTGTCACGAGGACATCCGTCTCCAATGGAAGGGTCACAACCACTGTTCCAGTCATACCCAGCCCGCATGCCTTGGGCCCACAAATTATATGCGTCGTTGTTATTGTTGGCCGTGAAGACTACACGTCGGAAGAGAGCAAACGTATTAGCAAAAATTGCCTTACCAAATGCCGATCTGTTATCAAAGAAGTCCGCATTAGCATCTTGAATCGTGATGTGCATGCTGAATTTCGTCGTTATCGACGGAGGAAGTTGTGGTGCTGTCGGCGATACAGCCTCCGAGACAGTCGTTTGTTGTGAAGGGCTGCGAGTGGGGAAAAACGTAGGCGATACTGTAATTGTCGTGAGATCTGGCATACTAGTAGGCGATGCAGATGTGGGAGAACGAGTAGGAAAGGCAGTCGGAAGTGTCGGAGTTGTAGAGGAAATCGAACTAGACTCTTCAGTAGAAACCAGCGTTTCAGATGACGTTTCCTCTTTGGCCGCTTCTTCCTGCGGTGCCTCCACTCCAAACTGTTCGTAGATTGACAAGTCATCTGCCGACTCCGCAGCGGGCGGGGTTGGACTGGAAACTGGACTACTGGCGGGACTTGTCGCTACTGCCATCGTAGGTTTCGCCGATGGTTCCAACGAAGAAAATAATGGCGCTACATCAGACACGGGGCCAGGATCGGCGTCTGTAGATGTACTACTAGCAGCAGCCTCTGGGGCCTTGCTCTTGTTCGAGCTCAGGCCAGTGACACCCTTCACAAATAATCCCAACCCAACTGCAATCCCAACGATGGCCAGAATCGCTACGATCAGGACCAATGTATTCCGTCGCCGGTCGTCATGGGAACGGGCAGGCGTTTTGTCTTTCTTTTGACTGATCTTGTTGTCGCCATTGCTTTCAGCACCTTTGGGGTCTTGGCCGTCATCAGGACCCAGATGCTTGTGCGTGCCGCCATCGCCATCTGCATCGGCATCCGGGCCAGCATCGCCCCCGAGCTCGATGTCGATGTCGATGTCGTTGTCGTCGCAGTGTGCTTCGTTATCGCGTGACGTCGACGACATGCTCGTGGTATCGTGCGTCCGATCTAAAACTCCGTCATTCTCCTGGTCCTGTTCGCCGCCGCTGGCACCGATGCCAATGGCACTGGCCGCGCTGATACTACCGTCGCACTCAGCAGCAGCAGCAGCAGCAGCGTGGCCGTCGGTGGTGCGCTTCCGGAGCATCCTGGCCTCGCTCCGTTCCAAATCCTCGATGAGCTCGTCGAGGCTGATCCGCCGCCCGGCGTCTTCCACCTCCACGGATTCCTCGAGCCTCGGGCTTGTGGGACGCATTTCTTCTTTTGGGGGCGCGGCGGGTTTCGACCGAAAAAAATAATGAGGCCGCTTGCAGACAAAAGTGGCGCGAGCGCAGCAGTCAGTTCCTTATGAAACTTTCCTATGTAGCGATCTGCGCGATCATCAGCCGACACCGCGTGGAACTTTTGAGTAGCTACTACTACGTAGCTAGAGCTGCCAATAGCACAAGGCTCGGTGCCAATACATGAATGCCGACGAAAGCAGGTCAAGCAAAGCCGGCAAGAAAGATGCCGAGATGCCGCCAACGCAAGCACGAGTTAGTGGGTCATAACCAAAATTTTCGCAAGATTAGAAGATTGCAAGATACGACTGACTCGACTCGTACACAAAATGGGCTGCTACATGTATGCTGCCGGCGAATGCCTACACGTACATGTACGAGTAAAAGGTATGCTTTAGTTACTCGTAGTCTGCCTGCATGTATGTTGGCCACCTTACTAGCTAGGCTAGTAGCTATTACGCCGTCTCGACATCGAATCTACTAGACTAGCTACGTAGAAGATCAGCAGTGCGCGCCGTAAAAATGGGCGGCGAAGGCGGCGGCGAAGGCGGCGGAGGAGGAAAGCAAGGGCAAGTCGACCTCGTCCTATCGGTAGCAGGCGGCGGCGACGCCACCAGCCTCGCCGACAGTGCCAGTACAGCATCAGATGCTATCCGAGAGGCCCGGCGGCGCAGCCTCCGCTCCATCGCCGGTGCCTACAGCGTGGTGGGGCCGGAGCCCGGCCCGGGCGAGACTTCCCCCGCGGGGACCGTCACTCGCAACGCGGCGTTCCAGCGCGCGTCCCAGACCAGCGACGACGTCGCCTCCTCCTCCGCCGCCTTGGCGGGCGCGCCGGAGTCAGAGGCCGATCATTCCATCCCAGAGGACAGCGCAGCCGCGCCGGGAACGGGGGGCGGAATCGACGCCGTTGCGTCCTTGCCGTCTCCCCACCCGCCGGGCATCGAGTATCTCGCCGAGGCGAGGCTTGTGGAGGAGGATTCGGTGGCCGCGTCGGGCGAAGCATCGCGGCCGCGGTCACAGCAACACTTGGGCGCTGATTCCGCGGCTATGAGTACGGGTACTGGTGACGACCCCCCTCCGCCGATTACCGATGGCATCGCGGGCAGCGTCATCTCGGAAATAACTCCTGCCGCGCTCCTGGAGGCCCCGGTGGTGCCAGCAAGCAGCGGCGGGCGCAACAATCGCGATGATGCCCCCCAGGCATCGTCGTTGGGCACGCCAAAGGAGGAGGTTTATATCGCCGAGCCCCTCAAGGATGCCTACATTCTGTCCCGCAGCAGATTCCTCATCGGCGCTGGGTTGACCGCGCTGGTGCTGGGCCTGGGCCTGGGCCTGGGCCTGGGCCTGACACGATCTTCGTCGGCGGCGCCGGAGAGTGGCTATGATGGCAGTAGTATGGTGGCTGACTTGCTGAACATAAATGATGAGGCGGTCCTCACTTACTCGTCCGACCCAATCTGCTTTTCTCTGCTTCCGCTCATGTCAAACGTGTCGGTCACCTGCCCCGACCCAGCAATGCTTCTGAAAGGCGGACCTCTGAACCAATTGGTCGTCGACGGGATTCTAGAAGCGGCAAGGTCTTTCGACGAGAGTGTGGACATTTCCATAATCAACGCTGGTTCTCTTCGAAGCGACCTTGACGTGGGAGATGTCACGGCCGGCACTATACGGGAGGATATTCTTCCTTTCGGACAGGATCGAGCCATCGTGTTCTCGGCAACACCAGCCAGCATCAAGGCCACTTTGGAAGGAGCCGTGAGAAGGGACAAGCAGTGGCTCGCGCTGTCCGAGGAGGAGAGCATCGAGCAACAGAAACAATTTTTCCCCAATGTTCGGCCATTGATAGTTAAGTGGCCATTCGAAGCCACTTATCCGTACTGCTCGGGCCTGCGATACGATGTTGATCTGACGGCACCCAACGGTCAGAGGGTGACCAACATTGAGATAAAGGCAAAGGCCACGTCTGCTCCTGCAGAGGGTGACAATTTACGCGGTAGCTCTACCCGAGAGTGGAAAACGCTGGACGTGAACGACGACTCGACGCCGATTCGAATTGTGGCTTCTGCCTTCCTTGAGAGAGGCGGCGATGGATATTTCCCTGGAATTTCGTCGCATACCGAAAGAGTTGCTTTAGATGTCAGCAACACTGATCTTTTTATTCTGTACGCGTCGCAACAAGAGACATTGGTTGCGCCTTTGATGGAGGACATGTCCACAAGGGAATTTGTGCCGGACAGTGGTCGGGTGTGATGAAGATGACACGCAAGTATGACATGGCATGGCATGGTTATTGGTTACGGCTTGATCTCAGATGTGGCTACCCAGCTCTACGTAGCTATTAGTAGGTACATAGCTCAATTCATTCAATTAAATACATTCTTACTCGATTATTCTACATACTAGTAGCAGGAATTCCTAATCGTAAAAGTTTTACACGGCATACAATATAATATTGTGTTCGGCCTGTGCCTGCCTTAAGCGTACCTAGGTAGAGTAGAGTAGAAATAAAACATTATATATAAGCTCACCATTGCACTTGACTCGACTCCTTCTCACCATCCTGGCTGCTTGGCGAGATCGTTCATGGAGAAACCATCACCTCCCCACTCGCGGCCCGCCTGATTGTCCTTAGATGACGAAAGTGTTCCTTTGACTTCGTCATGAGGAACTTCAAATGCCGGGAACGTAGCATCAAATTTCTGGTCGGGAGCGAAGACTTGGTTGGGGTGCTGTCCCTCGTCACTGCTCTCCTCAAAAGTTGCATTCTGAGTAATGGGTACCTCGTCACTATCAGTATCTGCTCCCTGCATGAGCTCGCCCTTCTGCGACACCTGGCGGCGTACTTTCTTGGTTCTGCGCTTGGCAAGTACGAAGAAAACCAAGGCAACTGCGATGGCCAGGCCGACGAGGCCGACAAGGAGCCAGACCCACCAGGGAGTGACACCGGCGCCACGGATGACTGTGTCATCTCGAGTAGGTGGAGAGGTAGGGCGGGCGGCTGCCGGGTCTCTG
>Ga0115006_10001797_pt1 | contig 13715 bp, 15 predicted proteins | sample ArcOceMetagenome_3_FD_88943 | JGI IMG/M metagenome (GOLD analysis project Ga0115006, IMG submission 88943) | Marine eukaryotic phytoplankton communities from Arctic Ocean - Arctic Ocean- Svalbard ARC20M Metagenome | ecosystem: Environmental > Aquatic > Marine > Oceanic | place: Arctic Ocean...
ATCTGTACTTACAGAGCCTCCAAGTGCACATGCATTAAGCAGCAGATCTACGTCCTCACTTATGGCTACCCATTCTTTATCTCCACGTACCCAATGTTCTGCTTGCACGTTTTGCATCATTAGCCTATCTACATTATAGCGACTTACCTCAGACTGAGCCCATTCTAGAGCTTGCTCCGCTTGCGGACTTCCGGTAATTCTATGTCCTATTGCTTTGCATAGGTAGTTTAGCTGGTTATAGCTTTTGCCATGGAGCAATGCTTCATCAAAAATGGCCCGCACCAGCAAAGAATCACTTGTATCGTATGACTTTTCCTGGGCTCGTAAAACCAAAGACAGTAGGCACAGGATGTAAACTAATTTATTTCTTACTCTCATTTTGATCGTGTCTCTTTACCCCGTAGGTCATTAATATCAATGCAAACGCTATTAGTATATGACTAATATCTGAAGGTTTAATCCCACCAACCTCAGGAATTAATTTAAATATAACCGCCGAAAAAATTATGAGTAGTACTCCCAATACTACGTTCAAATAGTTCTTGAAGTCCTCTTTTAAATTTATAATATAACTCAACATTCCTATGCCCACCATACCCACTGCACCATATACTATCACAGGTAAAAAAGCTGTTTTACTTCCAGGATTAGCATAGTTTAAAACTAGCAACCAAGAAAGACCAGCTAAGAATAACAGAACGTTTGCTTTCTTTATCCCGCTATATTTATCATACCCAAAATGTATAATACTATGAGCGGCGAAGGAATAAATAGCCAAAATGTTTACTATTCGAGACAGCACCAGCAATCCCTTTTGCCACAGAATCGGCAAAATCTCCAAATGTCCGAAAGCAGCTATACCTGCAGACACAGCTGTCAATATAACGAACTGATTATAAATACTTTGATTAGTACTTTTACACCAAGTAACGTATAAAAATATACCTGTCAGGAGAATAAAGAAATTTGTACCAAAATAAAACCAAATCATTAGCCCACAATAATAATGCTTTGGATATATTTTTGTGTTAAAACAGTCACTACAATTATTTATCTTCGTACGAGTTAATGAAAAACTACTTTCTACTCATACTAAGTCTATTGCTCCACAAGCACAAAAGGGCATTTCTTTTGAACACGGTAAATTTTCTGACGCTAAAAAACTAGCTAAAGAAACCAATAAAATAATATTTATAGATAGCTATACCCAATGGTGTGGACCTTGCAAAAAGATGACAACTCAAGTATTTACTGATGCTGATGTAGGCGAGTATTTTAATTCAAATTTCATCAATGTAAAGATGGATATGGAGGAGACTGAAGGAATGCTAGTAGGCAGAGGATATAGTGTCAATTTCTAGCCTACGTTACTCTTCATTGAGCCTACAGGGGAGCTAGTTCGTAAGGAGATAGGTTATCTTCTAAATCTCAACTACTCTCTCTTGCCAGCTTATAAACTAGGTAAATAGTCCTGAATTTAAAGCTTTTTCGGGTAACGCAATAGGTCTACCTTCTGCATAATCGAAACAAACCAAGGCCGTTCTGATTTCTGCCATTTCCTTCCCTTTTGTACTATTCGTAAATTTATAGAACAGATTAAAAGTTGAATTTCCAGATTTCTCTATTGCTAGTTCTATTTGAACTACATCACCTAAGTGTCCCTCACCTTTAAAAGTGATAGCAGCATCTGCTTGTATTAGAGATACTCCACCAAAGTCTAATTCTGTAAAACCATAGGTAGCAAAAAAACGAACTCTTGCTTCTTGTGCATAGGCTAAAAACTGCTGGTTGGCCAAGTGATTACCATAGTTCAGATCTGTCACTCTCACTTCTATTTCTGTGCTAAATGCCCACTTATCAGGCATTTCTATTTTCATTCTGGCCATTTTACTCCGTCTTTTGGGTTCTTACCTGTATATTGGCTAAAGTATTCTTTAAACTCTGTTATAGTTTCATCTAAACCCTTATTGATGAAAGACGGCTCACTAAAAACAACCTGCTGACCTCCATAGTCAAATGCAACTTTAACTATAGGCACATTGGCATTTTTGGCCACATGGTAAAATCCACTCTTCCATTTTTTACTATAACTACGCGTACCTTCTGGTGTAATGGTAGTTGCAAATTTCTCTTCTGTATTATACACATTCACTAGAGAGTCTACGAAGTTGGTATTTTTACTACGCTCTACAGGAAAACCGCCAAGGGCTCTAAAAAAGTAGCCCAAAGGCCAAACGAACAATTCTTTTTTAGCAAGATACTTGGGATCAAACCCATCCATGTAATTTCTAAAAAGTACACCTACTAAAAAATCCCAATTACTCGTGTGCGGAGCTACTACTATAAGGTACTTTGGAATGGCAGGCACTGGCCCAACTACCTTCCAGCCCCATACATCTTCAAAAAGCCACTTTGTTATCAGTTTAATCATTTCTCATATCTGTTAGTTCATCTAACTTAGCAATAATTTCTGTGGTGATCGTCTCAGGCTTACCGGTCTTACTATTGAGTAAAACAAAGGTTACAAGTGCTTCAGATGCCAATTCACGGGTACTTTTATCTACAATAGTTTGACGTACAATCATACTTTTATTATTATAGGTTACATCTGTAATTTCTATGTCGACCACCTGAGTAGGTACCAGAGGTTTTTTGTATGAAATATTAATATTCACCACAATAAAGAGTAGGTCTCGTATTTCAAAGAACTTCTCTTTCACCGCAGGTTCCAAGAAGCTCCATCTGGCTTCTTCTAGTAGCTCCAAGTAGCGAGCATTATTCACATGACCATATGCGTCACAATGGTATCCACGTATCTGCAAGGTTGTTCCATTCACATTGCAAAGGTGTGTAAAAATCAGTAATTTAAAAGTGTCAGGATTAAAAACAAATGGTTAAACCGTATGTTTGCATACTATGTCTAGTATCCTCATTTCAGGTGGCACTGGCCTTATAGGCTCAGAAGTAGCTGCACATCTTACTCAGTTAGGATATACGATAAAGGTTCTCACCCGTAGACCTACGGATATTGCACAAAACCAGTATAACTGGAACCTTACCAAAGGAGAGATAGACCCGAAAGCATGGGAAGGAACTGAGTACGTTATCAATCTAGCCGGAAGCTCTATCATAGGCGGACGATGGACGAATAAGCGTAAGAAAGAACTTATAAGCTCGCGAGTAGATGCCACTAATTTACTAGTAAAAACAATTCAGCAGAACAATATCCCCATCCAACATTTCATCCAAGCAAGTGCTATGGGATATTATGGAGATAGTGGTGACCAAGAATTAACGGAAGATTCGCCAGCCGGAAACGATTTTATGGCCAAACTATGTGTGGACTGGGAAAATGCAGCTAAGCCAATAGGCCAAAATGCTAAGCTGAGCATACTACGTATCGGTCTATACCTCAGTAAAAAAGGTGGCGTATATACCACACTTAGCAAAGTGGCTAAATTCTATATTGCCTCAGCCTTTGGCAATGGAAAAATGTATGCCAACTATACGCACAAGGAGGAATTTGCTAAGCTAGTAGAGCAACTTTTTGCCAATAAGATGAATCCTGGAGTATATAATATCGTGGGTGAAAATCCTTTTCAAATGAATGATTTCATAGCCGATATAGCACAAAACGTAGGAGCTAAAGCTTGGCTACCTAACATACCTGCATTCCTTCTAAAACTAGCTCTAGGCGAAATGTCTGCAACACTGCTCAATAGCTACAGAGTGACTTCCCCTAAACTAAAAGCAGCAAAATTTCATATCTACAAAACGACTAAAGAGGCCTTAAAAGAACTATGAGTACTGTAATCCATTGGCACCGTAGAGACCTAAGACTAGACGATAATGCAGCACTTTATGAAGCCCTAAAAAGTGGTTCTAGCGTGCAAACCATTTTTATTTTCGATACTAATATCTTGGATAAGCTAGCTGACAAAAAAGATGCTAGAGTTACTTTTATACATACAGAACTGCAACGAATAAATACCGAACTAAAAGAGCTGGGCAGCAGCCTAAAAGTATATTACGGTGATCCTGCTAAACTATGGCCGCAAATAATAAAAGAGATACAACCCACTGCAGTATATGCCAATAGGGACTATGAACCGTATGCGAAGAAGCGTGATACTGCCATAGAGCAACTATTAGAATCTCAGAATATAGGTTTTCGTACCTTCAAAGACCACGTGATTTTTGAGATGGATGAAATACTAAAAGACGATGAAACTCCATATGTGGTATATACACCCTACAGCCGAAAATGGAAACAGAAGCTCAGTTCTTACTATCTCAAGCCCTACCCTAACTCAGCATATTTCCAAAACTTTGAAAAACTAGACCCATCTCCTATCATCTCTTTAGAAGAAATGGGATTTGAGAAAAACTCCATGCCCTTTCCGAAGAAGAGCACAACACTTGGCATTATAAAAAACTACGAAGACCAAAGAAACTTTCCTGCTATAGAAGGCACTTCGAGACTTTCGGTACACTTTAGATTTGGCACTATAAGCATACGAGACAAGGCTAGCAAGGGGAATAAATCCAGCGAAAAATGGCTGAATGAGCTAATTTGGCGTGACTTCTATATCCAGATTCTACATCACTTTCCTCATGTAGTAGAGGGTAGTTTCCGCCCTAAGTACGATGCGATAAAATGGTCTAATAACGAGGAGCATTTCAAAGCTTGGTGCAAAGGTAAAACAGGCTATGGCATGGTAGATGCAGGCATGCGAGAGCTAAACACCACTGGTTTTATGCACAACAGAGTACGCATGGTAGTATCCAGTTTCCTTACCAAGCACTTGCTACTAGACTGGCGATGGGGAGAGGCATACTTTGCTCTCAAATTACTAGACTTTGACCTAGCAAGCAATAACGGTGGCTGGCAATGGGCAGCGGGCAGCGGAGTAGACGCAGCACCGTATTTCAGAATTTTCAATCCGTATACGCAGATAGAGAAATTTGATAAGCAGCACGAGTATATAAAGAAGTGGATTCCTGAATGGGGAACTCCTGCATACCCAAAGGAAATAGTAGAGCATAAGGCCGCAAGGGAACTATGCTTAGCTACCTATAAAGAAGCCTTGAGCTAGGTTAGCAGATAGTTCCTAGGCAGTATAATTATTAACTTCCTTCTAAAGTCGCTTCTAGATTCAAATTTTTAAATTCTCATTTTAGTTACTTCCTTTCATTTACAAAAAGCTTACAGAAGCGATATGAATACTCTAAAAATTAAAATATTATTATTGATATTCTAACAACATGCGACTTTTTTAACCACATTTGTTTCAAGAAAGAATATTCTAATTATGGCTTCAACCGCACTAAATCCGAAGGGAAAATTTGGAACAGCTCCAGTTTTTCTAACGGCTATTTCTACTATACTAGGAGCCATTATGTTTCTTCGATTTGGCTACTCGGTAGGTCAAGTAGGAGTTTATGGAACCATAGCCATCGTGATTATAGGCCACATGGTTACTATACCTACAGCTATGGCCCTAGCGGAGATCGCTACTAATCAAAAGGTAGAAGGTGGTGGCGAGTACTTCATTATTTCCCGATCATTTGGGTTAACAATAGGTGCAGCCATAGGAATAGCACTCTACCTCTCTCAAGCTATTAGTGTAGCTTTTTACCTCATTGCATTTACCGAGGCATTTGAGCCCATGTTACCGTATATCAATGAAAATCTTCCCTTTGCCATTAACAAAATGGCAATAGGTATCATCTCCGTACTACTGCTTTCTTGGCTTATGCTAACTAAAGGTGCTAGCAGCGGTATGGCCGTTTTGTACATCGTTGTATCTATTCTAGCTGTTTCGCTGGTTATGTTTTTTGCAGGTGGCCCGGTAGAAGGATTTAAAGCTCCTGACACCTTTAGATGGATAAATGACCAAGGAGATTTCTTTAAAATATTTGCAATTGTGTTCCCTGCCTTTACAGGTATGACTGCTGGTGTAGGACTCTCTGGCGATCTCAAAGATCCTAAAAAATCTATACCTATAGGGACATTAGCGGCCACCACTATTGGCATGGTTATTTATATTTTCATCGCTTTTAAACTAGGTAGTAGTGCCAATGCCGCAGAACTTGGAAACCTAGACAATCAATTGATAATGGCAGATATAGCTATATGGTGGCCTATTATACCTATAGGTCTTGCAGCTGCTACTATATCATCTGCATTGGGTAGTGTGATGGTGGCTCCACGTACTCTTAATGCTATTTCCCTAGATAAGATAGTGCCTATTCCAAGACTTAATAGATGGTTAGGTAAAGTAAAACCAAGTAATCGCGAGCCGGTGAATGCTTCTCTAGTTACCTGTGTTATCGCATTTTTCTTTGTGCTTATGGGAGATGTGAATGCCGTAGCTGAGGTTATCTCTATGTTTTTTATGGTGACCTATGGTTCTATTTGTTTAATCTCACTTTTCGAAAACTTCGCTTCTAACCCAGGCTACAGACCCTCATTTAAAAGTAAGTGGTATATATCTTTATTGGGTGCTGTGATGTGTATTGGGCTAATGTTCAAAATAAATACCGTCTATGCTATAGCGGCTATTATTCTGATGACAGTAATCTATCTGTTGCTAAGTTCTTACAATAAAAAGGGCGATATGGCAGCTATATTCAGCGGTGTTATTTTTCAGGTAAGTAGAAATTTACAAGTATTTTTACAAAAAAGAAAAGCCAATACTGACGACGCTTGGCGACCATCAGTAGTTGCTATTTCAAAAGATTCTTTTGATCGTTTTGCTGCTTTTGATTTAGTGAGATGGATCTCTCATAAAATAGGTTTTGGCACCTACATACACCATATAGACGGGTACTTGAGTACTGAGACTATAAAAAAAGCTGAGGGAGACCATGCCCGATTAGTTAAAATGGCTCAAATATCTGACAGTAGTGTTTTTGTAGATACTATGGTAAATCCTAGTTATATGAATACCATCTCGCAAACGCTACAACTACCGGGTATAAGTGGGCAAGAGAACAACATGATTCTTTTTGAGTTTAACAAACATCAAGAAGCGGGATGCAAAGAAATAGTAGAGTACCTTGGGCTGGCCAAAGCCGTAAATTACGATATCTGTGTGCTCTCTAGTAGTGACAAAGATTTCGGATTTAATAATGAAATACATCTCTGGATAACGAGTAGCGACTATCAAAATGCTAACCTAATGATCTACATAGCTTACATCATACTAGGTCACCCAGACTGGAGCAAAGGCGGTCAGATAAAACTATTTGCGGTATATCCAGAAGAAGAGCTCAAAGAACAACGAGATAAGATGCTAGAGATGATAAGCACCGGACGACTACCTATATCTGCCAATAACATACAGATAATACCCAAAGCTATAGGAGTTACCAATAAAGAGGTGATCAATGAAAAGTCTAGAGATGCAGACTTAACTATAGTAGGTTTCCGTTATGAAAAAGTGAAACACGATGGACATGAAACCTTCCTTGGATATGATAAGATAGGCAATGTGCTATTCGTGAATGCCCAGAAAGAGAAGGAGATAGTGTAAGATTATTGAAACTATAGAATAGGGAATACTAGAAATATAAAAGTCCTTTTCTATTCTTCAAAAAATCAATTATCGAACTACTAATTCTTAGCCCAAAGATTGTACTTCAAGATGCAATAGATAGCACGCAAACCGTCTTTCCATCCTATTTTCTTGCCGTCTTCGTAGGTTCTACCGTAGTATGAGATTCCTATTTCATAGATTCTGATATTAGGTATACGAGAAATCTTAGCCGTCACCTCTGGTTCAAAACCAAAACGGTTTTCTTTTAGGCTTAATCCTTTTATAATGTCTGCCTTGAAGAGCTTATAGCAGGTTTCCATATCCGTAAGGTTTAGATTAGTCATAGCATTACTCATAAACGTGAGCATGCCATTTCCTAGGCTGTGCCAAAAGAAAAGTATTCTATGTGGCTTTCCTCCCATAAAACGAGAACCATAGACTACGTCTGCGTGTCCTTCCATTAGAGGTTTGAGCAATTCATTGTATTCAAATGGATCGTACTCTAAATCTGCATCTTGTATGAGTATCAAATCACCCACGGCTTCTTTAATGCCCGTGTGCAAGGCTGCACCTTTTCCTTTATTCACCTCATGGTTAAAAAGAGAAATCTTAATATCTGGATTTTCTGCTTTGTAAGTTTGTAATCTCTCCCAAGAGTTGTCACTCGACTTATCATTCACCATTACTATCTCTATTCCTAGTCCTCCTATCAGCTCTACTTGTTTTATTTTATCAAGTATGAAGTGAATAGTTTTTTCCTCGTTGTATACGGGAATAATTATTGATAGTACTTTTGGTTGCATGATGGCTGCAATATTAATTTAAAATTATTTCTTTGACCCCTTATGGAACTGCAAGAAACAAAAACAGGTGAATACACACTCTACGTACCGAGTATGGATGAAACATATCATAGTCGTAATGGAGCTATATCGGAGTCTCGCCACGTCTTTTTGCAAGAAGGCTTATATCGTATGGAGGGCAATACACAAGTACTAGAAGTTGGTTTCGGCACAGGACTAAACGCCTTTCTAGCAGCTATGTATACCAAAGAAAAGAAAACAAAAATTTACTTCCATACCCTAGAACCGTTTCAGGTACCCTTTGACTTAGTAGAGAAAATAGGCTATGGCCAATTGTTAGACGATGAAGAACTGTTCAGCAAACTGCACGCTGCCGAATGGGAAACGAATGTGAAAATTTCAGAAAACTTCACTTTACACAAAACCACACAAAAACTAGAATACGTACGCCTAGAAAATAATAAGTACGACTGTATTTTCTTTGATGCGTTTGCTCCTAAAAAACAACCTGAGTTATGGAGTTCAGAGATTTTCAGAAAGCTATACCAGGCTACCAAAACTGGCGGGGTACTAACTACCTACTCCGCAGCAGGCCAGCTAAAACGAGACCTGATAGCCGCAGGGTATACTATAGAAAACCCTCCCGGAGCCAATGGTAAACGTGAAATGACGGTAGCTATTAAATAATAGCAAGTTGAATCTTAGATTTCTATAGCCTTTTTTAAACTTAAGCTTAGACTTAATCTTAAACCTCTATAGCCCTCTTTAAACTTGATCTTACTTACTCCCTACTTCCACTCTTCACCCAGCACTCGATAGTTTCTATCTGCTGATCGCTCAGCTTATTACCACCTTTTGGCATAGAGCTAGCTCCTGATTCGTGTTTTATCGCTTTTAGAAATTTAGGACTTTCTGCAGCAGTTTTAGTATTATAATAATCACTCAAGGTTACTCCACCAGCTCCACTGCCATGGCAGTACGATCCAGAGCATCCTGCATCTGCTAGTATAGGTGCTACATCATTGGTATAGAGAATATCCAAGCTATCGCACACTTCCTGAGGTACCGTGATTACTACTTCTGCATCGTCATCTTGACAAGCAGTGATTAAGACTCCAAAAGCGAACAATAAGATAACTATTTTTTTCATAATGTGTTTATTTGTGGGGAAAAATAAGGATTAATATTAGAACACCATCCTAATATTGCATTGTGAGCACGCCAAACACCTATATATCACTCAAAGATTACAATACCTTCGGGCTAGATGTACTAGCCAAAGAAGTTGTCTTTTTAAAAGACCTAAAACAACTGGAAGAGATACCAAACCTAAAAGAGGCAATGTTCATAGGTGGAGGCAGTAACATCTTACTTACTAAAGACGTCAACAAAACCGTACTAGTGAACCAGACGCATGGCATATGTACCGTGACTGAGGATGATAACTACATAGAACTCGCAGTAGCTAGCGGAGAAAACTGGCACGATCTCGTACTGTACTGCATAGAAAAAGGATATGGAGGTTTAGAGAATATGAGCCTAATCCCTGGCTCGGTAGGTGCAGCACCTATGCAAAACATAGGAGCCTACGGTACAGAGGTAAAAGATATGCTGACCTACTTAGAAGCTGTAGACTTAGACACACGTGAGCTAAAGCGTTTTACTAATGAAGAATGCGAGTTTGGATATCGGGAGAGTATTTTCAAAAAAGCGGCCAAAGGCCAATACTTCATTAGCAGTATAGGTATACGACTTACCAAAAGAGATCACAAGCTCAACACGAGCTATGGCGATATAGAAAACTACCTGCAAGAGCGGTGCTTCACCTACCCTACCATACGCGATGTGAGCAATGCTGTGATAGCCATACGCCAAAGTAAACTACCCGACCCAGCAGAACTAGGCAACAGTGGCAGCTTCTTCAAAAACCCCGTTATAGAAAAAGCCCATTTTGATAGGCTACAGGAGAAGTTTCCCGAAATAAAAAGCTACCCCGCGGCAGATGGTATGGTAAAAGTACCTGCAGGCTGGCTCATAGAGAGCCTAGGCTGGAAAGGCAAGCGAATAGGCAACACAGGCAGCCACGCCAAGCAAGCACTAGTACTAGTAAACTATGGCAATGCCCAAGGACAGGAAGTATACGACCTAGCCAAAGCCATCCAAAAAAGTATACTCGACACGTATCAGATAGACTTGGACATGGAAGTGAACGTAGTGTGATGAATCTCTTCGATTAGAATCCTCTTAATTTAAATGCTGACCAAGTTTTTCAGTTAACCGTTTATACCAGTTAATGATAAATAAAGTATCGCTAACAATTAATGGTTCAGTATTAAGAGAATAGCTTATTTTTGAGGAGTGGCAATTATGCATGTCAGTCAAAATATATCAGAATGAATAGTATATGAATTTATTAACAAGACTTTATCAATTTTTTCTATCTGAGTACGCCAAAAAACAGATTGAAAAAATAACCCTTTACGTTGCTTTATTTGGATTTTTCATTCACTTAACTTTAATTTACCTATCAAAATTCAGCATCATTACTGCTCTTCCAGAATTAGAATTATTTAATAATCCGATATCTGCAGTATACACCCCATTCTCTTTTATACTTATCTATGAAGTTTACCTACTAATATATTACTTACCCAAATCTTTTACCACCTACATAACCAAACAGTATGAAATAATAACACTTATTATTATTAGAAAGCTATTTAAGGATTTGTCTACAATTGAACTGTCGTCTAATTGGTTTGAAATTAAAGGAGACTTACAATTTACGTATGATATTTTGGCATCAGTCATTCTTTTCTATCTGATTTTTCAGTTTCAAAAACACGGAATGCTCAAAGCACAGCGACAAAACTCTAATGAACCGAAAATTGCAAGATTCATTGATAGAAAAAAAATAATTGCCGTTGTGTTAGTCCCCATATTTTTTACAATGGCTTTAGTTACACTCTTTAATTGGACATCAGGTGTTTCTTTTACTTCCAATAATTACCCTAGTCTTGAAACAATTAATAATCTATTCTTTGACGAATTTTTTACCGTTCTGATTTTAGTGGATGTTGTTCTACTCTTAATTTCCTTCTTTTACACAGATAAATTTCATAAAATTATAAGAAATTCTGGATTTGTCGTTTCCACGATTTTAATCCGTATGTCATTCGGAGTAAGCGGATTAATAAGTACAATTCTAATTGTAGCAGCTGTTCTTTTTGGTTTGACCATCATAATAATCCATAACAAATATGAAAAAAACAATTCACCTAGCATCGCATAAAATTAACAGCTAGTAAAAACCTAGTTAGATATATCCGAGCGGTTTTTTATTTTGAAATATAATTGTAAAGTTGAGTGTTAACCCAAGCAACAAATCATATACCAAACGCTATCCCAAAATCAAAAAAAACATCTTAAAACTAGATAGCATTTAGGATAGCTGCAGCTTTCTGCAGCGTATCATCCGTCTTTGCAAAACAGACTCTTATTTGTTTGAAATCTTCTCTATGAGCATTGAATAAAGAAGTAGGTATAGTCGCTATCTTATTCTCTTTGGTCAGCCGTTCTGCAAAAGTAACATCACTTTCTTGAGAGATATCCGAAAAATCTAACATCTGAAAGTATGTGCCTGCGGAAGGAATTGCTTTGAACCTAGAATCTGAAATCAAGTCTAAAAACAGATCTCTTTTTTGCTGATAAAGCACAGATAACCCGAGATAGTGTTCTGGCGTTTGCAGATACGCTGCTAACGCTGTTTGCATAGGGCTATTCACACTAAAGACATTATGCTGGTGTACTTTCCTAAACTCAGTCATGAGTGCCTTAGGAGCCATACAATAGCCCATTTTCCAGCCTGTATTATGAAAAGTTTTTCCAAAGGATGCTGTAATAAAACTTCTAGCGGCTAATCCTGGAAACCTAGCAACACTATAATGCGTATTCCCATCAAAAATAATGTGCTCATATACCTCATCACTTAGCACAAATAAATTATGCTTTTCTGCTATGTTTTGCAGCTGCAACATATCCTCTTCAGAAAAAATAACGCCACTTGGATTATGAGGCGTATTGATGATAATGAGTTTTGTCTTAGATGTAATTTTAGCCTCTACTGCCTCCCAATCTACTTTATAACTGGGTGCTACTAGTTGTACGGGGATAGTCTTACCACCAAATAGTTTTATGGTAGGCTCGTAACAATCATAAGCAGGTGTGAAGATAATCACCTCATCTTCTTTATGTATAATAGCGGCTATTGCCGTAAAAATAGCTTGAGTAGCACCTGCCGTTATGGTAATCTCTGTGGCCGGGTCAAATACTACTTGGTGCAGTCGCTGTGTCTTCTGAGATATCGTTTCTCGCAGTTTTACATCACCTGGCATGGGTGCATACTGATTATGTCCATCCTTCATGGCCTTACACACCAGCTCTATGAGTATGGGGTCACTTTCAAAATTAGGGAACCCTTGCGAGAGATTTATAGCCCTGTAATCCGCTGCCATTTTGCTCATTATAGCAAATATGGAATCGGTAGCATGAGGTAGTTTCGACTTCATGGTATAAAATTAACTTTACTGTCTACGGAACCAATAAAACCACTCACTTTATTTTTTGCTTTGCAGAATATACCCCATAAGCTACTCGCAGAGATCCCAAATGGGTGCTCTGGCTAGCAGATCGGAATGGGTAAGAACCAATGGCCCAATTTCCTCTCTTTAGGTATATATCTATAGAAGGTAATAATAGTTATGGCAAATAACACATGGATAAAATACGGAGGTAGACAGGAAGGCACAGCTAACAAAGCAACAGCAAGGATTAGAGATACTTTTGCAGAGCTTTTAGAGGGTAATATGGAAGAGTGCAAAAACTCTTCGATAAAGTGGCAGAAAATAATCCTCAGAAGGCATTGAAACTCGGATTAATTATATTATTTCTACTTTATATTTTGAGCACTCTAAAGTGCTGTTTAAACTCATCTCCGATGCTGATGAAATACATTCCATCTTGCAGACCTTCTAGATTTATTTCTGTGTCTTCTCCTTCAATCACATCAGACAATACTTCTACTCCTGGGCTAGTGTATATTGTAATGTTTTGTCCTACTAAGTTAGTTGTTGCCTTAATACGTATTGTACTTGTAGTAGGGTTAGGATAAATCGTAAACTCAATATTAGGATACTTATAAATACGGGCACTATTACTTGTATCCACCAAGGTTGGCATCCAAGTAAAGCCAATACTATCACCCCACAGATATTCAGCTAATTCAGGATGATCAATAAAAGGATTTCGGTTATGCTGGTAAAAGCTATCGATGATGTTATTCCTATTACGTTCCCAGTTGCTAACTGTATCA
>Ga0115006_10001798_pt1 | contig 13714 bp, 8 predicted proteins | sample ArcOceMetagenome_3_FD_88943 | JGI IMG/M metagenome (GOLD analysis project Ga0115006, IMG submission 88943) | Marine eukaryotic phytoplankton communities from Arctic Ocean - Arctic Ocean- Svalbard ARC20M Metagenome | ecosystem: Environmental > Aquatic > Marine > Oceanic | place: Arctic Ocean...
CGCCGACCGCCGACGGACGGACCACATGTATCTTCTCATCTCGCGATCTCGCGCGCTACTGTGCTGCTGTACTACGTAGTATGGCCGCTCTTCTTCATATCTTCCTTTCTCCACACCGACCTGAAGAAGATGGCAGGCTGTCCAATTATTGCTGGCTGCTACAGATCGGCGTGCTCACCGCTACTATTGACCCTTAGCATCACCATGACGGCCGTGCTTGGGAGTAAACTATCGGGATCTTTTCTTGCCTTCGCCGTCTCACCGGCGTCATCCCCCTTCGATCCGCACTGGGCACGGTACCCGCGGCAGATTTCGGCTCCGTACACACCAACGCCCATCGCCATCACGGGCGACATAAACAAGGCTGCGTGGCAATCGATACCATGGTCGGAACCATTCGATGAGATTCGAGGGGCCGATGATGCCCCATCGGGCACCCGCCCACCGGCGACGTGCTCCACTAGGATCAAAATGTGCTGGGACGACGACTACCTCTACATTGCGGCCCTCATCGAATCCGACCGCGAGGTCGTTGCCAAATTCACCGACCGCAATAGCCCGATATTTCAACGGGATTCGGACTTTGAGGTATTTGTCGATCCGGGTGGTTCTTGCCATGCCTACAAAGAGCTGGAATTGAACGCCAATGCCGTTGTTTGGAATTTGATGCTCGATAAGCCATATGGCGACGGTGGGAGTGAGCATTCCGGCAGGGTGGCCAAACCAGGTGATGCACAGTACTACGATGTCAATGGATTGAAAACGGCCACAAAAATACTTGAGGGGAAGGTCAATGATTCTGCGCCCAACAGCAAAGTAGTATGGTCCGTTGAAATTGCCCTCTCACACAAAGATACGCTTCACAATCACAAATGGGCGTCGACGCCAACCACGGGATCTCACTGGAGGATCAACTTTAGTCGAGTGGAGGAGCAGGGCGAGATCAATTGGACGTGGCAACCACAGATCGTTTGGGATGCGCTAGAGAAGAGATTCGCGGGGAAGGTGGACATGCACCGACCGGATGCTTGGGGATATGTATACTTTGATGGGCAGGTCAGTAATAGCGCTGTTATGGACGAAAAGAATGATACTGCCAGTCCAAGAGATCCCACATGGCCTGCGAGGTTGGCAGCAATGAATGTTTATTATGCTCAGGTGGTTTATGCGGAGGATCACGCTGGGGAATATGCGACGAACATGGAAGAGCTAGAAGGCTTGATCGATAAAGTCATTGTCGATCCATTCGATATCGAAATTGCTGTATCAGATGACCACAAGAAGTATGCAGTAACCGTTCAAACCGATGAAATGAGCATCCAAGTCACAAATGAAAGACTCCTCACTGTGACGCAAATAGGAGAATCTAAGGTGTCGATTATTAAATAGATTGCGGTAAAACATAGAGGTATATGTATCAGAGAGAAATTTTATGTCACCATGCTACTCTGCAACTCTCTATTTCCCTCTTTTCTTCTTCTTATTCCTCCTCTGCTGTTTTTCGTCGTTTTCTTTAGTGGCGGCGATCCTCCTCCGTTTTCGCTCTTCAGCCACCGCAGCTCTTTTTACCTGCTTTGCAAGATCGTTCTTGTGTTTTGAAATGTGCTTCTCGTATGATGTCCTGCTCTTCAGCACGGCAAGGCACCCCACAAAATCGCAAGTTTTGTGTCTCCACTCCCCGCAGCTGCTAAAACTTGACCGCAATTGCCTTTCTGCCAACCATTTGGCGTCAAATAACTTCCTCCAATCGAGAACATTCTCTCTCGACGTAAATGACAACCTCACTTTTGAGCATGTTGAGCTGGGAAGCACATCTACCTCGAGCAAAGTTTTGAATCTCAAACAATACAGTCGCCGCCAAAGCCCTGGCTCGTTCGCTATTTGACGCCAAACTCTGCAAACTCGGGATACCGCGGCAAGTTTTCGGTGATTAAGAAAAGAGAAAATTCTGCGAGTCAAAAATACGTCCTTCAGATGCTCTAGAATGGGAGTTCCGTCCTCGAAACTATCTGCACGATCTCTTAGTGCGTTGTGAGTCTCCTTGTAACCATTCCTCAGCAAGTCCATTGATATTCGGGCATCAAGGCGAGAAAGAAAGCGATTACACCCAACATGTGGTCCCATGCGTGCTGTTGCGTCTCTAAGGGACGATGAGGGAAGGAATGGAAAGGATTCACCGCTCAGTGAAGCGGAACAAAAATTGTTCAATTCAGAAGTAGTCGTTTCCGCATCAAATTCTACAAAGCCCAGCACACCCAACGATTGGAGAGTGTAGATAATTTCATCTTTCTCATCTTGCACCATAGACTCGTGTATCCAGCATGCTTGAGTGCCAAACATTTCGGACAGACGTGTGATGTATGGGTGTAATTCTGACTTTTTGACAGCAGAAACAGTTCGAACAGTTCGATGTCTCTCGACGAAAATGGAGGATATTGCCCTCAGGATAGTCGCTTGATATTCGCGGCAGTCAGAGGACATTTCCACGGCTCGGTCAAGGAGTGGCTTCGTTGCTTTCCAAAAGACACCAGGGTCATCAAAGACAGCCAGATTTACGAGAAGCTCCGCATATACTCGGATGCAGTGAGAGATTTGAAGACCACCTGAAGAATGCGCAGATATGAAGAGCAATTGATTCAGGAGAGGTAGAAATCCGTTGTCAATGCCTCGTACATCGGCGATCAAAACTGCGCAGAGCCTGCTCGCAGCGCACATGGGATGGGCCTTGATTTGTTGAATGGCTTTGTTAAAAATAACCGCATTAATTGATCTGGTAATCTTTTCAAAACATGAAATGCTCTCATATAGATGATACTTGGTAAGTGACAGGAGAGCCCGGTAGGTATTACTTCGGAACTGAATCATTTTCAGTGGTAAAGTTGAACATTTTTTGCTTCTTCCTTGAAGCTCACATTCGGAAGAGGGGCGAGCATTCCCATTTATTCCATCGTTTGTCAAGGACTTGACGTAGTAAAGACAAGTGCATTCCGTCGGATCGGAAAGCAACATACTCGTGCCGGGTGAGGATGAGACAGAACCCATGACTCTCTTCATGGATACTCTTGGTTCGTCCCCAAAATTTCGCATCCGCTTTGTGAGAGAGACTCTTTGTGTCGTCGGCCCTTCACCAGCATTGGAAACATTAGACTCGATCACTATTCCACTATCGACCTCGGAATTATAACTTTCGTCGTCGTTCAAGTCGTCGTGAAGATTCACCAAGGCCGCTGTTTTGGCCGAGCGTTTCAGATTGCTTAAAGGTGGCTCAATAACATTTTGCAAACCCCTTCTTCGGCCATTCATTGCGCGGCATCTCGAGCAGTATGAAGATGATACAGCACGTTTCGCAACTTTCAGCCCTTGATTACCCCTACTGGCTTTTGCCAGCAAAACATCGGCACCGTCAATATCTCTGATAGCTTCGATCAACAGAGCTACCGTGCTTCCTTCAAATCTCGCATCTGGCAACGCTCTAACAAAATATCCAATCAACTCCACGCATCGTCCTGCATGATCGACGTTGTAATTATCGATCGAATCCAAAATGTCAGTCTTTGGTACTTTCTTCGTGGTGTGCGTTTCTACTCGTAGGACAGTGCGAAAATAGCTAACAAGCAGATCGGTCAAATCGGTCTGCGGAGAACGATTGGCGAAAGCACAAAGGGCCTGTTTCAATAGCTCTCTGTGAGATTGACTCCCAATCATGGATAATGACGACGAAACCTTCGAAGTCGAATATTCCACGTAACCCTTTGCAAGCAATCGAATGAATGGGCCAGAGCACGCATACGGGATGATCGTTGGATCGAGCATTGCATAGAGAATTTCCTCGAGTGCAGTAGACTCACTGCGCCGGGACGCCGATGCCGACCGCGAAATGAACTCATCGTGGTGCCGGAATAGCAATGAAAGGTTGGATTGCAAGCCACGAAGGCAAGCCTCGATGGCATTGTCGTCGTGGTGGGTTGCGCAAGTAGCAGACGATGTGTGGCTAACGTCGAAAATGTGTTGAGATCGCGGTTTTGGCGCACTACCATTTGTCAAACTTCTAGCCGCAAAACACTCAGAACATCGGGCCAATTCCCCCAGCGCTTGACGAAGGTGGCTGCGATAGGTCCGAATATCGGAGACCTCGAATGTGGAAACGCTGGTGGCGCCAGTGACTCTTTGTTCAAGGTCGCCAAGGAGTGGTGAGGTGTGGCATATATCTGCTTGTTCAGCAGTGCCTACCGCTCCTGACCACATTGCGATCTCAGAGTCGTCGGGATCGGTGCTCTGCTGGAAACATAATTGCCGTCTTGATTACGAGTAGGAATTCCTACTACTAGCTAGACTACTACGTAGTATGGATGGACGTATGGTTGAGGCGGTTGTCACGTTGGTGGCTGGTATGCTATGATATGATATGGTGCCGGTGGGTGGTGGTGGTGGGGTGGGTGGTGCGTGGTGGGGGCGTACCTAGTACCTGGTACGTGTGCCTGCATGCCAAAGTAGCCCTTGTTATGTTCCCGCAATCGCAACACGGCCCGCCGCCACACGCCGCGACACGACGACACGGACCACGCGGACACGGACCCACTCGGGCACTCGGCGACTACTCGTCTATCTACTCGTACCTGACCTTCTTCTCGCCATAATAATAACCTCATCTGGCCGTTGGCCACCAGCAGCCACCGCCGTCATTTATGATGCCCTCCCTGGTGCTTTCGTTCACCTTACTCGGCTTACTCGCCGGATTTGCGACCAATGCACAGCAGTTTGATCTCGGAGACCTGGGGTCTCTGCTCGGTGGTGGCGGTGGCGGTGGCGGCGGTGGTGGTGGAATGGGCCAGCCTGGCGGTGGCGAATGTCCTCAGCATTGTAGCACCAGCAACTTGCACCCTGTACCCAAGGAACTGATCCGTCCCTACGCCAACGGCTGCTCGGTTCCGCCGTTTCTTCGGGAGGGCCTCGGAGATTACAGTCACTTCACCTCGTGCTGCGACCTTCATGACACGTGTTACATGAGCTGCGGCGCGACCAAAACAATGTGCGATCGAGAATTTGGCAAGTGCATGAAGAAGATGTGCAAGAGCAAGCATTATAACAAGGGCAGCAGAGACAAGGCCCAGAAGTGCAATGGGATGGCCCAAACGTTTGAGTTGGGTGTTTCTATGTTTGGATGCCAGGGATATAGTGAGCTCCAAGCCGAGGGATGCGACTGTGTGTCTTCCCACGATGCTCACTCACGAGTGAAGGATTATGCCGAAGCCTTCTACCGGACGTACAATGCAACACATGCATTGCCGGACAGCATAAAAGAGCGATATCTCGATGGTAAGCGACGCAAGCCTGAGGAACATGGGGAGCTCCTTTTTCGACTGTATCGAAAGTACACAGCTAGTATTGAAGTGATTTCAAGAGATGGTATGAGTGGAAGGGATGGTGTTACTCAATTCACCACCAGCAGCAGCAATGACAACTCTGGTTCGGAGTTGTAAGAATGCATGCATGTTTGTAAAAAGAAGGTGAACTATTGTTTCTCAAAAAAGAATTTCCGTAGAAAGGACGTGCACTGCTCATAAGCGTCAGTTTGAGGCTGCTCTCCACGCCTTACTTGCTCCATTCCAGTCCAAAAGGCATGTCCAACACCGTCGTAGATTTGAACATCGCTCTCAACACCGGCCTCGTTCAGCGAGGTCTTGAATTGCTGGAGCAGTGCAGCAGGGAATTGTGCGTCCTTATTTCCGAAAATTCCACAAACTGGTCCCTTCAATTTTCGTAGCCCATTCACGTCTGTCAGAGGCGAACCATAGAATATAACGGTGGCCGCCTCGGGCCTTCGTTCTGTAGTATATCGAATTGCTTTCCCTCCACCTAAGCAGAAACCCATGACAGCCAACTTGCCCTTGCCCTTGTCGCCCGCACTATCTTCTAGATATGCACACACAGCGTCTAAATCTTCATCCACTCTGTCCTGTGGCGTGGTAAGAGCTAGCCATATCGCTTTCGGGATAAAGTCTGTGTTCTGACCGCGAAAGACATCCGGGGCAACGACTTCGCATCCCAAATCATCGGCCAATCCCTTCGCCTTTTCGACTATGGACGGGTTCAACCCGAAGAATTCATGAAGTAGAATGATCGTATGACCTCCCTCTCCACCTGACGACGGCGCCGCCTTGTAGGCTGCGATATCTAAACTAGATCCTGGAGGACCAGGGATACGAACGTTTGCTAAATCCTCTAGCGGCACCGCCGCATGGAGCGGTGGATTGAGCAGGTGGTCCATGATATGGGCGGCTGACGAAGCCCATTTCTGATGAGGTGGTGGGGAGAGCGAAGAAAATGAGCTCACCATAGAAATAAAAGTCAGGAGGACATGAACACAAAGGAAGGGGGAGGGCATGATCATTTTTTTGGGTTGCGCCCGCCGGGTGCAATGCAAGAAGTAGCAAAAGATGAGGAGGGTCAAGAAGTCAAGAACGCAAGAACGCCTTTGTGAGCCTGTGAGAAAGTGAGCATGAGCGAGAGAAGCGCAGTCAGAAAGAAAAATAAACACTAAGCGCGGGTCAAAACCCACTAGCTCGGAAATTCTGAAGTGACCATGATACCGAACAAGCGAACAAGGGTGCTGCCCCTTGTATTGTCGACTGCCTGACTGCAGCAAGCATGCGCCGAACCTTTGCCCAGCTATCATCGGCAACGTCTCGTAATAATAATAATATGCTCATCCTAAGCGAGGCAGATGTGAGAACCTGCCTGCCAATGGAGCGCGCCATTGAAGCCAATAAACGAGCACTGGGTTCACTGAGGAGGACTGGTGATGGCGGCGCCACAGTACCAACACGAATTGGATTGCCGTATCGTGGTCCTTCTTCTGCGGCCGCTGCCGAGGATTGGACGCTCTTCAAACCGGCCTTGTATGAGCAGGTTGGTGGCAACCAACCCTCTCTAATGGGGATGAAGTTGGTCTCGGTCAGAGGAGGCAACCCATCTCTGGGTCTACCAACCGTTCCAGCCACCGTCATGCTTGTGGATTGCAAGACGGGTATTGTTAACGCCTTATTGGGAGGGACGTATTTGACAGCCGCGCGTACGGCGGCCGGCAGCGCTGTGGCAACCGACTGTATGACGTCGTCGAAGAAGCGTCTGCACTTGCTTGTGTTCGGTGCCGGCCTCCAGGCCGAACAGCATATTGAAGCCATTCGATCCGTTCGAAACATAGGCCGAATAAGTATCGTCAATAGGAGTGCTGGGCGGGCTGAACAGCTGGTTGCAACGGCGCGAGAAAAGATGAAGGAAACCGAAGAACAAGAAATAGAAATGGATGTGACTTTGCTGGGAGACAGAGATGCGGTGAAGGACGTGGTCAGCAGTGCTGATATTATCTGCACGACGACCAATACAACAACCCCATTATTCGATGGCTCGTGGGTAAAGCCTGGCTGTCATTTGAATGGTGTGGGTTCTTTTACGGCGAGCATGGAGGAGATTCCTAGTGACTTTATTGAAAAGCGCTGCCACGTTGTCATTGATACGCTGGAGGCCCTGAATGTTGGCGACTTGAAGTGCATGTCGGAAACATCCGAAAACTATGTTGGTTTATTGGGCGACGTTATCGCTGGTAATGCTCACTTGGCAAATGACGATGATAAGTGCGGCTGCATTGAGAGTACTCTTGATTGCTCATTGTTCAAGGCGGTTGGCACAGCGATTCAGGATGTCATCACAGCTCATGAAGTCTACCAAGAGGCACTCGCTCGAGGTGTGGGCACGGAGGTGAAAATGTAACAAGATTCGATTATCTTACATGGTCTCAGTAGTTTATGAGAATCTGCTGCCGTCGAGAGGGTCGCCTTCTACCGGTAAATAGATCGTACCTACATGTAGGTAAGCCGGTCTGCAGGTTGGTCGGTCGGCGCGTTGTCATCATCATCAACACTGCAAATTATAGGGCTTAAAATAAATAATAGTAATGCATACGTCAGATGGAAGCTTTCGCCACACGGTGCGCCGTGCGCGTGCCGATGCCGTGCGTGCTACGTACATGTAAAATAATGTATGCTATCGCTACGAGTACCGTAGTATGCCAGCGCAGCATAATTTTGCCATCCAAGATGACGAGCGCCGCCATGTTCCAGCCCGTCGACACCCACGATTCTTTCGACGATCAAGATATGGGTCACGCTTCATGTGGTTTAGACTCGGCGATCGAGCGTGAGGCAGCCGATCACGACGGCGGTGGCGGCGACGACGACGACGACGACGACGACGACGACGACGACGACGACGACGACGACGAGGAACGCCTCGAGAGTTGCAACTCCTCTCTGCCCCTCTTGGCGGCAGACGGAGACGAAGAGGAGCGGGACTTTCGTGCGTCTTCGTCTGCATTACCACCGAAAAGTCAAAAAGCAGCAGCACTGTATCTGTTTTGTGCTGCAATATTAATTGCTTTCGCGGCAAGAGCAATGATGGACGGAGAGACAACAATAACAACGACGGCATCCGAATCGTCATCCAAGGCCGTTCACGTCGTGTATTCATCCGATGACGAGTCTCTGGCCGGCGTGGAGGCATCAATTAAGTCCGCTGTTGATCATGCATCGGGCCCGGTTGTCTTTCATTACGTCGGAAACACGCCCCTTCCGCCGATTCCGGGGGCGGATGTTCACTTCAAGGATCTGTCGCGGGTGGCACGAAAGTACCATTTGGAGGATTATATGAATCCCACCTTTGAGAGGGGACACGGCATGACGGGCATCAACACCAACCCCGCCAATTTCGTGAGATTTGCAATACATGACTTCCTTCCCTCACAATCAAAAGCGGTTTGGATCGATGCCGACACATTGATAAATTGCGATGTGGTGAGTCTGGTGAACAGTGTGCTAAATGACGAGGACAATGTTATCGCTGCCGTCCCGAGAGAAGGACCACTCCATGGTCTCACCAAGGAGGGTGATCGTCTTTATGCCGACATTACAATGTCATTCAATGCAGGGTTTTATGCCATCAACCTGGTTCACTGGCGAAAACAACACATAAGTGAAAAGGTGAAAGAAGTGGCGCTGCAGAATCGTGAAACATTAATATACAAGAATGGAAGTCAGCCGCCCATGGCCATTGCAATAGGAGAACGATTTGAGCATTTGCCGCCGACGTGGAATGTGGCCATGTCGGACGTTGAGGAGGTGACGGACCAGTGGTCGCAAGAAACATGCATGTTGCACTGGAACGGGCCGTTCAAGCCCTGGGACGCTGGTGCAAAAAAGCAGTATTATCTGGATTTGTGGCTGCGATATGGCACGCAGGTGGAGCGAACGCATCATGCGCACAGCCACCATGAACGCGAGCGCGACCGCGAGCACGAAGATGAGGATGAGGATCACAGCGATGATGATGATGATGATGATGATGATGCAGACTAAAATCTTCTTCGGCACGGCGTTGGTGTTGGTATTCTGTCTGGTACATAGATTTTTACATAAAAAGAAGGGTATCGCCAAAAAGGTGAACTAAACGGAGGCGTCATCCAACGCTAGTGTTGGTGAGGTACTGGTTGGAGGATTGGCGAACGTGCTAGGTTCAGCGGCTTTATTCATTGAGACTCGGGAGAATAACACGCAGGGCAAGCTGGCATCACTCAGCAGCAGACGGGCTATCAAAGCCGGCGTTGAACATCTGGCACCTCTCCATCGAATGGATTGTGCTAGTATGGGATACAAACGTATTGTCGTGACGCCGCCGTCACTCGACACAGATTACATGCCCGATTATACACACAAACGACACTCTTGCGATGGGTGTCACATGGATCCTATCGTCGGCTTTCGATACCATGCCAACCCAAACATCGATCTCTGCGAGCGTTGACACGGCTCTTGTTTTGTCCAACTCTGGTGATGATATCATGACTGAAGTCGCCAAAGAAGAAAAAGATCGGAAACCTCCGTCTGAGATTGAGATCAAGGCCGATGGAGAGGAAAGCGGCGATGGCATCGGAGTCGTTAACGACGACGTGACAATCACATTTGATTTAGTACAGCACAACTCAGATCAAGGTGTGATCCATTCGAAGTTTGCCAACGTGCTGCTCAGGATGCGTCGAGGTCTCAAAAATTTGACAAAATCACACAGAGAGGAGCTGGCCGTCGAGACGAAGTCAGAATATGCTCGTACCGCGCTTGAAGACTCGAGCAGAGTTTCTGACTTCGATGTGGCATGTGCTATTCAGAAGAGCCTACATGTACAAGACCTTCGTAAGAGACAGCAGATCGAATGTGCTACTAAAAATGGGGAAGATGACACAACAGATGTGACGGAGGATTCAGCTGGAGATAAGACGACTATTGCACATACTCAAGCAGCACTGGGATAAGATCCGTTTTCGGCGTCAATAGACCGATAAACATGCTACATTAGAGCACCTAATTTAATTTAATTAATCATATATATTACAAAAATATAAGAGACGCTCACCGTGGGGATGTTGTGTGCTGAACCGGACGGAGAAAGGGCACTATAAGGATTACAACGCCTTGACGCCGGCGGCCAATTTCTCGGCCGTGTCCTTCGCATCTCCTAGAAGCATGTCGGTGTTGTCCTTGAGGAAGACGGGGTTGTCTACACCGGCATATCCAGCGGCGAGACTGCGTTTCATCACGATGACCTGCTTGGCATTCCACACACGAAGGACGGGCATGCCAGCGATCTCAGAATTAGGATCGTCCTCGGCGGCGGAGTTGACGGTGTCATTGGCACCAATTACAAGTGCGACGTCGGTCTCACCAAAGTCGTCGTTGATCTCTTCGAGCTCCTCGACGATGTCGTAGGGCACGCCGGCCTCGGCCAAGAGAACATTAAGCTGTCCAGGCATTCTACCAGCAACGGGATGGATCGCAAACCGCACCTTCTTGCCCGCCGAACGGAGCGAATCAACCATATCCTTGAGCGGATACTGACCCTTGGCCACTGCCAATCCATAGCCAGGAACGATAATGACACTCTCGGACTCGCCCAAAAGCTTGACGACGGAGTCCACATCGGTGGTGGTGGCCTCGCCCTCAAATTGCATGGCCTCTCCTCCGGCGGATGACTTGGTTCCGTATCCACCGAGGATAACACTGACGATATCACGATTCATGGCGTTGCACATAATTTTGGTCAGAGCTGCGCCACTGCATCCAATGAGAGCGCCGACGGTCGTTAGAAGGGGCATGTCAAGCATGAAGCCCTCAGCGCACAGCGCCCAGCCTGAGTAACTATTTAAGATGGTTATGACGACAGGCATGTCGGCGCCGCCAATCGATGCGGTCATGTGCCATCCAAGAGCGCCACTGGTCGCCAGGGCACCACCGAGGGCGGCAATTCCAGTTCCCGCCTCGGGTCCACCCATAACGACAGCTCCGGCTCCAAGAGTGGCGGCACCCAGACCCATGTTGATGCGATCACGTGCAGGGTGCTGCGTCGGGGACGAGTCGAGACGGCCGTCGAGCTTGCCAAAGGCAACCAGCGATCCAGTGGCGGTGACGCTTCCGATAATAGAGGCAAGGTAGATGGAACTCAAGTGGACCTTGTCGAGCTCGGCTGCATTAGGAGCGTTTATGTAATCACCAACAGCTGCAGCACTGGCGGCAATACCAACGAGGGAGTGGAACGCGGCCACAGTCTGAGGAAGAGAAGTGGGCTCAACCCTGTGGCCAATGTAGTAACCGGCAGCTCCACCAGCGCCCATGAGACCAGCTATGGCGGCAGTGCTTCCCATGCTAGGTCCAAGGTGACCAAGGGTCGAAGCAACGGCAAATGTAACACCAGCTTGGCCGGAAACGGCACCTAGTCTGGCGGTGGTCTGAGACGCAAGTCCACCAATACCGCCGATGCAAAGAAGACCAGCAAGAGTTCCAGCAGCGGCATCGATTTCTGGGAACTTGCCAGAGGCGGCTCCAATGCTGTACATGGTAAGTGCGCCGGCGGCAGGGATTCCGTAGAGGTGATAATACTCGGGAGGATCATCCGGTCTCTTGAACATATCAAGCATTTTTGTCGTGATGATAAAGCCTCCAACGATGTTGACCGTCGAGAGAGTAGTTGCCGCGGCACCAAGGGCGGTTACAGCCGGACTGGTGCTGTGAGCCAAAAGATGCATGCCACCAAGAGCCGTGGTTCCACTAATGGCGTTGGTAACAGCCATGAGAGGACTGTGAAGAGCATGCGACACACCCAGCACAACCTGCACGCCAATAATGTTGGACAAGGCAAATGTGGTAAGGAGAGAAGAAAAGGTCGGATCAGGAGCCACCATGCCCATGCCAAGAATAGTGGCAGCGCCGTACGAGGCGGTCTTGGCCCCCTGGACGTACGGGGCGCGATAATCAATGATTTCGGGCTTCTCGGCTGCGGCCTTGGCATCAAGTTCAGCCTGAGTCGGAGCAGGTGGAGGCGGGGGGAGAGGAGCAGGCCACATCATCTTGCCCTTCTCTAGCACGAGCATACCCCTTACGGCCTCATCCTCGTGGTCAATGTGGTAGTATTCCTTCTCGCGAGTGGTCTGAGGTCCAATGGAAAGCAGGAACTTGGAGATGTTGTTCGAGTAGAGGGAACTGCTCGTCGTGGGAAGGCGACTAGTAAGGTCCGTGTAACCTAAGCAGGTGACGCCATTGTCCGTGACGAACTTTTCGTCCTCGACGGTGGTTTCAATGTTGCCACCAGCCTCGGCGGCAAGATCGACAGTGACGCTGCCGGACTTCATCTTGGCAATCATATCCTTGGTAATCATCCTGGGCGCCGTCCGACCAGGGATCAGGGCCGTGGTGACAATCACATCGACATCCTCGCACTGCTTGGACAGCATGGCGGCAGCGGCTGCGTGCCACTCCTTGGACATTTCCTTGGCATAACCACCGGCGCCACTGCCGTCCTCCTGGAAGTTCACCTCGAGGAACTGGCCGCCCATGGCCTCGACCTGCTCCTTGGTCACAGGACGGACATCAAAGGCACGAACAATTGCACCCACTGAGCGCAGGCAAGAGTAGTAATTTGTCCACCGAAGAAAAGAGATTACAAACGACTTGTTAGAACAAAATAGTGCAGGGAACTCCTACGTACCTGAATACAGGTAGATATGCCTGAAAGCAATAGAGCGACAATAATAATAAGAAGTCAAGCCTGTACTCACTATTCTTTGCGGTCTGGATGGCGGCAAGTCCGGCGACGCCAGTTCCCAGCACAAGAACCTTGGCAGGTGGCACCTTGCCAGCGGCGGTCATTTGCCCAGCGAAGAAGCGGCCAAACTCATTGGACGCCTCAATGACGGCTCGATATCCAGCAATATTGGCCTGGGACGAGAGGGCATCGTACGTCTGTCCGCGACTCAGGGTACGGGGGATGCAATCCATGGCGAAGGCCGTGGCCTTCTGATCCTGGAGTTGCTTGACCAGATCCTTGTTCTGCGCGGGATACAGGAAGGATACGATGGTCCGATCCTCCAGGGCGGCGGCCTGCTCCGCGGTGGGAGGTCGGAGCTTCATCACAATGTCGGAGCTCTTCCAGACTTCCTCGGCGGGGACCACCTTGGCGCCAGCAGCTTCATATTCGGCATCATTGAAGTACGACGAGACGCCGGCACCCTCTTCAATCAGGACGTTAAATCCAGGCTTGACGAGTTTGGCAACGCTCTACGGACAGAGTGTGGGCAAGCAGCAAAAGGAAGTCAGTACGCAATTCAGGGCACATA
>Ga0115006_10001799_pt1 | contig 13713 bp, 20 predicted proteins | sample ArcOceMetagenome_3_FD_88943 | JGI IMG/M metagenome (GOLD analysis project Ga0115006, IMG submission 88943) | Marine eukaryotic phytoplankton communities from Arctic Ocean - Arctic Ocean- Svalbard ARC20M Metagenome | ecosystem: Environmental > Aquatic > Marine > Oceanic | place: Arctic Ocean...
AGGTTCTCCAGCACAGCATCGCTGGTGCCAGCGTACAAGGCGGCACCCTATAGCCCCGGATCACCGCCTCCACGGTCTGCTTGGTCAAGCCCACCCACATCTGGAGGCCGTCAGAAGCGCAGCTTGGTGGTGGGCCACGGCCGCGAGTTGTGATACACGTAGACAGAGTTCGAGAGAGACTGGACGGATTGTAAAATAATGTAATCCTGTCTTTCGATCCGCACGTGATGTAGCCAGAGTCGCTGATGGACAGTCCCACAAAGCTCTTCTCGTTGACGTGGGGCCGCTGTCATCTGGAAGCTCTGCCACTATGCCATGGGCGGCTGCAGCGTTAGCGACCACAACGGCAGCGTCGGGATCTCCACGGCCTGCTTCATCACTTGCACCGGGCGGCTGTTGGGGCGGCCGGGCTCCGGGCACCCGGGTGGCGGGCGCTCCCGCAGCCCCGAAGGCGGCATCAGCGGGGTGGCGACGTGGACGATCCCTGCGGAGCCGTCGTCCGGCGAGGAGAGCGTGGGAGGCGGCCTACGCGGGGGAGCGGCGCGCATGCGGGGAGTGGTTGGCGGCCGCGAAGGCATGCCCGGTGGGCCTCGCGGCGGCAGTGTGGAGCGTACGGTGTGACGCTGCTGTTGGATGAGCAGCGACACGTGCTCCGCCATCAGTCTGCGGACGCGCGGCGACGTCCCCGGCTGCCACGACGGGTCCGACACCAGGTCGCGCTTCAGGTTGTCGTGCGTCACCTGCCGCCAAGAAGGAACGTCAGAGCGCGTGCGTGTGAGTAGAGCGGCATTCACCCTGGGTCTATGCCCTGCCTCTATCTGCGAATTCCCCCTCAACCTCTCCGCACCCTGGACCCAAGTCGGCCCGGCCTCTCAGGCGGCCCCCGCCGCTTCCAAGCCGTGCGCCCTCCCGTCGTCCATCTTGTCCTCGCGCTGGGCTCCTGGGAAAAAAGGGCAGGGGTGACTTCCTCCTCACCTGTGCCACGTTGAGTGGCGGAATGGCAAAGCGGCGCATGTACGTGTCCTCCACGCAGCGCCAGTCGCCGTCATGCGTGTGCCGCAGCATGGACGCCGTCTTGAACGGCACCGCGCGCACGTGCGATGACATCGCGCCCGGCATCGTGCCTGCCGCCGTCGCCTTCGCCGCCACCGCCTCCGGCGTCCCTCGCGACACGGGTCGACTCTTCGCCTTCTTCGGTTTGTGAGACCGCACGCTGTGCGCGGCGCTGCTGCATCGACTCGTGCCACCTCCTGCACGCCGCACACAAGAGCCCCTTTGTCAGCGAACCACTCCCAACTCGCGCTCACCCTCCCACTGGATCGCTCAGGCCCACGCGAGGGTTACGCTCAGGCCCACGCGAGGATTACGCTCGGTAAACCGAGCTGAAGCTGAAATAACATGCCGGGCGGCGGATGATAATGCACGGCACAGGGTTTCGGTCCACAATTGAGGCGCGCGTGGGGTCGATGGATGACGGGGGCGGATGAGCGAGCGAGCGACCGCGCACCTTTGTGATTCTGTGGTTCCCCTGCCGCCCTCCGCCCCTTGCCCGCGCTGCTGGTGGCACTGCCGCGGCCGTCGGGCACGGACACGGCGGACCAGCTGGTGGCCAGCCCGGCGCCGCCCTTGCGCAGCGATGGCCCCCTCAGCCGCGGCCCTCGCGACAGCGGCGGCTCGTACACAAACATCATCGTCTGCGCAGGAAGGAAGCAGCGTCGCCGTGTGTTAAGGTGCAGAACGGTCGTACAGCACCTCCCAGGGCCATTTCGGTGAGAACTATACAAACATACTGGGGGCGAGGTATCGAAACGGGGGGGCGGCAGGCGGCAGGTATGCATGGGAACGAGGGAGAGACGGCGCGCACCTCGTGGCACAGCTGCTCCGGCTGCAGGCGGTGGTGTGCGGAGCGCAGCACACCGCCCACGGAGCGCACCTCCGCCATCGACGGCGCGTCGAAGCGGTGGTGCGAGAACAGCAGCGGCCGCCGCAGCATGCCGTCGGCGAACCCCGCGGTGGACGCCGCGGGGCTCATGGGCGAGTCCACGCCCTCCATCCCGTCGATGTGGTACCCCGGGTTGAGCTGTGCGCGGCCGCCAGGCGTGCGCGGCGTGGTGGGCGCTGCGGGCGAGCGTGGCGTGGGCGGCGGAGAGGTGAGGGGCCGTAGGCTGGAGGGCGGGAGGTCCTCGCCGCGTGGGGAGTGAGGCGGCGACGGGGACCGTGGGGTGGTGGCACTGTTGAAGTTTAACCTCGCCTCCTCCTCCTCCTCCTCCTCCTCCACGCCCCACCCCAGCGCGTGCGTCTGTCGCAGAGGAGACACCGCTTGGCCTGGTGAGTCGTGTATGCTAGGTGCTCGGGTCGAAGGCAATGGGTAACGGTACGGGTCGAACGTAGGTTGCCAACCTTCAGGTTCTTAGGTACTGAGTACTCACAAAACGCGGAGCTGTTGGATGGCAGACGGGCGCGTTTTCGGTAGATTCGCGGTGTGTTGTGTTCATCCCAGGTGTTCACCAACGTAAGGTTGGAGGGGTTAGACGGGTGTGATCACCTGTTTCATGGCCACGGCGCGCGCCGTGGGGCTGTCCAGCACCAGGTGGCTGGCGTGGCGGTGCCACGACTGCCGGAGGCCCATCTCGCCCGTGAGCCGCACGAGCACGGCGGGCGGCGCCGTCGCCTCCAGGTCCGCGTGGTGGAAGCTCAGCAGCGTCAGTGGCGTTGCGGCGGTGGCGGTGAAATCGAACTCCGACCTGCGCTAGGGCGAGCTGCATGTCACTACTATGAGTGCCGCCTCGTCAACGCAGCCAGCCCAACTCCGAGTAGGAGGATCGCTCCCGCGTAAACTGCTAGAGCAGAGAAAAAATCTCCCTCCGGGCACCGTCACCAACATCCTTCGTGGGCGATCGACTGACACCATGACACGCACCCGTCGAACGCTGCCGCCTCGCCCAGCAGCTGGCCCGCCATCAGGCGCGACACACCCGCGTGCGCCACGCGCGGGCGGCCACGCGGGCGTGTGGACGTCTTGTGCGGCCGGAACGCCGCGAACGACAGCGTAGGGTCCAGGCTCCACTCGTGCAGCTGCTCCTGCGTCATGCCCAGCTGCGTGTCGTCCACCGCCACCGACTTGGTCACGTTCACCGTCCCGGAGAGAATCACGAACATGAATCCGTCCGACGCGCGGCCCTCCTGTTGCGTCCAAACCAAACACACACATCGTCGCCGCGGGCGCCGGTCGTTTATTATCATTGGAGATGTCGCAGGTGCTCCTCTCGAAAATCCACGAAATGGCCACGAGCCACGACTGTTGGTGCCGTCCTTTTTGCGTGGTCGGGTGATCGGGTGATGCCGAATGGTTCTCCGCCCTCTGTCTTGACAAGTATAAGGACTGCAGCGAGCGGTGTGCACGCGCGCAGTGGGTTTCAACGACGCACATGCTGCGGTGGAAACTGGGGTGAAGGTGGGGGCACCTGGCAAACGATGTCGCCTGCGCGTTTGCACACGAGGGCGCTGCACAGCGCCAGTCGCTGTGTGGCCGCCGCGCCCATGTCGTGCAGCACAGGCATCTGCCTCAAGCACTCCCGCTTGCGATGTAGCAGGCCGTCGTGGCCCTGCGACCCACCCCCATGTTTCTCTCAGAGGTCTCCCGACGGGTGCCGACATGAGTCACTCGCAAGGAGCGTCCCGTGGCGGTCCCGCGGCGCTTGGATAGGAGCGGGAGAGGCGGCGCACCAGGCTGAGGACGCGCGCGTACTCGCTGAGTTCCAGCACGAGCAGCTTGGTGGGCGCCGACGGCCGCAGCGTGCCGCCCTGCATGGGGTTCCCCTCCAGGAGCGCGGCGCTGCCCAGGGTGTCCCCCACGCCCATGTCCTGAACGTCCTTGTTCGCCGCCTCCTTGATGCTGTCATCGGGGGGCCGCACCGCTGAAGAGGGCCGAATGCACAATACGCGTTGTACGAAGGGTACGCTCCCTACTTTCCACTCGCTGATCCAACGCTGAGGGCGCGAAGACGTTTCACTCACCCTTTGATGATTTTGTTGAAGCTCTCGAAGTCGATGCCGTCTTTGAGGGCGCCCTCCTCCTCGGCGTCCTCGTCCACAAAGTACATGAGCAGCTCGTCGCGCGAAACGGGGTACCCCAGGTCCTCCAGCGCCTTGCTCAGCTCGTCCTGGTCCACTTCGCCCGACCCATCCTCGTCAATCGCCTCAAACTGCTCGCGCAGATTGTTCTTCTGCGTAATCTCTTCCATCCTGCGTTTCCACGTCCACACCCACGTCAGAGCCACCTTCCTTTACTAGCATGAGCATGGTACGTTACGTTTTTTCTCCCCCGCTGTTTCACATCAAAAAGACGCACCAGTCGCAGCTGCCGTTTGTGTGGCGCATGGCGTCGAGAAAAGTGGGAAAGTCGATCCCACCCTCCTCCTCCTCCATGTTGCTGGCACCGGACCCCTGGCGCGCGGGCTTGTTCAGGGCAGCGAGATCGCTCGACGACATCGCTTTGTTCTTCTGCGCGTCGAGCAGCTCCTGCGCCGCCTCCTGCCGCACGGACGCCGCGCTGCGTGCGAACGACCGCAGGATCTGGTTCACGTCGTGTCGCGACACCTCGACGCCCTCATTTTGCAAAGCCTCGATGAGCTCATCCGCGTCGATGGTGCCCGAGCCGTCCGCGTCAATCATCTCAAATAGCGCCTGAGACCACTCCGCCGGCCTCTCTCGATGTCATTCACGACGGCTGAGCCTCTTTAAGTTAGGGGGTGGGGTGAGCTGGCCCTTCGGGTGGCCCTGCTTTGCATTGCGGTAGTCTGCGGGAGGCGGGAGTAGACGTAGCCGGCTGGTAGCGGGATAGTGGTAGCGGGACATTGGTCACTTCCTAGTGGGGGGGGCTTTGCGAGAGCTGTATTTCCCCTACCAAAGCGCTTATCTCACACGATTGCGCGCCAGACCATTCTCCTTTTGGCTTGGGCCCACGTCTTCACACTCATAAACCCCACAAGTGTGGTCCTTCATTCATCTTAGAAACCCAAGCCCGCATCAATTTTACTGAGGGCAGACGGCAATTCACCATGCTAGCTCGAACGGCACAGAGACCCATAGTCACACAGGCAGCAAGAGGACACCCCCAACTCCCAGCAATCCCACCACCAGCACCACACCACAGCCAACAGCCGCATCCATCGTAGCGGGCAAGAGGAGACGCACCGTGCACTGCTCCACCAGCTCCGCCTCCGTGAGCTTCCTGATCTCCCTGGAGAGGCGGAACTGCGCGGCGCCGCTCAGCACGAGCACGTACGCCTGCAGCGGCAGCCGCGAGTCAAGCCCCTTGCACTGCGCGCTGGCGGGCGGCCTCGCCAGCTCCTCGCGCATGAAATCGTCCATCGGCTCGTCGAACGGCGTGGGCCCCGGCGGCTCACCAAAGTACCTACACACCGCGCGTCGCCCCCGGCGCCGTCATGGCTCCTGCCTCACGGCAAGTGTCTGCGTGATGTCTGCGTGTAAACTACGGTCCACTGTGGCAGTAAGTGGCAGGTGGAGGTGTGAGGGCTGCGTACCAGGGCACGCCCGCGGCCACGTGCACCACATGCAGCGCGTAGCACAGCGCGCGCATCTGCACCTTCTCCAGTCGGCTGAACGGAGGCAGCCACTGCGTGCAGGCCCCGCCGCCGTCACCGTCACCGTCGCCGTCGCAGACGTCAGGCACGGCGGTCATCGGTCGCAACGAGCGCCTCCAGACGCTCTCTCTCAAACCTCTCAGCGGTGCTCACAAGCGCAGGAACACTAGTATGAGAGGGTGGAGTCCGCACGCGCGGCGGCATAGAGAGCGTACCGACAGGTGTGTCACAAGCTCGATCACCTGCGCGCGCGTGCGCATGTGCGCCGGCAGCTCCAGCACGGCCAGCGTTTGCGGGGGCAGCTTGAACACCGAGTTCTTGAAGTTGGTCGCCGCCTTGCGCCCCAGGTCGTGCAGCACGGACGACTTGCGCGGCGTGGGCGCCCCGGTCGACTGGTCCGCCGGTCCGCCATCCGGTGTGGTGCTCAGCAGCGTCACGCGCCGGCTGCACCCGCAACAACGCGCGTCCAACGTCCTCGGGTCAGCGGTGTGCCGGAGTGTGGCTTAGGCTTAGCCGTGCTCCGGAATGCCATCAGCTGCCGGGAGAATGTCGACTCACTCCCTGCGACACCGTGCCACGGGCAGAGGGAAAGGTGTTACGAGGCGGCAGGGAAGTTGTGGGAGAGCTGAGGATACGGAGACAACGCGATGCACAGTGTGTGTGGGTACGGCGTCGGGGGTAGGAGGGGCTGCAAGAGGCTGCGAAGCTAAGAGAGCTAAGAGAGGCGACGCAGAGATGATGCGTTATGATTGGATGCCGTGAGGCGTATGAGCTGTTGCCGCATCCGAAACGGCGAGAGGACTCCGCCCTCGTAGCAGGTGGAGGAGATGTATTCGCCAGCCCTTACCACTCCGGCGCCCGCTGACCACCGCGACCCGATTCGACCACTCGAACTGGGAAGGGACTACTCACTCAAGCTTGGGCGGCATGGCTGCGCAACACGGACAGCACCCGGCAACGAGCCGCTATCTCCCCATCTACTGCGCCTGCCACCTGCTGCGAGCCACTGCAACCTCGCGGGTGTGAGTCAGCCAGTGGGTGGGAGGCCCGCACAGGCGGCGAGCGTTTACAGTGGCCTGCGCGTGGAATTGATTCGCAGCGCCTGGTGTCGCGGCTGGAAGGCTGGAAGGCTGGAAGGCTGTCCAACGGACCGTCGTTCGCATCGGCCGGACGTCTCCACGCTGACGCCGACGACGTGACGGTCGTCTCGCACCTGCTTGAGATATGACCAACTCAACCGCGCGCTGCCGGAGGAACTCCTCCTGGTGCCGCACGGAGACGTAATGAAGACACGCGCGTGTCGGCATCAAAGGTAAACCCCCTTCAGAGGCAGGTGTTGGAGACGGACGGGGATCGCGCGGGAAGAACCAGAACGCGGGTCCGTTGATGCCTCGCGGCGGCGATGAGGTGAAGGCGCTGCCCTAGCGACCAGGTGCGTCCCTCTTAGAAACCCTTCTCTCCCCACCTCCTCTGTGCCTCCGCCCGTGCAGACGGCGAGGCCACTGCTCCCAAGGACGAGAGTTGTAAGCCCTGTGCGGTCTTACTTTCCTTATCGCGGTGGTTTCTCCATCGACACCCCAACATCGCAGGTCGCGTCAACCAGTGGGACGTGTCGCTGATGCGGGTGTGTGATGATTTGGTATGCGCATTACCTCGTGTGCGTTGGCCACCAGACGCAGGCGCGCTCTACTCGTGCGGGCAAGAGATCGCCGGATCTCCACGACTGACAGGGTTCCCACCCCGCGGTTGTGGGTCCTTGAGTGCTTGGTGGGCTGACGGTGGTGAGGGCGGGTATGGGTGCGGTGGGCGGACTGTGTCTGCAGGCAACTTCCTGTGTACAGCGCGTTCCGCATCCATTGGGCATTAGGGCTTGACCACCATGTCGATGACGCCAGAGCAGCTGCAGCAGCTAGAGGCGCTATGCGAGCGCCTGTACAACTCCGCAGAGCCCAACGAGCGCACACACGCGGAGATGGTGCGTCCCAGAGTCCTACCCTGCAAGGGCAATCTCTCGTCGCAGATCCGCGGCAGAGACTTGTGGTCGTATCGATGGCGCGCCGCAGCGGATTCGTCCGTGAAGACTAGTGTCACACACCGCATGTGGCCTATACGGCTGGACAATGCACGCGTTGGCCTCCGCCGCTCGCTCGGTGAAACGACGACAGGCCAACACGCCCACTGCCTGGAGGGTTAGCGTGAGATTGCCGTGCGCGGGATCGGGTCAAATGTTTCGGCCGAGTGGCCGTGACAGCATGTACGCAGCCGCACGACATCGCACATTATCGCCGCTGAAAGAGACGACGGCTGGTTGGGGTGGCGCGAGCACAGACGCTGCAGTGCTTCTGGACCAACACAGAGTACATCTCGCAGTGTCAGTTTGTGCTGGACAACTCCAACCACCCGTACGCGCAGCTTCTGGCGTCGTCGTCCCTGGTGCGGCAGGTGACGGAGCACACCAGTAGCAACCCGCAGGTAAGAGGCTCTCGGCCACTCGCTCGCCCGTTCGCTGGGTATGAATTCCGCCTAGCCAACCCACGCGAGGCCATACCACGATCCGTACCGAACCCTCGGGTGTCCAGTGGAAGAGATATGTTTGCTCTCTGTGGACGCTGAACGAGGAGCGCGGTGTGGTGCGGTGCGGTGCGGGCAGCTACGGGTGGACATCCGCAACTACGTACTGCAGTATTTGTTTCAGCGCGCGGAGACACTGCAGCAGTTCGTGACGACGGCGTTGGTGCAGCTGCTGTGCCGCGTCACCAAGCTGGGCTGGTTCGACTACGATGCGCACCACGAAATCGTGGAGGACGTGTCCAAGTTCCTCACCGCCACCCCTGCGCATTATCTGGTGCGTGCGTGCGTGCGGGTGTACGTGCAGTTTGTCCCTCGGCCGCTCTCTTTGCTTCCATCCCTTGTCCGCATGCGAGCTTGAGTGAGTCTCGCCGAATTGCTCACTGATACAGGAAGTTAATCAATCGTTTTGAAGGTGGGCTGCTTCAAAGCTCAACAGGCGTGGAGGAGCTGTAGTCTGGCTGTCTGGCTGCTCTTCTAAGGGGCGGGTGGGAGAGCCCCTGTCTCGTCACCTTCTAACAGCCCTCCCCGCATCCCACGCGGAGTGCAGGTCGGGCTGAAGATATTCAACCAGCTGGCGACGGAGATGAATCAGCCCACGCCCGGGCGGTCGCTCACGCTGCACCGCAAGACGGCGGTGTCGTTCCGCGACACGAGCCTCTTCCACATCTTCCCCGTGGCGCTGGCGTCGCTCAAGCAGCTGCAGGCGGACCCCAACGCGGACGCGCGCCATCTGGAGCAGGCCATCATGCTGGCGCTCAAGTGCCTCAGCTTCGACTTCGTCGGCACCAGCCTGGATGAGTCCACGGAGGACCCGGGGAACATCCAGGTGCCATCGTCGTGGCGCCCGCTCATCGAGGACACGCACACCATGCAGCTCTTTCTCGACGTGTACGCCGCCACCAAGCCGCCGCTGTCGTCCATGGCGCTCGAGTGCCTCACTCGGGTACGTGTGGTCTCGCGTGGCATTTGACCCTGCTCTGGTTCGGCTGCTGCTCCTCGGCGAAAGCGCTGGCTGGACGCTGGGTGCTGCTGCCTCAGACGAAACGGCCAACCCACAGCATTTCGAGTGTTCATAGGCTTGACGCGGGAAAAACGCGGTGGTTGTGTGTGCTGAATCTCGCAGCTGGCGTCGGTGCGGCGGTCGCTGTTCACGACGGAGGTGGAGCGCAACAAGTTTTTGGCGCGGCTCATCTCCGGCACGCGCGACATCCTGCGCGTGCAGCAGGGGCTGAGCGAGCACGCCAATTACCACGAGTACTGCAAGCTGCTGGGGCGGCTCAAGACCAACTACCAGCTGTCCGAGCTGGTGAACGTGGAGAACTACGCCGAGTGGATTCAGCTGGTGGCCGAGTTCACCATCAAGAGCCTGCAGAGCTGGCAGTGGGCGTCGGGCTCGGTGTACTACTTGCTTGGGCTGTGGAGCCGCCTCGTGTCCTCCATGCCGTACCTAAAGGGCGACGCGCCCAGCCTGCTGGAGGGCTACGTGCCCAAGATCACCGAGGCGTACATCACCAGCCGCCTCGACTCGGTCCAGGTATGTCTGTTTTGGGTTGGGGTTGTGGAATGTCAGGGGCGCTGTGCCGTTCACCGAGCAGTGTGGGGTCACGCGTGCTACCTACATCCTGTGGGAGAGGCGCTCGCACAGGATACTCGTCGTCTCGAATCATCCTACATTCATCTCGGCGATTTTGTTGGATGGAACTTCCACCGCGCCTCGCTATACCGTCGCTGGTCGGGTTGCGGGCTGTTGTTGAGGCAACGGGAGCGGCACGGCGCACGGCAGGCGATTTTGGCGGGCAACCTGACGGACGATCCGCTAGACAACGACGAGCAGCTGCAGGAGCAGCTCGACTCGTTGCCGTACCTGTGCCGGTTCCAATACGAGCAGACGTCCAAGTACCTGCTGAGCCTGCTGGACCCGACGCTGCAGGCGTTCATGGACATGGCGGCGATGCCGGTGGGCGGCGACCGCACGCAGCTGACGATCCTGGAGGGGCAGATGACGTGGCTGGTGTACATCGTGGGCGCGCTGATCCGCGGGCGCATCTCGTCCGCGTGCGCAGACAGCCAGGAGGTGATCGACGGCGAGCTGGCCAGCCGCATCTTCCAACTCATCAAGGTGATGGATACGGGCGCACACGCGGGGCGCTACGGTGAGCACAGCCGCCAGCGGCTCGACATGGCCACGCTCGCCTTCTTCCAGAACTTCCGCAAGGTGTACGTAGGCGAGCACGCCATGCACGCCTCCAAGGTGCGTGCGTGGCTCCCGGGTCGGGTTGGGCGGTTCTCGGGGTATGGGGGTCGGGGAGCTCTCCCGTGGGAGAAGCCGAGCCACAGCCTCGCGCGCGCAGAAGCGCGCTCGCCTCACGGCGGCGGTTTCGAGTGCAGGTGTACACGCGGTTGAGCGAGCGCATGGGGCTGTCCGACCACCTGATGGTGCTCAACTTCACCGTGTCCAAAATCGCCACCAACCTCAAGTGCTTTGCCGAGTGCGAGGAGGTGGTGGAGATGACACTCAACCTCTTCCAGGACCTGGCGTCGGGTTACATGAGCGGCAAGCTGTTATTGAAACTGGACGCTATCAACTTCATCCTGGTCCACCACACGCACGAGCACTTTCCGTTTTTGGACCCGCCCAGCAACACGCGCAACCGCACCATCTTCTACGCCACACTGGGCCGCTTGCTGTTCATGGAGGACACGCCCGCCAAGTTCGCCGCGTTCATGACGCCCATGTCCGTCGTGTGCGCCGCGCTCTCGCAGCAGGCCACCGACCTCGCCGCCTTCCGCACCCCGCAGGTAACGACGGCAGTTGTCGTGTGCATGTTGCGACTCGCGTGTGGTTGTTGCGCGAGTATAACATGAGATTGTGTGTCAATCGCGAGTGTGTGTGGGAGACGGCGGGTGGGAGTTGTGTGCTGGTGGCCCGGATGAACGAAGGGTGGCGGGAACTCTGATCAAACCCAACCCAAATACCCCAACCACCTCCAACACCATACTTAACCACTTCTCGCACGTGATGCTTTTGCTGCGTCCCGCGGGCACGAAAGGTCACGTTGTGAGCAGGGCAACTACATCTACGGGGAAGCGTTAGAGGGTTGACGTGACGCCCCAAGGGCAAAGCGCGGTCACTAAGGACACATCTAGACACGGCGCTAAGGCACGCTTCGCAATCCTTAAGCCCTAACTCCGCTGGGTGTGGGGAAACCAAAACCAAAAGGTGAGGGCGACGCTCATCGGGGTGTTCCGCGACCTGCGCGGCATCGCCATGGCCACCAACTCGCGGCGGACCTACGGGCTGCTGTTCGACTGGTTGTACCCCAAGTATATGCCGCTGCTGCTGCGTGCCGTGGAGGCGTGGGCCGACACGCCCGCCGTCACCACGCCCGTGCTCAAGTTCATGGCGGAGTTCGTCCTCAACAAGACGCAGGTGAGTCACCCCAAAACCCAAATCAAGGTTGACGACCACAGCCCATCCGGACCGCAGGGCTAGCTACAACAACAGCCACGCCAGCCCTGAGGTGAAGTGGCTGTCGGCCTGACGCTGTTTGGGTTTCGTGGGTTGGTTGGTTCACGCAGCGGCTCACGTTTGACTCCTCGTCGCCCAACGGCATCCTGTTGTTCCGCGAGCTGTCCAAGCTCATTGTCGCGTACGGCACGCGCGTGCTGTCCCTAGGTACGCACGGCACACCTCGTCACCCACCCCCGTCACCGCAACCACCACCGCCCCGCGCCCCTCCCCAGGGTGCGGACGCCTCAGCCACGAAACGCCGCCACAGTGAGATGACAATTACCGCCCGTCGCACTCAGGCCGTCGTCCGCTCGCTCTCGCTAACGACGCCGTCCGCGGCACGCACCACACACACACCACACACACGCAGGCAACATCGGCGACCCGTACGCGACCAAGTACAAGGGCATCTGGGTGGCGCTGACGACGCTGACGCGCGCACTGGCGGGCAACTACGTCAACTTCGGCGTGTTTGAGTTGTACGGCGACCGCGCGCTGGCGGATGCGCTGGACATCGCCATCAAAATGTCGCTCTACATCCCGCTCACCGACATCATGGCCTTCCGCAAGGTGCGCCCGCTGGCCTGACCTCGGTCCCAGCTCTCACCTTGCCTGAGCGCCCTCATCCGCGCCTGCGTCGTCACCGACGGGCGTGTCGTCGCGTGGAGCGTTTCTTCGTGTTCGGGTGCTGTGCGAGAGGCTGTGATTCGTGCGAGTTATAGCCCACGGGGGAGGTCCGTCTGGGACATAACTTACAAACGTACATGTCTCTCGTAGTGGACAGCTTGCCTTTTCACTCGCGTCGCCACCGTCCGCTCTCCGCGACATCGGCGGTTTTGGGGGTGTACCCTGTGAGAGACCATGCCGGTTGCTGTATGAAGCCCACGGCAAGCGCCACCGCGGGTATATACAAGCGTCGACAAGCCCTCTCGTAGTAGTAGGCACCGCCCTGTTCGTTTCACGTATTTTCCGGTGTGGGCACGGAGCGAGGCCGAGTCTCACCCCACATCTTGTGTTCTTCTGCAATTTTGCAAACGATGGCAGGTGGGCAAGGCGTACTACTCGCTGCTGGAGGCGCTGTGCAACAACCACACGACGGTGATCTGCCTGGTGGACACGGCGACGTTCACGCACCTGGTGTGCAGCCTGGAGGCGGGGCTCAAGAGCCTGGACGTGAGCCTCAGCTCGCAGTGCGCCGCCGCGCTCGACAACCTCGCGGCGTTCGCGTGCAACCACCAGCCGCTCACCGAGGCGTCGCCGCCCGCCGCGCACGCGTTGCAGGTGCGTGGGGTTTGTGTTGGATGAGGGCTGAGGGCAGGGTTGAAGGCTGAGGTAAGGGAAGAGAGAGTCGAGTCACGTGTGTGGACTGAGGGATAGGGTGCACGTCGCGGGAAGAGAGCGAGTTGGTGAGGCGCAGCGGCACACCGACGACGAGCTGCGTTCGGGAGGAGAGGAGTGGAGCAGCGGTCGATCGCCCGGTCTCTTTGCACGCTCCCATGCACCCACTCGACCTTCCATGGAGAGAGAGCGAGTCACTCTGGCGGGGAGATGTCTTGTACGGTGGCGCAGAAGCACCTGTCGGAGCAGCCGAACCTGTTCAAGGACTTGCTCAAGACGCTGTTTGAAATCATCCTATTCGAGGACTGCTCCAATCAGTGGAGCCTGAGCCGGCCCATGCTCAGCCTGGTGCTGCTCATCGAGGCGTCCTTCAACGACCTTCAGGTGCGTCGCGTTTGCCGCGTGGCGTCGCACTCTGCCTCGACAGACTCTCCATACTGAAGGCGGGGTCGCGGGCTGTGTGGCTCTGCAGCAACAACTGGCTGCACCGCTGCTACCGGAGCAGCAACAGCGGCTGGGAACGTGCTTCCAGAAGCTGATGGCGGACGTGACGCGTTCGCTGGAGAGCAAGAACCGGGACCGCTTCACGCAGAACCTGACCATCTTCCGCCACGACTTCCGCCTCAAATGAGTGCGACGGTGACGGGATGGGGAGCGGGAGGGAACTGCGGGGGTGGGCTTTGCTGG
>Ga0115006_10001800_pt1 | contig 13710 bp, 15 predicted proteins | sample ArcOceMetagenome_3_FD_88943 | JGI IMG/M metagenome (GOLD analysis project Ga0115006, IMG submission 88943) | Marine eukaryotic phytoplankton communities from Arctic Ocean - Arctic Ocean- Svalbard ARC20M Metagenome | ecosystem: Environmental > Aquatic > Marine > Oceanic | place: Arctic Ocean...
CCCCCTCCACTGACCCGCAATGAGGATCCCCCTCCACCGACCCGCACTGAGGATCCCCCCCCACCCCCCCCCCCCGACGCCCCCCCCCCCCCCCCCCCCCCCCCTCATCTCCTTCTCACCCTCACCCCCCTCCTCCACTACCCTACCCTTCTTCCTGCTACTGTTACCCTCTACACAGTCTCCAACGTCGTCAACACTTCCAACCTCCTCCTTCTCCCTATACATAGATACGGATTGTTAAAATAAGGTGATATAAAGAGTAAAAAGGAATCCCTTCCAGCCTCGCTTCTGGTTCTGGGAGTTGATTATTGTTCATTATATATACAATTAATACATCAGAATACTTTAATCTCATCAAAATCTCACCCTTTTGTACGTTTATCACCACAATTTTCTACTATAACTCTCATTCAGCACGTATGAGGATAATTCTTCAAAAGTTTGCCCTTTTTCCTGAAAAGTTATAAAATTATAAAATTCCTTTCTTTGTAATGTATAATCTAACATTATATATAAATTTTATATTAATAAATCCAATATTAATAACAAGTTATGAAGAATATGGTTATAAAATGTTAATAGATAATGATATAATAGTAAGATTAGACAAAGACCAAGATCCCCCTCCCGAGGGGACTAAAGGTGAGGCCTATATAAATACCCCTATAACCCCTATAACCCCTATAACAATCTATAAACTGTATAGACTAAATATATATATACTAATAATCCCTACTTATATTATTTAATCTTTACTCTTTGCTTTAAAATCAACAGTAATAGATTTAATGGGGAAATATATACTACCCGGTTTCATAGACATCCAGGTGAGATGGTTTTGTTTGTCGTTCTGTCTACGATCACTCAGACCTTCGTCGATGGTGTATGTATTCCGAACGTACCTCACTTGGTGAATGTTTTCAAAAGTAAACAATGCTGTCAATTTCAGCCTTCGCCAATTGCTCCGCTCCTCACCCGCATCCCCCCAGACAAACGGTTCCTTCGGTTGTGACTATTCCTCCCCCACCCCCTCCCGTTCCACCTTCCTCACCATAGCATCCCGTCTTTGCTCAACCGGTGTAACCTCTTACTGTCCAACCCTAGTCTCCCTAACCCCCCCCCAGTACTCCTTAATCATCCCTGAACTACGCCCCAAGGAGGACAGGGTAAGGGAGGGGGGGGCGAGGAACCTTGGGGTGCACTTGGAAGGACCGTACTTCTGCAGGAAGAAAAAGGGAGCGCACAAGGAAACGGTGAGGGGAGAGGGGGGGAGGACGAAGGATGCAGCTAAGATTATGACAAGCACACGATTGAAACTTTATAGTTAACGGCCGGAAACTAACACCCCACACCCACCCTTTGCCCTGCTCGTTTCTCTCGCTCCCCAGAACCTGCACGACCCCAGCGGGTGGTCTGGTTTCCTGTCCCTCCTAAACGGCGTCCCCCCCACTGGGGTAGCAATCGTTACCTTGGCACCAGAGGTGAGATTGGACGACCGGCAGGACAGAGCCAGCGAACGGACGGCCGCAGCGAAGGCAACAGGCAGCAAATGACAGAGCTTGACGTATTATAGTACCTTTATGATCAAACATAACTAACCCACCTATGGGCATCTCAACTCGTCGCCCCTTCGCTCCTCGCGACACTCGCAGCTCCCCAACTCCCTCGATTTGATAACCTCCCTATCTCAACACAACATAGTTCCCTCCCTAGGCCACACATCCGCCACCTTCTCTGAGGGCCTCTCCGGCGTAACCTCCGGCGCCCTCTTAATAACCCATTTATACAACGCCATGTCCCCCCTCCACCACCGTTCCCCGGGTCTGCTTGGTCTCCTAACCTCCCTCCCCCCTCTCCCCCGACCCCACTGGAGCTTGATATGCGACGGCGTCCACGTATGCCCGGAAGCCGTCAGAATCGCGTACGGCACACACCCGGAGGGATGCGTGCTTGTTACAGACAGCATGGCGGCCATGGGGTGCGAGGACGGGGAGGTGAGAGGGGGGGGAGCGAGGGGGGATTTATTGCAAGCACTGACGGCATGGGGAACGACTGTACGATATTAACATTTACAAACCACCTCTCATCAACCCCCCCCCACACAGCTCGATCTCGGTGACGTGCGAGTGTCGATATCCTCCAACGTAGCCACCGTCTCCGGTACCTCAACCCTCGCCGGTGCGGTAACCCCTCTAATAGACTGCGTGTTAAACTTCCAGTCGTACACCGGGTGCTCTTTCTCCCAGGCAGTAAGAACGGTCACCGTTAACCCGGCGAGGGTACTGGGGAGGAGGGGGGAGCTTTACGTTGGGGGAAAGGCGGATTTCCTGGTTTGGGATGAGGGGAGGAGGGAGGTTTTAGAGACCTTTGTCGGCGGGGTTAGGGAGTATTTTAGAGCGGAGGAGGGGGGGTAGACGGGTGAGGGAGGGAGGAGGGGGGATGGAATGAGGGAGATGGGGATACAACGAATAGGGAAACGAGGGGAGGTGGGAACATTGGAAGGGAGCGTAGTGGTAGACAGACAATACTTTTTTTAATGAACCCTTTGAACGAAACATGTACTCGAAGAAGTAGACGAACAGCACAACGAGGAGCGAGTCGAACGAGTCGACGCCCATGGGAAAGGGACAAGGGACAGGACAACGACCAGGAGTTAACAATAAAAGGGCTGCGTACGTGTCTTCCCCTCTCTCTTTTTAAATACTTTCCACGTTCATTCTCCCCCACCTTACGGTCTCCCCCCTCTAAATTCTCACACACATGCTTTTCACACCGTTAACACCCCCCTAACCCCCTAATCAACCTACAGTCCTTCCACGTCAACGGAGTCATGTGCTCACCCACACCCAAACCCCAACCCTCATGTAGATTTTAAGGAAACGGGCGTCTGCCGATGTAAGTCATTGAAACACCCGTCAAACTAGCGGGCGGTAAAAAGTCCGAACCGTAGAGAGACGGCAAAAACGTTAAGGGGAGTCTGTCTTTTCCATGAAAAAAATTATAAAGTGAGGAAATTGGGGCCTTCTTTAACGGTTTCACGACGTTAATTTTGACATTGCGCGTTTTATTGCCATAAGAAACATTCTCGCGCGCGTTATTCTGTTCACGAATTTGTTTCAAAGGCTGCTGCCAAGTGTAATCTCCTGTCACCAAAAAAACACACACATCTAGGTTATTTACCTCGCCTCTCACCTCATAGCCGGGATTTGTCGTTGGCATATTCCGCCATCGTTATCCAGGTAACGCTAAATAGTCCCAGGGAGGTGATTATAATCAGACGCGCAGGTGGTGATCGACATACATTAATTTGTTAAAAGCCTCCTGGACAATTTCCTCTCCAAGATGGTCGAGTTTGGTTTGAAACTCCAAGACAACAAGGTTTCGAAGTGGGGCTCTCATTACATGAACTATGAGAGGCTGAAGAAGTTGCTGAAGACTACCAAGGCCGCAATGAAGAATCGGGATGAATTGAGGGAGCGGTGCGCTGTGAAGTTGAAGTCTATGAGGAAGCTCAGGTCGCCGGGTGTCGATTTCGCGGAAGACGAGAATGATTTATTGAATGATGTGTCTGCTCCAACCTCTGTTGTATCTGGCAGAGAGGGGGTGGTTAAGCATGGTAGCAAGAGCGTCGGGGTTGGAATGGACTTAATGGGCCAGAAAGAGAGGGACGGTACTAGTGCGAAGTGGGAGACGCGCTCGAATGCATCCTCGGGACAAACCAGCCCAATAAACCAAGGTGAAGCTGGCGTTGAAGACGAGAAGAACAAATCGATGAGCAACCCTTTCATGGGAAACAGGTGGGGGGCAATGAAAGGAAAATTTTCGGGCAAGAAATGGCAAGAAGTTCCGATCGAGGATATTGCGTCCTGTGAGACTGAAACCACAGCCCTGCTGGGAAGCAAAGCGTCCTCTCAACCCATATACACCAAAGAAGGGAGCGAGTCCTTGTCGGCATCGTCTACGATCTTCAAGAAACTTTCTACGAACGATCTTTCCAACATGGCATCTATGGCGAAGAGCCTTTTTGACGTCAAGGGTGATCTGAAGGAACAGGTCCAGAAGGCCGAGACAGACTTTGATGTGAAGCACATGGAATTCGGCGCTATTTTAAAGGACGAATGCAGGCGCGTGGAGGAATTCTACGTCAAGAAGATCCAGGAGTACGTGACGAGGCTGGAAATTCTTGAGGACGCTGTGGAAATGTCAAACTTTTCTGCAAAGGCCAACTTTGACCCCAACGCCGCGTCCAATGTCACCTCGAGACGCCACAAATATTCCATTGTTGAGGTCACTCGAGCGCTCCAAGGGAAGGCTGTTCTAAGCAACGAGACCCCCTCCAAGAAAGGGAAGAAATCCAGTGTCCCCAGCCTCACCAGTGGCAGCGATGATGAGTACGAACTTGAGGAAGATGTCAATGACGACAATCTGGGCGGTTCTAACGGTCTGAAAAAGCTGCTCGAGTCCGATTCTATCAAGAGAGCCGTCGTGGACTTGCACAGGAACGTCAAGCTTCTCGAGAACTACAGCATCATGAACTATACCGGATTTGTAAAGATTATCAAGAAGTACGACAAGACTGTCGTGGAGGGCAAAAATAGCTTTAAACACCTTTGTGCTGAGACGCGATTCCACGACGGAAACGAGGCTACTTCTTTAGGGAACAGGATGGAGCAACTGTATGCTGACTGGTTCTGTGAAGGGAATCTTCTTCAGGCGCGAGCCCAGATGCTTCCTAAGGTCGGAGACGGACTTCAAATGGATTGGAGTCAGTTGAGATTTGGTTACAGACTTGGAATGTGTGCAGTCCTTGCTGTCTGGGTCTGCTGGGATTGCATCTGGCAAATCATGGTCCATGGCGACAAGACCATTGGTGCTACAGCCGCATTCCCGGTGTTCAGGGCTTGCGGCGGAATGCTCCTGATTCACTGGTGCTGGGGGATCAGCACCTTTGTCTGGACGAGGTTCAGAATCAATTACATTTACTTGTTTGAGTTTGATCCAAGGAACGTGAACTCAAGTATGGGGATCCTCAACGAGGCTGTCGAGGAAACGCTGGTGTATTTATTGTGCATGCTGGTTTATTACAAGAGCTGCATAGGTGCCATCCCTTACTTTTGTCCCTCGGGGTACTACGCGGCCTTTTTGGTTTGCTACACCTTGAAGTGCATGTTTTTCCCATGGAGAATCAGGAAAGGGCTTTGGGAAACAGTTGGGAACGTACTGACGAGTCCGTTCAGGCCCGCGACGTTTTTCAGCACCTACGTTGCGGACGTCATCACAAGTATGATAAAAATTTTGCAAGATTGGGCATGGACAGGCGTGTATTTGTTCTCTGGGGACTTTATGGAGACAGAACACCACTATCTCAAGCACCCGTCCCGCCATCTCCAGTCGCATTTCGCTTACACCCACGTAGCTATCCCCCTCATCTGCCTGCTACCGATCTGGTTTCGCCTCATGCAGTGTCTCCGCCGATACTTTGACACATCAAAGAGGTGGCCAAACCTCGCCAATGCCTTGAAATACAGTCTGAGTCAAACAGTGACGTTGTTCGGAACGTTTCACCCTCTTTACATGTACAACCAGGTCAAGCCGGGGGGAGGCGTCGTTATGACATTTGGAGACGATGACGCTGGCCCTGATGCTGCCCGAGAGGAAGAGATAGTGCATCTGAACAAAGAAATGAACCTCTTCCAGTACTTTTGGATTTCCCTCTTCGTGATAAGCAGCGTTTACAGCTTCTGCTGGGATGTTGGAATGGACTGGGGACTAGGAAGACCAGAACATAAATTCCTCGGTCCAAGGCTCATGTACCCTAGCTTGTTGTGGTACTACATTGCCATCTTTATGGACGTGTTCTTAAGATTCTTGTGGGTCACTAGTTTAGTCCCTCCAGACAGTGGTGCAGTATTTGCCTTCCCCAACTATTTGACGGCCCTAGTCCTGGCTGCTGAGATATTTAGGAGGACGGTTTGGGGTTTCCTCAGGCTCGAGCAGGAACACCGTGCAAACACCTCGGGCTACAGACGCGTCGACTTTGTGCCTCTTCACTTCAACACGGGCCACAATCACCAGTACAAGGAAGCGGAGGGCAAGAGGGGCATTGGGGTCCTCATGGAAGTCCTGGTTGTTGCAGCGATTGTGATTGTTATCTCTGTCGCATCGATTGTGGCGGCGCAAAGAGAGAGCCAGTCGAACCCTTGGAGAATATGACTCGTCGGTTGGTTTGAAAAAATACAAAAAAGATATTTTTACCAAGTGCTCTCCTTATTTCACTTAAAGACGTCAGCAAGGGGATCCACAAGCTTTGATTTTTTAATAGTAGATTTCCTCTCTTTGCTGTCCTTCTGCTGCGTTTTCCGAGCCTGATATTGCGCGCCCTTCCCCTTCTGTTCCAAGCTCCTAATTTCATTAGGGCTAACAAAGTCAGGGTTGGTATACAGGGTCTGCCCTGAGAAAGACCCCGCAAATATCCTCATGGGATTGAGGACGAATCGAGGTCCGATCTCAACGAGGGAAGTGTCCAGCCCGAGGTCCAGCTTCTTCTCCCTTGCTTCCCTGGCGTTCTGGGCCTCCTCCTCGACAATTTGGTAGTTCCTAACCCAGATCCTGCCATCAGCGACATAGAAACTCATGACACGGTCGATAAACGGCTTAGACTTGGGGTGCCCACGAGGGGTGCCAAAAATTTCGGTGAGGAGCTCCTTGATGAGGCCGAGGTGGGGAAGGTCAGAGTTCTTGAAGGACGCGTCGAAGGAGAGGAGAGGACGGGAGCCTTTCATGCAGTTCCCCGTCATCTTCAATTCGTCCAAAGTGTGCACGTTGGAGATGTGGAACTTGGCAGAGGGGCCATTGGGGGTTAAACCAACCCACATGTAGCAATCCTGGCGCTTCCTACACTCGAGAAAGATGGCAGAGTTGCAAGATTTAACAGAAGCGATCTCGTTGACCGCACTCCCGATATTCTGTTTCTCATCAAGCTTGCTGTCCTTCTTCATGTGCGGGATGAGGGTACGAATGTCCTCCAGCAGGTGACGGTGCCTTTGAGTAACGCCCCTTGTACAAAGTACTAAGCACCTCTGGCGATTGACATACTTTCCGGTGCTCTTCGGTGAAGGTAGAATTAGATCGACGTCGACACCCGACGCTAGGGCAAAATCGTTCTCATCTGGAGGAGAAACAACCACCTCTCCAGCATCCACCGATCCACCTTCATCATCAGAAGACTGTCCAACGTCCATTTCCTCATTATCGCTCTCTGATGAGGGGTCCGACACCTCGGAGTCAATGATCTTGCGCTTTTTATTACCTTTACTTGCAGGCATCACGCAAAGAGCCTGAACAATTGTCCAGAGTTCAGGGTGCTCCTTTCATTTTTCCTTTTTCGCATATTTTCCATCCTTCCAATGTTATCTAGCGTCAAATTCTCTTTATCAAGGGGTATAAAAGTGAGTATTTAAGAATGAAGGTCCACTTTTGTTCGATAAGGGCTTGGAAGTGTCATAAAAATCTTCTTCACCTCTCTCACCGCCCATCGTCTGACTTTTTATAGAATTTCAATGGACCTCTGAACACCGTAAGGTCTCTTTCGTCTACCACTGATGTTCCTGTTCGTGAAGCATTAAACATGGCCATTGATCAGGCGATGGAGGATGATGATGCTGTTTATATCATGGGAGAGGAGGTGAGTGCCAGCGAGCCGCCCGGTTGCTGTTGGCATTTTTGTCTCTGTGAGGTTGAACTGACACTTTGATCGCCCTTTTGGTTGCTCTGCCCTTTCGTCGTAGGTTGCTCAGTACCAAGGAGCTTACAAGGTGACCAAGGGCCTTTACCAGAAATACGGAGGTGAGATTATATGTGGAGCCAGCGTTTTTGAAGGTGGCTGGACGTGCGTCACGTTGGGGATATGAAGGACAAGTGTGTGTGTGTGTGTGTGTGTATGTATGGCAGTTTTATGACGATCGCGTGCTTATGTGGTTGTAGTGACGGCGCCTTCTCTGTTCCTGCCTTGTGTCTCTTGTGCTTAGTTGCTAATTTTTCCCTTGTTCCTACTTACTGGTTTCTCTCTCAGAACGCCGCGTCATCGACACTCCGATTACCGAGATGGGATTCACTGGCCTCGCCATCGGCTCGGCTTACAAGAACCTCAAGCCCATAGTTGAGTTTATGACCTTTAACTTTTCCATGCAGGCCATTGACCAGATTGTGAACAGTGCTGCAAAGCAATATTACATGTCCGCAGGTGATATTGCCTGTCCTATTGTTTTTAGGGGTGCCAACGGCATCGCGGCTGGCGTTGCGGCCCAGCACTCTCAGTGCTTCGCCGCTTGGTACTCCAGTGTTCCAGGTTTGAAGGTGGTGGCCCCATACAGCAGTGAGGATGCCAAGGGGCTGCTAGCTGCAGCTATCAAGGACCCGAACCCTGTGGTGGTCCTCGAGCAGGAGTTGCTGTATGGAACCCCCTTCCCTATGACCGAGGAGCAGATGGGCAAGGACTTTGTCATTCCCATTGGGGAGGCCAAGATTGAGAAGGAGGGAAGTGATGTCACTATTGTCACATTTAGCAGGGGCGTAGGACTAAGTCTCGAAGCCGCCGATGAACTCAAGGCCAAGGGGATCGACGCCGAAGTCATTAATCTTCGCACCATAAGGCCGCTGGATAGGGACACCATTCTGGGCAGTATCAAGAAGACCGGGAGGGTCGTTAGTGTCGAGGATGGTTGGCCTCAGTGTGGTGTCGGGTCAGGTGAGCAGCAATTTGGATAACGGATATTCGGTTGCCCTCTCAGTCGACCCTTGAACTTATCTTATCACCCACCCACTTTTCACACTTCCTCTCACCCCCAGAAATTGCCGCCATGTGCATGGAGGATGACGCTGTCTTCGATGCCCTCGACGCTCCCGTTCAGCGCGTCTGCGGGGCCGACGTTCCCATGCCGTACGCGCAGAATCTCGAGGAGGCAGCTGTCCCCCAGATAAACGACATTGTTGAGAGTGTGGAGAAGATAATGGTTGGGAAAAGGGCGGCAGCTTGATCGGGGGAACCATCGGGGGAGGAGCGAGCGGCCGAATAATAAAAATAAAATGGCAAGAGACTGTGTGCGAAAAAAAACGATTTTCCATCCTTGAAAGCTCAAATTCCAGGTCCCTGTCCATTTTTTTATTGTTGGTTCTTAACCATACCAGGTTTGTGATTTAGATCCATAATATTGGTTTCAATGCCCTCAAAGATCTAAATTGCGTCGCTTGAGTTTAAATTTGATGTACACTATGCCTTAATAGTTGTTTTATTTTGCATCATCGTTAGAGGAAACGGCTCTGTACTCCAAACAAGATCAAATTTTGTAACCTATTTTGCTCCTTCCGATTATATTTTGTTGTATTCGTCATAATTTTGTTACTTTCCTTCCTTATTTGAGACGAAATATCGCGAACTAACACAAAAACGCCCCAATTTTGCTTCAAACAGAACTAGAGGTCGAGCATTCAATTATAAATTTACTTTAATAAGACGTCCTCGCCTTCTTTGATCGTTCTCTGCGTTTTTTCTGTATAATTTATCCCGTTCAGCTAGAATATTGTCTCTCCATAGTCATGGCCGACAATGCAGTGTCTAAAGTCGTCTCTAGCCTAGTTGGAGAAAAGAAGGTGAGGGTGGACGGGGAGCGAAACGACAATTTTAGAGTTACGGTATTGGCTTCAGATTAGATTGTGCTGGTAACTCAGTTCAAGACGCAATCGCTTGCGAAAAAACCTCATGGCTCTCACCCCTCTTGCCCCTCATGGTTCTCACCCCTCATGGTTCTCATCCCTCATGATTCTCACCCCTCACCTTCTTCCTCTTTCTCGAATTTTTTCGCTCGTCGTAGAGAGGCACTGATGCTGTGATGGATTCATACAACACTCACAGTCGCTGGCTCTCCGAAGCTATCTCCAGCGGAAAACGCAATCTGCTTGCCAACAACTCAAATGGCCCCTTGGTAGATGTTTCGAATAAGGTAAGACAGAGCGACGACGCTGGCGTCGCAACAGATCACGCTTGTATTTTCATTCAAGACGCGGGGACCAGGGAAATTCCGCACTGATTCTCACCCCTCATCTTATCTCCTTCTGTGTTCACTTCTTCGCAGCGCCCTGCCCCGTCACAAACAACTACATCATCCAAGAAGGTGAAGAAGTCGAGGTAAGACGGAGCGAGGTGTGAAGCGATCAGTTAGGAACGGTAGCGTCCCATCCCCCCCCCCAACTGCCGCAATCAAACTTATATCCCTTGTCCTGACTCTTTCACGACTCACTCCGATCATCGCAGGGATCGGGAGCAGTCAATCTGCAATCTAGATAGGGCGTCTATCGCCTCGGCCCTGATGGGTGGAGACGACATGAATTTCAGTGCCACGGACGGTTTTGGAGCCTCAATTCCCAAGGCCAACCCCAAGAGGAATACGATCCTACTTACCGAACTTGACCCTAAGTCCATGGTGGTCAAGGACTTGAGAAGGGAGCTAAGGAGCCGTGGCTTGGATGGCAATGGTTTGAAGAAGGACTTGCAGGCCCGTTTGATCAAGCACTTGGAGACTGAGAAGAGGGATATGGAAAAGATTCGAAACAACGGACGAGGCACGTCGAACGAGCTAGAGGCCAAGATTAAGCCGGAGCGCCTCTCAGAACGGGAAATGAGAGAAAAAGAATCCGCTCACGAGCCGGACCTTGAACCGGATGAGATGGATGTCGACGAGACCCCCCCACCCCCTCGTCTGGTGAAAGAGGCACCGAAGTCCAAAGCCCATCCAACGCCCATTGCTATACCGAAGAAATCGACAGCCACTACTTCCAAGTCCACCGCCCCGAAGGAGAAGGGCAAGGATTGGGCCAAGTCCGAAATGGCCCAGAGGATGGCCAGGGCGAGGATGGACAAGGACAAGGGCAAAGACACGGATAGGAAGAACGCCGGTAGTTCGAGTACCATAAAGAACCTGATTCACAAGGCGAAAGAGATCTTCTCCCCCCCTAAGGCGCCTCGCAGTAACGCCAGCGACAACGGCTCCATTTCCTCCTCATCCTCTAGCCTGTCAACCTCGTCGAACTCCTCCTCATCCTCCTCATCCTCGGCACTCACTAGCGCTGCCATCGCCCCTTCAAATTCATTTTCACGCCCCCCACCCGCCCCTCCACCAGGTACCCGCCCCTCCACCTTTGACAAGCTCTTGAAGCTCAAGAAGGCTGAGAGCATGAGGAGAGACCAATCAAAGACAGGTGCGTCTCAACCCACTGCCGTAGCAGCTCTGAAAAACGGGTCGACATCAGCGGTTATCAACGCCAATAAAGCCAACCAAGAGGAGCAGGCTAGGGCGAGGATGGAAAGGTGCAAGGAGGTACAAAGGCAAAAGGCGCTAGCCGCAACTGCTGTCTCGGGGGGGAGTAGTAGTAGCAGCAGTAACAACAATAATGATGGACAACGCAAACAACAGCAGGCATCGTCACCGAGACCTTTGGAGGATCAGGTGAAGGAGAAGTTGAAGCAGATGCAAGAGAAGAAAATTGGTTCTAACGGGGATACCTCAAGGCCAAGAAGCGCAGAGGACACGGCGAGAATGGAAAGAGAAGAGAAAAAGGCCGCCATGCTCAAGAAGGTCAGGGATGAGGCGCTTCAGAAACGGTCTATGCATCCTACAGCGGTGCCTGCCCAAGCTCAGGCGACAAAGCAGAAGTATGTGAGCAGACCAGAGGACAACTACGACATCAGCGATCGCGAGGGTTCCGATTCTGATTCCGATTCGGAGGACGAAGCCCCTCGAAAGAGGGTCCCCGACTGGGCGAGGTCGAAGGAGCTCATCCCAGCCCTTCAGGCACAGTTCTGCGATGCTACCAAGAGAATTGACCCTGACACAATTTTCCCTGAAGTTCAGAGTTGTGATCTCGAGGACATCTTCGATCAGAAAAAGAGTAGGTACAGCAGAAGAACGAGCAGCGGGGAGTGGACAAAGGACCAGATCACACAGGGGGAGAAGATCACTTACAGGAAAGAGATGGGATTTACCAGTTGAGGGGGTGGAAAAGGTTGGAAATCAGAGGCGAGTGAGAATTGATTTGAAGATATAGAAAGTATATACTTTTATTCATTTGGTTCAACATAAGTCAAAACGTTCTTCCCATACTCATCCCTATTTTCCTCTCTTTTGTTAGGGAAATGTTTAAGGCGTTCCGTTTAAAAGGAAATAGGCGAAGGCCCTAACGTTTTCTGGATGTTACGATATTTTCTTTTTAACGGCGGCAGCGTACCTGGCCTTCCTGCTATCAACCATGACAGCATTTTTAGCACCATCCTCCTGCTCTCCTTCGCCAACCCTGCCCTCTGCGGCCTCGATTTGTTGCGCCACAGCCATCTTGATAACCTTACTCCTATCGTGGATTCCCCTGAAGATTCTCTGAATGTAATTGGCCGCGTTCTCCCTCAGTTCCCGTATGTACGCCTGTCTCTCTTGCTCGCGGATCTTTCTGAGCTCTGCTATCCTTGTCAGGGCCTGCTTCCTGAGCTTCCAGAGCACCACAGATGACTGCAGCAGCCTAGCTGCCCTATCTTCCGCCCTGATCTTGTCCATCACTCCACGGTCAACCTTGGCAATGCGGACGAGGCAGTAAGTGCGGTATGCCCTAGCAATAGCGCTGGCCGCCTCCGTCTCGCGGATGTAACGCTCGATCGCAAGAGTAGACCGGGCGAAGTATCCGCGGTAGCAGCGTTGAACGTCAACGCTCGCCTTGACCTCCTTTTCCTTCTGCCTCCGCTTCAATTCCCTAACCTTGAGCCTCCTTTGCCTCTTGAGCTCCTCAATCTTCAAAAGCTCCTGCTTCATTCTAGCGCGCTCGACGACTGACTGCTGCTTACGTATCTTCGACCTAGCCTTGAGGTCCTCTTTCCTTTTGATGGAACCTAGGGATTCATCCCTATAGTTCCCAGAGCCGGAAAAGGAATTGGAAAATTTGGGCTGGCTAATCTCAACGGTGGGGGAAGAAGAGCCACGCCCGTGAGATGGAGGAAAAGGAACGTACGATGTCTGAGTAGACGTCTGAAAAAGAGGATGGTGCTTGAAGCTTGAAGGAGCAAAGTAGGACTGGTACGTTGGAGTTGCTTGTCCGGAGAAAGAAGAAGCAGATCGGCCAGCGGCGGGAGCCGAGATCATAGGAAGCGTAGGCATGACTTAGTTACAAGGTCGCGATGCAGTCTAAAGATTTCAGAGGTAGAGAATTTGCGAATTGGAAGTTCTCGTCGGATGGCAGGCAGTTGGATCAAAGGGGGGTGGTCAATTTAGTCAAAGCAACAATACCTACGAGGGAAGAGTTGCTCGTTAGGTCCCCGAAGTGAGATTTGCCCACAACTAATGCAAAGCGTAATTAATCGATTTTTTTTGTTCCTAAAATTTGTCACTTCAGACTTTGGACTTACTTGGGATGTCGGAGAATCCACCAGCCGTATCGGAAATAATAATTCCTGCACTCTCTGCGACTTCGATTAGCTCTGACACGCCCCCCCAGAATTCGGCTCCAGCCGTCAGTACCAGAGATGTACCAAGCACTCACGTTTTGAGTTCGAGCGGTGAAGAGAATGAGGGAGTTGGGGGGGGTGGGGAGGGATCTATGATTTCTGGTAACAAAGAGAAGAAACGTGTTCAACTGGAGGGGTTTACGAAGTGCTCCGAGTCTCTACTTTGGAAG
>Ga0115006_10001802_pt1 | contig 13704 bp, 11 predicted proteins | sample ArcOceMetagenome_3_FD_88943 | JGI IMG/M metagenome (GOLD analysis project Ga0115006, IMG submission 88943) | Marine eukaryotic phytoplankton communities from Arctic Ocean - Arctic Ocean- Svalbard ARC20M Metagenome | ecosystem: Environmental > Aquatic > Marine > Oceanic | place: Arctic Ocean...
GAGGGAGAGGGGGGGAGAGGGAGAGAGAGAGAGAGGGAGAGAGAGAGAGAGAGAGAGAGAGAGAATGTGAAGGGAGTGTCAGACGATTGCGTGTGAGAGAGAGGGTGACAGAGGGAGAGCGAGCGAGAGGGAGAAAGGGAGAGGCAGAGAGGGAGACAGAGACATGCAAAAGGACCGAGAAGGCAATACAAAAACTGCGACACACAAAGCCACCTACGCGTGCACCCGCGCGCGCACACACACTTCCCCCTCACACACCGTGTGCGGCACAGGCCACAAGGACACGTTGCCCAGCAGGTAAACGTAGTGCTGGATAAAGGAGCGCACGAGCTCGAGACGGCGCCACACGCGGGGCTCGCAGCATGCCGGCAACGCCAACAGGGCCCCGATCTCTCCCATGAGCGCTTGCGGGGAGGCGCCAGCACGGAGCCAGCGTTCCAGATTGCGCGGCCTCACGAACGCTTCAGCCAACAGACTCGCGTAGGTGTGCAGGTCGCACGGCGCCGGGGGGCACGCGACGCGCTCCGGGCCGTGTTCGAGCAGCCAGGCCACGAGCGCGGCGTTGCCTGCGTCTCCTAGCGCGAGGGCAAGGGGGTCCGCGTCGTCCATCCTGATGTCCTCCAGGCTGCTGCCCGCCTGGGCCAGGGCCTCGACGAGATCAAGGCGCCCGCGAACGCAGGCTACATGGAGCGGCGTCTGTCCGCTGTTACTGAAGAGTGCAACGTCGGGTTCGCACCGGAGCAGCGTCTGGCACACCTCCAGGCTGCCTGCAGCGCATGCCAGAGCGAGTGCCGAGTTGCCCGCACCGTCGCACACGTCGACGTTGGCAGCGGCTTTGAGCAGCAGCGAGACCATGGCGTTGTCGGCACGCGCTGCCGCGATGCACAGCACGGACCCCCGCTTGCTGTCTAGCATCGCCGTGGTAAAGCAGCGCAGGGCCCAGACGTTTGCGGGCACCTCAAACTGCAAGCCCAGCAGCAGGGCGCCCTCCCACGCGGCGCCTCGCGCGGCTGCGTCGAGGAGGGCGTTGGGCGCCGGCAAAAAGGAGGAGGCCGGCGCCGGTGCGCCCGCGTCGCACAGCGTGAGGTGCGGTGTGGGCCCCCGCCGGAGCTGCTCGCAGAGGACCCCCAGCGGGAGGCGCCGGAAGCTGGACTCTGCGACCTCGGGGCTCCCCACCGCGATCGCCCACGCCGTGATGCAGTCGTAGAGGTTGCGCGGGGAGGCGACCCCGCCGGGGGCCGCGTGGGCCAGGCCGGGGGGGGCGTGCGGGCCGGCGGTGGACCACACCGTTCGCGCGCGCGCGGCGAGCGCGGCGAGCGCCGCCGACGTCTGGCAGCCGGTGAGGTTGACCTCGGCGACGCCCGGGCAGCACGCGTCGATCGCGGCGAGCAGGTCCTGCACGCACTCCGGGCCGAGCTGCAGGCAGCCGCGCAGGTCGACCAGGCGCAGGCTGTGCCCCGCGACCCGCGCGAGCGCCGCGCGCGCGTCCGCGTCCCCGACCGCGGCGCTGGCGCGCCCAAAGGACAGCACCGACGCCGCGGGCAGCGCCTTGCGCAGGTCATCGCGCCACTCCCGGGACACGCCCGCGCAGCGCACCAGGTCCGGGTACGGCACGCCCTGCCCGCACATGTGCTCCAGTACCGTGCCGCTCCATGTCGCCATCCTACCGCAGTCTCCTCACTTGCGTTGCGCTATGGGCGGTCCCACGAACTGTTCGTGGCGCTTCCGGGCCTCAGCTGCAGCCAGGTTTGAACGGCGGGCGGGGAGAGAGGAAGCGGGACTGAGAGCAGGTGCGGCAGGATGGACGTGCACGGCGTGCAGGACAAGGTGGAGGCGTCGCCGATGGCGCCGCCGCAGCTGTCGCAGCCGCCGCCGCCGATGCAGGACGCGCCGCCGCCGCTCGGGCACGGGGGACCCCCCGTTCAGCACCAGCTCCTAGGGCAGGTGGGCTTGCTGCAGGAGCAACACAAGAGGGGCCTCGAGGACGCGGACGAAGCCGGGAAGCGCAAGGCGCGGCGGGTGCAGGTGAAGAACAAGTGCGAGCACGACCGGTGGAAGGACGGGCGCTGCAAGGACTGCCTGTGCAAGCACAAGGTGAAGCGCGGGGACTGCAAGGAGGGCTGCAATGAGGCCTCGCGCAACTTCTGCATCCACGACCGGCGCAAGCACGGCTGCAAGGAGTGCTTTCCGGCCTCCTTTTGCCAGCACGGCAAGAAGAAGCGCAGGTGCGCTGCGCGCGCCGCCGCGGCGTGCAGCCCCGCCGTGGGGCCCGGCGCAGCCTTACGCGGATCGCCGCGCCTCCGCGCGCGCCGCTCTGACTGCCTGTGCTCCTGCCCAGGTGCCGCGAGTGCAGCGACCCCGCACACTCTGACTTCTGTCCGCACGACCGCCGGAAGGGGCAGTGTAAAGAGTGCGGCGGCTCTCAGATCTGCAAGGTGCGTGCTCCTGACCGTGTGCGTGCCAGTGCGCAGTGCGCTCAAGCGTGCTCCGCGCACCGATGGCGGCCGTCTCTGCAGACTGAGGGCTGTCTTGTGCAGCACAATCGCCAAAAGTTCCGATGTAAGGACTGCTTCATGTGCCCGCACTACCGCGTCAAGTCGCGCTGCTCCGAGTGCATTGCGGACGAGATGAAAAACGTCGTCCTCAGTTATCCGCGCGGCCAGGCCTGGAACATGAAACGCCCGAGCCTCGAGAGCGACGCCGCAAACGCCGCCGCCGCTGCGGCTGCGCGAGCGGGCGGCGCTGGCAGCCCCACAAACAGAGGAGCCCGCAAGGACGTGCGTCCAGACGTGCGAGGCATCAAGGTACCTGGGGCCAAGTCTCCTGAGCCTGGCGATCCTGTCCCGTCGCCGGGCGCCCCGGCCCCTATGCCAGGAGACAGGGTACTGGGAGTGCCGCAGGAGGCACCGCTTGGGTGGGAAAACGAGCGGGCACACCTGAAGCAACAGATAGAAGCCCTGCGTGCGACTGTGAGGTACATGCCCCTTGCTCGCGTGCGAGTTTGAGTTTTGTGTGCGCGGTCCAATCGCGCCGAGCACGGGTTTCTTACACGGTGTTGGTATCGTTTGTCTCTGGCAAAGCTCGCATGCGAACGAGCGCATGAAGATAGGTGCCGAGCTCGAGAAAGTGCAGGCCGACAACAAAGAGCTCAGGGCGCTGCTTGCAGGGCGAGGCGTCATGGCTCCGCCGCCGCAATTGACCACCAATGATGCCACGGGTGTCACGTTGGAGGAGGCGCCCGCGCCACCCCCGATTTCGCATGTGGATCGTCCCTTGGGAGCATAGTGCAAGGGCAGGGCCGCAGCCAGGCAGGACAGGGACGTTGTGTTCCTCTACAGATGGGCATATGTAGCAGCATGTCGGGGCCCCCAACACGCTGCAACGGTACGCCCCGCAGGTGCCGAGGGACAGTGCGATCGAGGAGTTAAAGTCGTGTGTGGCTCTTTTGGATACGCAGCTTGCCTTTGCCAACGGCAGGCGCAGGAGAATGGGGATAAACTAAAGCACGCCCTGACAAAACTGATGCGGTTGCGCCAGGACGAAGAGAATGCCTCCAGAAAAAGAGAATGCAAGGAGGAGAGAATGAACGCTGAACCATAATTGGGTGAATGGCGGCGAGTAAGCCAACTCGCTGTTGCGCAGCGCCGCCGCTGTGCGCAGGGCAGGGGTTTGAAGGAGGAGGGGTGGAAGTGTATTTGTTGTGTTGTCCTACCAACGAATAAACAACATCACACAGGGGGCCGCGCATACGCGTGTAGCTCTGCGCAGGTGCTTTCTTCGTCCACTGCGTGCAGTTCACAAAAAACGCTATTAGACCTGTCGGGGGGAAAGCGGGCTGGGAGCAGTGCACCAGTTTGCCAACATGGGAGGGGCGACGGCGGAGCGCGCGAGCTCTCTCTCTCTCTCTCTTTCTCTAAGGTGCAACGTGGGGCGTGGAAACTTCAGCGCAGCGGTGTAGCAGGGGAGCTTGGAGCTTTCCTGAGATTGGTGATTTTTACATTCCGTATGATCACAACAAACCAAACATTGCGGCTAGAGCGTCGGCTGGGGCAAAGGCACGTCGCACGTGTCCTCTTTCGCACGTGTCCTCTTTATCCTTGTTCCAATTCGCCGCCGCCAATGATTGCGCTTTTAGGCGCCGCGGCGAAGAAGCGCGTCATGAGGCTTTGCCCCTCTTTCACACCACCACCCGGGGAGGCAGGTTTGGTTTTGGTTTTCGACCGAGATGATGGAGAACCTGCGTCCTTCTTACTCCGGCCCCTTTTCTTCCCCTCCTTTGCCTCCGCCGAATCCGCGTCACCTTGCCCTTGGCTTCCCACGTCTTGTCGTCGCACTTGAGCATCGGCATGCGACGTGCTAGTGTTCATGTCACCGACACTGGCATCGCTGACGTTGAATTTCTCCAAGTCTTCGTACCGCTGCATACATACATGCATACATGTATATACATACACATAAAAATATGTACATACATATATGCATACATATATATACATATACATAAAAATATGTACATACATACATACATACATACACATACAGTCTTCGTACCGCTGCTCGTGCCATTGGGATCCACACCCAAAGTTCAGCGCCATGCAGAGGATAAGTGTGTACATACATACATACATACAGATACATACATACACACACACACATACATATATCAAGGCGCATGACATCATGCCTCAACATCTCTCACCCACACCATCCCCCACCATCTCTCACTACACCACCATGCATCTCGCCATCGCGCATGCACCCAAAGAAAGAGGCGCTGCCCAAAGAAAGGCGCTGCATGGCAAACATGGACACACGGGCGGGAAGGGACGGACCGTCTGCTGGAGAGCATTTAGCTTGCGCCGATCTAGCGTGCCTCCGCCGCCTGGTGCCTTGGCGTAGTGGCTGGCTGACGGTGTCTGCCCCTTCACGCGCGCCAAGAGTGCCAGCACATCCTTTTGTCGTGCCGATGCTGGAAGAACCGACGAGGCGATGGTTTTTTCGGGGGGCGGGGAGGCGGGGCCGGGGGGGGCGAGCCAAGGTGGATGGACCGGAGATGGGAGGTGGAAAAAAAATTCGAAACGACCAAACACGACCTCAGGTCAGCTTGCAATATCAAAACCACAAACGGCACATGCATGCCCAGAAGTACTACGCGCTAGCTACCGCTCCTGACAAACAGCATACACCTTTCTCACACATACAGCACAGATACAAACCGGGGTCATAGCACACGTCACAGCAGCGATCAGACTCGCCGCGCGCCCCTCCGGCCTTTGATCGCTCCCCGAAGTAGCGCAGGATCTGCTGCCGACGACACTCTAGCCCGCCCCCCCCCAAACCTTTGGTCGCATCTAATGGCACCTCCTCACTCCATTCATCGTCATTGTTTTGATCATCCCACATTGCTTCGATAGACCCCTCAGCGGCATGGCCTCTATTGAAGAGCACGCCCTCGCCCAAGCGATTCTCCGCCCCTGTGCTGCCTCTGCTGCCCGCAAAATCTGTGCGAAGTTTCATCACCTCACGATCATCACCCCTGCGCACAACCATGCGAGTCCACACGGGCGCGTTTCAGGCACACGTACGTGATACGCGGGCGCAAAAAAAAAAAGACTGTTCTGGACTAGCAGATTGAAGGGTAAGCAGGAACACGTTCGGCCAAGGGGAAAACTGTGGCCGGGCCGGAGAGCGCAGATCCACAGCAGATTTTCAGAGGATCCAACAAGCATGAGCTTGAAGCATCAAACAAGATGGAGAGAGGACGAAGGGCTGGCAGAGGATGGGCAGGGGCATAAAAGGCCTTGGCAAGCGTAAGGGAAGCCACACACCTGCAAAAGCTGCGCATGGCGTCCAGAGACGCCAACATTACCTGCACATGCACGCGCACGAGCATCCGCACGCACACACCAGCAGCCGGTTCGTCAGCCAATGCGCCAGGCGTGCGATGCACACCAAGCTCACGAGAGTGTGCGCGGCACTCCGACACGTGTATGTGCCTTGCATCCTTCTGCGCGACAGCACACCTGCACACGCGCCTCGGAGATGAACCCGTCCTCGTGTCCTTTGTGTATCATGTAGCGGTGCGTGGAAATGTCGTGCTCCGTGTAGTACAAAAGCGCCTCCGAGTCCAAACCGTCTCTGCCTGCACGTCCCGTTTCCTGATAGTAGGCTTCCAGAGATCTGCCGCGTAGGTTGGTTCGGGCGTTAGCGCTGACCTTGCAACTGCTTTGACGCTCTGGTCCCGCTGTTGCTTCGGCACGAGTGCTTTCATGCCCAAGCACCGCAGGGGCACCAAGAGGACACACACACACCGCGCTCGCGCGCGCGCAGATGGCGCGCGCGCGAGCGCACATACTTGGGGACAGAGTGGTGAACGACGAAACGGACATCCCCTTTGTCGATTCCCATGCCGAAGGCAACGGTGGCGCACACAACGGTGACGGCCCCGCGCATCCACTCTGTCTGCACTTGGACACGGTCCTTGGCCTTGAGGCCAGCATGGTAGGAGCGCGCACGCAGTCCAAGCTGGCTGAGCCGGCTGGCAAGCTCATCACAGGCTGCCTTGGTGTGGCAGTAGACGATTCCCGTGCAGGAGGGCGGCTGCCCCGCGATGAAGCACGCCAGATCGGCAAGGAGGTCAGTGTCTGAGCCAATGAGCTCCTTGTGGCGCACCTGGTAGCGCACGTTGGGACGGTCGAAGGACTGCATGAAAATGTGGTTGACACGCAGCTGTAGAATCTTGCGCACGTCGTCGCGCACCTGCGTGGTTGCTGTCGCTGTGAGGGCCAGCCACGGCACGCCGGGGAACCGCTGGTGGATGGAGCCGAGCTTGCGAAAGGCAGGCCGGAACTCGTGGCCCCACGAGCTGACGCAGTGGGCCTCGTCGATAGCAAACATCAGAATCCGCCCGCGTTCGTACAGGCGCCGCAGTCTCAGCTGAAAGTGGGCCGTGCACAGGAGCTCCGGCGTGACATAGAGCAGGCGCATGAGAGGTGCCAAATCGGGGCAGTCGTCGCTGGCCACCTCCTCCGCCGACACGCCACCGTGCAGGTCGCTCATTACACGGTCGCGCTCGCGCTTGGTCTGCGTGCCGTAGATCGCGGCCGCCGCGATGCCCCGCGCGCGCAGGGCGCTGACCTGCCCCAGCATGAGCGCCAGGAGCGGCGTCACCACGATGGTCACCTGGCTGTCGGCCATGACGGCCGGCAGCTGGAAGCACATGCTCTTGCCCGCGCCCGTCGGCATCACCGCAAAGGCGTCGCTGCCGTCGAGCAGCGCCATGATGACATTTTCCTGCTCCCCGCGCAGGCTCTGGAAGCCGAACACGCGCTTGAGCGTCGCCGTGACGCGCTCGCGCCGCGCCTGCGTCGAACACAGGCAGCACGGGCAGCCACGGGGGGCAGGCGCGGCGCGGTGAGTGAACGCAGTCACCGACACGCGGACTGCACACACCGCATGCCCTCCCCTCCCGCCGCTCTGTGCCTGCCCTCGAGTCGCGACAGCCAGCCGCGCAAACAACACGTTGCACCTGGTACACGCTGTCGTCGGCCGCGGGCGCGTGGCAGAGCGGCGCAGCCGCGTGCGGCATGTCCGCCACGATGCCTGCCGGCGCCGCCACTAGCGTCGCCACCGCGCCGGCCAGCAGCAGCCGCACGGCCGGCGGCCGACGCCGCTGCATTTTACAGCTGCCCCGCCGTTTGGTTTCCCTCGCCCCTGCCCCTCCGAGTTCAAAGCAGGGCGCGGAGCGAAGCCGGGGGAGGGATGCCGCGCAGCACGCGCAAGCGGTTGGCAGTGGAGGCGGCGTCGCCCGTCTCGGGCCTGGCGGCAGGGGTCGGCGCGATCCTCTTCTCGTCGCAGGACAGCCAGGGCTCGGCAGTCGTGGGGTCGCAGGGCTCCGTGCTCGCCGCGGACGCCATGGACTCGCAGGACGGCTCACAGCAGTACTCGCAGCCGGAGTACTTCTCGGGCGACTTTTGCACGCCCGAGGACCAAGTGGCTGACCTCGGCTGGTCGCAGGAGCAGCGGGACGCGGAGAACTCGGAGCCGAACAGTGCGGCCAGCAGCGCCGTCAAGATGTGTCCGCCGACGCCCGACAGCGCCGCGAAACGGCGCAAGACCAAGCAGGCGTCGGGGCACATGCGCGCCCCCAAGCAGGCGTTCATGTACGAGCTCGATGCTCTGCCGGAGGACGAAGAGGAGGACGGCGAGGACGGCGGCGGCAGTAGCGGCGGCGGCAGGGGCCGGCCGGCGCCCGGCAGAAAGGCGCCCCCAACGGCGCCGGCCAAGGGCAAGGGCGGCAGCGCGGCGTTCAAGCTGAAGGGCGGCAAGGTGGCGAGCGGGGCAGCAGATGCCCGGCCGCGGCCTGGCGGCGATATCAGGAGATGGATGTCGCAGGATTCTGCGCCCGCAGCTGCTGCCGAGGCGGCGGCCTCGCCCCCCGATGGGGGTCGTACAAGCAAAGACTGCATGGAGTCGGCGTCGCCGACCGGCAGCACGCTGTTTGCAGACACGGGGGGCAGAGAGGGCATCCGCCGCAGCTCAGGTGGAACCAAGGTGGGGGTCAAAGCCTGCCGGCGGAACCCGTTTCTCGCGACCCCATTGACGGACAAGGAGAAGAAGATGCCGAGCCGCCCGTTGCCACGGCTCGGCACAGCACGTGCTTCTCGCTACCTTCAAGACTTCGAGGAGCTCGCGATGCTGGGGCAGGGCAATTTTGGCAGCGTAAGCCTCGCGCGCTCGCGCATCGATGGCGCGACGTATGCCATAAAGCGCAAAGAAGGTGTGCGCAACGATTCCGGCAACCTGACCAAGCAGGAAGAGAAGGCCATGCGCGAGGTGTGGGCCATGGCAGCGACGGTGCACGTGCCCTACGTCGTGCGCTACCATGGCGCGTGGTGCGAAGAAAACCAGCTCTTTATCCAGATGGAGGCCTGTGAATGCCACATCAAGGAGCGCTACCTCGGCAAAAATCCGGGTGCTGCTACGCTCCTGCGCATGATCGAGCAGATTGGCACGGCCTTGGCGGGCCTGCATGAACTGGGGCTGGGCCACCTCGACGTCAAACCTGACAACATTTACTGCTCTGGCCCCGACTTTCGCCTCGGCGATTTCGGGCTGGCATGCTCGCAGCAAATGGTGCAGGAGGGCGTTGAGCCTGAGGAAGGTGATGGCCGCTACGCCTCGCCTCAAGTCATCCAGGTGCGTGCCTGTCGTGTTGTATCCCCGCACGCGCGTATTCCCCCCCAGCGCAGTGCACGGTTGCACCCTCGGAGGTCTTGCCCGCGCGCTTCCGTACGCCCATCCAACAGCATGGTTGTCCTAGACTTGATCTGACGGGGGCAACCCGTGCCGACGAGGCGTTGAATGGTCTCGCTGCTCTGGTGTTTGTATTTCAGGGCTTCTCGCAGCTGGAGGTCAAAGAGTTGGCGCCGTGCGACGTGTACTCGCTCGGTGCGTCGGTGCTGGAGCTCGCGTACGGCCGAGCCTTGTCATGCGCCGATGCAGAATATGCAAAGGTGCGCGACGGGGCGCCCGTTGAGCTTGCAGGTGAGCCTGCGTGCCCTGTGCAGACACAGGCTGGGTTGGCCGTTGCGAGTGCATGCGAGTGGCTGCACGTGCGACGCCACACTGACTGCCGCGTTGAGCACCCAGACTCTTCACCGCAGGGGCAGGCGCTGGCTCGCATCCTCACTGAGATGCTTCAGCCCAGCGCTGAAATCCGCATCGACTGCGTCCAGGTCTTGCCTTCTGTCAGGAGTCCGCTTCCTTCTATCGCATTTCGTTCTGCGCCTCTCCAGAGCCCCTTGTGAGCTCCTGCCTGTTTCTGCAAGAGGGACGATGCTGACGCGTTTTGGTCTTCGGTACCCCCGATGACGCAGGCGGTGAAGATGGCGCGCGAGGCACTGTCAACGCAAACCAGCACTAGCGCAGTCAGCGCTGCTCCAGCCGGTGCAGTAGCAGAGGGGGATGTGGACATGTCTGTGTGCGGTCAGACGACAGAAGCGCGCAAGGGTGAAGGCGAGGGTGCTGGAGAACGCGAGCACATGATGGAGGAGATTCGTCGGCTCAAGGCGGAGCTGCAGATGCGAACAGATGAGAACAGGGCGCTCCGTGCGGAAAAGCACGTGGAAATGCTGCACAATTCCTCATACTCCTCTCAGCGCTCCGATGCCGAGCCGCAGGGCTCTCAGGAGTCTCCTGTACGCTGCTTTGCGCAGGTGATCCCATCAGTGTATGTGCGGCTATTTATGTGGGGCTATGCATGTGCAAAGACGCGCATAATGCGGCGTGTTGCTTGCCAGGTGCACCGCTTGTATTCAGATGAAGCTGTGCGCCGCGTCATGCATGTGCACGCGTGTATGAGTCAACGCGTTGAAATTGTATGCTTTGTCTCGCGCCAACACCCGGCGCCGCAGCCGATGCCAACCGAGTCGCCGATCCCCTCGCTGCATCTCAGTCGGCGTTCGCCGCGTTCGCACATCTTTCCCTTTGCGGGCAAGTCGCCAGCGTCGGCAGCCAAGGCCTCCCCTGCGCCTGTCGGTGCATCGCCCGGCATCATGAGCGCGCCGCCTCCGCGTCCGCCCACTCAATCAGGTACGTATCCTCCACGTATGTGCACGTTGGGAGCGCGTTGTTGGCACTTTGCTGTGCTGCCCGTGCCTGGCCCTTGAGGGGATGTCGCTTGACCCTTTAAACTCTCCTCCCTCACCTTCTCTTTGGAATCGCGGTCCCCTTCTGCATGCGCGTTACAGCAGGAGCAAGGGCGGCCGTGGGTACCGCGCGCAAAGCTTGAGGCGACAACCGGTGTGGCCTTCTGCAAGGCCATTCCTCTTGTGGTGCGATCTTATATACACGCTCACCCTCCAGCAAAGGAGATCCGCGGGCAGGCGCTTCCGGAGAGGTTTGTCGCAGTCACAGGACAAGCGGCGCCTAAGGCTCAACGCTGTGCATCAACAAATCCATACACATAGTCGCCCAGGCAGACCCCTCTGGGAGGAGGGGAAGATGGGGCCATTGGGCGAAAGCTTCTTCTAGCAACGGAAACCGTATTCAGTACACACTGGAGAAAGACACGCTGATTTTCGTCTCCCTCCGCCCGCCCCGCCCCATGCCTGGCCCAGAGAGGAAGGAGGGAGAAATAAGGAAGGGAGAGAGGGTGGAGAGAGAGTCAAAGAGGGGAGAGAAGTCGAGGAGATATAATTGACAGCCCAGGGAAGGGAGGAAGAAGGCCGGCGGCGGCACGCACACACATGATGGGTGTGTTTATTGACAAGGTTCACAAGTATATTACAGCTGCAGGAATGGACGCTGGGGAATGCATGTTAGCGCGACAGAGGCCTCTAATGGAGGAGAGCGACAGAGGCCTCTAATGGAGGAGAGCGTTGCCGCCAGGCCCGTAGTTGCCGAGCCTCTCCATGAACGGGTCGGCGCTGAACTTGGTCCAGTTGTCGACATACATGTCGCGCAGCTTGGCAGCCTGGATATCGAAGGCCTCCTTGTCGGCCCATGCATCACGCGGGTTGAGCACCGACGTCTCGACGCCCGGCAGCTCCCTGGGCGCGCGAAGCTGGAAGTGAGGGTCGGGCGAGTGCAGGTTGCCGTCCTCAATGCTGCCCTCGAGGATGGCCGCAACGATGGCGCGCGTGGCGTTGATGTCCATGCGCTTCCCCACGCCGTAGGCGCCGCCGGTCCAGCCGGTGTTGACGAGGAAGACATCGACGTTGTGCTTCGCGATCTTCTCCTCGAACAGCACCGCATAGTTCTTGGCGGGCAGCGGCATGAAGGCGCCGCCGAAGCAAATCGAGAACGTGGCCGTGGGCTCGGTGATGCCCATCTCTGTGCCGGCAACCTTGGCCGTGTAGCCCGAGACAAGGTGGAAGAGGGCCTGCTCCTTAGTGAGCTTGGACACGGGCGGCAGAACGCCGTAGGCGTCGCACGCGAGGAAGATGACGTTCTTGGGGTGCCCGGCGAAGCCCTCAGGGAGGTGGTTGGGAATGTGCCACATGGGGTACGATCCGCGCGTGTTCTCGGTCTTCGAGGTGTCCTTGTAGTCGCACTTGCCGTCGGCATCGACGATGACGTTCTCTAGGATCGCATCGCGGCAGATGGCCGCGTGGATGAGCGGCTCCTTCTCGGGGTTGAGGTCCACCATCTTGGCGTAGCAGCCGCCCTCGAGGTTGAAGACACCGTCCTCATCCCAGCCGTGCTCGTCGTCGCCGATGAGGTAGCGGGTCGTGTCTGCAGAGAGCGTCGTCTTGCCGGTGCCCGAGAGGCCAAAGAAGATGGCCGTGTCGCCCGCCGGGCCAACGGTTGCAGAGCAGTGCATCGACATGATGCCCTCGAGCGGCAGCAGGTAATTCATCATCGAAAAGGCGCCCTTCTTCATCTCACCAGAGTACTCGGTGTTCGTCACCACCTGCAGGCCGCGGTTGACGTCGAGCGCCACGCACGTCTGCGAGCGGAGGCCCTCCTCCTTCCACTGCTCAAACTTTGCCCGCGAGTTGACGATCGTGAGGTCCGGGGTGAAGTTCTCGAGCTCCTCCTCGGTCGGGCGGATAAACATATTGGTGCAGAAGTGGTGGTGCCACGCCAGCTCCGAGACAACACGCACGGCGCGGCGCGACTTCTTGCTGGCGCCCACAAAGCCCTCGAAGACGTACACCTTGTCGAGCGACTGGAGGCGCTTGCAGTGCAGGTCAAAGATCTTGTCAAAGGTCGACTTCTGGATTGGCAGGTTGATGTTGCCCCACCCCACGTTTTTGTGCGCCTCCCCGTCGTCCACAATGTAGCGGTCCTTGGGGCAGCGGCCCGTGAACTCGCCCGTGTCGACCAGCATCGTGTCGTTCTCCACCACCTTACCCTCGCCGTTGGCAAGCACCTCGTCGCGCAAGGCATCATAGTCCACGTTGTGCCGGCATCCCGGGTGCGCGAGGAAGTCGGGGATCTCGATGTCGATCGCCTTTGCGAGCGTTCGTGTCTTCACCTCGCCCTTGCGGTTGTCGATGGCGGCAAACGCCTCTGCGCACGCGGCGCGTCCGGCCGGGTCAGCGACGCACCAAGCATGCGCGAGCGCCCGCGCCCCCCGTGACCCACGGCACGCCCTGCGCACGGCCTGGGACCGCGGGTGCAGGACCGCACCGGAAGCGAGCAGCACCGCAGATGGCGGCAGCACCGCAGAGGGCCGCGCCGCGCATGGCGGGCGCGCGCTGAAACTCACCACCGAGGTGGGTGGTCGGGTTGATCGCGGCAGACATGGCACGGTCTCTCGCTGCAGTGCGTGGTGGGGAAAGGTCTCGAAGAGCTTTGAGCCGCTTCCGGACGACAAGCTCCCTTTCTATGCTAAGGGATGGCTACGTACTTTGTGCTGTAAAATTTACGACAGACCGCCCCTTTTTATAATTGCGTTCTGTTCACGAAACCCAGGCGATTCGCGACCTCGGAGAGAAAAAACCGGGGCGGAAATCCCTCACAACCTGAGAAGGGATTTCTGAGGTGGCCTCCAGACCGAACGTAGCATGCCATGGCTCAGAACAAACTTTCGGAGGCTGGTCGACACACAGTCATGGGGAGTTCAGAGTGGTTGGCGTACACGTGCCTGAGGTCTCCGGCCACGCGCGTCTGCTCCGCGCACATGTCCGCACGAATTGTGTCCCGCTACCAGCTGTCTGCTGCACCCCGCATGCGCGCGCGGTGCCAGGGAGGTCA
>Ga0115006_10001803_pt1 | contig 13704 bp, 9 predicted proteins | sample ArcOceMetagenome_3_FD_88943 | JGI IMG/M metagenome (GOLD analysis project Ga0115006, IMG submission 88943) | Marine eukaryotic phytoplankton communities from Arctic Ocean - Arctic Ocean- Svalbard ARC20M Metagenome | ecosystem: Environmental > Aquatic > Marine > Oceanic | place: Arctic Ocean...
CCCCGCAGAACCATGGGGTCGGTCGATCCACCGTTGGTCTTGTCATCGTCGTGACGTGTTTCCACTGGTTCAAAGAGAGGTTCGGGAAGGAGGATCCTGTTCTCCTTCGGGATGTTCTTGCCGTTGCATTCCAGACACTTTGGGCGGATGTGATGACGGAGCATGTAGGGGAAGGCCGCCAGGAGCTGCGTCATCCTGGATCGCCGCTCATCTCCAATGTCAGGCCGGTACAGGTTCATCATCCGCGACAGATTTCGGCTTTCGGACAATATCCTCTCCCAGATTTGTCGTCCCTCCTGCAAAATGGATATGATATTAACGGAGCATAGTGATGTGAGAAATCTAATGAATCTAAGGAGTCATCGCCAAAAGAAAATGTCGCTTGAATCTATTGAATAAATCGAATCTCTGTCCAACGAGGTTGTGCTGTACTTCGTACTTACCGCAAATCGCTGGTAGGCGCTGTTGGTGCGGAAGACCAGCAGCAGACCGAGGGAGCTGACCAGGAAGGAGTGCGCCGTGGGTCCCACCTGGAGGTTGGCGCCCAATCCGGCCCAGACGGGGTTTGTGCTGGCCATGAGCAGCCGGTGGACGGCGGACACGACCGTCGACCACGCCACGACGGCCAGCACCGGCTCGCGGATGTCGCGCAGGATGCTGGAGTGGGGGAGGGAGGCGACGTTGTGGATCCAGTCCCTGGCCGAGTGGCGGTGGTTGACCTGGGGGAGGTAGGGCTGACCATCACCGGCGGTAGCGGTGCCGGTACCGCCAAAGAGGTGGGAGGCCGAAACGTGCAGCTGGGTTTCGGCGACGCTTGTGCTTGTGCTTCCGCTTCGAGGTCGGCGACGGGAGGCAGCAGTTGTGGTCGAGGCCGGGGCAAAGGCCGAGGCCGATGAGAGGCAGCAGCAGAGGGCCAGGGCTGCCGCCCGTCTCCTGGAAGACATTTGAGGACTCATTGAACTGTGAATGAATTTATTTGAATTGATGGGAAATGAATCTGAATCGAATCTTCGATCGAATCGCGCAGCAACGGCTCGAAATCTCAAGGACGGAGGACCAAACTGACAAGGACAAACGGTGAGCAGCCGAGAAAGTGAAGGATTCTAGGAGCCTCAGTCGTTGGGGAAGTGGCTGTTTGAATGTGGCCTGGGGTATTAGCGAGAGAGAGAGGAGGTTCTCGTCGTGCGTGTGGTGTCTGAAAATGAAGGGAGGCGAGGGCTCGGAGTTGAGCGCGCAAGTTTCGGTTTGTGCTGGCTGGCTGGGTCGACACGTCGTCTCATCACATCGGACGGACGGAAAGACGAGTGCTTCACAAATACACGCCAAAATATTTGTTTCTTCTTTTTGGTCCGGTTTTGGGTTTTCGGCGTTGAGAGCCAACGAGCCGGCAGGTCCTCAAAAATTATATCAAAAAATGAAGCATAAAACTTACCATAGGTAGGAGGATTAGGGGGTCCGAGTTCAAAATTTGGGGTGCTTGAGCTGGTGCTTGCTTGGGAGCTTTTTGGGGGGGTACTAACAAGCGCTACTAAAAGTTATAACGTCACAGGCTTCTGTACTTTAGTTATAAGCATGCGAAGTTAGTGAGGCGGAGGAGCCCAATCCAAATTTGGGGGGTCCTGGGGGGGGGTACCCTCTAATTCCTCCTGCCTAAGAAAACTCCCTCCACTTCGGAGATGCGCCACAAGCAAAAAAAAATTGATGCAAGCAACAAGCAGCAACAGACAAGCAATCCATCCAAAAATTGACTTGCTTGTTGCACATGCTATGAATTCCTATTGATTGAAGGGCAACCATGGACAACGGTGGACTGGACTTCCTGGCCAAGGCGGCCGAAGTGCGGACGTCGCCCTCCGGTACGCGCAGTTCTGCTGCCGGCGCCCCCCCCGAAGCTTCGGTGGCGGGAGCGACGCAACAGCAAACGGTGACCGCCGGCGTCACCGTCACAACCGTCACAACTCCGGCGACGAGGAGTAGTACCACAAGCCTGAAGCACTCTCCCATCACCACCACCACCAACAATACCAACAAAACCCCTGGCAGCTCTCCCGCTGATAACAGCACGAGTCCTACCATGGCGGGCACCAAGCGTTCTGCCGAAGGAGGCGTCGTTGGCGCCCCTCCTGTGCCGCCGCCGCCCCCGGTCTCGACGGCGCCCCCGGTTGTGCTGCCTCCAGCGCCTCCCGCGCCTCCCGGCGCCTACTACTACGGACACTACCAGTACTATCCGGGCAGGGACTACCCGCGTCCTCCCTACGGCCAGTACGGCGGGTACTACCCTCACCCTCACGCTCCGTACTACCCTCATCCTCACGCTCCGCCGCCGCCTCCCCATTATCATCACATGTATCCGCCGCCGCTGCCCATGGCGCCGCACGGACATGGCGGCAGCGGCGGAGCGGTTCCACCGCCGCCGCCGCCCGGACCCCCACCCGGGGCCTACTACCAGCAGGGCTATCAGCATCCTCATCCCGTTCCCACCATGGTGACGCCTCCTGGTGCGGCGGCGATGACGCCGAGGACTGCGGGTACGCCCATGCAGCAGCCCATGCCCCCTCTTAGCGCGGCTGCTGTGTCTGCGTCCAAGCCTTCTCCAACTACTCTGGCAACAACAACGCCGCCTGCCCAGAGCACGGCAGCAGCATCGAAGAAGCTCAAGACGTCTCCTCCTCCCGCCAGGCCTGCGCTTGAGACGGAGGACATCGAGACGGCAGCGTCCAATCTGACGGCCATCCTCAGCCCCGCCACTACCGGCAGCGCCAGCAGCAGCCGCAGCCCCCAAATCTCTCCCACCACACGTAGTATTCCTAGTGGTGGTACCGCTGTTGCGTCTCGTAGTACCAAGAGGCCTGCCCACCACCGACGCACATCCAGCGGCGAGAGCAGCAGCGGCGGCACCCGCGTCCGGCGCAAGTGCACCGTCGACGGCTGCCCCAACCGCGTCGTGCAGGGGGGCCGGTGCATCACGCACGGGGCCAAGCGGAAGCAGTGCTCCGTCCCGGGCTGCAGCAAGAACGTCAAGAAGGCCGGCCTGTGCAGCGCCCACGGCCCGGCCCGGAAGAAGTGCAACGCCGAGGGCTGCAACAAGGTGGCCGTCCGGGGCGGGCGGTGCATCTCCCACGGCGCCAAGCGCAAGACGTGCGCCGTGCCCGGCTGCGACAAGCAGTCCGTCCTCGCGAGCATGTGCAAGCGCCACCACGATCAGTACCAGCAAGAGAAGAAGATTCGCGAGCAGTCCCAGACTCTGATGGAAATGAAGTCGGGCAAAACATTGTCTCCCTGGGAGGTGGACGACCTCGTGGAACAGAAGATTCGAGAGGAAATGGAGCATGCAGCAGCACCAGCCGCCGAGGAAGAAGAATTAACTGAAGATGCAGCAGCAGCACTTGGCGCCATGGCAGCGATTTGATGATGATGATGATGATGATTGATCGATGATGACGAAGATGTGTGTTTCATATTTTTAACAGTCAAGATCTACCACAACAAATAGATCTAGATCTAGCTAGCTGGCTACGTGTAGTTCTCGAAGAACTGGGGTTTACCATATTAATAGTGCTATTATAATGAGCAATTGCATTTTGACCGAATCTCTTTGATGTTAGGACTTCTTACGATGGCATGTAGTTGGTTCTCTGCCGCTGTCGCCTTCTCTCTCGATCTCTGCTGCCATCGCGAATCGCGAAGCCAAAAGGCTAATTCGGCCTGTCCGTCGTCAGTATGCGTCGAAAGTCGAAAACCCGGACCTCTGCTTGATCGAACCGCAACGCAACAGGCGCAAGCATGAACACGAACAACCGACACATCTCATGCTCTCCCCACCAAACGGATACCGTTGGTGGTGAAGTCATAAGCATATTTGAATTCAAAGCTGTCAGTAATAATGGCCGACCAATACGACGTCGACGATACTGGTGGGTGGGATGCCACCCACGAAGCTGCCGCGGCGGCCGCCGCAGCCCATGCCGCCGGTAAGTTTGGTTTGCGATTGTTTTAGACACATGTGCACATGTGGCCGGAGGAGGAATGTGAACGACCGAACGATCTGACTGACTGCTCGTGTCATTGGTTTCGAATGCACGAAATCGAGCAAGGAAGATTTCCTTTGCGATGATGCAGATGTCACATGTATGTTCTGACGTCTTCGTGCAGCCTCCCACCACCAAGTTCGCATTATGGTATCCGGCCATCCAATTCCGTCCGCCGGGTTCTCTTTTCTCACCGTTTGAATTTGGGTTGCACACTTGTTTCTTCCGGCTACAATATCTTTCTTACCTCCAACACGCAGCCCATGCAGCTCACATGCACCACGATCATCATAGCACCACCGCCGATCCTGTCCTAGCCGCCGCTACGGCGGCCGCCATGGACGCAGCCGGCGGACAAGACGCGGTGGATGAGGATGCCACCGAAGCTGCCGTGGCGGTGGCCGCCGTCCTGCCCGAGGAGCACGAAGCCGACACCCTCGCCGAGGCGCATGCCGCAGCCCATCACCTAGGCCATCATCACGGAGAAGTGGACGCCGAGGACGAAGATGACGAAGCCGCCGCTCACCAGCATCATCACCACGTCGTCGCGCCCATCGTCATGGGCACCAAGACCCGAAAGAATTTCGACGAGCGTTTGAAGGAGTTGCGAAAGTTCAAACAGAAGCATGGACACGCGAATGTTCCGCAGAAGTATGTCCAGAACCCTCAGCTTGGAACTTGGTAGGTGTCATCCTTGGTCTCGGTCCGAATACATGAAAAATTTTGGCACTTACGAATACACATTATTGAGAATGGTCGTCCTGATTGGCGCTCTCACCATTCTGAATTCACTCATCAATATACCGTATAAATAATTCCAAACAGGGTCGATACTCAACGTCGTCTTTATCGTCTGCACAAGCGCAACCCTTCGAAGCCTTGCACTCTCACTCCTGAGAACATCCAGAAGCTTCATGATGTGGGATTCAACTTCGAGCCTCGTTCGTCTCGAGATGAGTCATGGAACACCCGTCTAGCTGAACTGGCTCAATTCAAAAGTCAGCATGGACACTGCAACTGCCGAGAGGATGACCAAACCTACCCCGGTCTCGGGAAGTGGGTATCCTACATCCGTCGCCAGTATCGTCTCATCCGCCAGGGCCGCAAACCCAAGGACACCAAGCGTCTCTCCCCCGACAGGATGCAGCAACTTCGTGAAATTGGCTTTATATTCGAGCTTCGCGAGGAGATGGCCCACAAGCGCTTCCGAGAGGGCATTGACGCCCTTCGCGAATTCATCAGCGACCATGGTCATGCGTCGGTTCCCAGTTTTTACGAGAAGAATCCCACCCTGGGCCTAGTCGTTGAGGAAATGAAGAGGGAGGGAGCCAAGCTCCAGCTGGGACAGCCGTCGACGATGGGCGAAGAAATGCTCTCCGATGTCATTGATCTAGGAATTATTGGACCGGCGCCGCCTGAACTTGGAGATCCCAACGGAGATGTTGGTCACCATCACATGGGTGACGATGATGATGTACCTGAAGAGGTTACAGCCGCTGCAGCAGCCGCCGCAGCTGCTGCGGTGACTCTGGACGATCATCATGGAGAAGTCCAGGGGATCTGAGCAAAAAAAGAGAGAATGCATGCTGGATAATATTGCAATATGTCAATCTGACAAACGTTTGTGTAGAGAAAATCGTTTGGTGTAGATCTAGCAAGCTAGTAGACTCTAGAGATCTACGGTACCGTACGTGTAGAGGATACCGTACCATCCCTCTCTCCGCTGATGAACGAAACTGCAGGTACATGTATCGTTATCACCGATGACCCGTAAACCGGCCCGTAGGAATTCCGCCGCGCGGGCCCGCCACTGACGCACACACCCATTTCCTGATTTTGCTTCCTTTAGCCCCACCTCGATGATGGCAAGGAGTATCTCCAGAGCTCGGCTCCTTTCGTTGGTCGCGATCGCTGGAAGTCTGCAGCCAGCTGGGGCGTTTGTTGGCGCCCCCAAATCATTCGCGACCACTACCATAATGAAGGCCTCAACTGATGGTACCAAATCGGTTGCCGTCATCGGTGGTGGCATTGCAGGTTTAGCATGCGCCGCTACTTTGTCCAAGTCCGACAAATATGTTCCAACGGTGTTCGATACGGGACGGCTGAGACCAGGAGGTCGCTGCTCGTCTCGATTGCCTGGCGATCAAGGCACAAAAGGAGGAGCCAGCAAGACACAGATCCTAGACAGCGGGGTTGTGGACCATGCGGCCCAAATTGTATCAATTCCCAAAGGCAAAGGCTTTGAAGCATTTGAATCGCAAGTTAGGCAATGGGAGGCTGATGGCGTGCTCAAAAAGTTTCCCGATGGATCAGTTTGTGATGTTGTTGACGGAACCAAGAGCAAAGATGAAGGATTTCAGCTCAAGAAAGTAAATGGAGAAATGTGGTATGGCAATGGTGGGATGAGTGCCTTGCCTGAAGCCATTGCTTCAGGCAAACACGAATTTAGGATCGAGCAAGATGTATGGGTCAGTCCAGGCAATGGGGTGAAATTGAATGGCGACAAGTGGCGAGTGCAGAGGAACGGAAAACCACTAGGTGCCTTCGACCATCTCATCATTGCCCACAATGGAAAATGTGCGGATAGACTCATGTCCAAAACCCCAGCAAAGAAGCTCCACTCCTTGCTTCGAACGAATTTTGCGGCTACGGTCCCAAAGTGGGGAGGAAAGCGAATGACACTCAACAGCATCTATTCCTATTCATTCGCGATCAAGAAGGAAGGATCGCCGCTGACGGAAAAGCTCGGCGAAGAGATAATATCCTGTTACGTGAAAAATCACCCAAAGCTGCGCTTTGTGACCTGCCAGACAAGGAAGGAACATGATGGAGAGAAGCTGAGGAACGAGCGCTTCGAGATATGGACCGTTTTGAGCTCTCCAACCTTTGCCAAAAAATTCAAAGCACCACAAGAGAACATTCCAGTTGATACCGTCGATGAAGTTAGTGTACTTCTTCTTGAGGCTCTCTCTGAGAGTTTGGGCCTCTCGCCTGGAGCTTTGAACAAGGAAGACATTTTAGACAGCCGCCTCCAATTATGGGGGGCGGCTGTCCCTCTAAATACATGGAAGACTAACAGCACTGCTACCGGGTCAACGGATGTGCCTGAAGCGGAATCTGGTTTCTTGTTCGACTCGGATTTTGGAGTAGGTGCATGCGGAGACTGGCTGCTTGATTCTTCAATCGGAGGAGCGTGGACGAGTGGTGTGCGGCTGGCAGAATACATGATGGATGACAATCGCAATACTGTTAATGCTGGCCTTCCACCGCACGGTGAATTCTCGGCTTCTCGTGCTGCACATCAGGACGGCATTGGAAGTATTCGTTGAGTGAACAATCATATCGGTACTCTATATAGAGGGGCTCAAGTGTATTGCACAACTATTAGCAGTTTAATTGAGCTAATAAAACTAACTCAGGCCACTTTACTTAGTACCGTACCTACATTATCCCTTTGCAACCGTCAATCGAATCTTTGTGATAGCACTTCCTCCATCGAGACCCTTTGCACGTCTTTGCTGCGCAGTACTGGCTACCCAACCGCCGCTCCTCCAGGCTGCATCCTTCGCAACTAATGGCAGTGGCTTGCCAAGATCTTGGTTGGTGCTTGTCAGCGGTTCGACAGGAACGGTTGGCGTCGCCTTTTCTCCCTTATGGAATTCGTACGAACGTTTCGACATATCTCCTCGCCATCGCTGTCGATCAATCTCGATATCAGCAATTGCCTTCAGCGCCTTGCAGGCTTCCTCTTCTTCCTGCATGGCTTCTTTCTCCTCCTCTGTGATATTCATTACCGTGTCAGCTCCAAGCTCGAGGTACCGCTTCGTCCCGGCAATTCCATCCCAGGATTGTACTCGGAGGACGGCTACGCATGTCATGGGCCATAACCATTGCCAAAGGGAAAGAAGACCGCACCGGAGCTGTCCGTCTTGCGAGCAGACGCCGGGTCTTGAAGATTCGTGGGTACTTTGGGGGGACGTTTCTCCGTTGATTGTCCTCCATAGCGTAGTCGCAAATTTGGCAACACGAACGACAGTAACATCGCTTGATGCTTGGTCTCGTCCAGCCCTAGCCATAGTACGGAGACCCTGTCTTGCGCCATCGTTCACCGCGTTCGCAGCCGGGTATGTCTCCTCGGCGACAGATAGTAGAAAGGCACTACCATTGTCTCCGCCGTGGCTAGCTCCAAGTGGTCCCTGCGTGAAAGAAGAGGCGCTCGTACAAAAATCATTCCTCCCACCGATAATTGCGGCTCTTTGCATTGAGCAAACTTTTCCAGTGCATGCATCGAACATCAAAGCAACTAGGGACTGGCGCAGTCCGGAAGATGTTGTGGGCTCTTGAATCCTATCCAGCAGAAATTCGAGCGCAGTGAGGAGCCCAAGAGAGTCAACATTTTGGTCGTTGAGGCGATCGGCCGCGCAGCATATGCAGGTAATAGCCTGCGCTGCAGCCGCCCGTGTCGCATCGGCGCGTACAGGTCTGCCATCGAAAATTTCGGCATAATACTTGGCAGTGGACGCTTGTTCCGCTTTGGTGTGGTGATTATCGTCATCGCGGACCTTGCGTTTGGACGGGGATACACTGCTTGCATCATGTTTGATGTCTTCCGCGGCCGGGACCTCAGCGGGTGCCGCTTCGCTTGTACTTTGCCGCATTAGCGCCAAGGAGACGAGGGCTGTGATAGCGCATACTGAAACTGTAGAATAGCAGCCCGAGCCTACCCCGGTCATGGTATCGGCCTCAGCTTCCAGCCTTACATCCTCTCTATACAAATCCCATTCCAGCCATCGATGACAAAGCGCCATGAGCGGCAAAACCGGATGCTGGGACGCAGCGGGATCGTCCAATTGAGCAGGGTTGACATTGACATGGCACAGGGCCAAGAGTGAATCCGCCAGAGTGGTCGCAGATACGTACGCAGCGTCCATTATATCTTCCGCCCAGTCCGAGCCATCAGCTTGGTCGTCTTCGCCCTTTTCCTCTTGGTCGATGCTACGTCGGAGGCGCTTCTTCCGGACAAGGCTGTCTTCGTAGGGCGGAATGACGTTGCCCGATATTGATCCATCGCCCGAGCTCAGAATACTGGTAAGGAATCGAATGGCAGCAGGCGGCGTGCTACCATCCTTGGCTCGAATCGATGCAATGGCTGTAATGACTGCCGAACGGACGCGATATTCTTCGTCCTCCTCGAATTGAACTGCATCAGCAACCTCAATCATATTCGCACGCTCCGATGGCTCAGTTAAAGAGTCGAGATAGATGTAGTCGCCCATTGCAGATATTTCATCGCCCATCCCCTCTCCTCCAAGATTCTTTTTCTTCGATGTCTTGCAGACCGTGCGGGTATAATGAACCGGCATAATAGTGTTGTCGCCACTCATCCAGCGTTCCTTGAAATATTGCAGGAGAAGATCAAGACCAACCCAAGAGTCTCCTCCGACAACATCAATGGATTGTGGAGCTTTGTTATTCTGCCATTGTGCGATGGCCAGCGCTGCTTGGGTCCTCACTGCCGGCGTGTGAGGCAGATCTCGCTGGAGTGTCGCCGAACCGCGAAGGCAGTCACCCAGAACCCGCACGGGGAGCTCTGCGACATCGACGTCGAAGATCGTCTTAACTCGGACCGAACCTTGGATGCGATGGGGCCGCTCTGCGAGAGCTCTGATGGACTCGATCTGAGAAATCGCCTCGCCGTCGTGGAAGAGCCTCTCCGCGAGGCAGCTATCGGGCTGAAAAATCGACACTTTGCCATCGTACATGAAATGAGGGTCAATACTTACCCAAAGGAGAGGCGTTCGATTTGTGAGACGAATCAGCTCAATTGCCTGGTAGCCCATGCTATGAAGCATAGTGTCTGAGGTGAAGACGGAGTGGGAAGGAGGGGCAGTTCTTGCGCTCCCCTCGGTCGGATCTGTCCCTCCTGCAGCAGAGGAAACCCCTCCTGCTGCTCCCGATGCCGCAGCAGAAGGAGACTTGGGCCCACTTGCTCCGCTCTCGATGGTACCACTAGCGGCAGTTTGCTGCTTCTGGGTGGTAACTGGCTTGGCATGTAAGAAAATTGGCCCCCAATCAGCTCTGCTACCATCAACTGGTACCGTCTTCACAAATTCTCGGCATTGTCCTTCATTTTCGATCACTCTGACAGTGCAGGGCCCTCCGTAATTGATCCCTCCTACAGGAACGACAGGCTCAACGAAGACCACGAGGGACGTTCCCTTCATGGCTAGGGGACCAGAGACGCCTCCCGCAGTATCGGAAGCTCCGCCTCCACCCGCTGGCTCAACATGAACTCCGACGCGTAGGTACAACGATGATGCACCTCGGACAAACGAATTGGGGAAGCTTTCAGGCTCCACCAGCTGCCGAGTCGACTGCCCAAACTTATTGGAAACATCTCGATCTACATCGATGAGAGAGCCACGAAGGTATGGCTCACGAACTACACCGGACAATATCCTAAGAGCCCGGGCGAATGTCATGTGCGTCAATCCGCCCTTCTTGATAAGTTCATCAACGCACGTTGCGTACGGCGGAATTGATCGAACATAGTCTTGAGTGGTAGCAGCAGCACTTGGAGCCGGTGTGGCTGGTGCCTCGGCAGGACCGGATGATCCGGCGGCGGCGGAAGTTACAGCAGAGTGTATTGGCCTTTTCTTTTTCTTGCGCTTCTTATCGTCCTCCTGTGGTAGAACTAGCTTCGTCTCACCGGCGTCCTCGAGTAGTGCGGCCGCAAACGCAGCACGAATTACTCGTACCAGATTGCTCAGACCTGCTCTTCCCTCTACCACTCTCCGAAGCACTTCCGTCTTTAAGTGACGGAACACAATGCCTCCCACCGGGTGCATGAGCTCAAGGGCGCCGCACCCTACCGCCGAGGAGGAAGTGCTGTTGCTGCTCAAATATGTTGCTGAGAGACGCGAACCAAGCCAATTATTGCTCGGAAGCGGTACATCGCGATCCTGGCGCTCGTAGTAGTCAAGGACATCCCTCACTAGCAAATGTCGCAGAGAGTATTCGTCAAGAGAACCAGTGTGCGACTCGGTACCGTTAGCTGTAGATCGCCAGAGATGTCCCTTGTCCTCGGTGGGGACCGCAGCGACCCCACCTCCAAGCATGCCTCCGTCCGCATCTTCGTCAACATTTGGCAGAGGTAGGAACTCGAGGCTTGGACTGTTGAGGCCACTGCCGATGGCAAAGCGCGGAGAGAAGAAGTAAGAACCTCTGGCTCCACCTTCGCCCCACGCACCATGCCCCTTCTCGTACAGGCCTACTAAGACAGACTCAACGAGGCAGTGCAGATATCCCTGACCGATATCATCTTGACTTCCAAGTGGGAGAGCTGCCACAATCCAGCCACGAATCGCAGCGCGCGCTTGGGCAAGCTGCAAAGCCCGCCCACCGCAGTGGAAGGGAAGTCGGTGTCCTGGAGGCGGAAGGAGTGCAGAATCAAACACTGCACCACCAAGGAATGGATTGCACCCACCAGTCTCCGGACAATCATTCAACGAGCCGCTTGTTGTACCGCCATTGACAGCACCTGGTATCCATATCTGTGTATGACTCGAGGACCTATACGAGGGCAATGCTAGTACATCTCTCGTCAGTGACAGAGCACGGTTGGGAACCCCAGATGTAGAGCGAATGATCGCTGTCTCAATATCCAGACGCTGTTGCAATAGCGCCGGGCGGGTTGGAGTATGCGACGGCATTCTGCTTCGGCGTTGACAATGTAAGTGATATGAGGCAAATGCCGACAAAACTCCACCACCGCCGCCCAGATCACTGTCCGGACCAAGCCCTTCATCAAACAGCTCAGCCAAACCAGCAACCTCAGGTGCACTAAAGTAGATATCCTTTCTCTCCGATTTGATGGCTAAGTATAGCTGTCGAATACCTTCCGCTCGCACCATGGCAAGCTCTTCCACGGTAGGGGGGCCTGATCTACCCCCGGAAAGCGAGGCTGCGGTGACGTCCCCACCGTCACCATCGCGATGACCTGCCGCACTTCTCTTTTTGACCTCAACATCTTTCTCCTCTTCCTCATCGTCGTCATCTTCATCGTGAGTGTAATATTCGGGATCGTAAAGCGCCCTGAAGGGTCCGGAGGCGAAACCAAGGGATCGCGTTGGGATGGGCGACCACGAGGCCGTCGTCCAGACGGATGTGACAAGCCTGCGTGAATGATGCGGCTCCTCATTCACATCGGGTGGAATAATGTGCGGTGCGTTGGACCGGTCCAATGTTGAAAGTGACCCTGATGATGGAAGGCCGTGAAAGAACTTGATGCAAAAATCAACATGCCTCGTCCCGAGTGCCTTTGATAGAGCTTCCCTCACTCTCTGGCCGATACTCTGGTGCAGAGCTGCAGGGGCATTTACGACATTGACTTCACCAGAGGCGACTGCCGCTGCTGTATCCAAGGACAATCGGGGAGGGAAGACACAATGTCCAACACCTTCGCCGCAGCCAAAATCTTCGCCGAACCCTGCGCTCCACAGCCCCTCTTCGTCCTGGGCGGTTATCTTGACGGTGAGCTCATGACTCGCCCTGTGCTTGGAGGACGCAGAATCCAGCGTCGGCAGCCACGACCGCGGTCCCTCGTGGTCGCCATGTGTGCCCACCGTCGTGTAGACGTGAGGGCTAATGGCGGCAGCCGCGGGCCCATTCGAATCCAGCCCGTTGGTAGTACCAACAGCAGGCGCCACAAAATGAATGCCACCGGCGTGATGACACAGACCAGGCGGAAGAGATGGCAGGACAAAGCGGACGATGACCTTGAGCGCAGAAGGAACAAAGGCCTTCTTCGTCTCGTCACCATCTTTATTATCAGCAGCAACATCCGCGGCGGTTGCCATCACATTGCAGCTACCGACCGACATGCTGGCCATTCGGTCCGAGATGAGCTTGATCCGACCGTCGCGTCGCTTCTCGCACCGATCGGCCAAGCGGGTGCGGAGGCGCCGGACGACCCGTCCCGGCATCGACGGCGGGCCAGATCGGAGGACGGTGAGGCGATTGAGCGAGGCCGCCCACACATCGCTCGCCGACTTGTGCGCGGCGGCGGCAACCTCTACCGACGGTGCGGGGGGACGTTTCGTCTGCGTCTGCTCCTCGTTTGCTGCTGATACGTCTCCCACCGATATGCGCAGCTCTCCGTTCCGACTGGCCGCACTCGCGAGGCGGATGGCGTCCATCATCCCCGCCCCACCCCGGGCGCACTGCGTGTCGGCGTGGCAGCGCCCCTTCGAAATGCCGGGCCCATCGCCAATATCGTCGACATTGCCATCGGCATGATCACCATCATTGTCATGAAGCGCCGCCTCCATCATTTCGGCCTCAAACTCATCGGCCGTATACGACGCGACTGGTTTCCGCAGCACTGTCTGGAGGGGATCCAGGTGAACAAACTCGGAAGGGATGGGCTGCATCGATACCGAAGTGGTAACTGAGGTGGTGGCGGCGTCGGCGGCGTCGGCAGCAGTGTCTGCAGCCTCTTTCATTGCAGTGTCTCCCTCGGCACTGCTAGCAGCGACGGTAGTAGCATCACTCGTCGTCGTCGCCGTGGCCGTGACAATGCAGCTCTCCACGTCGACCGATTCTACACGACATCCACCGCGCAGATGGAGGGCCAGCTCTCGTCTCCTTTGCGGCGGAGGCGGAGGAATGGCGGCAA
>Ga0115006_10001805_pt1 | contig 13702 bp, 16 predicted proteins | sample ArcOceMetagenome_3_FD_88943 | JGI IMG/M metagenome (GOLD analysis project Ga0115006, IMG submission 88943) | Marine eukaryotic phytoplankton communities from Arctic Ocean - Arctic Ocean- Svalbard ARC20M Metagenome | ecosystem: Environmental > Aquatic > Marine > Oceanic | place: Arctic Ocean...
CCCCCAACACACACACACACACACACACACACACACACACACACACACTGCCCGCGCTGCGGGCGGCGCTTGCGCGTGCGCGCGCGCTGTATTCTGTGCGATGCCAGCGCGGTGTCCGGCGCTGTTCTGAACGGTGCTTCTGCCCTGCGCCGTGCTCGCGCGCTGCTGACAGGGAGGACGGGGAGGACACGCCCGGCAACGTGTCGCCGGGGGCCGCCTCCGACGACGACGATGACTCAGAGGAGCTCGCACGAGGTCGAAAAACGTGTGCAGGATTTGCGGCTTGCCGCACAGCTCGCGAGGGGCGTCGCTTTTCACGCGAAAGAGAGTGCAGTGACACCTGTCCGTGCACCCCACAGCGCTGGGCAGCCAGGACCCGTTCACCACGCGATCGCTCGACCTGCAGTCTGACGAATCCGGCCGGTCTGATGTGATCTCGATGATCCACAAGGTGTGCGCGTGCACAGGACTCGTTTCCGGCCAGCGCCTTTCCCTGTGCTCCACTCCCCTCACTCCGCGTTGTGCGCCCTCGTCCCGAGCCAATCCTGTGCGAGCCTGACAAGTGCCGCCCGGGTGCCGCAGGTGTGCTATTCGCGGGAAGTAGTTCTTGACGAGAACGAAGAGTCATCCGACACCACAGGGCGATACATGTACCTTCTCAGCTGTCGCAGGAACAAGCTGCGCCCGTGCGTCACTGCAGCCATGCAGGTACTCTCTGCTTTCGGCCGCTGTGCCTTCACACGTTCGTGCTTTTTAAATTCCTGCATTTTGCGGCGTCGTCGATCGTATCAGGCTTAGCAGCTAACCAAGGCTTTTCTTTGCAGCTGTCGGGCCAGTTTATGCTTCTGCAGCACCACGGACTCAAGAGTGCTGACGCGGTGTCCCTGAGCGCTGCGATTGCGGTCAACTACAGCCTCACGCATCTTGACTTGTGTGATAACAGGTGTGTGCTTCTGTCTGTGAGCATGCACCGCAATTTTGGTGCCCGTGCTGCGCGTGCGCATGTTGAGGGTGGACCAAATGATGTCGACGTCATGGATTTGCACACCGCAGCTTGATGGACGAGGGCGCTGAAGCGCTAGCCAAAGCCTTTGCGTACAACTCGACAATCAAGACGCTGATCCTGAGTTCAGGGCAAATAGGATGGCAAGTATTTTGCGCTCCAAATGCAATCGCCATGCCAAAGGGCATTTGGCGTCGAAGATGCTGATTCCTGTATGCTGGCAGGAAAGGAGGTGTAGCATGGGCGCAGGCGCTAGAACAAAATACTGCTTTGACAAAGCTTGACATGCGGAAAAATCGTCTTGGCGACAGAGCCTGTAGAAGTATCGTGGCAGCGCTCAAGTCGAATCCATATGTTGCAACGCTTAATCTTGCTGACAATCAATTGGGAACCCACACAGCAGTGCAACTTCGGGAAATGTTCATGCAGAACAATACGTTGACTGATTTAGATGTTTCTTGGAACCACATTCGGCCGCCAGACCTGGCGGCGTTGAGCCAGGGGCTGAAGGTAAACAGCACTCTGAAGGTTCTGTCGCTCGCCTGGAACGGAATCGGGGACAAGTGCGTGGCGCAGGACAGCCCATCGGCGGGTCTGAATCAAACGCAAAAATCTGCAAAGTCGTCTCCCAGATCTCCTCGGCGACCTGTAACAGCAGGCGCCGATGCTGGTAAGACAGAATTCGCCCTGGAATTTGATTGCCTGCGGACGTGCCAGGAAGCACATGGCATGGGGCAGATGTGTGCTGACATTTCTAGTGGAATTTGATTGCCTGCGGACGTGCCAGAAGCACATGGCATGGGGCAGATGTGTGTTGACATTTCTAGTGCTACCACTTTTGCAGGAGACGCAATCGTTTCGCTGATTCGACAAAACACTGGACTGACGGATCTAGACGTTAGCAACTGCAGGCTCGGTGCTCACGTGTGTAAGGATTTAGCAAGTGCTATCGCAGCCAACCGTAGCATCCAGTATCTCCTTCTGGACGGCAATCCCTTTGGCGATGGTGCAGGTACAGGGCCCAGTCTCTTGTTCTCGAATCAAAGTCCTGAATTTTGAGGAACTGACGTCATCTTGCCTTGTGTGGTTTTTCTCACAACCGCAGTGGAGATTTTGAAAGAGATGAAGGCGCGAATGCTTGACGGGTCCCTCCAGAAGTTCAGCATGGACAATTGCTGCTTTGACCCCATCAAGCGGAACATCGAGTTCGACCAGAATTCGCCCAGTGGATATTATAAACTGGACCTCGCAGAGGCCAAAGATCGAGAAATATGCAAAAAGCTGCTCTCGGAATGCAAGCACAGGAAACAAGACATCTTTCGCAACGAAAAAATTGACCAAAAGCGGGTTTGTTTGACAAAAGCCCTGATTTGTGGAGGCTACGACGGCAATTGGAAAGGATGGGAGGTAAGTTGCGGGCGTGAAGCCAAGTGTCGTTGCCAATCCTTCGTTACCATTTGTCAAGCTATTACTAACTGTCTTTTTCTCTGTCTTGGACCGCAGCCGCCCCCGAATGGAATCCTCGAAGTTGACATTGCAGTCCAAAATCAACCAGACTCACAAGTTTGCACCATTCACAACAATGACTTTCAAATCCTGACCAGAGCAATGGAGAGCACGGGTAACGACGGTGCCAAGATTTCCCTTCTCAAGCAGGCACTTGCAGGTTGTTTCTTTCGAATAGAAACACGATAGTTGAACGATCTGTCAGCACGACTAAAATGCTGACGCGTTGAGAATTTTGCAGCATACTGGGTCGACTGCAATCAGGCTATGATGCTGTTGCTGCAGTTTGGGCGGGATGCTAGTCGAGAGCTAGCACTTGTCATGATGTTCGCCGTTATGACGGATCGAAAGAATCTTTTTATCTGCCATGCAGCATTATCGGAACGTTCCAAGTTCAACTTGCAGAAACGGCTAGGTGCACTCTATATGATGAACAGAACAGACCCTGCTGGAAGGTACTGGTTTGATCTGGCAAAAAACGACGATCAGAGAGCACTTCGAATGTTGCTGCATCTCAAAAAGGCTGATCCAGAGTCGTACTTTGATGAGGTCCGATACGCCGAACAGTGCGATGCCACACCCTTAGACATCATTCCAGGCACCGACTGGTGGAAAATGATTTTTGCGGAGAATCCCAACGGTTTGTATTGATTCTGACACGCTTGTTTTTGGAAGCCCGCCTTGCGCAATGGGCAATTGCTGCTGAACTTGCGAACAGACCGAAGATTGACTCATGACTGATGCAGTTCCACACAACGCCTGCTTCTTTCTGTTTGAGTTGCTCGCATTCATTCCAGTGACTGCATGCATATGCTTTGTTTTGAATCGTGACAGCTGTGCCTGGCACACCCGAGCAAATTTTGGACCGCGGCATTCTCGAGCTTCAATTCCATGCAAAGCGGAAGGGGGACGCATTGCGATCTAGTTTCTTGAGTGCTGCACAAAGCGGAAGGACAACCCAAGCTCCTGGAAGCAGCGGAAGACTCGCTCCTGGAAGCAGCGGAAGACTCGATTCATCATGGGGGAAAGGAGGGCAACAGATGTCAAAAACGGTTCCCTCTGGCCGACCTGCGGACGTGCTGACAATCGACTCTCGCCCAAATACCAGCGGCCAAAAATGATCCTAGAGCCCGGTCGATTCACAGGGGGGCACTTAAGTCATTACTGCGTCAATATTGATTAAGATTTATTTGAAAGTAAATATTCACAAATCTAATGGAAATCACGGGCGCCGCACACCCGAAAAACCCCGCCAATGAGGATCTCGAGCACGTACATCCTGCTTCTCTTCGCTCTTCACTGATACTACTCTTTGCTGACGTCGAGGCTTAATACGCAATATGTCGCCCGGGTCAGTCCTCACTTTCTGAATCTGATATCTGCTCCACGTCTTGAAGCCACATCTTTTCCGTTCCATCCTCCTTCGTTGCAGACGTCCCTGGCTCAGCACACCTTCTCCCTGATTCTTCGGCCGAAGGGATGGAGGGACTCGCATCGACCATCTGTGCATCTTGAAAGCCAAGGCTTACCTCGTGTGGAGCGGATAGAATAGACGACGTTCCTGCTCCAGAATGCAATCCGATGACGTCAGAAAGAGCATCAGTGGCTGGACATTGAATAGCCATTGTTCCCTTGGCTTCTTGAGCAGCATCAGAAAATTCTCTCCATTGAGCAACTCGATCTTGCGCCTGTCGGCATTGCGCGGATACACGCGGATACATTGTGTCCGTCTGCCGCAGAGAGTCGTGAAGCTTCTTGACAGCCGAGGATGAGACAAGACCTTCCGTGACATCTGCACACCAAATCGCATATCGTCGGGAAGGCTCCCCGAGATCTAACATCCCCTTGAGCACCTTTGCCGCACCGGCATTTACAGCTGTGAGCGCTTCATCGCAATTGTCGTAAGTTTTCGCTTGCTCTGATGACGGCTGCATCTGCTCTAAAATACTCGTGAACTTCGATACGCCACCATCGAGCATCCTCTGCGACGCTGCATGCCCTAAATTCGCAGCATCATGCGATTCGGAAGACGCAGTCAATTCATTCTGCGCTTCCAGCAGCTTCTGTGAGAATGTGGTTTCTTGCGTGACTTGCTCTCCTACTGCGCGTCTCCCATCGACGGACAAAAGGGCGTGACAGATAAAGTGCACGGCACGGCACGTAATCACATGGAGCGAAGCCTGGAGACGCGCTGGATTCGAAACGCGTGAAGATATTGCGGCGTCAGTAGGCTCAGAACTCGACCTGTGCGCATTCAAATAGAAGGCAAGTAAGCACAAGGCGGCATCGACGATGTCCAACAGCGCCACTGTATCGGAAATGACGTCCCGGTCTTCTAGACCTCCACGAAAGCCTGTCGCCGCAAGGAAAAGAATCTCCTGAATGCATTCCAAGGACAGCGACGCTGAATCGCTCGCAGGTGGCAATTCGTTGGTTTCCTGCAGGAACTTGAGCAAATCCTTGACCACATCGGCGGCCGCGCTTGCGCTGCGTTTATTGACAGAGTGCGGCGGAGCGATAATTTTGAAGAGTGAATGGACAAGAACCTTGACCATGAACTGTGCTGAGTTGACCTTACCAAGTGACGATTGCTTCAGCAGAGATCGCGAGATGCCCACCGGAGCAGAATCGCGCAGAAAGAGCGTGCTGAAAACCGCGAACAGATTCTCCCGGCGCACAGCGCCCGCCAACTTGACTTGCCCTCCTGCCGATCTTAAGGCAGGAGGAGCTCCCAACAGAATGAAAGACATTAGAGATCCGAATTTTTCGACGAGCCGCTTGTCGCAGGTTATCTTCATGAAACCCAGGATAGCAGCTGGGACACACGTTGCCCGAGCCTGAAGCACACGGAGATCGGTTGAGATAGGAGGGTGGTTGAAGTCATCAAAAAAAAGGAGCTCAATTAGGTCGATCAGAGCATTGCTGTCCATGCCTCTATTCATCGTCAGCTGTTTGTGCAGGAATTCAGCGCAGTGCGGAACGAGCACAGCGAATGCCTCTAGACAATACAACAAGTAGCTGATACGGTGTTGGCTCTCGATTTCATTTGACACCTTCTTGATGACGTCCATCCAGGACACTTGTGAGTCTCGTCCTTGTGGAGAAACACCTAGGGCCTTGCAGAGCAAGGCCTCGTCAACGACCTGCGTTCCACTTGCCAGAGTAGCAATTCCGTCGGCAAACTTTCTTAATCCCTGAATTCTTTCGCGAAAGTAGGTCCCACCATTAGCAAGTCGGACTTCGTCTGGCAGGACGAGAAGACTCGTTGCTGCATTTGTTCGCTCGTACAGGTGCGGGAACTTTGGGCGAATCAAAGAGCTGTCCAACGGATCGGCCATGGCCTGATGCACGCCAGCCATTAACGGGAGGTGCGCAGCCTTGGCCGTGAATTCGAGAATCAGATGCTTTTGCTCATTGCTGTCCGAGCCGTTCGGTGATTGCTTGCGAATACGGCTGTCAAACATAGCCAGCAACCACATTCGGACCATATCGTGCTTCACCTCGGGAACCAACCAATTGGAATCTGCAACGAACAAGGCGTCAGTGGGACCAAGCAGCGTGCAGAAGCTCAAGCAACCACATTGCCCTGCTGTACACTCTGGTCAAAACATGCGATGAATGCTTAGCATGCATACCTAACGACACGTCGTGCTTCAAGGTCGCCAACAGGGAGCAGAGAAAGGTGATGTTTGTCTTTCGATCATCGAATTGCTGCATCAAGGGAAGCTCATTCCACTTCTGCTGGCCACTTCGAAGAAAAGTCACGGCGACAGACGCCCAGGTCCGAACCGCTTGCTGATTCAAGACATCGGTCGATTGTGTGCGAGGTTGTTTTAGCCTCCTAATCATATGCAACACAACCGCAGTGAATAGCGCCCTGTTTGAAGCCCCCCCCCCCCTTCGATCATCCTGAGAACAGCGCCAAGACACGATCTGATTGGTCAACCGCATTGCGATACCTCGTGCGTCCTGCTCGCTCATCCCTGCTGCTTGCGCGCTTCCGTTTTCGAGCTCACCCCAGTCGTATGATCCGAATGACTCTTCTTCTTCTTCGTTCATGTCACCAGCCTCACCTGAGCTCACCGCACATGCGAATGAAGGGCCGAATTTGAGCCTGCAGACCGTATACGAACAAAATGAACAAAAAGGTATCAGCTAACTGGAATCCAGAGATTGCAAGCACACAGAAATACGATTGAACGGCACGCACATGACGAAAGAATAGATGTTTTGGCTGACGTCATTGAGGATGCTAAGGTTGCGCTCAAAGAAACTCCAGATGGCAATTGTGAGCTCATCGCTGCAGTTGGGCGGTTCTGCCTTGCCCACCAGCGGCATCAGCTGCCAGAGACCAGCTTGTAATGTCAGAGACCATCCCTGGTTTCTGCGGCAACAATTATCCTGTGCAACAAGTTTTTTTCGAACGGCAACAGCGCAGCGTGCATCACCTGAGCTCCAAAAAGCCCTAGATGCTCATCCTGGATGGCAACGCGCTCATAGGCTTGATCTGTAGGGTACGTGCCAACAAGTCAGCTGCATCAACGCAGAATAAAACCTACAGACACTAGACAGCTGACGCTTCACCTCACCACACGGACTGCGGCCCTCCTCGAGTCCTCTGCTCATGTTCTCCAGGATGACCTTCTCAGAATCACGCAGCCATTTCTCAACAAAGTCTCCCATTTCGGTGAGGATCAGCCGCAAGACTTCCCGCGCGCTCCTAGTTCGCTTTGCTATGAATTTTCGCTGGTTCTCAGCGTCCTGGGCTGGCGTGAATGGAGTTGTCTGCACAGCCGAAGCTGCCTGTTGGCGCTCTGGAATAGTTGAAACATCTGGCCCATCGCCATACCCACCACACGCAATTTCGAGCACAGCCAGCCCGAGCATCTTTTGCAGTGTCTCTGCGACTTCCTGGAAGGATTCCTTTCTCTGTCGGAAGAGCTTGAGCGCGCGGCAGCAGGCAGTGATAAAGGATTTCCGGACTTGCTCATCCTTGCTGATGAACTCGGTATTAAAGTGCCAGGAAACATTCACGTGCGTCGGGATAGAAACGGTATCGGCCATCCTCTTGAACAGTGCTGTCGGGTTTGCCACCTTGTTCTGTTCGCTCGCAAGCTGCATCAGGATCGATAGAACCAGCAGGTTGCTGCGGAATTTCCGCAACTCCGCCTGGGTGCGGCAAGGTGCCGGTTCTGGACTTTTGGCCCCCCACGCAGGGTCCAACAGCAGCGATTTGTTGCTGAGATGATGTTGGAGCGAAGAATAGATTTTGTCGAAAGCCTTTTCGCAATCATCCGCGTTTGGGACAGGCGTTGCGATATCGCGTTCCTGTGAGCGAAGCACCCAACTCTGAATGAGCCACGTCAGCGCACCGCATAGCGACCGCCGACCGCCGCCTTGATGCATGATCCATCTGTCAATCTCTTCCTGTGAGCAAAAGGGGTAGTTGCTTGGCAACGCTCCGACGCGTTTAAGCTCTTCTTGCTCGGCGTGGTACTGCTGGATGCTGCTGTCAGGTCTCTCCGTAACAATGAGCCTCCAGAGTTCAGGAATCAGACCCTTGCTGTGCCTTGAAGATCCTCCGGTCAACTCACGCACCTGCACACGCGTGACCAAGACAAATGCGCAGGATTTCTGTCACAAATGGGCAATTAAAGTCGCAATTGGGCGCATGCGCAGCCAGCCCGCACGTGCGAGCGGAACTGAAGCAGGTGCTGCTCGACCACCCGGTCTGTCTGTCTATGTGCCTCACCAGATTCAGGCTGCCAAACGCATGCTTGCCATTCTGATCAATGTACGGCCACAGCGTCACCATTACACTGCAGCGATCGATGAGCTGGAGCAGGTAGTCCAGCTGCGCCTGCTCCTTGCGCCCAACAGCCTGCATCCCATGCAGCTGAAAGAGGTCACCGCTCTTGAACGCCGGACTTGGGTGCTGATTGTGGATCAGTGGAGAGGCGTTGAGCAGCTGCGATAACACGTCCCATCCACCGACACGAGGAATACGGTACAACTGGCACATGATAAATGGTGTATCAGGAGCAGGCCGGCAACACGGACAGGGGCGCGAAGAGCCGCACGCTTCGGGAGGATCTTTACGGAAGAACATGAAATTGTTCCCTCAAGAAAGGTTCTTTCAAATCAAGGGGAAACATGAGAGAGGCGTACTTACATAGTAAAGCGCAGTCGAAAACGCAGTCACTACCCACCAAAACTCCACGCACTCTTCTTTTGCGCAGACCATGGACTGATCAAACTTGTAGCTGTGCAGTTCTGTCATTCCCGGGCGCTGTGCTTGCAGGTTGGGCAACGTGAAGTAGTACCCGTCTGCCTCATGACTGTGCACGAACGCGTTGGAGCAAGACCACAGACACAGTCAGCACATGCTATCTCCACCGCGTTGGCCTTCTCCGAGCCCATAAGCGCACTTTGCGCGCATCACACGCGCCGGAGGGCGATCAAGTCAAGAATGATACGATACAGATGAGCCCGACACCAGGGCGGGAAAGGGAGAACAGAATGGAGAAACGGACCGGCGAAGGCAATCAAAGGCTTGGGATAATTTTTTCCAGTATTTGCCCTCCTCGTCATCAGCGCCGTCCTGCAGTCGAATGATGTGCCCCCAAAGCTCAAGGAGGCACTCGATGCTTGCCTGCTTGCCAACAGCATTGTGATCGCGTCCTTCTTTGAGACGTGCGAACAGCGCAGCAGAAACGTCGGACGAATAATCGCGAGAGTCAGCGAGAAAAAGCATGACCCGCAACAGCCGCGCACTGTGGAGGCTGAAGCTGTATGTTTGCCGAAGTTGCCTGGCGTCTTCTTCCTCCCTCTCCGATGCCTCTGCTGCGCGCTGCCATGCTGGGCCCACCATTACTTGCAACCACTGCAGCAGGTAGCAGTTAAACTGCGTGTACAGCCGGAGCCACTCAAGACCTGCAACACACGTAGGCGCGGACGCGAAGGAATCAGAGAACGATGTCAATCAGTGCATGCACAGCGCTAGAGTCCACATGTGGTCGTGGGCTTACCACGATCACCGTCTTCTAGTCCCCTGACGAGGTTTCCAGACTTGACCAAAGTACTGTGCGCATGCCGCAGCACAGAAATATACGTCCGGGACCTGAATTTTCCAGGACAGATCAGATTAAATACACATTCAGAGACAGCCCACGCGGACACAGACGCACAGACAATACTAAATCCTCGTTTCATGCCACAGCTTGCAGTTTCCAACGAACGGAATCAAAAGCACCGCTCACACCTGCTAAGATCGCTTCCGGTCTCCGTCATTTTGCGGAGCTCGACGAGCAGGAATTCATAGAAGTTGACAGTAGCCGCGGCATCCCAGGTGCCACAGTTGTGTCGCTGACCGGCAGCCAGACCCACAAGCACGTCCTCGCAGCGTCGCAGACCCTCTCCGATCGTTTGGCTCATGTCGTTACCCTCGATGGTATCCCAATGCCTGAGATGCAGGGTTGTGGATCCCGAAAATGTACCATATCAGCATGGCGCGCCGTACCACAGACTGTCAAGCTGAGTGGCGCTGACAGTACAGAACATTCAATCGCGCGATTTAAGAACTGTACAAATACGCACCTTTGCAGGAGGGGCTGGGCCTCGCGCCACTGCGATATGAATCCGGGTCCTTCATGTTGTCTCTCGAAGGCATATTTCAAGGACTTGACAGGTAGTAAGCGGGGAAAGTTGTGGAAGTTTCTGCCGAAGGCCCGTTTTGTGCCCAACGCTGCCGCGCCTGAACCTGCGGGGCGCGCGTGACCAGTGATGGTCTCGTGTTCGGTGTTTTGTGCTCCAGATTGCCAGCTTGCCCTCTGAGACACGGGCTGTCCTCCACTAGCAGCATGTGGCTGCTCGGGCCCGCCCAAATCCACGTGGCCAGGCCGATGCGATGCAGACGCGCCGTGCCCTCGTCCCGTAGCCCCATCTTCTCTGTTTCCACCGCCAACAGGCTGCATTGTCCTGGGGGGCAACAACGGTGCGAGACTCAAAGAAGTGGAACCAGATTTGGCGTAGTGGGAAACCAATGTTGAGCCGCCATATGAGGAAGCCCCGCTCCTCGAGTGACCACTAGCACCTTTCTGCCTCTTGTGAGCATTTGCGGAGCCCGTACCTGTCGGGCCAGACCTTGCTCTCCCCCTGTTGTCACCTCCCCTCGCGCCAGCACCGCCGCTGCTCGCACCGAAGAACCTACCGATTCCACCGTTACTTGCTGGTCGGATAGAATGATGGCTGCCGCTCCGCTCTTGTCTACCACCGTCATTCCGGAAATCCCCATCATCGCTGTCTGCGTCTCCAGAAATGCTGTCTGCATCCCCAGAAATGTACCCCATCACCCTCTCCTCCCTACCAGACTGCTTCTTCTTTCGCTTCCCTGCCCTTGCGCTCCTTTCACTGGCACCGAAGTCGACGAAGTCCTCAATGCCGCTATCTGCATCTTCATCGCCATCTCTGCGCAGGCCCCGTGCTAAGGCGCCTACGTCACACTGCGCATATGTTCAGACGATCACACATTCAGAATGACTACAGCGCACATGCACACACACACACACACACACACATGCACACACACACGCACACACACATGCACACACACGCAACGCACGCGAAATCCGCCCTGTACCTCGCCCTCGCTGTGACTATCGCCCTCGTCTTCCTCCTCCTCGTCCTGAGAGTCCACAAAGCCTTGACAGCCCCTGCTTAAAAGTGCCCCGCCTGGATCACCGTGAGAAATCCACTTATCGTAGCCTACCTCATGCTTCTTGAGGATGGCTATTCTGAGCTCGCGCTCCGTTTTCTTGAGCCTGCAAATGTTCACAGCAGCGCATGTCAGGGGCCTGCAAACCCGAGGGGAGGGACGGTGTTGATCGATGCAAGTGAAACGATCTCACCGCCAGACAAAATATAACATTCCAGAGGACACGAAAGGGAAACGAACCAATCTTTGATAAGACACCAGCCCTTCTCATCAATAGTATTGCCGCGCAGGTCCACATATTTGATTGTCCTTGTGACCTGGAGACCCTCCAAAAGCGCTGGAACAGCACCATTCGACAGTCCTGTGTTCGTCAGATCCATCCATTCGAGTCGGCTTGACCTGCTTTTGAGCAGCGTGTTGACCATGTCCTTTAGCCCAGAATCCCCCAAATGAGGCTCGCCTCGTGAACTCGCATTGAGGTCGAGCTTTTGAGTTGAAGAGTTTTTGAGCGCAACGAATATCGAATGAAATTCTTGCGCGCTGATCTTTCTCCCCATCAAATTCAACTCATTCTGCTTCTTGCTAAGTCCCTTTTCGTTATGCTTTTCAATAATGCGCTCTGCCTTCGCTACGATCGACTTCGCCTTGGACTTGATCTGAGACACACCTGTGCTCGATGGTCGCTCTTCCTCCATGTCTACATCTTCTACGTCTCGGCCTTGCGAGCTTTCTTCGGAGTCCTCCGACACAGAGATGACCTCCTTCCGAACATTGTCTGTCAGCGGTATCAATGGGGCCTCGTCGTCATCACTTTCCACCTCATAGGCCGCCTCGGCAGCATTCGCGTCTGCCCGCCAGTCTCCAGGCTCCTCGTCACTCGACTGTTGCATGGCAGCGCGCCCGCCCCTTCCTTTTCGCCGGTGCCTGCAGAGGGCTGCATCTAAGTGGCTCAAGGCCTCGGACGAGCACTTGTTGCCTTTGATGTATATCTGGAGCTTGCCACGCTTTCGCTGGTCCACAGCATCGGACAGTGCGTACAAACCGTCGTCCTCGATTTCGTTGCCGTTCAAGTAGAGCTCCTGGAGCGTTGTGTTTTCCCGCAGCATTGCAGCCAAGCACCTGTGCACCCCAGCATAAGCCGTCGCGTTGGAGAGTCACTTACCACGGCATCACGTGCAAGTGAACAGACGTTTTTCTGTGAACACACCTGCAGCCACGATCTGTGATCTGATTCATATTCAGATCGAGGGTCTGGATGCTTGTGTTGCCCAGCAGAAGATCCTTGATAAACTCACACCCGGCGTCTCCAACCCCTGCAACACAAAAGGGGGAAAAAGGCTCACGCTCCAAGGACACGTGCAATTCATGGCACAAAACATGCATTTGCACCAGCCCGCCTCAGAGGCAGGCCTTCACAAGGATCGCCCCACAATGCCTGCCCTCTGCTGTCCCCGACAATCTCAAGGCCAGCAGAGCAGCAGTCTCGGGTGAGGCGCGCCTCTACACCGCAGTCCCAGATCAAAACGGAGCAAGTCCGCGATTGCGACCATGCGCGCATGAGAATGACGCAAGGGCGTCCGCTCTCGACGATCAAATAGCCGGGAAGCGCACCGCATTGTTCGAGGTCGAGGCGATTTGCCGAGGTGTTTTGGGACAGGGCCTTGCACAGCCTTTCCAGCTCGACAAGGTCCATCGTGGTCGTTGACTCTGGGGTGACTTTGATGTCCTCGCACTCGTTGTTCAGAATTTTGCGTACGTGTTCATCCGTGAGCTTCTTGATTTTCATCCGTCGGCTGCTCTGCGGCCTGTTGCAACCCAGATCTCATGACATCAGCCTCTAGGGAGTGCTCGGTCACACGCGGCTCCCCGAAATAGTATGCAGGGCATCATCCAAAACTCGGGCGTCTCAGTGTCTGACACGCTAGGTCCCAACACCAACTCGAATCTCCAGATGGGGTATCTCTAGGGGCAAAGTAAAGTGCAAAGCAAGTATACAGGGCCCAGAGGGAGGGCGAGCCTGAAGTGCCAAGAACTGACCTGAGCTTCAGTTTCGAGGGCTTCTTTGTCTTTTTCGCATCACTTGCCTCTGCTCTGCCTTGTGCAGCAGATCGGCTGCTTTCCCCTGGTGAGTGTTCTGCAGCATGACCCGCACTTGCTGCTGCGCCACTTGACGTCTCTTCTTCATGTGGCGCGTCGCCGTCGCATCCGTCGGGCAAGAACGCACCACCAAGGTCGTCCTCGGGCGCTGCTTCCTTTCCTTGCTCGCTGATCCTGCCCAGGGATCGCCGATCCTGCTCGGCAACTGGCACCACCCAAACTCCCAGCAGTGTTGGTGCGTGCGCGCGATAGCGTGTGATGATACCTGGGGTTCGTGCAGGAGAACCGTCATCACTGACGATCTTGACCAGGCCCTGCTTGGAAGCCTCGACCAGCGCGTTCTTCACCTCCCTGTGCATGCATGTGTGCGTTTGCGTCTGTGC
>Ga0115006_10001806_pt1 | contig 13693 bp, 14 predicted proteins | sample ArcOceMetagenome_3_FD_88943 | JGI IMG/M metagenome (GOLD analysis project Ga0115006, IMG submission 88943) | Marine eukaryotic phytoplankton communities from Arctic Ocean - Arctic Ocean- Svalbard ARC20M Metagenome | ecosystem: Environmental > Aquatic > Marine > Oceanic | place: Arctic Ocean...
CTTTGCTTTCTTCCTGCATGAGTGGTACACGCTTCATGGCCGCAGGAAAGCATATTTGAGACATGTCCTTCTACGGCGCATGCCAGGCCTGCAAATATATGTATATCTAGGCAGCATTGATGACTACGCTTGGATATCAGATTGTCAGGTGATAGAACTCATTTTGACATTCTTGTGATGATTGAGGATGTTGCTATGTGAGAGGCGTTGTAGAGACGAGCTAGAGATCAGCTGTGAAATGAATGGGTAGAGAAGAGCTGCTGGAATCCGCGGCTATCTGCGAATGATGCAAAAGATGCAAAGACGAGCTCAGATTTGTTATGGTATTGGAAATTTGATCATTTGAGGAACCCTGCCATGAGCAGCTGGCATGGCTGCAATTCTCCTGTTTCAAACAGCCTCTTTTCCAGAAGCTCAAAAAACCAAAAAAATCGGCCGTTCGAAAACGAAACACAGGGGGGTCAGTATGAGCTCATTTGTGACATTTTTTGGAGATTTGCTCTCGAGAGCCTTTTGGAGACGAAAATCGGTCATTTCAGAAACCCTGGCAAGAACAGCTGGCATTGCTACAATTCTATTGGCTATGTGAGGGGCGTTGTAGAGACGAGCTAGAGATGAGCTGGCACGCAATGAGTAGAGAAGAGCTGCTGGAATCTGCAGCCATCTGCGAATAATGTGAAAAAGATGCACGGACGAGCTCAGATTATGAGCAATGCTTCTGTTCTTAATCCCCCCCCCCCCTACAAAAATTCTATTTGCAGAAATGATGACCACGTGCATGCCCAACGTTGTCTCATCCTAATTAATAAGTATTATTAATAACTTGGATTGTTGGGCGGTTGGGCGCTTTGATTTTCTATCGCAAAACACACGACTTTTGCTGCCCAACGCTCTTGAAAAAAATGAATCATGTGTTGGGCGGTTGGGCGCTTTGGCTTCATAGCTCTAAAACGTGCGTTTCGTACAAGACATCCTCTCAGAAAGCTAAAGATTTCTTGCCTTTGTAAGCTTAAACAAGCATTTCGCTCGAGACATCCTCACAGAGAGCTCAGGAGTCGTTGCCTTCATGATCTTAAGACGTGCATTTCGCTCGAGACATCCTCACAGAAAGCTCAAGACACGTGCCTGTATAAATTTAAAACATGCATTCGTCTTGCTCAAATCATTTGCAGTGCTCCGTAGGCTGCTGGAATCCGCGGCCATGGACACCAATTTGCTGAGCTTCGATGACGACGAATGCGAATACTGGTGCAGCCTTCCTGAAGCCTTTGCAGGTGAGAACATTGCTGGACCCTCTGATCAGGACATCTTCGGAACAGACACCTTTGAACCAACACCTTCTTTGGAAGAGAAGCCGTTCAACTCCCGAACAGATGAAGAAATCTATGCTATTGCGATTCGTATTGATTGGCCACAGCTCAATTTCCTTTTTCCACTGACACGGCAGAAGAAGAAGACCAAGAGAACAGAAGAGTCTGATCGCAGTCTCATTCTACACTATTTGCTCAGCTCTGAATATGTTCTAGCAGACATGGCTGAAAGGATTGACAGCTTCTTTGATATGCATTCCCATTACGAAAAGTATAGGTGTTACAAGAGAGATGCAAAAACCGTATTTGATCGTTGTGTTTCTCAACAAGCATGTATGACTATTCGGGACTTCAGAGAAGGTAGAGGCAAGGAGCTGTGGGAGAGTCAGTCTGGTGATAAACGCAAGAGGTGGCAGTTTCTTGCATATCTGCACAATTGCATGTACATAAAGGAGGCAGACGCGCATGCAGTGAGGACTCGCATCCCAGTACCTCCTGGCGTTGAATTTCCTGACAAAGATCCTAAACTATTGAGAACCAAGCTTTTCTCGCGTGTTCCTTGCATCCTTTGCACGCATCAGACAGATGCCTACCGTGATGACCCTGCTGTTGCTGAAGCAGAGAAGCAGAATCTTGGACTGATGGAGCTGGCTGAAGAGATGAAAACTTTCAATGAGTACGAGAGTGACGTCAAAAAACATGTGGCATGGGCTCTTCAAAAAGGGAAGGAGCTCGGTGCAGCGACTGTAGCTGTGGGAATTGAACTGTGCCATAGGCCTGACCACTATGGCCGAGTGCACCGCCACACATTGTTTGGCATCGACATTTTGCCGAATGCTCACCCATGGGCAAGAGCTGATCATGTTCTGCTTACATGCGGAGTAGATGCACTTGTCTATGAAGACAAGTTCCCCCACGTGAGCAGTATATATTCAAAGAATGGTAAAGGGCATGAGGGACTTGTGAGAAATGGTGCTTACTATGTTATTGGACCAAAGAAAGGCCAGATCTTCTCTGCCTGCTATGTGCATCAGATGCCAGTTCAGCCGTTCTTGGACCGCATATCAATTTCCCTGTTCACTGTTGCAAGTGGTTCACAAAATCATGCTTACACTTTTTCTTGTTTCATGTCATTTGCAAGCTAGGCACTGTTGAAACCCTCATCTAGCAGCCAGTGATATAAGTAACATCATTTTGTAGAGAGCTTGAAAACACACATGTGTTTCCTGTGCAGGATTATGCTGTAGACTCAACCTTCATCATCAGTCTCTGGCGCTCACGCAAAATCACTGATGAAGGAGCTAAACGAGACCTCATCATCTCTCGCTGTCGCAATGGCCTTCGCCTCTGTCAAGACATCGAGTCCACTGTCGTGAAGGAGAGAGGCATGGCACAGCGCTATTTCATGAACCAGTACAAGGCTACGCTTTCTGCCCAGATGTGTGGTTTCCGTGAAAACAGAGCTATAGACATGTGGATAAAACAGTATACTGAAGACAATCGTGGGAACCTCATGCGCTACATCACGCTGCTTTTCAGAGGAGGAAGCCAGCAAGGAAAAACTCAGAAGGCCAAGAGCCTCTTCGGTGATGCACACACTCTGCTTGTGAACTGTCAGGGCTTGGGTTCATTTCTTCCAAATCTTACGAAACTGAACGATCCAGATGAGAAGTTCAAATGCATCACGTACGATGAGATTGTACCCAAACAGGTTCTTGAGAACAAACAGGTCTTTCAAGCAGGCAACGAGCTGGTGGCTCTTGGTCAGAGCAATTGCAATCAACACAAATATGAGATATGGCCTTATGGAATTGCTATGGTGTGCTGCAGCAACAACTTTCCAATGACAGTGGATGAGGGTTTAGACAGTGAGGAAGATGCAGAGTGGTTGCAGAGCAATGTGGCAGTAGTGGAGCTTGAGGATGCGAACACGTGGTACATAGCCAGCCATACCAAGAAAAAGGCTGTCTATCACATACGGTATGTTCCGAAACCAAAAGTGGCTCCAGAGGCGTGCGCTGGAGCCTGATGTTTGGTCAGCATCTCAAAGTATCCATGGCTTGATTCTGATTCACTCTTGCCAAGATACTGTAGTTGTCAGGCGGGTTGTCGTTGAAGATCGGATTCAGCAGTTTCATAGAGCCACAGTAAGCGACGGAATCCGTTGCCCAGTGCGTTCTGCAATGCATGGAACGAGCGTCAAACACAGTGTGATCTCGTTGAGTCTTCTGCTCCACGGTGCTGCCATGCAGGGAGATCAACACTGAGTAGCACTCACGCAGGAATCCTCTACAGCCAAATTTAGATCTAGTAGAATTGAGAGTGTTCCGTCTTTGTGTGCTTTCGCATTTCTTCAGCTATAGGAACAAACAATTATGAGAGAGATTGGTGAACCATGCTTGCAATCCTCTCCTCTCTCACTTTCTGCTGAAGAGGATGTCATGGGTGTGTGTGTTGCGAATGTGTTCGTCTGCATGGTGAGCGTCTTTTCGTGGGAGTGGAGTTCCGAGTAGGATCTAAGGGACGTGATTGCTGGGCTTCCTGCCAATCTGTCGAGAGACGGGTTCCACATCTGTGAAGTGGTGCAAGAGTAGATTTGTTTAGCATATGTCATTTGAACATTCCTTAGCAAAGTTGTCCAGCATATCTTAAGCAATGCACAACATTCACAATTTGGTATGAGCAGCGCTAGAATGTGTATGTTGCATGGATTTGTGTGCATCCATCTTATGTGCAGACTTGCACACAGATGATTGGAGCACGAATGTGGGGAGCATCGTTGAGCCTTTGGGGTTTGGCAGTATCGATGCGGACGACTTGCCTTGCAAGCACATCACATGTGGATTGAAATCAATGCTGCCATTGTCGTTATCGTTTTCGTCATCATCGTTTTTGCCAGCACTGCCATCTTGATCAAGTTCCTGCAACAGCGCATACGCTCACATTTTGATCTGTGGGGCAAATCTCAGTCATGGTTTTGTCTATAATAATACCTGTGCAAATCTGTCAAATGTCGGCATGAACACATTCACTCAAAATGTATTTGCAGAGTGACTCTTTGATCTCACCCAAACTCTAGCAAGAAGTGTCATAAGTATCCACAGACTGAGTCACCTGCAATTTCTTGTCTTGAATGATGAGTGCACATGTTCATGAAAGATATTTCTTTGTGGTGGTCGCACGGGAACAATCTTTTTCAAACTTGAAGGTGGTCTTTCTCTTGTACAACTTGCATATCTTCTACCTGGAGGAGGAGGACACTGTGGAAGACCAGGCTTCATAATGCAGATGCGCTTCTTGCAGCGGCAGCCGCTGCATGACCAGATTCTCATTCGTTCTTGCACCGGTTCTGATCATGCTAAAAGCAGCACGGGTTTCATTCAGTGTGTCAGTATTAAACGTTTTTCTTCATGCTTGAATTATCATAGGGAATGTCGTAAACATGTGTTAGGACTGATGCAACCTTGTGGCATGTGAAGATCCTGTCATCTATCCTCTCTAGTTGCTTGAGGAGCGCCAACGTGGGGATTGAAATCATGGTGGAATGAGAAGAGCTTGTTTCAAAATGTATCAAGTCAGCCAAGACGAATGAAAGACATTCATGTTGTCTCCTGATCGTGTCATTTTCTTGTGGAGCTTGAATAGCTATGTCAACACATCTTCAATCTCTTTGTCATGTCTGCAGATTGTGTGCAATGTGTGAATCCTTCGGCTCATGCTCATGAGTTGTGGTGCATTGCTTCATGGCTATGTGTGTGCTGAGCATCCACAGACTGGCATGAAGAAATTGGTGGCGGAAGCGGAAGCTTCATATGAAGTTTTCTGTGCTGGTGTTTATCAGCGTGATCTCAAGCGGCATCAAAAAGACTTTGCCTGTGAGCTTCTGACCAGATTTCGGCATGAAGTTGTTATGTCAAGCAGGGAAGATGTAGCCAAAAAGTACTCTCTTGACGATGAGGACATGGAGCTTTTCACGAGAGCAACCTTGCCTGATATGGACGTGGTGATGGCAATTGAAGATGGGCCGGTTGAAACTCCTGATAGTTCTGTGCACAGTCCACAATCAGGAGGGTCTGGGCCGGTTGAAAATCCTGATAGTTCTGTGCACAAGAGAAAACATCGCAGAGGCAGCAGAAGCTTAAAATGGCAAGAGAAAAATGCCGCCAGGTCTGAAGAGCGCAGACAGAGTCACTTTGCAAAACTGTTTTATACCTGCTATGCATGGCAGAGAATCATTCTCAAGCTAGGCTGCATGGTGCTTTCTAATTGTGATGACGAATTCGACAATCATGAGCTGGTGACAATGCAGCAGATAGAAGAAGAAAAATGGACACCAATGGTTTCAGTGCCGCCCATAATGAATGCTGATGTTCTGGTCTACGAGACAGTCCTGCCATGGCGTGTTGTTCCTGAGGTGTCATACTTGCCCAAATCTAGACGTAGTTTCTCTTCGCAATGTGTGTTGAACATCCAAGACTAACCAACTCTTACACTTTTTACATACTGTTAGCATGACAGCCACAGTTTGTTTGAAAGTGTTGCTTAAGCTAAACATTAGTCCATGTTAGAAAACATATGCTGAAGTAGTTTCTTTTCATTGGATGCAAGCTCCATTATGTGCATGTTGCAGCAGGTGTTCGCAGGCACTCCCTATGCCTGGCCGCGTCCACCTCGTGTGCATACACTGCTGACGCCTCTTCTTTGTGAATCAGACTTTCACTTCGACATCAAGCCTGATGTCGATCCACATGTGCTGGTGATGGGGCTGCCTTTGAGCAGCACGAACGCTCTTCGTCTCATGCTGATGAGTAACTTTCAATGCACTTTTGGGGAAGGGCTGTTCAAGAGGGACAAGGATGATTCGAACAAGTTCATAAAACCAAACCACTCTGGATGGCTCAGCTGTAACGATTGGCTGCGGTTGACGAGTTACAAACCTTCTTATTGGGAAGTGATGTTAGCAATTTGCACCTCACAGGCTGTCAAAGTCTTGTGCACACTGTTTTGTTTCTCAAACAGAAGGGGAAGGATTATCTTTAGAAACATCCCAGCTTGTTTCATATGATCTGCCATGCAAGAAAAGAGTCAATGCATCATTAATGCACATCTTCATAAGTGTTTGAATGATTTTAGATTGCTTTTCAGAAACGAGAGTTTGGAATCTGTTTCCCTACATGCTTCTGCTGTTAACGACATGAAAATTTGCAATCATAGGTCATACCTGTTTAGAAGTCGGGTCGTGTAAATTGGCGAGGCCAATGGCGTACTCCTGTGGAAGCACAAGGTTGGATCTTTTGTGGTCCCGGAGATGACAGACGACGGCCGCCCCATCATTGTCATATATTGCTGTAGAGAAATTAGGTCAAATTGTCTTTCACATTGCAATCCTGAGAAGAAAAGACCCACTTGGGTGAAGTCTGCACGTTACACAGGCGCACAACGCTCACACCATGTCAGCAAAGGGCCGAATTGGCTTAACTACCTACCACAGAATTTACAATGGACCCAGAGACCTGTGGTGGTGGAGGACAATGTGACCCATGAGCAGCACTCTTACGAGTCACTGCCGGAGTGGATGTTCACAGAGTTGGAGTTGGTAGCGACTGGGAGAAAGATCTTGCAGGAAAACAGGGAGACCCGAGATAATGTTCTTGTGGTCAGGCACAACGAACTCATTTCCTCCATGGGCTCCGTCTTGGTGGCCTTGAAGCAGTTTGGCTTAAAGCCAAAGACTCTTGAGCATGATGAAGTCTGGCCGTTAGTGCACACATCAAACGTGAAGATAATGTGCCAAGAAACTGACGACATGTATGAAACGGAGAAGAAGCAGAGTGAAGAGGTGGACATTTCATATCCTATGCATGCACTGTGGAGCCTCAACATCGGAGACGACGAATCTGTTCGGAGAAGATGGAGCTTTCTTTACCAATACTTCCATTGGACCTGCAACATGGACAGAGAATTGTGGAAGAACAAGCTTTGGTTTCCGACTGCAGGTTCTAACTACAACATTTTCAAACTGCTTGACACTAGTCACCATGCACCATGACCTCTGTCTTAGCAAGGCAGGCTGATGTTTCTTGACATACTCACCTCTGTCATTGCCCAATCAAAAGTGAAACTATGGCAGTGCAAGGCTTAATGTATCTATTGTGTGCCAAGCAAGACATTCAACCACCTGAATCAGACTTCGTCAAATAATGTTAGTTGGATTAACAAATTCATTCAACAAACATTCACAGAGTGTGTGACGAGATTCTTTGCCCTGTGTGATTTCTAATTGGTGGCCAGGAGAAGTACAGAGGTGAGCGTCTGCTGAAGCGTAGTTTGCAGAATTGATTTCACCTAGCATCGTGCGGTGAGCGACGGAATCCGTTGCCCTGTGTGATTGCCTGGGTGGTGGCCATGTCAACTGCAGAGATGTTTATGTGCCGAAGTTTTCATCACATTTCTTCGGCAGCTTTAGAGGAAGAAGTTTGGGCCTTATCCAAGCAGCCGATACACATGCTCTCTAATTATTTAGTTGTCGAAGCCTTTCAAAATGTGGTGGCAGCATACACACATATCAAATCATTGAGCCAACGTTGTCATTGATCAAGGAAGATGCAGATTGATGCTACCTGAGTGAATGTGTAAGTTCCACATGCTTTGCTGTATTGTGCATGTTTGTTGACTAGGCATTGTGACTCATCATTGATCACAACAACAATATCCTGTGATTGCAGCATACGTGTCTTTGCAGTCAAACTCTCTTTGTTAATCAATTCTATAAAGTTTCTAATTTTACAAAGCAATTTACAGCAGTCACATAGTTGATGCAACACAGGTGCTGATTCGCTGGCGCAGCTGAGTGCTTCCGACGCTACAGCACACGTGCTGCAATGTGAATGGTAGAGACAAGGTTTGGCCGAGTGCCGCCGTGCCACCATTGCATACATTTCTAAGAGTACTGCGTCATTAGTGTGGCCGAGTGCCCCTGATGCTGAAGTGCTTTCACCTGGCTGCAGAATAGGGTTCATTGTCTATGTTGAGTTTTAAGAATCCATCACAATGATTTGGGTTTTGCAGTGATTCACATTGATGAATGAGCAAAGGAGATGACATGCAAGCAAGCATTGATCACTTTTGCAATTCAAGACAGGGACATCAATGCTGTGGCTATTTTAGGATGCATTCATTTGATTGCAGTTGTATGGCACATCTCATAGCATAGCATGGTTATGTGGGAAGAGAACATTGTGCGCACTCACAAGCGGTGACTGGTTCTCATGCACTGCATGTTTTTGACGGAATCAGGCATGAGGTGGTCTCATCTACATGCTTTGCCCCGAGAGGGCAAGTAGGCCACTGCTGGAGTGTGCCTTTCGACTGAGAGAACTCAGCTCTGCGTACTGCAAGTGAAGAGAAGTTGAGAAGGAAGCCGAATATCACAAGCTTTCAATTCAATGTGCAATGAAAACAATCATCTCACAAACGAAAAGACAGGGTTTGGATGATGGATCGTACATGTTCAACAAATCAGAGATTTCACAACATATTCTTTCACATATCTCTCTGCACAACCATTGGTCTTTTGATTAACTCACATTAGGGAGCTGACTTGATTTGTTGCACTCACTTGTTGCATGTGCTTGTTACTGGTTTTTGTTGTTTGACTCATGGTCTGCAAACCGTGTGCATGACTTGACATTGTTCTGGTTTGTGAGTAACTGGTAAGGACGGGTTTCAAGAATCTCAACTGGTGTCTAATGTTTTGTGTACTGTCGATATCATTATAAATTCAGAGGGCAGCAGCATTCGATCATTGTCACCATCATCATCATCATGATGATGATGATCACCTTCCTCATCCTTTGGGCTTGTCTGTTTTCTCTTCAGGGGCGCATTCAAAATCTTGTTCACTAGCAGTTCGCCTGCACCTTCATGCAGACTCTCGGCTCAATTGTGTTGGGTGTAGCAAAACATTTTTGTTGGTTGTGTCATGGATTTGCCCCAATCTTTGACACGAGAGGAGGAGATACGTATCCTTTGTGATCGACTCCGTGAACTGTCAGTGAGTTTCGTGGTGCTAAACGACCCACCACGTGAGCAGATTCCAGTGAAGGCAGCACCAACCCAGCCACCAAGCACTGTCAGGCGGCGGTACTACATCATCTGGTCATGGGGATGGTGGCCAGAAATGGAAGGTATCTACTACTGCTCATGGAGCTCATTGGGCGCAAAGGTGTTGGGGGGTGCGCTTGATCAAAGCGGAGCATCACTCACTGCTTGTGACAATGAAAGAGAAGCTCGCCAGATATACAACGATCACTGGCCAGGTGCTTTTGTCGAAATCAAATATCCGTGATTGCAACCAAACCGGTGTGCGACGGACCCCGTTGCCCGGCTCGCTATGTGTGCAAGACACAGGCGAGATGCAATCCCCTTCTGAACGAGGCAAGGGACGGAGCGGCAGCAGTGCCTATGATATTTTGTTTCAGGCTTCTCTCTCGGCAATTCCATCTCTGCAGACCAATGTACAGTTTCTGACAATGAGCTGATGTGTAAACAAAGCGCGCAGCATCTTCCTTTCAGAATAAGAGATTCAGTAACATGTCTCTTCGTATCCATACTCAGATTGTGTATTACTATGCCTAGTAGTCTGTTTCACACTTTTGTACTAAGAGCCTCTTGGACTGCCAATGTCTGTGAGGCATCTCTGTGTGCGATGCACATTCTGGAGCACCAATCCCTTCTTGTATGATCTCGTCAAGTATTGACACCCAGTTACATACGGGCTTGCTTCTGAACTTGAAGCATTTCTGGGTGCAGCCATGTTGCACAGTCAATCGTTAGAATGGGCACACGTATGAATGTGCAGCCAGGTGATCATGATCAAGAAGTTCCTTGTCTACGAGAAGATCTGCATCATGTTCGTTGCCTCAGCAAAGCTGATCTCAGTCCCGTTCTTAAATGCATGGACTCAAGCAGCAACATTGATTAACTGACGGTTCATTTTCCAGATTGAATGTCATGGGAGTAATCGAGAGTAGAAATCTTTAAAGACTTGATCTAGGCAGACACCTGTGTGCAATGCTTTTCTCGTTTTGTGCCATTCATTTTGCACACATCTCACACCACCCTTTTGCTTTTGATTTTTGTCGTCAACACAAACTCATAAGCTAAGGATTGTGAGCAACGGTGCATAGTTATCTTCTGATGCACTTAAACAACATACTTAACAAAATAGCAGTGCTCTCGAGTTTGCTCTCCATAACTACACAGACAATCATGTTCATTTGCCCTTGCTGAAGATCTTGGCTGAGGCACAGAAGTCTTCGACAAGTACTGACTGGGGATACGGATCCCCGACTTTGTACTGCAGACGACTCATCGTTCATCACCTTCGATGTGTGCTCATTGAATGCCACCTTGCGCGAAAGTAGTTGTGTGCATGCACGTCAAGCTTTGTCTCTTGCCAGTATTCTTCCCAAGCCACTGTTATTGCTTTGTGCTCAGTTCAGCAACGGTCCGCATGTTTTCTGATTCAGATGCATCCTGTCAGGCCAACCTTACCTTGATGTGAAAATATCAAATGCACATTGCTAACAGGCAACAAGTCCAGGAATGTGGTGATGTTCATCAGTATGCAGCCATATGCATTGCACTGAAACCCGTGGAACTGCTTGTGGACACTGCAACAGTAGCATGATCCATTTCCAGCTTGTTGATGGCAGCATGCCTTGCCAATTACATCATGAATCCCCCGCACATGTGCTTCTTGTAAGCCTTGATCTGTCTCACCGCACCGTTCGCTTTCTCGAGCAGAGCTGCTGGAATCCGCGGCTCCCCCTTTTGCAAGATGTTGATTTTTCAGGGGTGGTAGCCATGCAGCAGGAGACTGAAGTGTGGCAGCCCTATGTGGCATCAAGGCAGGAGTACTTTCCTTCGGAAGGCGCCATCTACGTCGAACACTCTAGTGAAGATGAAGACAAGACTCAGGCAGATGGGGCTGAGAACTGCAGCAACAAAAAGCATCAAAGCAAAACCCTTATTCATAACATGAAAGCTCAGAAATGCATTGTAAACAGCTTTGGAGGCAGTAGCACAGAGATGAAAGCAATCACCCCAGGCTCTTGAGGTCGTGCAACCGGTTGATGATTATGCCTCGGCTGCAGGAGCTTCCAGTCGCTGGTCCACAGCAGGAGCCGCAAGTTTTGAAGCACCAGAACCAGAACAAGAAAGAGAGGGAGTGCTGCTGCCGTTCTTCAAGTGTGCGGCTCCTGGGTGCATCTATCGTGCACACACCATGTCTGACAAGTATGGAGCTTGGTGTTGCAAGCGGTGCTACTCCATCTACATGTTTCATGGTGGAGTCAAGCCGAAGAGGCGGGCTTGGCACGGCGTCCGCTGTGAGAAAAATCTCATTGAGCCGGGCGACAAGCCCGCCATGGACTGGTGGCACCCACACAATGATTGTGAAGACAGTGACTGGGTGGCCGACTGTCCTCCGATCAGGGACATGCCGAGGAACCCTCATCCTGAACTGGTGACGCGCAGGAACAAAGCTCGTTACAGGGCTCAGCCTTACTGGGAGCATCTCCAATTTGATGTGTGGGGCAACCGCGTGAGAACGCGACCACCACCACAGCAGCCAGATGAGGAAAGTGAATCCTGAATAGCATTTTCTGGAAAGCATAACGAATTGATAACATATGTATTGACAATTTCCAGACAGAACATATGATTTAAATCGGGTGTGCTGTTGGAATCCATGGCCGCCGACACTTGCTTTTGACATCACTTCTGCTGCAGGTGGTGCTATGACCCTTTTGTGCAGACGTTCTAATGTGTGTTTCCAAATAGTACACATAGTGTGATTGGATTGAGCTGTTGGATTCCATGGCCACTCGCTGTATGTTTTGACATCAGGTTCTGCTGCACGTGCATCCGGCCAGGGTGAACCTCACCCGGCCAGGGTGGATACACATCCGGCCAGGGTGGATACACATCCGGCCAGGGTGACCTTCATCACGGAGCATTACTTGCATGTGTTCTTCCTCTCTGAAAAAAGAGTGCTGCCACCATCATGATGTGTTAAGGCTATTGAGCGATGAACCAGCAACACATTGAGTCAGTGCCATAGAGTCAAATATGTTTTCATGGTATGATTGATGTAGAAAAAAAGCGTCACTCAGTGAAGCATCAATGATTTTGTGACAGAGTCTTCATCAGTCATGTGTTGCATGATTCTAGACAGAACAAATACCGTAAATTGCTTGTGCTCTTGGAAACCATGAGTGTCAACAGTTTCTTTTCACATCAGGGTTTGGCTGCACTTGATGCTATGATCATCGAGTACAGACATCAATTTCGCACATTGCCTTGCCTGCAGATGTAAGTCTGCTAAACATGTGAACAGCACAGCTTCGTCTCTTGCCAGCATGTCCTGGAATTCCTTCCTGCAACAACAATCCAAATAACAAGCACATGCAAGAGGCCTCTTCTTGCTCAAAGCACACACATATCAGCAACCCTGGCAGAGCCTCAGGCTCACATGTCTTGCAGTCGTCAAGTCGTAGAAATAGAGCTACAGGTTATGTTTCAAAGATGTCTCATGCAGCAACAATAAGCTCAGTGATTTTCCTGTGAGGAAGCAAGCACAATGAACAAGATGGTGCATCCGAGCATGATGAGTGGCCTGTTCAACAACATTTTCTTTTGATGCGGTGTGTGGTGAGCACATGAACCTACCGCCTCGTCGCTATGCATGTTGAGAACCTTACTTTCTGTAATCTTTCAGAACCTCAGCTTCATCATGGTTTTGTATGAGCTGATGAATGAATTGAAATCAAGAGATGCACGTAGTATCATGAGATCTGGTGTCACCCAATTAGGGACCTTCAGACGGTACTTGATTAGGTACCGTCTGGCAGGCACAAAAGCCTACACGGATTCATTACACGCACCGTGAGACACCTTAGACAATGTACGGGTATCCATGCTGCGATGTAGAATGTCACATGTGCAGCAGTTGGAAAGGTAACAGCGCATCACGGATGCAATAACTCGTTTCAGCCTTTCTTGCTGTTCCGCGTAAAAGCAGGAGGGCTGGGGGTACGCTCTCTACCCCTCCTGCTTTGGTCGCCAGTCTGAACTACGACAGATGAACACAATGGCGCAGCTGGACACTAGAATTATAGCATACATATATCTTTTCACTAAGACACCGACAACATTGACAACGTAGACGTAGGCAACATAGCATAGACAACGTCGTACGGGTATCCACGCTGCGATGTAGAATGGCACAAGCAGGAGGGCTGGGGGTTCGCTCTCTACCCCTCCTGCTTTGCTAGCCAGTCTGAACTACGACAGATGACCACAATGGCGCAGCAGGACAA
>Ga0115006_10001807_pt1 | contig 13691 bp, 6 predicted proteins | sample ArcOceMetagenome_3_FD_88943 | JGI IMG/M metagenome (GOLD analysis project Ga0115006, IMG submission 88943) | Marine eukaryotic phytoplankton communities from Arctic Ocean - Arctic Ocean- Svalbard ARC20M Metagenome | ecosystem: Environmental > Aquatic > Marine > Oceanic | place: Arctic Ocean...
AGGGAAACTAAGTCATAAAGGAGGGTCTGGTTGGTGGCGTCCGCGTGATTGCCACCCTAGACCCTTGAAGTCTTCTCGTTGGTGTCCTCCGTGTCCGCTTTTGGCCCATTTATGACTTTTGCTCGTTTTGGGGCCTCGAGAGTTTTTACGGGGTGTCCCAAGTGTTATTGAGGTTGTACAGTGGCCAGGATCTTGGTCAAAAAGTATGGCATCCGTCGGAGGCAGAGTCGGTAGTGCAGAGTCTGAGCAGGTTATCATGTCATCATCCATTGGTTCTTTATCGCGTCGGATTTCAGCTGGGTACGTTGTAGTTGCGGTGTCTGCTGCTCCACCCCAGGCTCCCAAGCCATGATGGCCACTGCTGAAGGGTCTGGGTCCAGTATGACGTTTGAGGGCCGGGGCCAAGTGCATTATCGATGGGTCAGACAGTCCTGTGTATGCACACGACAGCCACACGACATCCGCCGGATCTCGAGACACTCACGCTCGCCTACCGTAACCATGCGATGCCCGATGCGCTCCTCAATTCTTCTGGCGTTCGAGCACGGCCCACCCGACCACCGGCTCGAGCGCGCCGCTCTCGGCGTGCTGCACGATGCTCGAGACGCCGGCCATGAAGGCCATGTCGTACGTGCGGCCCGTGGGCACGTCGACGTACTTGAACGGCGCCGACGCAAGCCCCGGCGGGATGAGCTCGAGCTTGACGCCGGAGCCGCAGCCGTTCCCACCACCGCCGAACCCACCGCCATCGCGGCTCCAGTTGGACGGGCCGACGCCCGCCTGGTGCGACTTCTGGTACTCGGCGAGGCCGCCGTTCCGCCGCATCGTCCGCTTGGGCGTGCCGTCCTTCGTGGGCACAAAGGCCGCATCCGCCTCCTCAAAGCTGCCCCATCCCTTGGCGGCCGCGTGGTTGAGGTACGGGAAGAAGACCTGAAGCCAGCCGGTGATCGGCGCCGAGATCATGCCCGAGGCCCCGCGAAAGTTGCACAGCGAGCGCCAGAAGTCCACGTCCGGAGTGCCCGCCGCAGCCGCCACGAACTGGTCGAGCACCGGCAGCAGCGCGTCGAGCCACCAGTCGAGATCGTACCGGCGCAGCACCTCCGCCTTGCGCCGCACCGCCTGCCAGTCGTCCGCGCCGCCCTTGAGCGTGATCGTCGGGAAGCCGCAGCCGCAGCGCATCGTGTACTCGAAGTAGTGCTGCACGGTGTCCATCAGCGCGACGACCGACGCGACGCGCGCCGCCGGCCCCGTCGTCGAGAAGGAGGAGCGCAGCGCGTCGACGGTCTCGGCGCCAACGTGCGCGCCGATCTTCGCCTCAAACTCGGGAAAGACGCCCTCCCAATCGTTGTGCGCCGAGCCCTTGACGAAGCCGGGGCGATCGATCACGATCTCCTGCTTGCCCTCGTGCTCCACGAACTTGGAGCGCAGCGCCTCAGCGTTCTGGTCGACGTGATTGGCCAGGCCTTGCAGCACAGTCAGCCAGATCACGTCCGGCGAGATCACCAGAGGATAGTGCTCGTAGAATGCGCGGTGCACGGCCTCTGCGAACAGGTTGTTGGCCGTGAATGTCGCCACCTGTCCCTGCGGAGCAGGCGAGCGCGCCTCCACGACGCCCTTGCCAGCCCAGGCACGCGCGAGAGCCTCGTCGCCAATCGTCTCGAGCCGCGGGCCGCGCTTTAGTCCTTGCTCTACAACAAAGGTGGTGGTTTGGTCGCCACCGCCGCCGCGGGAATCGACGCGCAGCCGCTTGGCCGGCGGGCCCGCCGCCGCCACCGCTGCCGCTTCCGCCGCTGCTCCGGTCGCCTCCTTCTTCTGCCCATGCGCCATGTCCGTCGCGGACTCTCCCTCCCCTTTGGTCATTTTTTGCTCAAGTTTGCTTTCAAGTTTGTTCGTGAGTGGAAGTGTGCCACGAACCTTTTTTTTGCCCCCTTGCCAGGTGGACAAAGAACGTCAAGCGCGGCAAGGGACGCGCAGACACGACACGAGCGGGGTGTGACCAAACGCTGCGTGGTGGTCAGACGGCGAAACCCGAAGGAAGCGCGGCAAGGTGGTGGCGTGGTTGCGGCGTTGGGTTTCGCTGCGCTGCCTCGGGCGCAGGAACGGGAGCGCAGACCCGGAAGGAGGAGGGATGGCGGCGACAGGGGTGCAGCCGATGCAAATGGAGGACGATCATGGTGGGCCGGTTGGGAATTCTGCGGACGAGCATCGTGCAGGCAACGAGGCCGAGCCGATGCAGCAGGAGCGCAGCAGTGAGAAGTGGGAGGATTATGAACTCGATTGCTATCCGTATACCTTCTCGCCACTCCTGCTGTTCGCGCAGGCCAACTACTTCGACAAGGGGCACTCGAACTATAATTCCGTGGCCCGGTTTTTCGAGCCCGCGCTTGGGGACGTCGACATGCTGGCGAATGTGCTCTACGACCGCAAGAACATGCTGTACGACGATCTGCTGAAGTTCGTGCTGGACAATCGAATGCTGGTGCCGTGCTGCATCGACGCCCACTTCACGGCGTTTCAGGTGGTGGGCGACCTGACGCTCGTGTACTATGACCCTATGCATTCCGCCTTACAGGTTGCGTCGGGAGACGCCTGCCTGAAGCTCGCAGGCTTCTTGCTGCTCAAGTGCAATCTCGGCGACAGCCAGCACATGCAGGACAACAGGAACTACTACGTGGGCCCGGACGGCAATCAGGTCAGGGGCATGCTTTACCGGCTCTGGAAGAACATCAACCAGCAAGAGATTGGGGGCCTGGGCGTCCGCATGCGGGACATTCCCATCGATCTGGACAGATACCTCCTGATCAACAACCGGCGCGACCCGACAACCATGTCGTGCCAGCTAACCGGCAACACTTGCTACTTCCAGACCTACCTGTTTGGGGTGCTGTGCAAAGCAGGGGGGATAAGCCTGGCGCGCGACGGACGGTCGGTCCAGTTGAGCACGGAAGACAAGCTTGCTCGGTGCACCGTGTCGATCAGCCGGTTTCTTCTCGAGTTTTTTGTGCAGCAGGACGGCATGGTGATGCGGCCGCTGACAAACTGCAACCTTGTCATCGACTTCTACCGCTACACCGGGGCCCCGTATTACGACTTGGTTGCGCGCTACCTGCAGCACTGCCAGATCAACGTGCCAGACTACGAGCTCCAGTTCCAGAAAACGCTCGAGTACTTCACAAGGGCCAAGACCCTGCACAGATACGGGAAGTTCACGCTCTGTGGCGCCATGTCCTCGACGCTCAACAGCAAGTCGCTGCAGCCTGTGTTTGGCACCGATGATGCTCCCTACAAGCTTGCCCAGTCCAACTATTACAAATACCGCGCCTGCAACCTCATGTTCGGCTTCAACACCGGCATTATGAGCAGCATCAAAAGCTTCTGCGAGTTCAATGCCCTGCGCAAGAACCAGCTCCTGGCCTTTTACCAGGAGCTCATGGATGCGGGGGTGGGCGTGGGCCTGGCAGCAGCGTCCACGAACAAGTTTCGGGACTACTACTTCATGCCGCAGTTCGAGGTCGGCCAGAAGGAGCTGGTCGACGTGCACCATTACACGTACCTCATAGACATCTGCTCCATGATGAGCGGCGGGAGCGGGCAGGCGGACAAGGCCATGGTGGAGCGAGTCAATGAAAGGTTGGCAGACCACGTTCACTGGTCGACGCAGAAGCGCAGCGATTACGACAAGATGCTCAGCAAGGAGGAGTTCCGGGCCAGCAAAAAGTTCTTCTCCTTTTTCAAAGACCACTTTATGAGCATTCCGTTCCTGACCGAGTTCATGGGCCTTGGCTTCTCAGACATCAACCCGAAAGAAAAGGACGTCAACTCGCTCACGCAGACTGTCTTCTACTCAGCGGACCTGATGCGCGGGCAGGCCTACCGCATGGAGCACGAGTTCGAGAAAGAGTGCATCAACCAGATGGCGAGGTCCACCCAGAGGGCCTACTTGAACCGCTTCGATGGGGGGCAGAGCGCGTCGCAAAAGTACACCGTCTCCATCAAGATTGGGCACGGCTTCACCTACTCCAAGTACAACACTCTCATGCACTTCCTCAACGTGATGCAGTGCTACTGGCACAACCCTGACATCAACAACATCCAGATGTTCGGAAAAGACATGCGTGCTCTGCTTGCCGTCTGTTGCCAGAAGATCTTTTTCGAGCAAGGCCACGCGGCAGGCTTCTATCACTATGGCGTCATGGAGACGTCGTCGCACAGGAGCGAGATGGACCTCGCGGTGGCAACTTCTGTCGGCCACATGAATCCGGGCGTTAGCCGTCAGAAAACAGGCAACAATCGCCTTGTCTTGACGGACCGTGTGTACGAGTATCACTATCTGCGAAACATCTTGTCTCGCCTGTTCGAAAGTGCGCAGGGCGTTCGCTTGAAATCGGACAACCCGGTGCTGAATCTGTGCCTGCTCTCCCTGATGCTGGACTTTGGGCTCTACGAGGAGCACTACGGCCTGGTCAACTTGCCGATGATGATGCGCTTGATCCGCCCCAACGACAAGCGGCTACTGCAGGTCGAGGTAGCCAACATGATCCATGAGTTTGACAGGAAAAACAACGCCGACTCGGTGACGCGCATCAAGTTGGAGGGCCTCATTTTTGAGGCGTCGTACAAATTTCTCGTCAACAAGAACTTCCCAGTGCAATCTCGGCAGAACGAGCTGATCCAGCAACTGAACTCGGATCCTGCCTACCAGCAGCATCTGCTCCTGTGCAAAGTCAACATGTCCTTGTGTCAAATCAACAAGTCTGTGGAGGTGGACTATTACAAAGTGCGCTGCAATGGCGAGTTTCGGACGATCATTCCCCACAACTTCAGCAAGTCCACAGGGGATTATCTGGAGGAGGTGACAAAGCGCTACACCTTTTCGGAGCGGGAAAGCGTGATCCGATACGACGAGCTTTCTATTTTTGATCTCCGCCCCGCGCAGCCAGAGATCAATTTGTTCAGGGTGCGATTTGACTCATCAACTGGCGTGCAGTCAATGGTCAAGTACGTCGAGATCCAGAACGCATTCCAGGCGATGGAATCCGAGGAGCAGTACCTCCTCTTCATCGCCGACAATGCGCTGCTGCTTGAAGTGGCAAGCGGCGGTGGCGTGACAATCCGCATCAGCAAGATCGCGGTAGAGGTAGCGACGATCTTCTTCAACGAAGCCATTTCTTTCCTGACCTGCTTCAAGTACGCAGACAGCGAGGACGTTATCATCTTTTCCTCGCGCAACATCAAATACATGGTCGACTCTGGAGGGCAGTTCGACAGCAACTACTACGGCATGAAGCACGAGCTCATCGAGTGTATCAAATCCGAGGAGCTGTTCTTGGACCTCGACGATCAACACGTCTTCAAGGAATTCAAGCTCTCAGAACTAATCACCGAGTCCAAGACAGTCATGTACTTTCCGGATTTCCTGCTGCAGGTGCCGAGCCGGCAGGAGCTCATCAACTTGCTGGACCTGGCCATCCACGTGCGCAATGTGTCATTCTTTATCCTCGTGCTCTTCTACCTGAGGCGCTGCTCGGTGCATCTGGAGTATGTGTTCAAGGAACGCGACGGACGGGACGAGACGGTCAAAATCACCGGGCCTTGGCTGCAGGCCATCAAGTATGTGCTCAACAAGGCGCCGGATGCGCACTACGAGGCTGTCTTTGAGAAGCAATTCTTTGACTTGAACAGGCACAAGGACCTGCCCCTTGCCGACTTCATCGAGGTGCTGTGCGAGAATTTTACCAAGTACCAGCGCTACACAGACGACGGACAATACCAGATCGTGCCAACGCCGAAGCAAAAGGCCTTCTTGCAGCGTATCGTGTGTGCCGAGGAGTGCTTCCACTTCTCCGAGGTCGGCTCGGGCAAGACGAAAGTGATCTTGCCGCTCCTGTGCCAGATGTTCCTGTCCAACAACGAGGATGCGCACAGGCACTTGGCACGCGGCGGCAAGCCCAAGAACGTGTTGGTGGTTCTGGTGCCTGAGCATCTGGTCACGGATGCGCGCACGCAAGTCTACCGGTACTGCCTCAACATCAACTTCCGCGAGGAGTACCGCGTGTACGACGACATATTTGCTCTCCTGCACGAGAACGTGTACCTGGGTCCTGCGCCCGTGAGCACTCACTCGTATTCATCACGGCCAGTGCGGCCGCGGATGAAGCAGATCTTTGTGACTTCCTTCAACCAGTTCAAGCGCGCGCTCACGTACGACAAGATCTGCAACAAGGTGCAGCCGTATCGCGAGCACATGCTGGTGGTTGCGGACGAGGTCGACGACTTTCTGGACCGCGACAAGCTTGTCTTCAACATATGCTCCAACAAGAACAACTCCTTTGACAAGCCGACGCTCGAGCTCTACTTTGAGGTCAGCCGCGCCGCATACCGCTCCGAGCCCTGTCCCGCTGGTTTATTGGAGGCAGTGATGAACAGCGAGTACTGGACGCGGCTCCACGAGAAGTTTGCCGCCATCCACGCGGAAATCCAGGAAGCAAGCCGCAGCGTGAACAAGGCCTTTGGCATCTTCAACGAGCAGACCTTGCGCCATTGCAGCACCAACATTGCGCACGATGTGGAAGGATACAAGTCGCTCATTGCGCGCCCGTAAGCTTACGTTTCCGCTCTTTGTCCTTGTTCGTCGCGCGCTCTCTCTCGCGGCCTTGTTTCGTTTTCCTTTGTACGCGTGCACAACACTTGTTGACTGAAACTACGTGTGTGTGTGTGTGTGTGTGTGTGTGTGTGTGTGTGTGTATTCGCGTATGTCGTTGGACTGCGGGCAGGTATGAGTCGGTGAATCGAGCCATGCCGGGATCATATTACAGCGATGTCGAACGCACCATCTACCTCACGTTCGTCATCCTCACAGAGGTACTGTAACTCTGCTTACGTGCCTCCTGGTCTGCTCGCCTCGCTGCATGCACACACACACACACACCGTTCTGTGTTGTTGCGCGTCCGCAGCCTGTCTTTCTGCGTGCTGCTCCCGAGCAGAACACGAGCAAGAGCCCTTTTGCCTTGATGTTGCTCAGCCCACATACCTCTGCCTATGTCTATGTCTGGGACTGCGGTCGCTTGGGTGCCGACTCTGCGCGCGACGAGGTATCTGTAGCGTCTGCCCTTGACGCGTGCGCGCACCTCCCCGTCAGGACATCGGCAAGTACGATGAGCTGTTCCAGCAGGAGCGCAAGTTTATCAGCTTCGAATACTGGAGCCAGCACGTAAGCCATTTGGATTACGACGACTTGGTTTACGGCCAAGACCGTCTGTCAGAGCTGGTCGTCAAGTTCCCGGAGATCAAAGAGGGTCTCATTCGCTTCCTCTACGAGATCATCTTGCGCCGCATGGAAATCCGTGACAAGTCGCGCTCCGTGAACTCGATTGATGTTGTCTTCAATTTCGACTGCATTGGCTTCACCGGGACGCCATTCATTGACAACTATCCGACCTTTTCCTATCTGCGTGACCAGCGCGAGGACGACATTCCAGACATGATTGACCGAAGCTTCTATGCATACACGTGCGACAAGCTGTCAAAGGCGGAGTTTGAACAACGTTTTGCGCGCTTCCAGGGTCACAACAGCAATGTGCTCGTAGAATACGTGTCGTCCGACAGTTTTGTGCAGATGAGCGCTGTCAATGACGAGCTTGCGATCCTCCAGAGCGTCTTTGTGCGCGAGGCGGCAGCCTCGGGCGCTGATTGCCTCTTCAACGTCGTTGTCGATCTGTGCGGCATTTTCAAACGCTCGTCCATCCACGATGTGCGCGATCTAGTCTTGCGCCATTTTGGGCCGGACCGCTTTCATTACGTGTACCACATTGACCAAGCCGACAATTCCGACCGCATTCTCAGCGTCAACTCCGACAACGACGTGCAATTCGACGAGGAGTTTTACAAGTTCCTGTGCAAGACCTACGGAGCAGCTCTTCGCGAGAAGGTGTTCTTTTTCGTTGACAACCGCAATGTCATCGGCAAAGACATTCCATTTCAGCTGGTCTTCCAGCGTCGCTTCGGGCTGCCGCTCTTTACGAAAAGTGTTGTGCTCGCTCACGATGTGGACGATTTCAGCAAGATCTGGCAGGCTATGGGACGCTCGCGCACTATGAACGACACTCGGTTCACGATCTACCTCAAGGGCATTTCCGGTGGACACGTGGCAGGCATGCAGGACATAAAGACGCAAGACCTCACGCGCATGCTCTATGTGCGTAACTGCGACCAGAAGGTAGCTGGGAACCTTTCTTCAATCTACCACACTCTCATCTCTCTCCTCAATCTCTCGGAGGGATATTTCTACTATTGCGACGAGATTGTCAACACATTTTTGGAGAAGATGACAGGGTCGATCACAGCAAATGTGCGACGTCACGAGGACCATCTCGCCAGCAAAATCCTCCGAGCATCTGGCCAACCCAATCCGGCTACGATTCTATGGCACATCCTGACCGAAAAATTCAAACGAACTTCAGTGCCGGTTGTCAAGGAAGTGGCGCTCACTGCTGACGTGCTGGATGAGTTGCTCCGTCAGATCGTGCAACAGAAGTACGAGCAGCGACATCTCTCGGGCGACTTCTATGATGAGTTCATCCGGCTGCTCTCTGGCGAGCAAGAAAGTCTTATGGAGATTAGCTACACAAAGCAGCAACAGAAGCAGAAGCAGAAGCAGCAGAACAAAAACCAGGACAGAGACACAATGGACATTTTCGACCGAAAGAATCAGCTGGAATTCACGATTGACACTGACAACTATTATCAGTACGCGCTCACGCCGCACACTGACGCTCCCAAGCACGCACTGGGCTTGCCACTGCCAAAGCCGATCCTCTCGCTCACCTACTTGCGCGATGGCATCCAGCGCTCTGTCAATGTTTACCCCACACTCCAGTTCCTGTACTCACATCACATCCAGGCGGAATACATCACCCAGGAGGTCAAAAGTGCTATTCAAAGCTGTCAAGATCCGGTTGCTTTCTGCAGACAGTTCTTGGCAGCCTGTGCCGAGCACAAGCAGTCGGCTGCGCAGCACGGCCCGCAATCCAGTCCCTTCATGGTTGGCCAGACTGTTGTGCTTCAAGGTCTCACGTCGGGTATGCAGTATAACGGGCTGCGCGGACAGATTGTGCGGCCTGGAGACGACGGCAGGTGGGGTGTGCAGCTTGAAGATGAGGAGGGGGCGAGCAAGCCCATTTCATTCAAAGAAGAGAATCTGATGATCGTAGGAAGGGGTGATGTGGCAAGAGGTGCCGGTGCTGGGGACGCAGTGGAGCAGCTCCAGATCAAGACCTGGATCAACCACGTACGGCAGAACCCGCAGTATACTCTTGCCGCTCTCCAGGAGGGTGTTTACGTGATTGGCATGAAGGATCAGTTTAATGTCCACGATGTGCAGGCCCATCCGTTGCGCGAGCACATACAGTACATTGCAGACGAGATGGGCTTCGTCCTCTACCAACGCGCGGATGCTGGCGTCGCGGCGAGGAGCGTCGACAGCTTTGGCCCCTACTTTGTCGAGCAGTATGTCTTATTGGAAGTGCTCTCGAAACACGAAGTCGCCCAGAACGTGCTCGACTACTATGTCAACCACAAGAGTAAGCTGGAGGACAGCCTGCGGAACTACAGTGAGTCGCAGGGCAAGGGTTTCATCTGCTGGCGCTTCCTCATGAACGAGGCCGTCAAGGCAGAGGCTGCCCTTTCCCGCAGCGGGTCCCGCGAAGCCGACCTTGATGCCGCCGTACCAATGGAAACAGAAGCCGGCTCACGTGGCGACGTGGGAGATCTTGATTGAGCATTCATTCGTTCATTAGCGACTGTGCCTCTTGTATCCACTGTGCGGTAGTGACAAAGCTGCTACAAGAGATTGGCCTGGGGGCATGCCCCTCGTACCCTGTCATGCAATAGCGCGATGCATGCATGCTTTGCGGTTGAGTAAATACTTGAGGTAGATACTTCGCAGGGATCGATAGGCACCCGAGGCGCGAGCACACGGCGATATTCAAGGAAGGGCGCCTCTGCCAGATTTTCTCTTCTGTTATTGGCGATTTGAGAGTTGGGATCTAAGCTTACATTAGTGCAGCGCACGATACTTTTTGTTTTGCACAATACCATCTATTACAAAAAAGCTTGAAATTTCTCAGAAATGTCGCGTCTACACACCGGGCACTTGTCGAGCCCGTTTTCGCACTTTGTGCACACACACACATGCCCACACGGCCGCAGGATGACCCACCCCTCCACTTCCTTTTCAGTGCCGAGACAGATGACGCACTCTCGCTTGTCCACCGCCTCTACGAGCGCAGGTGCCAGACAAGCGAGGGAGCGCTTTGCTAAAAAGCGCCGTCGATGATATTTGTTGGCCATGCCGAAATCGTTGACTAGCTCCTCCTCCTCGAGCTCTTGCAGCATTTCCCCGTCAATCTTATTGGCGTGAAAGATGTCACGGTACTCACCTAGCTCGACTTCGACTAGCCACGCGCACACCTGATCGACAGTTGCACCTGGCACCACAGGCTGTTGAGGGCCTTGCCTCAGCACCTGTGGAACTGGGGTGCTTTCCCGCGTGCCTGCTGCGGCACACGCGGCAGAATGCACGATGCGCGTTCCGTCGGGTGCATGTGACGCTGTCTCTGGCGCCTTGCACGTGGCCGAGGCCATCAGTGCAACATCTGACGACGCTGCTGCTTGTGCATGAGCCATAAACAGTGATCTCTGGCTCTTGCCCGCGGCGGTCGCACCCAGCGCATTGGCAGGAGGTTCACAGTGGATGGAGTCAGTAGCTTTTTCACCCTCGCCCGCCCTATGACATTGCACTGCAGGTGGTCCAGCCGCTTGCTCCTGCATGACAGCCGGCGCTTCGGTAACCACCCCCGGCCCCTTGTCCTTCTTCTTTTTTCGCTTGCCCTTTTTCCTCTCGGCCAGTTGAGCTTCTTTGCTCTTCTCATCCATGATCTCCTGCAAGAGCATCTGCATGTTGCGATTTGCCTCTTGCTCTCGCAACTTCTCGCACTCCCCAGCGGGCTGTCGCAGTTGTTGCCGGCCACCGCCTGCTCCAGGCGGAGAGGCATCCGCACACTTTGAGTCCGGCGAGCTTGCGTCCTGCTCCAGCCTCATGGAACGGAGAGTTTGGTGCGATTTGCCAAACACCCGTGTCTGGGTTTTGAGAGATTTCTCGTATTGCCGTAGTGCGCGGTCGTCGAGGGAGGAGTACGCCCCATCCTCAATGATGAGCAACGCACTCAACTGCTGGCGATAGCCCTCGTCGCCGAGCGTCTTGTCCCGACGGTTCTCATCCGCGATGGCCTTTGCATATTCCAGCGGCAACCACCCCACTTCCGACGAGGTAATGTTGGAAGACGTCAAACTGACGGCGGCGGGGTAAGCGAGTGCCAGGGCCGCAACTACGTCCAGAGAGGCTTTGTTGGCCACTGCCACGTGCAGCGGCATGTCCATGTCGTTGTTGGTAGACGACGCCGCGTCTGGATGTGCAGCAATCAGCGCTCTCACCACGCCCATCTCTGCCTTGTTGCCCACGGCAATGTGCAAGGCAAAGTCGCCATCTTGGCCTGGCACCTTAGCCGCCCCTTGGTTTGCGCCAAGCAGCCGTTCGATTACCTGCCGCCCACAGTACAGGTCACGCGCGCCGCGGACTGACGGGCGCGCCCGCGGCCGACGCGCCACCCGCGCATCCCGGCCTGTTTTCTGCGTCCAATGCTCCTGCGAGCTTTTCGCGGCGGTGGCCTGACTGCCGCACGGTCGCCTGATGCTGACCATCTACCTCTGATGCACGTGCCAGCAGGTGGCTCTGCCTCCACGTCCACCTACTAATGTCCACCTACTAATGTCCACCTAATGCGCACCTACTGATACTGGCATGCAGCACGACACTACAGCACAGACCTTGAGCTCCGCGTCTCCTGCAGCCAAGTGCAGCGGCAGATCGCCATCGTCACTCGCGATGCCTGTCGCCGCTGCATACGACTTTAGCAGGGCCGTCACCACGGCCAGCCCTGCGTTCCTGCCGGCAGCCAAATGCAAGGGCAACAGTCCGGCTTGCCCTGCTGTCTTGGCAGCTTCGGGATGCGCTCGGAGGAGCTCTTTGACCACGCCCACCCCGGCCCTCGCCTTTGCTGCCAAGTGCAGTGGGAGCTCGCCGTGCGAGTTGCGCGTTGCCGCACCCGGGAACGCCAGCAGCAGCTCCTCGATGACCTGCGCAATGCAAGTGCAGCGTCACTTGCAGAGAGCAGCCGCGCCTCTTTCTGCAGCCAACCCCGTGTGCACAGTCTCCCGGACGCACCTCCTGTTCTGCCGATTCGTTCGCCGCTGCGCAGTGAAGCGGCAGCCACCCTGCACTGTCTGCACAGCCTGCGGCTTGCGGGTTCGCTCTGAGCAGGGCTTGCACCACTGCCAGCGTGGATTTGCCCCATGCTGCCAGGTGCAGGGCCGTTCCTCCGCCTTTATTGCGCGCAAAAGCAGCTTCAGGGTGCGCCTGCAGGAGCGCCAATATCACGTCTAAATCCGCCCCGCTCTGCGCAGCACAGTGCAGCGGCAGATAGTCGACATTGTGATCCACCATGCCCGCGACATGCGGTGCGGCCTTGAGGAGCGCAGCGACCACGTCAAGCCCCGCGCGCTTGGTTGCCGCCAGATGCAGGGGCCTGCCCGCACAGGAGCGCGTGCCCGTCACGAGCGGGTGCGCACTGGCGCGGCGCACGTCGACGGGCGCATGCAAGTCGGCGCGCGTCGCGTGCACGCTGCGGAATTGTCTGCTGCTGCAGGGTCGGCAAGTCGAGCAGCACACGTATATGTATATGTATATGTATATGTATATGTATATGTATATGTATATGATATATGTATATGTATATGTACATATACACATACATATAGATGGATGGATGGATGGATGGATGGATGGATGGATGGATGGGTAGATAGATAGATAGATATAGATAGACATATATATAGATATATGCATATGTATACACACCTCCACCCGTCTGCGTTGGCCATGCTTGCAGCCTCCAGGTTGGCCGCAAGCAGCGCAGTCACGACTTGGCAGTCGGCTTGGTGCTCGGCGGCGAGGTGCAGTGCGGTGTTGCCGCGCCCATCCCGGCACTGTGCCGCGCTGGGGGCCTTGGCGACGAGGTCACGCAGGGCGGCGGCCTGTACCCTGCGATCTCGCCACGGCAGCCTCAGCAGCACGTCCTCTGCCTCGCCGCCGGCCCCCTTCGGCATGGCGCCAGAGCAGAGAGCGCGGGGAGCGCTTGAAGCTCCGGCGTGACCCTGCGCTCCCTCACTCCCCGCTTCTCAAGCTTCGAGCACCGGCCGCTCTGAACAGGGATTGCAGGGTGTCTCACGAACCCAGGCGTGACCCTGCGCTGATTTTTTTTTTCCAGCGGCGCGACCCTTAGACATAATTCTTGCTCGGAGAAATTAAAAATTCCCAAGGGGTCTATGGTGAACTGTGTCCGAACACGCGCTATCGTGCGCAACTGTCATGGACCACCGCATCCCGGTACGAAATCGGGTATGGCGTCATATGCAACCAATTGTCACACTTTGAACCGTCGCAGGGCGCCCCCCGCGCATGCCTCACCGCGCAACGAGCGCCAGACGCTGGGTCTGCCATTGTGCGCCGCTGATACATTCTGGATCCTTGAAAAAATCATTCACTGAATGGGTCTAACTGGATCTAACACCTGTC
>Ga0115006_10001808_pt1 | contig 13689 bp, 6 predicted proteins | sample ArcOceMetagenome_3_FD_88943 | JGI IMG/M metagenome (GOLD analysis project Ga0115006, IMG submission 88943) | Marine eukaryotic phytoplankton communities from Arctic Ocean - Arctic Ocean- Svalbard ARC20M Metagenome | ecosystem: Environmental > Aquatic > Marine > Oceanic | place: Arctic Ocean...
GGGGGGGGGGGGGGGGGGGGGGGGGGGGGGGGGGGGGGGGGGGGGGGGGGGAGGGGGGGGGGCGGAGGGGGGGGGGGGGGGGGGGGGGGGGGGGGGAGGGGGGGGGGGGGGGGGAGGGGGGGGGGGGGGGCGCTGGCGCGCCTGCAGGCCGATGAAGGTGTGTGGCTCCTCGAAGAGTGCCGAGTCCATGTCCTGCGGCCGGTCGCTCCCCTCGCTCACGGTGAGCACGCGCGCACCGTTTGCCAGGTGCACGCTCGCCCACGCGACGGGTGGGCTGCCCAGCGCGATGGGCTGCATCATGGCGTCGAGCTTGACCGGTTGCTCGACCACGAGCGGCTGCAGCTCGACCTCGCGCCACGGCTCCGCCTCGCCGCGGTCCTTGAGCTGCGTCTGCATCCAGTAGAGGCTGACCAGTAGCGTGTGCTCGAGGCTCGACTCGCCCCACGCGAAGGGCGACTCCGACTTGGGCGGCACGCGGTGCGCCACCGAGTGCTCGGTGCCTTTTTGCACGCACGACATCTGCAGCCCGGTGCGGTTGTTGAGGCGGTACGGCGGCGGTGCGCTCGACATGTCGCGCTCGAGCGTCACCTCGATGCTCGCCAGCACGAGCTGCACGTGCACCTTGATGCGCAGCAGCGACTCCCACCAGCCGCGCTCGCTCGGCACGACGCCCTGCTCGCAGTGCACGACGAAGGAGCCCACCGTGTCGATGGGGAAGCCGCTCGACCAGCCCTCATCCGCGCCGGGCACGTAGCCGAGCCCGCTGTGGCCGGGCAACGGCCGCACGCGCAGGAGCTGTTGCGCCTTGGGATTGGGCCAGTGGAAGGGCACGCAGTCGGACGGCGCGAGCGGTGTCACGTGCGCGGGCGGCGCGCCCTCGCGCATCGCGTTCGGGTTGACCCACTGCGCGATCTCGAGCGGCACGCCGAGCTTGTTGCGCAGCCAGAAGCGCTGGACGAAGCGAACCACCTTGGTGCGGCCGCGCGTGCCCGAGTCGGAGCTCGAGTCGGAGCTCGCGTCGGAGGTCTCGATGAGCACCGCGAGGTCGAAGGCGCCGGCGCGCAGTGAGCGCTGCACCGCGCCGAGCGACGGGCCGGGCAGCAGCGAGAAGGGGGGCGACCAGTCGCTCGCGGTGAGGCCGGCGCCGACCTTGTTGGCCTTGGCTCCGGGCTTGCTCGGGGCGGAGATGGGGCCCGCTCCGTCTCCTAGGAAGGCGCCCGTGTCGGTGACGACGCGCACGGCGATCAGGTGCTTGGAGCCGCGCAGCACCGAGTAGAGCAGCGTCTGGTCGTCGCCCGCCGCCACCTCCGTGTCCATCTCGTCCTCGTCCGCGTGCGACTGCGACGCCGAGGTCGCCGGCGACGGCTGCTTGAGCAGGTCGGGTAGGCTGGCCGCTGCCTCCTCGAGTCGGCTCGAGCCCGCCGACGCACGGTCCACGCCGCCGCCGCCGCCGCCGCCGCCGCCGCCGCCGCCGCCGCCGCCGCCACTGCCATCGAGGCCGCCGTCGAGGCTCAGCCGCGGCGACCACTCCCGGGCGGCGGAGCCCGAGGCGGCCGCGTCGGCGCCATCGAGCGACGTCCTGGCCTCGCGCGGCAGGACCCCGCCGCTGCCGCCGCGTCGGCTGTCGTCGGGCGCCGCGTCACGCCCGTCGGCGGTGAGCTTCTTGCCGCGCTTGAACTGCAGCGTGAGCCCCGTCGCGTTGACCAGCCAGTGGGTCACGTAGACCGTGATCAGCGTGCGCGCGCGCGCCACGGTCGAGCGGTGCTGCAGCACCAGCCGCAGCTTCTTGGTGCCCGCCGTGTTCGGCCGCAGGATGAGTGTGTCGAGTCGGTCGACGGCGACGCGCGAGTCGAGCTGGACTGACTGCGACCACTCGTAGCCGGGCAGCCGCAGCTGCAGCGCGTACTTGGTGCCCCACGCCAGGTCGTGGAAGTCGTGGTAGGCCTGCGGCGCGAGGAGGTCATCCTGCAGCGTGTCGAGCAGTGTCTCGTGCGGCAGCTCCGTGATGCCCGACACGCCGCTCTTCTCGAGCCGGCCCGCGGGCATCAGCCGCCACTCCAGGCCGTACGGCAGCAAGTTCTGCAGCGCGACCGGCACCTGCACGAGCATCGAGCACGGCCAGCCGGTGATGCGCGGCACGCGCACGGCGTAGCGCCAGCACGAGAGGATCACCGACGCGCCCGTGTGCAGCTCGAGCGGCAGCACGGCGTGCGGCGGCGTCGGCGTCGAGGCCTTCTCGAGGAAGCGGGGCGCGGCGAGGTCGCTCGACAGCTGCGGCAGCTCGCGCGGCGCCGCCAGCGAGTGGTCGCCGCGCGTGAGCGCCATCAGCTCCGAGATGGCTGCGAGGGCGTGCGCGCGGCCGTAGACGAACAGGAAACGCTCCTCGGTCGAGAGGCTCGTGACCACGATGGAGTTGGGCGTGGGCGTGTCGCTCGGCTCAAGGCTCACGATGTCGGCGATCGCGTAGACGGCGCGCGTGTCCTTGCCGAAGAGCGAGCCCGAGTAGCACAGGTTGAACTGCGTCACGTAGAGCTTGCCTGAGCTCTTGCCCTCCTTGTGCATCAGCGCCACCGCGTACTCGTGCAGGACGACCTGCGGCGCAGGCGCAACGGCAGGTGCAACGGCAGGTGCAACGGCAACGGCAGGCGCGCGGCAGGTGCACGGCGCGTGCGCGGCGTGAGCGCGACAAGTACGCGGCAGGCGCGCGGCAGGTGCGCGTGCGCGTGCGGCGCCGCCACCTCGAGCGGCTCGTCCAGCCCAAACTTGCCGCGCAGCTTCTCGTTCTCCTCCGACTTGTGCCGCGCGAAGCGGCTCGAGCGGCGCGCCACCAAGGTCTCGATGAGGTGGCGCGCCTCGTTGGCCCACGAGAAGCTGACGAACGAGTACTGCAGCGCCGACGTGTCCGACGCGGCGGCGCCTTCGCCGCGCACCTCGATGGCAAAGCCCTTGGAGGAGGCCATCTTGCCCGAGCGCTTGAAGATGGACGTGACCGCCGAGTAGGTGACGACAAAGGAGCGCGGCTCCTTGTCCTTGCCCTGCATGAGGCCCTTGCTTGCGCGGAAGGCGAGCGAGTGCGATCCCACGTAGAGCTCGCCCCCGTGCGGCGAGGCCTTGCCCTCGGCCAGCGAGCACGCGTACTGCCCCACGAGGAACTCGGAGTCGGGGGGCTCGAAGAGTGCGCGCCACTGCGCTTCCTCCTCGTCGCCGCGCCGCTCGCCCGTGCTCATGGTGCGCGGCAGCCAGACGGTGCGCGCCTCGCCCGTCGCCTCGGCCACGTCGGCCGCCTCGAGCGCCGCGTCCATCGCCTGGCGCGTCGGCGCGACGCCGCAGTCGACGAGGCGCAGCCCGCCCGCTAGCCGCTGCTCGGGCACCGGCAGCGTGCCGCCGGGCGGCAGCGTGCCCAGGTGGCTGAGCGGCTCGCCCTCCATCTCGACGTCGACGGCGAAGGTGCGCTGCGTGTGGTTGACGAGCGCGAGCATGCTGCGCAGCGTGAGCCGCGTGCCCGTGAGCTCGGCCTCCGAGCCGTGCAGCGACACCTCGCACACGAGGCAGCGCGGCTCTCGGCCACTGTCCCGGCTGCTGCCCATGGCCTCGCGCTCCGGCTCCGGCTGCGACTGCTGCTGCTGCTGCTGCTGCGTCGCATCGCGGGGCAGCGCGCGCGCTAGCGCGTGCACAGCCGCGCCCGGCGTGTTCACCACCACGCCGGCCACCGGCACCCAGCCCGAGCTCATCTGCACGACGATCTCCCGCTGCCGGTCGAGCTGCCAGTCGCGCTGCGCGCGCTGCTCCTCCGCTTCGCCCTCCCAGAAGCGGAGCAGCGTCGACTCGCCCGGCTGCAGCACCAAGGCGCCCGGCGGTGGCTCGCCCTCACCGCCGCCACCGCTGCTGCCCGTGCTCGACAGGCTCGACACGACGCTGGTCGAGGCGAAGCTGGCTGACGCGAGCTTGTCGCTCGAGGCTAGCGCGTCGCCCGAGGCCGAGGTCGAGATCGAACCCGAGGTGAAGCCCGAGGCGGACGTGCTGAAGCTGAACGAGGCCTCACGGCGCGGCACGGGCGGCTCGATCTCCTCGGCCACCCAGTAGCGCACCACCTCGCCCGTGTCGTTGGTCAGCCAGTACGGCACCGAGCCCGCGCTCGGCATCCCCGCGGACGAGGCGGAGCCGCTGCTGCTGCTGCTCGCGGTGGACACGCTGGCCCGCTCCGACACGTCCGCCTCGCCCCACGACGGCTGCCACGTCTCCCCCCACTGGGCGGCCGCCGCGTCGGCCGAGCCGGCCGGCACGGGTTCCTCGGCTGAGACGGTGGCCCAGCGCGCGGCGGCCTCCTCGATGGCGGCGGCGGCGGCACCGATGTTGTCCTTCACGGCGCGGAGCAGCGCGTCGGAGATGTTAATGTCGACGGTGGTCTGCACGCCGACGTTGACGGTGGTGAGGCTCGACGTGCGGGTCGCGACGCCCACCTCGAGCGGCTCGAGCAGCGGCTCCCACCCGAAGAGCGGCGGGTTGTACCACTGCGCCGATAGGCGCACCACCATCTCGGTGGCCGTCGGCGACGCGTCGCCCGACTTCTCCACGGTGAGCGAGATCGGGTGGAGCTCGTCGCCCACGTTGAGCTGCACGAGGGGGAGCGAGTGCACCTCCGCCGAGAGCAGCGTCACCTGCAGCCGGGGCACGTGCACGAGCACCATGACGCTGTCAGACGGCTCGGGCTTCGTGCCCGCCGGCGGCGGCGGCGGAGATGGCATCTCGTGGATCTCGACGGGCATCACGCCCATTGTGAGCGCCCATTGGAGGCCGACGCCGTGCAGCAGCGTGATGAGCTGCAGCGAGATCGAGACGCACAGCGGGTCCTGGAGCGCCACCTGCAGTGGGGAGTGGTGCGAGGAAGTGAGGGGGCGGTTGGGGGCGGTCGATGGGGCGGTGAAGCGGCGGGAAGGCGGTCGGTGCAGGCGGTGGTGGCAAGGGGATCGGTGCGGCAGTGGTGGCAAGGGATCGGTGCGGCGGTGGTGGCAAGGGGCTCGGTGCGGCGGTGGTGTCAAGTATTTCAGGGCGGAGGCGCCACCGAGATGCGCTGTTGCCCCGGCCGCTTGGTCACGTCGAGGTAGAGCGTCATCCGCTCGAGCATCGACGGCAGCGCGTCGGCGCGGCCGGGCAGCACGGAGAGGGCCGCGAGCGTGCCCTCGGCGCGGCCAGGGTGGGTGGGCGGCGTGCGCAGCTCGGTGAGCGGCACGGGGCGCACGTCGAAGTGGCCGACCGGGAGGCAGGTGTGCAGGTGCGAGAGCGCGAGGACGACCTGCTCGACGCCGGCCGCGTCGCCGCCGTGCTTCATGATCTCGATCGTCGTCTGGAAGTGCATCGCGAGCAGCCGCGGCCGCCTGGCGCGCGCCGCGTTGCCCGACATCGGCAGCGAGAGCAGCACGCCGTCGTCGGCCCGCGGCTCGAGCAGCGACGGCGGGCGGGAGCGGCTCTCCTTCTTCTCGGTGTGCCCCCCCCCGGAGGCGTCGGAGGTGCGCTGCGGCCCCATCTTGCCGAAGGCCACCTCAAACGGGTCGACCGACTCCTCCTCCAGGCCCTCCGCGGGGCCGCGCGTGGGGCGCGGCGCGCGGTGGTCGGTGGGCTGCGGCACGCAGAGCTGCACGCAGCTCGCCTCGACGCGCACGTGCTGCCCGTGCCGCGAGACGCCGCCGCGCTTGCGCTCCTGCACGAGCGCCAGCATGTGCACCACCGCGCGGCCCCAGAAGTCGGCGAGGCTGAGCGCGGGCGCGGGCAGCAGCACGATGCCCTGCTGGCCGGCAACGATGACCACCTCCTCACTCACGGTGCGGCCCGTGCGCACGGTGATCTTGACCGGGTTCTGCTTGTCCTTGCGCCGGCGGGTACCAGGGGTGACCACCTCCTCGTCCAGGTCCGCGAGCGAGGCGGCCGGGTGCAGTGCAAAGGTGCCCGGTGTGTCGCCGCGCGCCTGCGCCGCCTCCGCGCAGCTCGGCAGCACCGGCCCGAGGATCTGCATCCACAGCGGCGGCAGCCCCGCCTCCACCGCGCCAGGCAGGCGCGTGTCGCCGTGCGCGCGCATCTCGGCGACGTCGATCTTGACGTCGGTTACGCCCACCAGGTTCTTGGCGACACTGACGATCGGGTGCTGCACTTGCAGGCGCAGCATCGGCGGCGCGGTCTCGCGCGCGTGCAGCCAGATGACCACCTGCGGCGTGCGTGGGGCGTGCGTGGTGCACGCGTTGGCGCATGTGTTGGTGCACGCGTCGTGCGTGCGTGGTGCGCGCGCGGTGCGCGTGCGGTGTGCGCGCGGTATATGCATGCGCGCAGCGGCCCAGGTGTGGCGGGTTGGTTGGCGGCCTGCGAGACATTGACGTGCACCGAGAGCGCGACCGTCTCGGGGGGCAGCGGCTTCTTGGTGCCGTCCTCGGGCGGCTTGAAGTTGCGCGAGAGGTTGTCGAGCCACAGCGCGACAAGCAACCGGATGTCATCAGGCTGCAGGCCGAGGTGCAGCGTGTGCTCGCTCTCCTCGATCTCGAGGCCGATGAATGCCATACCGACGGCCGCGCCCTCCTCCTTGCGGATCGGCTTGCGCAGCTGCAGCGTGATCCTCGGCAGCGCCTCGAGCAGCGGCAGCGACGAGCGGCCCACGCCCGGCCGGCACGCGTGGCCGCGCACGTTGTGCGCCCTCACGGTGATCAGGTCGGTGAGCACGGGGTGCGTGAGCACCACGTTGCCCACGTAGGCGTCGTCGACGATGAAGTCGAGCGAGCCCTCGTCCGCGGCCGCGGGCATCCGCATCTCAGCATGCGAGACGCGCACCGCCCAGCGCGGCTGCGGCTTGGCGGGCGCGCCGGGCGGCCTACGCGGCGCGGCGCGGCCCAGCGGCGCCTTGATCGAGCGCTCGATGTAGTCGATGGCGTGCAGCAGGCTCGCAATGCGGAACTCGAAGAGCACCGGTGCCACCTCCACTTGCACGTCGAGCACGGCCCTCGCCTCGGGCCCGTCGCGCTTCAGGCGCACCTTGGCCTCGGCCGTTGGCGCGGCGAGCGGCACGACCATCGCGAAGGTGTCGGCAGTGGGCGGCGAGCTGGTGGGGCAGCGCATCTCGATGAGCTGTGAGAGCAGCGTCATGTCCAGCCGCTCCTGCGCGTCCAGGCTCATGTTGACCTGCACGTGCTCGACCTCGACCTCGACCAGGTGCAGCGCCTCGAGCTCGGCGGCGCTGCTGACGATGTTCCGCGCCCAGACGGGCGCGGACGTCTGCCCCTCCGCGCTCGCTGCCGCGGCCTCCGGCGCGTCGGCGTCCGCCACGGCCCCGTGCGCACAGACGTCGGGGATGGCAGGGTTGGTGGCGGGGTCGACGTTTAGGCAGAGGCTCACAATCTGCACGTCAGCCTCAAAGGCCAGCTGTAGCGCAAACGGTGGCGGCGGCGGCGGCGGCGGCGGCGGCGGCGGCGGCGGCGGCGGCGGCGGCAGCGGTGGTGGCGGCACGCGCAGCGTACGCGCCTCGGGCGCGGCACTGAAATCGGTCCTGAGCTCGGCCGGTGATATGGCGAGCATCGGTGGCGTGCCCGGAGTGGGGTAAGACGCCTCAATCCGGCTTCGCCGGCCGCCTTCCAGCATCAAGCCTCCAACGGGCGCGGCGGGCGTGGCGGGTGTGGCGGGCGTGGAGGGCGTGGCAGGTATGGCGGGCGAGAGCTCGGGCGCGGGGGCCAACGTGGAGGCGATGAGGGCGGTGGAGTTGCCGATGTCGGCGGCCATAGCGGTGCCCATCGCGACCAGCTCCGCCGCCAGGTTGGGGTTGAACTGTATGCGCGCGCGCTCGGCCTTCACGGCAAGCGAGAGCGCGAGTACCCCAGGCGAGGCCATCGTCAGCGTGCCGGCGCACATCGCGGTCGCCGCGTCTGCCGCCGCCGTGCCCGCCGCGGCCACCACCGCCGGCGGCCCCTCCAGCGCGGCGAGACCGAGCTGCAGTGTACACGGAGGTAGCGGCTCGACCTCGCGCGCGCGCAGCTCCACCAGCGAGGAGCAGCGTGACGGCAGCCGCGGCCGCGCGTCGGTAACGTTGAGCGCTGCTAGGTCCGCGCCGAGCCGCACGGCGCGGCCGTCACAGCTGAGGCGCACCTCGAGCCCACGGAGCGAGACACTGAGCAGGCTGCTGCCGTCGGCGCCGCGCTGCGCGGCCGCCGACGGGCTGGGGAGCGCGCTTGTATTGGCGGACTGCCACCCCCTGGGAGGGGACAGGGTGGCGGCGCCGAGCAGCGCGGCGGCGACAGAGCTGGGCTGCCAGCCTCCGCCCCCCCGCGGCGAACTCGCCTCGGCAGCCGTGACTGTGACCGGTGGGCCGGAGCTGAGCAGGAGCGAGGCGGACGGCAATTGCATGCGGACGCGGAGTGGCGGCACAGGAAAAGCGGGCGGCAGCGCGGATGGGGCGGCGATGGCGTTTTCGGTCACGGTCGGCGCGGCAGGCGGAGCAGGCGCGGCGGCGGCCAAAGGGGCGACTGCGACGGTGATCTGCGCAGCGAAGGCCGCGACGTGCGCTGCCGCCTCGGGCCACAGGTGGAGCTGGACTGGCGGGAGGGCGCCGCTCAGGGTGGGCAGGGCTTGGCCCGAGGTTAGGAGGCGAGCCGAGGTGAGGCTCGGCAGCTCTGCCCCGAGTGAGAACTCCAGACGCTCGAGCAGCACGTGCGCCGCGTCGAGCAGAGCCTCCTGCGATGGGCAGGGCGGCCTGTGGCGCCTGGGCTCATCCGCGCGCAGGTCCTTCATCAGGTCGGCGGCCAGCTCGAGGGTGGTGGTGAACATGCGCGAGGAGGAGCCCATGTTCAGGGGCGCCTTGGCAAAAGCCGACGCCCGGCGCGCGCCCGTGGGCAGGGTGAGGGAGGAGGAGGAGGCGGGGCGGCGCGCGACGGTGCCGGACGGCCCGGCGTCGCCGACAGAGAAGCTCGAGCTGGCGCGGCGGCTGCCGCGCTCTGCGGGGACGGAAATCGAGATGTCGGGTCGAACGCCCCGAGGTGAGGTGTTGAGCTCGCGCTCCGAAAGGCAGCCTCCGAGATGTGTGTCGCCGCCCTCGGAGCGGGCCGAGCGCTGGAGGAGGGCGGAAGGCTGCTCGGGCCTCAGGGACCTCGGGGAGCGGGCCGACTCGCTGCCCGATTCGCTAGCCGCGCGGCTGGCCGCGCGACTCAGCTGCGGCGCGGCCTGCGGCGTGTGGGCCGCCCCGCCGCCCAGCGCGCCCAGCAGCGGCCGCTGCGGCACAAGGAGCAGCGCGCAGCCCACGTGCACCCACGCGGTGAGCTGCGGCGCCTCCGCGCGCCCGGGCAGCGCCTCGGCGGGCGGCTTGCTCTCGGCGAGCGAGGGCCGCCAGGCAAGCAGGTCGGCCGCTAGGCTGCCGCGCGGCGGCGCGGCGCGTGGCGGCTCGCTGGGCAGTGGTGCGAACGCGGCGTGGCAGTGCAGCCGCGGCAGCCGCAGCAGCGGCACGGCGAGGTGCGCGTGCTCGGCCGCGGTGAGCACCGCCACTAGGGGCGCCACCATGTCGAGCTGCACCGCCACCCGCAGCGGCGCCATCGCCGCGCGCGCCGCGGCCGCCCCCTTCGCGCTCGCCGCCGCCTCCACCACCGCCGCCGCCGCCGCCCTCGCTGCCGCGGGCTCGAGCGGTGCCGTGGTGGCGTCGATGGCGTCGGCAAGGGCGGAGGCGGGTGCGCGGTGGAAGGGGCGCGGCACGAAGCTGGTGATCTCCCGCATCTCGAGGGCGAGCTCCCCCAGCTGCTGCACCAACTCCAGGTCCACTGCCACGCTCAGCGGAGTGCCCACAAAGAGAGCAGCGCCCACTACGAGCGGCGGCGGTGACCCTGATGGCGCGCCCTGGATGCCCGCACCCGAGCCCGCGCTGCTGCCAGTACCGGCGGCCGCACCTCCGGTTCTGTGGCTACCGGCATCCACAAACGGGGCAGCGGTGGACGACGAGGCAGCGACGGCGGTGGTGGAGGTGGAGGTGGAGGCGGCGGTAGAGGCGGAGGCGGCGGTAGAGGTGGAGGCGGCGGCGGCGGGGAATGCGAGGGGGGCGGCAGCCTTGGAGGTCTGCGCAGTGAGCTGCAGGCACGGCCGCGCCGGCCGGGAGCCTCTGCTGAGCGCGTGCGACATGCTGCTGAGCGACATGCTGCTCACCTGGTACATGCAAGGCACGCGCGCGGTGTGTGCACGAGTGTGCATACGGCGTGTGCATGAGTGGTGTGCATGCTGCCTCACCGCTGACATGCTGCTCACGAAGTCGGCGGCGCGCGAGGCGGGCGGCGCCTCACGCTCGCGCCCCGAGAAGAGCACGTGCGCGACGCGCGAGGAGGCGTCGGCCTGGTGCTCCGCGCGCACTGAGCCGATGCCCAGTGTGAGCTCACCGTCGCCGCGCGACGCTGCGAGCGTCGAGCACAGCTGGGCCGAGAGGCGCACGTCGCCGCCGAGGTCGCTCACGGTGCAGCCGAAGCTGCCGCCGCCGGGGAGCTCCACGCTGGCGTCGAGCTCCGCCACGCCCAAGCGCAGCTGGAGCTGCAGGCCAAGCAGCCGCCTGGGCGGCGCGGCCGGCGGCGCCTCGGCAGACGCCGGCACACCCGGCCCCGTGCCACCGCTGTTGGCGGACGAGCCTCGTCCGCCGCCGCTCTTCCCGCTGCGCGTGGTGGCGCGCCAGCGCGCGCGTTGCCGCGCCTCCGAGATTTCAGCGAGGTCGAGCCTCGCCTGAGAGGGGGCGAGCAGGGAGCTAGGGCAGAGAGTGGAGAGCAGAGGCGGAGGAGTCGAGGGGCGGATGGGTGGAGACGTGGAGGCGTAGAAGGGTGAAAGGCAGACAGCGGGAAGATGAGAGGCAGAGAAGGCGGAGGGCGGAGGGCGGAGGGCGGAGGGCGGGGTGTGGTGGGTGCGAGGTGCTAGGCCTCGCCTCGAGCGCTTCGAGGTCGAGGTCGAGGTCGTCCGAGCTCGAGACCGTGCGAGGTCGAGATGGCCGCTCGCTCTCCGCCTCCTCCGCCCCTCCGCCCTCGCGCTCGCGCCTCGGCGGGCGGCCGTCGCCCTTGCCGTCGCCCTTGCCGTCGCCCCCTTGAAGGAGCCGCTCCTCGTACCGCGCTTCGTACGAGCGCAGCAGCTGCGCGCGCGTGCGCAGCCAGCGCCACGAGAGCCTCTCCCGCTCCTGCCTCAGGTCGAGCGCCACCGCTGCGTGCGCATACCCCCACCAGCGCCGCGGCCCGTCGCGCGGCGCGCACATGGGGCGGAGCGCGCGGTACCGCTCGTAGTGCGCGGCGTGCGCGGCGGCGTGTGCCATGCGGGCGAGGGCGGCGAGCTGCGCCAGGCTCAGCCGCACTGCCAGCTCGCCCACATCGAGCCGCCCGCTGAGCGCGAGCATCGGCGGCTGCAGCCGCGCCTCCGCCGCGGCAGGGAAGGTCAGCGTCATGTCGAGGTCGGCCGAGACGCGCAGCGGCGCGAGCAGCAGCGCCGCCTCCTCCTCGTCCGCCACCGCTGCCACCGCTGCCGCCGTCGCCGCCGCCACCGCACTGCCGCCGCTGGCGAGAGGCCCGCCGCGCCAGGTGACGCGCACATCGGCTTCGAGCTGGAGCTTCATCCCCTGCTCGCGGCTCTTCTCGGCGCGCTTGAAGACCGCAGGCAGGCAGAGCGCCAACAGCCGCGGCAGCTCCTCCTGCCGATGGCACCGCAGCTCCAGGCAATCGAGCGCACACTCGACGCCGCCGCCCGTGCTGCCTTCCTCCAGCCGCACCACCAGGTTGGTCACGCTCACCTGCTCGCGCGGGTGGCCGCGTGGCGAGCCGGTGAGAGCGGCCTCGGGCGGAGTGGCGGCGGGGCGGGGCGGCGTGCAGAGGTGCAGCGTGCCACAGAGGTGCAGAGGTGAGAGGCAGGCGGGCCTGCAGGCTTCGTAGCAAGTAGTCGGTCAACATCTGGTACTGCGAGGCGTCCAGGCCCGTGCTGGTGGTAGCGGGTGGTGCCGGCGCGGCCTTGCCCGCGGTCCTCTGCGCGACACCGGCCAATCTCGCGTCCAACACCAGCACCACGCCGTCGAGGCTCACCACGAGTGGCTGTGCGTCACGGCTGCCCAGCTGCTTCTGCCGCCACGGAAGCAGGACCTCCAGCCGACCGATGGTGGCCGACTTGATCGCAAACGGCAGGCCCCACCCTGCAGTGGCCTCCGGCAGCAGCGACAGCCCCTGAAGGAGCAGCCGCCCGGCCCTAAGGTTGATCTCGAGGTTGGAGGAGGAAAAGTTGGCCAGCAGGCCCGTGAGCTGCTTGTTCAGGATGAAGGAGAGCAGAGACTCGAGCATGGCCGCCGCTTTGGCCGCGCGGCTGCGCGCTTGCCAAGTTCCGCGGGGGGGTCAAATGGTAGCAAAAGATTAACAAGTCGCAACCACCGGGTAAACTGTATAATCCATCCGGTCAACTGAATCCGTCCTCCAATAATAAGCTAAGCGAAAGCGCCAGCCCTGCGCACTCCAGCACCGCTGGTGGCGCGGCCCACGTTCCCTGCGCACATGCATCCTCGAACGGCATGCAAGAAAAGAAGACGATTCTGGTCACCGTTCCAGGTACGAAGGTTCAGCCAGGTACGAAGGTCAATTCAGCCCGTCTTTTTCTTCTTGTAGGCATCGATCACCAAGCGCAGATCTGAGCGCATGTCGTCAAGCTTCGTGTGCAGTCGCGCCGACTCCACCTGGTAAGCAAGCAAAAGTAGTAAGTAAGCACGACTGCACCTCGTGCGGAGCTCGTCGGGTGCGTGCGAGGCAAGCTGGGGTAGGGTAGGCTCGGTCACGCGGCATTTGCCGCCCACGCCGCTGCCTCCACGTGGTGAGGCGCTAGGATGCGGGTCGGGGCTAGGCTCGGGTTAGGGCGAGGGCGCATCGTCGCGGCCGTGTGCAGGCGCGGCGCGGCCGCCACCTGCGCGTTGTGCACGTCGCGCGCCAGCTTCGAGACGGTGGCGTTGGTGAAGTCGGAGGGGTCGATGACCACATCGTGCAGGAAGACGCGCCACTCGCGCTGCTGCATGCGCAGCACGCCGTCGCCACCCGCGTCGTACTCGGCGAGCAGCTTGGTGAGGGCCTCGATGTCCTTGGGCCGCTGCACCTTGAGGTTGCCCCGCAGCTCGAGCTCGCGCAGCAGCTGCATGAGTACCTCGAGCTGGATCATGTCGGTGCCCTCCTCCATGCCCGGCTTGGCCTCACTCGCACTCACCTGGCGCGTGCACCGCGCGATGAGCTCCTCCTCGAAGGACTGCGAGTCGTAGGCCTTGCTGAAGTTGTCACCGATGACGGTGATGGGCATCGCGATGATAAGGATGCCCGCGATCATGGCGAAGACGGCGAGGGTGCGCCCCTCCGCCGTCATCGGGTAGCCGTCGCCGTAGCCCACCGTGGTCATCGTCACTATGGCCCACCAGAAGGAGGCGGGGATCGAACGGTATTGGCAGAAGGCCTTGGCCAGGTTGCCTGCCGCCTGCAAGTGGGAGGGAGGGCGTGCACGCCTACGCCACGGGATCAGTCCATCTATCCGCCCACCTGTCAGCCCGCCTATTCGTCTGCACCAATCGTGTGTGTGTGTGTGTGTGTGTGTGTGTGTGTGTGTGTGTGTGTGTGTGTGCTTTCTGTGCTCATCGGTCAGTCGCTCCCTCTGCGCGCGTGCCCACCCCTCTATCCCTCCGCCACCATCTATCTATCCACC
>Ga0115006_10001809_pt1 | contig 13686 bp, 13 predicted proteins | sample ArcOceMetagenome_3_FD_88943 | JGI IMG/M metagenome (GOLD analysis project Ga0115006, IMG submission 88943) | Marine eukaryotic phytoplankton communities from Arctic Ocean - Arctic Ocean- Svalbard ARC20M Metagenome | ecosystem: Environmental > Aquatic > Marine > Oceanic | place: Arctic Ocean...
CGTTCTAATAATGACGGAGACGGCCGGAGATTCAGGAGGAATGATGATCGGTCCGACTTCTCTCAACCAAGGGGTGGGGTTGACAGGCGTGGTGGTTATGACGATCGCAGGGGTGGGGGTGACAGGCGTGGTGGTTACGACAATCGTAGGGGCGGGGGTGACAGGCGTGGTAGTGGTCATTCCTACGGCGGCCGTAGTGATGATGATCGTTCCTACAACCGGGGTCCCCCTCGGTCTTTCGACCGCTCCTCTTCCGATCGTCGCCCATCTTCCCCTGCGACCCCTCCAGAGGCAAAGATCAACATGCGTGAATTAGAGTCCCTTGGTTACTCCCACCTGTATGGAATTTCTCCTATCCTCAATGCTCTTTCCGAGGGCAGGCGTGATTTTTCCCCTGACGACGTCCTTTCTGAGCCTGAGGATCCTAGCATCCCAGAAAAGACCATCCCCACAACCCGCCTATTTGTCCAGGAGTCTTCAGTATCTTCCTCCCCTTCCTCGCGTTCGGCGTCCAAGGCGGCAGCATCTGAGTCAATCAAGGTGAGATCGGACGAGGGTGGAGAGCTGGAACGAAGCGACAGCAGCATATCGCCTACCAATATAACTAACTATCTTCCGTTCGTCACTTCGCTCCTCACCGCCGCTTGCTCCTCGCCATCCCTCATCGCAGAACTTAGCGGCCTCCCTCTCTATACCCATGTGCACCATCGACAAGGGCACCCTCAACAGCATGTCGAACAATAGGCCTCACCAGGGTTTTGTGCTCAGAACGAGAATGTTTGACTTCCAAGCAATCCCTGAGGGCCAGGTGTTCTCCCCTCCAGACTCTTCCGCATCCCCGAAGCTCTGGATTGCTCTCGATAGCGTTGTTGACCCTCAGAACTTCGGTGCTATCTTGCGATCCGCCTATTTCCTTGGAGGAAACGATGCTGAAGTTGGAGTTATGGTGTGCGGAAAGAATAGCGCCCCGCCTTCTCCTGTGGTATCCGCGGCCTCCTCTGGGGCATTGGAGCTAATGGATATAGTTTCGGTCGGCAACATGCCAAAGGCGCTTTCCCTGGCCAGTGAGGTTGGGTGGCAAGGTGAGATTGAGTAAGGAGCGAAGGGCGGCTGGAGCGAAGGACGGCTGGAGCGAATCTACAGCAACACACCATTTAACTTTATAATTAACGACCTTCTGCTCGTCGCTTCGCTTCTCGCATCGCAGTCCTTGGCGCCTCTGTGGCTTCTGGCGCTGAATCAGACTGCAGATCCCTTTACGATTGGGATCCAAACACGCCAACGATTCTTGTCATGGGGTCAGAGGGCACAGGCCTTAGGTCGCTCGTTTCCAGGTCGTGCAATGGATTTGTCAAGGTCGACGGAGGAAACAGGGATACGAGGTCTGACAGTAGCGGTGTAGACTCCCTCAATGTGTCAGTTACGGCAGGGATACTCTTGAATTATTTTGGCCAACGCCGTTCGTAATACAAAACATTTTTACACTTCACTTAGTCTCTCCTTTTCCGTGGAAAGAACGGAGCTCCCACTATGTGAAATTTTCCTTTTAATTTCTTTGTCATGCACATGCGCGTCGTGCTGTGAGTGTTGGGGAAGCGGCAGGCAGAACAATGTTAGCTAAAAAACGACAAATCATTGTGTTCTGCGCATCGCTTCTTGTGCATCGAAGATGCTTGCCCTTCCCCCTCGCACACCTTACCTTAACGATGTTCAAAGCGTGGGAATGGCGGTGGTGATGAGAGTGGTTTGCTTGTTCCTCCACTTTCTCATCTTCAGTTTTCTCTGGCTTCTTCACTTCCAACAAAGACATCCGCCACACGCTCACGGCAAAGTACTCAGATATAGTGGGTGCGGTCGCTTTATGGTCGCGAGCATTGTTATGTTCGGATTTCCTCTTCTCTACCTTCTTCTTCTTCTCCTTATAGGCGAACAACTTGTCGTGAAGTTCATTCAATATTGCGTCGGAGACATTGTCTTTCAGTTTAATACTGTTCTCCACTTTGGTCCACTCAACAAATTCAGCGGAATTTTTGGGAAATCCATCATCACCAAACTTTTCTTTCCACTTGTCCTCCATGCCGTGTTCAGCCTCATACTGCGATGAGCGAAGCGAATCGCGAAATGGATTGGGATAGCGGGTGAGGATTATTGCGGCGGTTATTGAGGAGGCGCATCTTGTATGTAAGTACGTGTATGTGTGATTTTCGTTACTAGAGATGGCGTTGTTAGCTCTTCGCTTCGCTCCTCGCTCTACCTCACCTCCACCTTTTTCAGTCGCAACATGGTCTTGACCCTTTGTTGGAAATTTTTTATGAGCCTCATTATATCCCACGTCATGTTGTCATTCGCCAAGATGAGCTCTTGCTGCCAATGGTCTACCAGGCACTCAAGCACGACGTCTGCGTCCACCATTTCAATTCCCTTTGTCTTCCTCGACATTTTTTTCTCGACCTTGTCTTCAAGGACTATGTATTTAAATCCATCCTTTTTGAGGAAGTTGGGGAAAATGTCTTCCATCCTCTTTAGGAACTTGTCCATGTCGATATCAGAGTGTCCCTTTGCGCCTAAAATTGCGTTCACCTGTTTTTTGCTCTCGTGAAACACGTGGGGCAGGATGCGTTGGAAGAAGAAGTCGACGTACTCTGCAAGGAGCGAAGCGACAAGCAAAAAGTTTTAGTGTTTGGCTCACCTCACTGCGGCTCGCTTGCATTTCTTGTCATCTTACTTGAATTGTAACCAGGGCCTTCTTCGCCTATGTGCATGCTCATGCCAACAAGAGATGCGAAAACCCTCATCCTTGGATGGTCCATTGCCTTTTTGGAAGTGAGTAGCGATCCCAAGGACCTAAACTGTTTCATGGCAATCTTCTTAATACCGAACTTCCTTATGAGGGCGTCTTGTGTGAACTTCACGAGGTTAAGATGCTTCCCCACGGTGTCTGGCCCGGGGTTTGCAAGCATGACGAGGTACTGTTCGTAGAGAGCTGGGATGAGCTGAAGTCCGTTCTCCAAGCTCATTGCTTTCTCTTTCTTTCCCCCACCAAGAATCGATTTCATTGATGTCTGCTTGCCTTTCGCGGCTGGCTCTAGCGTTGGTTCTGGCTCCTTTGGCTGAAGAACCTGCACTGGTGAATCAAAATCAGTCTGACAAGCCATGTCGACTAAATCGACGTGGCAGCGGCGCCTCTCGCAGTGCTTGATCATGCGCCCATTTACGTCTGCTTGTGTTTTGATTATTTTTAAATATTTTGCTAATGAGGTGCCATGGCTAAGCAATGTTGTTGCCCGACTTTTGGTGATAACTCTTTGGGTAATTGCGCGAATACGGCCCATAATCAGTTTGGGAGCTTCCTCGGAAGACTCTGAGGAAACACTGGAGGGAGATGCATTATGGTTCATTCTCGCCATTAATTTGTCGTAGCTGCTTCCTCCGATTTGAGTAGCCAGTTGCGATCTCATGCTGCTCTCAAAGTGATCATATTCCTCTTCCTCCCTCCTCAGGTCCTCGTCATCGGTGTCTGCCTCAGAGCCTGAGTCATAGAAGTACCCGTGATCTTTAAAGCGGGTGTGCCTATTCTTCCACATGTTGAAATAAGGTTCTAACTGAACACGAAGCCTCAACTTCTTCATCTTCCTCGTTCGCTGCATCACGTAATTCTTCCATACCTTAAATATGATGTCCCTTATTGCTCGCCTCGCATCGTTGAACATTGTCTTGACACCAACGGAGCACTTGGCTATGGCTTTTCTTAAATCCACACCGTCGTTGTACACTCCCAACTCCTCGACCAGTTCATCACGGTGAATTTCACAGTTTTGGAGGGCCTCAAAGTACGGCGTGCAGTGATAGAATGTCCTCGCGTTGACGTAGTCGACCCCCAGCAAGACACTGTCGTAGTCGCTGTAGATGCAACGCACCATCTCTTCAGTAAGAGTTTTCATGAGGCCCTCATATCGACCAAACATGCCAGAAACTTTCCGCATCAAATCGCAGCACATTGCGATTCGAACCTGGGAGGGGATTGTTGTTGTGCCGTCTACGTCGTTGTCCTTACTTCCTTCTACCTTGGTGCGGACACCCTCGATAACCTCCCAAAAGTAATTCCCATCATTATCACTGCAAGGAGCGAGGCGAGGAGCGAGGCGAGGAGCAAAGCGACGGGTGGAATGGTGTTATTTCTAGTGGTTGGTGGTATGATGCTGTCGCTTCGCTGCAGCCATCCGTTGCTTCGCTCCTCATCTATTCTCACCTCAACCCGTCCTTTCCGAGGGCTGTTATTCCTTCGGTCGCGGCAAGTGCTTCTTTTAGTCTGACCTCCGCAAACACGGAGACTGATTCGTAGCTCTGCTTTTCAATATCAAAGGACTTGACCCAGCTGTCGATGATTGAGTTGGCGATGGGGTTCATCTTCTCCTCATTTAAATGCGGTTGCGTAAGGGCTTCGTCGAGGTCGTCTACATCGCTCCTGTATATCCCCAAGCCTGCATCGTCGACACCTGTCAAACCCTGCATGAAGGATAGCACGGCAGGCGTCTTTACTTTGGAGTGATCAAGTGCCATGGAGGAACGCTTGACCTTCATGTTCTTCTTCGCCAAGGCAATGGCGAGGATCTGCTTTTGCAAGTTTGACTTAGACTCTACAGAGTCAATATTTGGATCCTGTTGGTTTGTCGTTACAAGGGACTGCATTGGGTTAAGCCTGACAGGGGCTCGTCGCTTCTTGAACATCTTGGACTTATCAACTGCCTTTTTTAATTTCTTCCTAGTATCTGTGGGTGTCGTGTGGGTGTGTTAGTATATCGTGTCCCGAGTTCTTTTGCCTTGGAAGCTCAAAGGGTGAGAAACTGGGAACCAACTCCTCACCGGAAGCAACTATGGCCTCTCTCCTAATTCTCCCATTTCTATTGCCCTGGTTTCTGGCCATGCTCGGACGTTTTATTGGCGAGTTCTGAGGATTGCAGTAGAAGGTTGATACGCTCATGTCATCATTGCCAAACATGATGAAGCTCTGTTATGAGAAAGAGTAACGAGTTCAGAAGCTGGGAAAATATTACTTGGTTTAAGATGGAGTACGTCGGGTAAAAACAAAGATATTTTTTAAATTAAACGCGTTTACCGTTTCTTTCCCTTGCTCTTCGAGATTTGTTTTCGCTTGTCCTTCTTCTTCATCTTGGTGGTCCTCTTCTCTGACTGAGCTGCCTTGACCTCCTCCTTGTTCTTCTTCCTCTCTGCCCTCTTTGCTAGCTTCCTCGCCTCGAGTTGTTCTGGCGTCATGGGCACCTTCACGAAACGTGGTTCGTCATCGGATTCGTATTCGGAGCCTAAAGAACCCCCATCATCTCCGTCTCCGTTTTCATCATCATAATCTTCGTCGTCTTTGTGTTTTTTTCTGCCGTCTTCCCCCTTTGCGTTGGCCTGCTGAAACTTGACCGCCTTAACCTGGCCAACCTGGAGTGCCACTCCCCCACCTCCAAGTTTGTCTACGACCTCTTTATTTCCCGTGAGCATCGCGACGGCCTTGACGTAATCGTCCTCCCTCTCCCCGTCGGCCATTCTCTGGAGCTCCGCCTCATTGACCTGATTGAGAGATCGGGGTAAGAACTGGCTCATGAAGACAGCCTCCGCGCTATCAGCCTCCTGTTTCAGCTTCAGCCTCTCCTCTACCGTCGCTTTCTTGCTCCTCTCGTACTCCTCCTCGCAGTCGTGCATGATCTTATCTAGAGCGTCGCTCTCCTCCTGTTCGGTGTCCCCGATAATGGTGGAGGTGACGAATTCAAACAGCTGCCTGGTACTCATGACATCGAGAGTCTTCTTGAAGAAATCGTTCGTGTTTGCTATATCCTTCCTGAGGAAGTCCAGCGCCGATGGGTGGTCGCTCTCTACACTCTGGCTGACGTCGATAACGTAGACCATATTGTTGTGCCAGAGGGTATTGAACTCTGAGAAGTCCCCGTGCACAAGGTTGGCACGCTGGTACATGTGACGGAGGATGAGGACCATCTCGATGTAGGCCTGCCTCTGCCTCTTCTCGCTGAGGTTCGCGTCCTTGAGCCTAGGGCTCGCCCACATGTCCCGACCCAAGAACTCCAATAACAAGACGTGGTTCTTTAGCAGGATCGGCTTGGGGGTGGGAATTTTGGCGTTATATATACGGTTGTAGTTCCTGAACTCCTTCTCTGCCCACATGGTGACCATTTTTCGAGGGTTCGACTTGGCATAACCCTTCCTGTATCTGTGCTCGCCGCTGACATACCTTTCCCTGTCCTTGAAGACGAGGATGGAGGTCTTGTAGATCTTGATTGCCAGGGGTTCCTCTTCCTTCCCTTTCCCCTCCGCGTAGTAAACGTTGGCCTCCTTCCCTGTGGACAAGCATCCGTCAATCTTGGACAGGGTGCCATTGGAGAGGAGCTTGAAAAGCATCAAACGGGTACGGGGATCGAGAACGCCCTCGGAAGTCGCACGATCGTCGCGACCAGTATGTTTGGATCCCTTGGTTGTTTCCATCGACTCCATCTTTTGGACGCTGTTGGAAGTCTTGTGAGAAACATTGAAGGACTTGGTGGGGAGAGTCACCGATGAAGTCGTGGCATAGTTGGCACTGCAAGGTAACGATCGCAGTGAGCAATAAGAAGGGTAAGAACGCGAAGTAATTGTCGTCAATGTTGATGGAAGGCCTTGAAATGTCTTACCTTCGTTCACCCCTCAATGAGTCCTCCATATAATCATAATCAACATCCTGTTCATCCTCTTCGTAATAATAATCATCGTCTGGAGTTGCCACTGATGCCGTAGGTATAGAAGATGGTGGTTTAGGGTCAACTTTGGGGACAACAGAAGCTTTCCCAGTCGAAAGCGAGGGGGTGGTCTGTGGTAAATCTGGTTGAACCTTATTTCCTACTTTCATTTGCATCCTCAACACAAAGTCGTCTTCGTCATTAGAGGCGTCCTCAAATTGACTCATAATTTAAATCAAAAATGAGATAAAAATGTGACTTTTTCCACAAACTTCTTTGGTGGCTCAATATTCTTTAGCCCAATTGACGTCTGTCTTTGTCTTAGATTAACCCTCAACCACTTTCATCCACTAAGGATGGACAACGTGCCCAACCTCGGTGTGAGAAGCCCGCAGAAGAAGAAGGAGAAGGTACACAAGAAGAAGCAGGCTCGCAAGCTGAAGCTGTATACGGATCAAGCTTCACTGACTCCGCATGCTGTATGGAGAGATGACAAAGAAGGTGCAGTCCGGGTCGGAGATGTAGGGTTTTGTGCCAAGCCCCTTGTGGTCCTTGATATGAACGGGGTACTCGTCGATAGGCTGGAACAGGGGGCGGTAAAGAGTGAGGAAGAGTGCGACGGTTTCGGGGGTGGGAGGGGTTTCAATGTAAAACTGAACCTTGAGTTTCTTTCAAGGATCATGGAGAAGGTGAGGCGGAGGGCTGCAGGTTTGGAGCGAAGCGACCGCATATTGCCTATCAGAAGCGTTCAGCTCGTCGCTTCCCACTCACACTTGTCACTTCGCTCCTTGCAGTTCGCTGTTGCTGTTTGGTCCAGCGCGGACAAAAAGGTTGTTAGGAAGTTGCTTTTTGAGGCGTACGGTGAGGAGTTGGTGAAGAAGTTTGTCTTTATATGGGGTAGGGAACGGTGCCAAGGTGATACGCAGCAAATGGGCGGGGAAAACACACTACGAAAGCCTCTGCGGAGGGTACACAACGCATTTCCAGGACTGTACAGTGAGATCAACTGCGTGCTGGTAGATGACTCTGTAAAGAAGGTATTGGAGGGGGACAGGCACATAATTGTGACCGGGGGGATGGATATGGAGAGCCTTGAAACTTTGTTAGAAGAGGAGTTCAATGTTTGATCAGCGTTTTTGTCATAAACAGACATTTTTATTCATTCTCTTCCTTGTCAACTTTCAGCCCTCAGTGCGTACAACGAATTGTTTAATATGTCCTTTACAATTTTCGTCAACGCTGAGAGCCATACGCTCGAGCCCACTTTTGGTAGGTCCGGGTCCGAACGTGGTTTTTAATCGTCGTTTGGGGTCAAACACTGTCAAACAAAGCAGTCCCTCTGAAGTGGTCGAACGATCCTCACTCTGATGTAACCTACTCTGTTCTCACCTCACTTTGCCTTCGTCGCCTTTTTCTCCCTTTTAGACCCGACTAGGTCACTAGCTTCGTTCCTTCGCTCCGATATCGGCCTGACTGGGACCAAGATCGGATGTCATGAAGGGGGCTGTGGTGCTTGCACTGTCCTTTTCACCTCCCCGAACTCCTCGTCCCCGTTACCGATGCCAATCAATGCTTGTCTTAAGCTCCTGTCGTCCTGTAACAACTGCCATATTCTCACCACGGAGGGCTTAGGTGGAAGTAACACTTCTTTCCACGATATCCACAGGGCAATCGCTGACGGGAATGGTTCGCAATGCGGGTTCTGCACCCCTGGTTGGGTGATGGCCTGCTGCGGTTTCCTCCTCAGTGACCTCCCGAAAACGCCCGGTAACATGGAGCAGTTCTTTGACGGAAATCTATGCAGATGTACAGGTGAGGCATAGCGAGGAGCGAAGGATGGGAGGCTGTAGCGAAGCGACAGCAGCGTATCACCCACCACTATAACTAAGCGACAGCAATATACCACCACGACTATAACTAAACTACCTTCTGCTCGTCGCTTCGCTCCTCGCCCCTTACCGCAGGCTACCGTCCCATCATTCAGAGCTTCATGAAGCTGCTCAACAACCCTAACGGGGAGAAGGAGGGGTGCACTGGCAGCTGTGACTCTTGCACTGCTTGCGACCACCACAATAACGGCAGTAACGCTGCTTCCTCCGGAGGTTGCTGTGGTGGCAAGGGAGGATGTGGGCATGATATTGGCGATCTCGAGGACCTCGTCAAGAAGGACACGACGAAGTCCGGCAAGACCCTCAAGATTAGCAATTCTAAACACGATTTCTACCAGCCCACGACCAAGGATGCGATGCTCGAACTGATCAAGAGCATCGACAGGGAGGACCTTGGAATCAACGCTGGGCACACTGGGAAGGGCGGGGTCGAAAAATACTATAATGGAACAGCGCCCTACCATAGGGGAGAAGATGCGAAGGTCATTGTCGATGTATCATCCGTTTCTGCGCTTCAGACCGTCACGACGAGTGGCTCCATAACAACTGTTGGTAGCGGAGTAACCCTCAACAAGCTCATCTCCAACTTCCAGAAATGCTCCTATCCTCCTTTCGAAGCTGCCGCGCGCCACGTCTCAAAGGTTGCAAACAACCAAGTTAGGAACGCAGGAACGTGGGGTGGCAACCTAATGATGGCCCAGAAGTTCCCTGACTTTCCCTCCGACGTATTCCTCACGTTGAGCGCCCTCGATGCGACGATCAGTTTCGCAAATTACGAAGGCGAGGTGGTCGCCAACGTTCCTGTCCAAACCTTTTGCAAGGGACAGTACTTCCGCGATAACTGTGCCTTGCTCCTTAGCTTCTCCGCAGAGAAGAAGGAGGGGAATTGGGTGAGCAGGCGTTTCAAGCTCACTCAGCGCGCTCGCAATGCCCACGCCCACGCCTCATTGTTCGTCACAGCAAATGTGGCTGGTAATAAAATCGTTGCCGCAAGCCTTGCAGTCGGGGGCGTCACGGTAGCCATAGAGGTGTGCCCAAGGACTGCTGCTGCTATGCGTCAAGCTCAAACTGACGACAGTTCTGCCATTAAGGGTGTTCTCCAAACTTTTGTTGACGAGCTCGTATCACTCGGACTGAACGAGGAGAACGATCTCACTAAGAAGGATTACAGACTTCTGGCTGCTAGGAATTGCCTCATGAAGTTCTATCTCTTCCTCAACGGTGATAGCGGAGGAGATGAGAGCGTGAATCGCCCAGTCGGAGGACAGGGAGTGCAGGAGTTCTCCATCAACGTGGACAAGCTCCCTGTGACTGCGCCTGTACCCAAAGTCGGCGCCAGGCTGCAGGCGAGTGGAGAAGCCAAATACACGCATGATTTCGCGAGCAAGACTGATCCGCGCTCCTCACTTCACGGGGCTTTCGTTTTTGCTGAAGGTGTGGGCAAGGCTATCTCTTCGATAAACTACGACAATGCCCGTGAGCTCGGAATGGTAGAGTACGTCGATGCAAGAGACCAGGAGCATGACAAGAGGATTGTGGGCGATGAGGTTCTTTTCCTTGGAATCGGTGACAACGTCCCTTCCGTTGGTTGGCCAGTTGCATGCGTTTTATTCAAGAATGAAGAGGACGCTGTCAAGATTGCTGCCGCGGTGGAGATTAACTACGAGGATGGTGACTGTGACGCTCTTTCCCCCGTTTACAGCCTCGTCGATGCTATAAAATACAAGCGCATCTTTGAACCCAAGTCCGCTTCCCCATCTATCAAGAAGGGAGACGTCTCTGACGGTTTGTCCAAGTCACCCATGCGACTCAAGGGCGTGACGACCACCGGCGGACAAAAGCACTTCTACTTCGAGACGCAATCCTCGGTAACCAGCTTGGGCGAAGGCGGAGAGGTCGAGGTCCGCAGCTCGACTCAAAATGTAAGCGGCACCCAACAGATCATTGCCAAGGTCCTTGGAATTGGTAGTTCCAAGGTTGTCGTCAAGCAGAAGAGGGCGGGCGGTGGTTACGGTGGCAAACTTACACGAAGTTTCCAGTGCGCGGTCGCATCGGCTCTTTGCGCTGTGAAGACGGGCAAGACTTGCTCGCTCGTCAACGATCGCGGGATGGATCTCCAACTCATCGGAGGAAGGGAGCCCATGATTATTGAGTATGATGTCGGATTCGACGAGTCTGGGAAAATCCTCGCCGTCAAATTCTTGATCCACTGTGATGGTGGGGTCACGATCGATGGAGCAGCTGGCAGTCTAGCGATGTCAATCCTTTGGATGGACCATGTGTACAACGTACCTGACTTCCTGTGTGAGGGGATCCTCTACAAAACTAACCTTTCCACGAACACCTCGTGCAGGAGCCCTGGAAACATGCAAAGTAACTTCGTGTACGAGGATTTGATTTGGAGGATTGCTGAGACGCTCGGAAAGAGCGTGAGGGAGGTTCAAGAGCTCAATTTCTACAAGACGGGCGACACACTCCCTGTCGAAAACAGCGGTACGAGCCTTGGTGATCTTGGGGAGGTAAATCTGGGACGATGCTGGAGGGAGCTGAGGGAGAAGGCTGGCATCGAAATGAAGGAAAGGGATATCGCCGCATTCAACAAAGGTGAGGCAGAGCGAGGAGCGAAGCGACGAGCTAAGAACGCCTTCGTCGTCCTAACCCTTTTCGCGATTCGCTTCGCTCATTACAGCCAACCGTTGGAAGAAGAGGGGGATGGGAGTTATGCCCGTTAAGTACGGAATTAGCGGTGCTGGGTACAAGCAGCAAACGCGTGTGCTCATCTACGAGGATGGCACGGTCAGGGTTGGTACCTCAGGGGCTGAGATTGGCCAAGGTCTTGCCACCAAGGTTGTTCAGTGCTGCGCGTTGCGTCTGGGTGTCGACTTGGACAAGATAGATGTACATGAGTCGGATACTGGAAATAACACTGTCAATAATGGTGCAACTGGGGGTAGTGCGACGTCAGAGGTCGCTTGCCAGGCTGCGCTCAACGCGTGTGATGTTCTTCTCCAACGCCTAAAGGAGTCTGGCGGTTACGAAGTTGGTGGCGACGTCAGTTTCGAGAATGCTGTGACAGCTACGTCCGACGCTGGTATCAGTCTTTCCGCGGATGGCTCGAGCAATCCCTCATGTTCGAGTGAGTTCCAGTACTTTGTTTGGGTCGCGACGTGTGCAGTCGTCGAGCTCGACGTGCTGACGGGCGAAACTGCCGTTCTGAGTGCAGACATTCAGTACGACTGTGGAGAGCAGCTTAATGCAGACATCGATGTCGGTCAGATTGAGGGCGGTTTCGTCATGGGCTTGGGTTATTTCCTAAGCGAGAAAGTTGTGTTTGATCAGGCGACTGGATACCTCAAGTCTACAGGAACCTGGGAATACAAGCCTCCGGGGATGCTAGATATTCCTGCAGAATTCAACGTTCGTCTTCTCCAGAATGTTGGCAACAACGCCAAGGGAAATGTTCTTCGTTCCAAGGCTGTCGGAGAACCTCCCATGGTTTCGAGTGCAAGTGTCTGGTCCGCAGTACGTGACGCTGTCCGTAATGCAGGAGGAACAATGGACTTGGCATGCCCGGCGACGATTGATGAAAGGCTATTGGCAATTAATAAAGCATAAAGCGTGGCAGTGTGAATAATATTACTTTCTTCTATAATCGACTGTCAAACCAGTCCTCTTCTGCATCGTCGAATCCATCGTCGTCACCGCCAGTTTCGGCCATTACTGAGGCCAAGAAGTCATCGATTTCCTCTAACTCCTTATCTTTCCTCTTTCCTATTTTCGACGGGGAATATGCTCCGGTCATTCTTGTGATGCCACGAATCTTTCCCCATCCCCAGTGCGCTCCCTCCTCGGTCTTGTTGTTCGCTTTAATGACCGGCATCGTCCCTACTTCTGACATGACCTCATTAGCAGCCTTGTGTCCTATAGTCAAGCTCATCTTCCTCTTGGTCTTGGCGAACTTGTGGGCTACATCCATCTTGCTCGCATTGCTGTCCTTCAGCGTCTTCGCGAGCTCGCCTGCGTATTCATCCAAGTGCCCCTTGACCTGCCCCAGGTTCCCCTTGTTGTATTCGGTGAGGCTGTGGACGCCCGATCTCATCTGATCCAAGAGGAACTCGGCGCTCTCTCTCCACTCGCGAGGAACAATGTGGTCCAAGCTCGCGCTTACCATGTTGAATATCAAGTCAAGTCCGTCGACTACGGCGTCGGGGAGAAGGAGCATGTTGCTCTCAGTCTCCCCGTTCTCCTGCATTAGCTGCACGCTCTCGCAGTGTATCGACAGCATTTTTGCGACATGCTCCACCAGGTCCTGGGCCAAGGTCCCGACGATTTCTAATTTCGTCAGTTCTGGAAGGATATCCCTCATCTGCTTGTGCCCACTCATAAGGGGGATGGCTGCTAGCATAATCAAACACAAACTCTCAAGCTTCACGTGGGGGGTGGGAACCTTTAGACCAAATGCCGTCAAGCAGGAGTGGTCCTCATTATCGTTGGTCCCGGTCAGTAAGTCCATAGCGGATTCTCTCTTTCTACCGAACAAGGCGTGAAGGGTCTTCTCCGTTGTGGGACCGATTGTCATACCAATCTTCTTGAAGAAAGCGAGGACCCTCGTGAGTGAGACTTGGCCAGTTCCGACATCGACCTCCTCGATGAGCTTAGATACGGCGGCCGCAACATTGTCTTCGGGGACACCAAATATATCTCCAACCTTCTGGCTCATGTCCGTGAATGCCCTCAACTTGACCATTACCATGCTTGAGTGTCTCTTAATTGTTTCCGGATGATGAGGATCCTCTTCCTCCTGGATCCCCTCAAGCTTTTCGTCTGATATGTCCGCCGAGTTCTTAACCTTGCGGCTGCTGCTGCTGATCGCTCTCTTCCTGACCCCGAACAGGCCCCCCAGTGTCATGAGGGACTCCATTTTACCCATCATTGTATTCATCTGATGGCTCCCCTTCTTCGATGACCCTCCTCCGGTTTTGATTAAGTCGCCGAGAGCTGCGGTCATCATCCCGCCGACAGACGTGTCAGCTCCTTCTCCATCTTCGTCGCCTTCTTCATCC
>Ga0115006_10001811_pt1 | contig 13683 bp, 10 predicted proteins | sample ArcOceMetagenome_3_FD_88943 | JGI IMG/M metagenome (GOLD analysis project Ga0115006, IMG submission 88943) | Marine eukaryotic phytoplankton communities from Arctic Ocean - Arctic Ocean- Svalbard ARC20M Metagenome | ecosystem: Environmental > Aquatic > Marine > Oceanic | place: Arctic Ocean...
ACCGCAGATACCTTCCTCATCACCCGCACCCTCTCCTGCACGCTGAATTCCTTGGCCTGTGTGAGAGAAGTGGGGAAGGGAGAGACAAACTTTGTGAGTTTATGCCCTCCAATGGTGACAATTTTCTCCAGAGCCTGAATATGGCACGCCTATTACCCGGTGCGGGCACGATTCCTCGCATACAGCAGGTCCGGGAAATAAGAATTTTCAGCCCGTTCTAGCCAGCGAAATTCGTGAATCATTTACAAATTTCGCTGGCTAGATCGGGCTGGGTGTTCTCTTTTGAAAGGTCTCTTTTGATAGGTCTCTTTTGCCCAAACCTTCCTATAGAAACTGCGCTGGCTAGCTGCAAAGGTCTCTGTTTCTGCACGATTGTAGGTTGTCCGTCTCCTTGTCCTTGTCCTTCCACATATACTTACATATAGATGTATAGATGTGCCTAGTTGCGACCATGCGGCACCTCGCAGCTAATGTATGTATGTATGTGTGTATGTGGGTTGTGTCACAACCTTGGTTGTGGGCAACCTGCATGTATGTGTGCACACATATGCACACCCGCGCGCGCACAAACGAGCTTGTCTTGATGTATGTGTGTCCATATTTGTGTGTGTTCTTGTGTGTGCATATGTGTGTGCTCTTGGGCTTTTGCCCTTGAGGGTCTAGAGCTGAATCTGTTGTAGTGCAGGCAGGCCTTTGTGTTCTGACCTTATCTTCAGCAGCAGCTGTTTGAGTTGCCCCCTCCTCCTGCTGCTTCCGCTTTGCCTCTGTTTCAGCCTTCCTAGAATCGTAATCATTGCGCACCTCCCATCTTCCCGTCACATCCTCCACTGCCTCTGCCTTCTCCCCCCCCTCACTTTGCATGAAACACTTGTCCGTGCCCCTGCTTGTCCGGGAGATTGGTTTGAAGTAGGAATCGCCGACCTTGATGTAAGTGCTATAAGACAAACTGGAGAGTTGAAATGCGTCTAATTCGTCCTTTGTAAACTGAACAACACGCTCGGCATTTCTTGCTTCCTGCGACTTGAGTGCAATCAGAGCCTCTCGACGCTTCTGCTCATTCTCGACACAGAGACCAAACACGTTCACAGTTTCGTCTTTCTTTGCCTTGCCTTCAAAGGTCTTGAATCCAACGAAATTCTCATGGATACCTTTTCCCTGCTCGTCCATCAGCGTCACTGGGACCTTGGTGTTTATTGATACTTTAAAGGGCATGACGAAGCCTTGAGGGCACTGATAGTTATTTACGGAAATTTTGAACTGGCCCGTATCCGGGGACTCCCAATAGACGTTCTCAATGCAGGCGCCTTGCCGGTTTGCTTGCATATCGATATCAATTGCGCCTTGGCCGACGTGTGTGCTTTGATAACTGATCGTGCCTTGGGGGCACTTTACATGAATATCAAGATCGGCTCGGCTGCCTTGATTGTCCCACATGAGAAAAATGTTGATTGCTCCAGTCTTGCCACCAGCTTGCTTTAATCTGTGAGCAATTTCTGCTTTGTTTGCCTGCTCCTCTTGCCCTTGCGCAAGGGCAGATTCCAGCCTTCTATTGTGAATCTCAATGCCCGTCGTTGGCTTGGCCTTGCCAACACTTTCCCATGATAATCCTGGTCCAGGCTTCACCTGCCATCTCTCTTGATCAGGCCAGTACTCGATCCACACGTCTTCGCCCTCTTTCTTGTACACCGGCCTGCCCCCACACGTCTCGCCCGCAATTGGATGATAAACCCCATTCACATCAGAAAATACACCCGTAACAGCAGGTTGAAAGTAGGAGTAGCCCGAATAGATGATGTGTTCTGGGCGGAGGTCTTTGATACCAAAAGCCTCCCATTCTTGTTGTGTAAACACAGTCTTGCTCTTCAATGCTTCTGCCAGCTTTATGTGCTCCAAGCTGAGGCTCATGGTGGACTGGGTGTCGCCAGCTTTATGCCACTTTAATCCCAGTGCCTTTTCAGCCACTTTAATCCTTGTGACACCGCTGATCTGCACCACAGATATCTTTCTGATCACCCGCACCCTCTCCTGCACGCTAAATTCCTTCCCAGAATCGTAATCAGTGCGCACCTCCCATATTCCCGTCACATCCTCCACTGCCCCTGCCTCCTCCCCCCCTTCGCTTTGCATGAAACACTTGTCCGTGCCCCTGCTTGCTCCAGGCTTCACCTGCCATCTCTCTTGATCAGGCCAGTACTCGATCCACACGTCTTCGCCCTCCTTCTTGTACACCGGCCTGCCCCCACACGTCTCACCCGCAATTGGATGATAAACCCCATTCGAATTAGCAGCAAATACACCCGTGACACCGCCGACCCGCACGGATCGGATCGCTCTCGACGTTAGAGTCTGGGTAGCACTTGATGATGACATGTAGGTCACGGCAACCACGGTGTTGATGGCCTTCTTGAAGCGGCCACGCGCCGAGGCCTTGGAGATGGCTGCCTCCGCTGCAGCTGTCTCCGCAGCCTGCTTTATCATCACTTTCGTGACCCAGTGACCCCCTGCGCTGCAGTTGTATCTCAATTCCCCGTCCACGGTCTTCGCGATCCAAGAGTAACCATTGGGACGTGCCCCAACCGCATTGAGAGTTTTGACCAGTTCAGGATCTGTCACCGATTCGCCGGCTTTGGCACTCGAGAAGAGAGCTTTGACCTTCAGGGTACTCTTAAGTTCAGGTTTCTGCACAACCATGTTACAAAGCTCATCGAAGCAGCTGAGACAATACCAATGGCCCTTGTATAGATTCCCTTCATCCCTCCACAATTCATTCTTCAGGCAAATCTCGCAGGCGTAAAGTGCGTCTGCTGACACCCCAGGCCCAGCGCCGAGGCTGTCTGGCGCAAATGCATCGCTGGCATATATCGCCTGAAAATGATGACCATCGACAATCAGTCTTTCCAGCGCAGCAGCGCCCCACTCACTGATATGCGTGTCGATTGCATGCAATCCAAATTTGGATCGATCATTCAGGCGCACGGACACATTTGTGGGGGTCCAGCGCCGCGACCAGCCCATCTGGCAGTGGGAAGTGTCAGTGTCAGTGAGGATTCCGAGTACGTCACATTCGAGCCCTCCGTTTGCATTATCAAGGCGCGTGCAAATGCGAGAACACAGCGACTGAACGCGGGAAAGCGTCTGCTGAGACGCACTCGAGGAGGCGCGTTCAGTGACTCTAACTTCGGGGGAGGCTTGTTTGAGATGGAAGAGAGTAGAAGCGATTTCGTCGGCTTGCTTTGAGGCAAACGTGGTTCTGGACACCACATGTCTCAGTTCTGTGACTTGGATGCGCAAGGCCTCCTTTAAGATCTGTTGCGAGGCCAGCACAAACGTCTTCTTCGAATCTAACACTTGTGGATTGCCCAGGTGCTTGTATAGGAGAACTCCGAGATTTTGCAGGATCATCGATTTCCTTACTTGGTGCTGTAAAGGTACTGCTGGGTCTCTGTGCAAGGAATGGGCGTCATCAAAACATGTGAGAGCTTCTTTAAAGGACTCAAACGATTCCTGGATTAGCCCCTGAGCCTCACATAATTGACCCCGTTTTGCCAACAAGGTTCCCTTCGTGTTCAATGTCGCCAGAACCTTTGGATGTATCGGCAGCGGCTCTCCAAACGAGTCGATTACATGCTTGAAGCATTCCAGAGCCGCATCGATGTCTTCCTTGCAATTCGACTGTGAGAGATTGCTGTAAGCATCTAGAATTACCTCAAACGAGTCGAAGCTTGCTCCTTGCTCTATCGTAACGGTGACGAGATGGCATAAAACTCGCAATCGACCGTACACCTGCAGCATTCCGCCATCGAGCGCATGATCAATTTCTGAACATCCCTGTCTGCGAGTGATTGATGATGGAACGCAAGGCAAGTTGATCCGTTTGAAGATAGAAATCGCCTTCATCGCAGCCTTTCTTACTTTTGTGTCATCCCCATGGCTGTAGTACAAGATTTCTGCCTCGTCGCAAAGACGGTGGGCCGCCAGCAGCAGCACACTTCTCCAGTCGTCGAATAGTTTGTTGAATGCACTTCTAAAATTTTGAGCGTCACTGAAATAATGAGGATCTTGCACTCGAATCTCATGGAGAAGTGTCTCTTCAATCTCTTGCTGTGGTTGCTCAAATCCCGTGTAGCCCGACAGCAGCTGCCTCGCCTCTAGGGAGAGGGCTTTGCCGAAGTCGATTAGTGCCGTCTTTCGGCTGTCTCGCAGGTCTTCCAGCGTCTGCGCCTTGAGATTCAAGTTGAGTTTGGTGGAATAAATGTTGAGGTGACCCTCGCGCCTCATACCGGTGATCTCAAAATTGGAGAGCGGCAAAATGACATGTTCGTTTTCCGCTGGAAATTGGCTTACCCATTTTAGAGTCGCACCTCTGTCGATTTGACCAGTGTCGATTTCAAGAAGGGAGCCCCCTCCCTGTGATGCATAACCTCGTGCCACCTCCTCATCTGGAGATGCAGAGCTGAATGCATATTCGACAAAGCTGCACATTTCTGGTTTGAGCGAGTCATCGTCGAACTCTGAAAACGTGAACTGTGTCGCCATCTTCAAGCCAACCTCACCAGAGATTATCATAGCATTGGTGCAGCCCATCGACTTGAGTTTCTTAATCGTGGCCTCACTTCTCTTTTGCGCCAAAATCTTGTCGGATTCAGGCTCGTCCGAGTTCGCTACGTCGTGCATAGCAGGTTTAAAGTACTTGTGTCCCACTCTGATGTGGCTGTCGCGCGAGAGCGCATGAAGATTGAAGCTGTCTAATTCCTGGCGTGTAAACTTCACTCCTGCATACTGATGTTTTTGCTTCAGGGCCTGAGCCAGCTTTTCATTCTTGATTTCCGCACCGATCTGCAACTCTGATGATCCAGCCAGCTGAAACTCTTTCCAACAAAGCCCCTCAACTTCTCCGGACATCTGGATGCTGTGGACAATGACTCCCAACCATGGTGTCTTCAAGAGAATTTCCTTGACAAAGTTGAGGATGAATGTGTTTTTTTGTACGACCGATGCTGCGGCAACATCCCAACTGTTTTGCTCAAACTTCAATTCCATACTACTTGGTTCGAAGTAAGAGGCACCTACCTTGATATAATCTGTACTGCGCAGGTCGGTTACGCCAGACGCATCCAAATCTTCCTTAACGATTTTAGTGTTTCGCTTTATCGCGGATACCAACTTGGAATTTGACAACTCCCGGCCCTCAGTGGGCCGTGTGGGTCCCATGTTTTGCCACATATCTTGCCACTTTAAACCAAGTCCCTTTTCCAGCAGGGAGAAGGTCCAGCTCGAAACCCTTTCTCTGTCTTTGTGATTCTGCTCCTGGAACCACCGCCACTGAAGCGAACCGTAAGGCAAGCGAAGCAAGTATTCAGGCAGTGCCCTGTTTGAGATTCCTCTAAACAGCTTTCTCCTTCCATTTTTGCCCATGGGCACCAGCGGAGTTACTTTACCCAACTTCGTGATGCCACTATTGATGACAGCGATCGTAGTGACGAAGCAGTCGGAGCCCGGGGCGCAATTTGAACATTGCTCGCCATGCTTTTTCTTGCAATCTGGGGTACACTTGCGTTTTCCCAACTTTGCACGGCGTTCTCGAAGAGCCGAATTGATGGCCATAAATGCAGGGCCTGTGTAGAGCCTTAATCCGATGACTTCAGGCCGGGTCAGCTTAGCATCGCATCGGGAGATTTTCATGCCTGTACTAGGATCCTGGAAGATGATGGAGTTTTTCGTGCCCTGAAATTTAGATGGCAAATATGAAGTCATGCTAGAGTAGGCAGGTGGCACTATCAGTGAAAGTGCAATGTTACATAACACCACACCTCACGAAATTGCCCAAGGGCTATCGGGAATCTGTCAAAACTGCAAACCCCTTGCAAGAGGGCTTGCATAGTTTGCGCAGGATCAGATCAGATCACATTATCCACCTGAAGAAACTCTTCGATGGGTACAGGAAATCTTCCGAGTTGCGGCTCGCCCTTGAAGTGATGCTTTTGAAACTTCCCTTCGCGTTGTCCTTGCGCGTTGAAGCCGTACCCCACAAACACCCCCCTTTTGTCGTAGCCACCTTGTCCAGGATATTTATCTCTTGTGTCTGCCATGCGATACAGCCAACCGGGTCACAGAAAATGCCATGCGAATGAGGAAGAGGAGGCAACGGTACCAACTTTAGAGGTAGCAATACCAAGTTTTGGGGAAACCACGAATTCCCACTCAATGGCCAAGGTGGTCTTGATTTTCCCGTAGTTACTTGTCTCGAGCTTGCTGATGTTTGTATCCGAACATTCCAAAAACTAGGTTCGAGGAAGGGGTTGGCAGAGCGAGCACGCGCGAGAGTCAGTTCTATGACATTCAGGCAGGACGGGCGCGCCGAAGGTATTATGTCTCCAATGCATGTGTGTGCGTATGTGCGTGTGTGTTTGTGCGTACGTGGGTGTGTATGTGGGCTTGTCGCTCACATGTGCGACAGATTTGTTCACTTGCCATCTATACACTCACTCAAGAAACTGTGCATATTGGACAGTGACAGAAAGGTAGTGCGCGTGTGATTGAGTTTGAGTGCTCGAAGCTGAGCGCTCAAAGGATCAGAAGGTCACATTCATACATACATACAGGGTCAGACTGTTAGAGACTCGTACCTCCCGCTCCATCTGCTTTTCAAGTGCTTCCAAAAATGAATGGGACCTTCCAAAAATGGGACGTCCATTGAATTTGTCCAGGCCCTCATCAAAGTCATGCTTGTTCCCATACTCAGCATAGGACGAATCCAACCCGCACTGACGATTCGCCTCAAGGACCTTTCCTACATGCTTGGACTTTTCTTCCTCCGAAATCCGCTGCAGTGAATCACACCATTGAAGTGAGTCTCTTACCAAGGTGTACTGTTCGTCCACCTGCTGCCCTTCTTGGTGGACAGCGGTCTCGCTCTCACACGTCCACTCGCTTCTCTTCGTGCTCCACCAGCTTGCCTTGCACGTGCCCACCTGTTGCTCTTCGTGGTGGCCAGGGCTCTTTGAATTACTGATCGCTTCGCCTATTGCTTTGTATCCCTCGTCCGCTGGAGTGGGAAAGGCAGGGACGAAAGGCGGAAGCGTTGCTGACTGCAAGCGCTCAGTGGCACGGTGACCCAAATGACTTCTTGCGGCACGAACCGAGTCAAACATCTTCTCACACCTTTTCAGAAAAGGCAATGCAAGTTCTGGATGCCATCTCGCGGCATTTTCTATCAAAGGTTGGCATTCAGTGAACGCGAGTCTCTTGCACAGTGAGTCGCAAAAGCGTGAACCTCTGCTACCAAGAAGCACGTTGAGCAGTTGCAAAACGCGATGCGTCTTGCTCTCTGCGTGCAGGCTGGTCAAAAGAGTGTGGACAATATCATCCAACTTGATGTCTGTCGCTAGAATGTCGTGCCACACCAACTCCTTTACCACTTGCATTGCATCCCCTGCAATATGTTCGGCAGCTGGTTCAACAGGATTGAGCAGGAACTTTACTGCACAGGACATTGCGGTGGAGAGTTCCTCTTGAAAGTCGAGGATGTCGGGGTCTGAAAAGTCGATCTGGGATATTGCCAGGTAGGCCTCCCGCATTACGCCTTGGTGCTCCGAATGCTTCTGAATGGAGCTCAATATCGCCTTCACAGCATCCTTGTGAATGGGCGTTCGGCTCTTGCCCAACAATTCCCCTCTCAGTCTTCGCCTTCTGCTCGTCCCGCGAACGAATGAAGAAACGCTCGTACCCACAACAAACGGGTAGAGTGCCTTGCATCCCCACTCATGCACAGAATGCTCACGTGACTCTTCCATTCTCTTGATTACGTTCCGTGCACTAAAGCCTGAGAAACGGTTCAAAGATCCATTCTGGTCTGTGGATTGTGTTTTGGAAGTGGGGTTGTCTTCTGGGAAAGCAAGCAGCTGGAAAACTCTCATAGGCAACAACGTGTGCTGATTTGAGGAGTATGCAGCCCGCTTTGAGACGGCCGTGATAGGTAGAAGCCCCCTCTTTGCCATCTCTTCAGCCATTCCCTCTGGCGTTAGCGCTGCACTCTGAAGGAGCAGGTCACCTCTTTTTTGATCCGGAACGCGAACACTCAAAGTTACTGTGATGTTGTCAGCCTTGCGGCAACAAGACGTTGTTCCTTCGCGACCATTTGTCAATGAACGGCTCAGGCCCGCTGACTGAGGCCTTAGCCGGTGAGAGGGCGATGGCTGTAGCTGGCCGAGTGAGAGCGAGCCAGAGTCTGCAGTTGACGATAGATGGCTGCGATGCGACCAGGCGCTAGTCATGGGGTGGCGATTCAACTGCGCCGACACGGGACGTGGTCTTTCAAGGCTTTGAGATGGCGATTTTGAGGAGACAGCACTTGTTCTAAACAAAAGATCGTATCGGGGGCCGCTGACTTCCGCAGTCTTCGAGACGCTGATGCGCACGTCCTCCGTTGACACCATGATACCGCAAGCCGCGCTGCTCACTGCTGCAACGGCTGTCTTGAACTTGGCCTGCTCTGCTGCTGTAAACGTCTTGCAATTGTAAGGTAGAATGAACTGACATTCAACATCAGGCATGCCGACTTGATGCAGATGATGTAGGGTGTCGCTGGCGGCACACGCTCCTGATCCTGACATGACAAGGGACTCCTCTAGAAACAGCATGGCGCAACTCCACCTATACGTCCGAAGGAAAAATGAAGTGCGGCAAAGTTTGCAACAGCGAGGATGGTGGACATCAAATAAGTCGTGGCTCCTTGTGGGGCCGAACACATGATTGCAACCCTGAGCAGGAGCAGCTTGCTGGCTGTGAGCGTCTTCTCTGTGCGTCTGTTCAGGTGGGGTTGGCGGGCGTGGCGGCGCAGGGAGGTTACGAGGTCGCGCAAGGCGCCCATGCTGTTGGACGTGTAGACACTGAGCGCAGGCACAACCAGACGCATGGCTGACCCGCTTTGGATCACCGCCACCACCTCCGTCAACCCCACCTCCGCCGGAAACACCGGCACCACACGGCAGTGCTGCTGGCTTGGCCGGCTTCTTGTCGGCCTGTCGGCCGTCGGCTCGAAGGGCAAAGCATGTCTGGGTTGTGTTTCATGTGTGTGTTATTCATGTACATCATATCTTTATCATATCAATTTTACGACACACACTACAAACTTATTTATATAGCATATTTATACAAAATAACGTACATGCATCATATATACGAACGCACCTTGCAGGCACATAACTTGGGAGAACAATCCGGTAGTGGACACACTGCTCGCACAGGAGATCGATGGAGTCCACCAATAGCTCTGCTACCTCCTCCAATTGCTTTTGGAATTTTCTTGGAGCGAGCGCAGCACACTTCACACGTGCACCTCATCTCCTGGCAGTAGTAAGAACCTTTGACGCCGCCAGACAAAGTCCCATAAATTTTGAGTGAGTTGCCCTTGAGTTTGGCAGCATGTGTTCCAGCAAATTCTCCACACTGAACACACTGCATCTGTGAGCTGGCGGCGCCGTCAATGAGCTGATGCATGTGCCGATACTGGAGGACAGCGCTGAGAGGAGAAATCGATGATATCGCTTGCATGTGAGGATCTGACAAGTGCTTATACAAGATGACACCGATATCTTTCAGTATTTCTGCCCTGATGATACGGTTTTCCTCGGCGACCCTTTCCTTTAAGACGAGCGTCACGAAAGAACCAGGCTCGCCGGGCAAGAGTTCTGTTAAATGGCTTACGATGAAATCTCCCGGATTTATTTGTCCTGATTTTTCAGCAGGCCCATCTGGGCTCAAAGCCTTGACCTTGGTGCCGTTAACTTGGACTCCAATATCACCAGACTCGTCGCGTTGAAGCGTCACTTCGCGAGTGTCGGTTAGACTTTTGAGAAAGCATTGGAGCGCCTTGTTGAAGCATGTATCGGCGTTCCACGATGATACTTTGTCTTCCAGGCCGAGCGAGTCGTCATTGTTGCCCTCCTTTGACTCGCCAATCTTGAACAGTACACGTCCCTTGTGGTGCCACATGCGTTTGTCTTCTTTGCGAATGGCGATCGCATTTTCGTAGCACCTCAAAGCTTCTTTCAGCCTGTGGGCTTTTTCGAGGTAAATGCCTTTTTGCACTTCAATGTGGGCGAGTGCATCGTCGCCTTTGGAGGAGACTTGATAATCTTTCTCACAGCCAACCTGCAACCCACAGCAGTCGCACTCGATTGTTCCTTTCACTTCATACACTGTCTCGAAAGGCCTTTCAATGCTGCAAACATGCTCAACCCGAAATCTCTGCCCCACAACGTGAAGATGGTCTGGGAATGAACAGATCAGGTTGGGAGGTAGAGAGTTCGACGGATCTGAGATAACCTTGCAGCGCGCTCTCGGTTCATGCGATCGCTTGGATGTGCGAAGTGGGTGCTTCAGACATTCGACAGTGACCTTTTCGGTGTTCATCTTGCTTGCAGTGATCAGATGGTAAAGGCGTTCCAACTTCTCTGTGATGTCCTCCGTTTCCTCCATACTCTCCAGGATCCGTATGCCTTGCATCGCCAGTTCATTCATGTCAGAATTGACACCCTCATTATCTGCGGGTTGATTGACAGGTCTACGTGATCTGATAAGTTCTGCCCACGCAGATAGTTGGTCTGCTGCCCGTTTTAGCAAGCGCTCCCAGTTACAGAAGATTTCGTTGACTTTTTGGCTGAAGTGCCGGGCATCGTTGAACACCGCGGCGTCGACTTTCCAAACAGAATCGATAAGATTGTTCTCAATGTCTTCGTGCTTCACTAGCTCCTTTCCCGAGAGAAGCACCTTGGCCTCTCGGACCAGCGCCTTTGCAAGATCAATGAGAATGTTCTTGCGACTCTCTCTCAGATCTTCTAGCGTCTGTGCGTGTTGTATGTATCATCAGTGGATGCATCATAGCAAATTTGTGCGATGCGTGTGCCATGTATCATATGTTCCGTCCTTATGTGTCGTATCATCAGCAGTGCTATGTATCATATGCATCATATGTATGTATCGTATGTATCATGCGTCTGCAGCACAGCCAGGCCGAGTGGTGCTATGGTGCCACGGCGGCCGCACACGCTAGCACGAAAATCTGCCTGCACGAACAAGCCAAGATCTCCACCTGGGCTTGCAGATTTGAATTGAGCTTGATCTCAAGGACGTTCAGTTTGTACAGTTCATCATCGCGTAGCTCGCGGCGCATTCCCACGACTTCGAAGTTACTGAGAGGCCCTAGACAGTGCTCGGCCTGTTTGAGAGTGCATGCACACATTCATTTTACCCCCACAGGGTGAGCTGGAAGAGAATCCAGACATTGGCAGCCACAATTCAAAAGAACCTCCTTCTGCACATCAGCACGTGCACACACGCGTGCACACACAATTTGTTTGATCACCTCTGCGGGAAACTGCGAGACCCTGCAAACAAAGCAAACAAAGCAAGCTGAATCTCGTCAATCAAGGATCGTGTGTGTGTGTGTGTGTGCGTGCGTGCGCGCGCGTGTGTGTGTGTGTGTGTGTGTGTGTGTGTGTGTGTGTGTGTATGCATGCATGTGTGCATGTATATGCACATGTAAACGTATATATATATATGTATACGTATATGTAAACGTATATGTTTTTGTATGTGTTGTGCATGCGCCCGCGGGCGTGACGAATATCATCTTTTTTCACTTCTGCTACAGCTGCTACTCTTGCCCCTGCTCCATTCTCATCTTTGATGAGATGGTCTTGGTGGCGTCCATATACATATACATATACATATACATATACATATACATATACATATACATATACATATACATATACATATACATATACATATACATATACACATACATATACATACCATTTCAGTGAGGCACCTCGATCCACATTGCCCGTCGTAATTTCTAGAACCTGCGTTTGTGTGTGTGTGTGAGTGTGTGTGTGTGTGCGCGCGCGCGCGTGTGCGGGATGGATATGTATGCATGTGCATGTGCATGTGTGTGTGTGTGTGCGTGTGTGTGTGCATTAATGAATGTATGAGGCGTGTATGTACATGTACATGTATATACAATACAGACACATACGCATATGCACATGCACACATATAGACATGTATATACAATACAGACACATACGCATATGCACATGCATGCATGCATACTCCGCAGCCTTGTCCTCCAGTATCATTTCATTCCTTCTTCCCGTTCAATTTTCCAAAACAGTCATCATCCGCTTACTATACACATTGATCTTTGCTACATGCACATTTATCATTCATCCACCGTAGCCTTGTGCCCCTCACAATATCCTTTCGCGTGATTGAAGGCGTTACATTCTGTCCCCTTGCACTCCTTGGCTCCAGAATAGTCGAGAGCAACTTTCTTCTCGGGCGTTGCCGACGAGAAGCCCAGCTCGACAAACCCTTTGCACGTGTCGCGGAACGCATGGGGGCGGTTGGCAGCAAAGTCTTCGAGCTCATCCACTTTCAAAAGACGCTCAGCGAAAGACATGCCATTGATGCCGCGGTACAGCTTGCGCTCGGGAGCTAGCGGGGTGTGACCGGACAGTTTTACGAGGGCCGAGTTGATGACTGCGTTGGTATGCGTAAAGGCATCAGCTCCCGGAGCACACTTGGAACAGGGCTGCTGCACTTTCTGTGTACATTCCCAGAATAATTTCGCTGCTCCTGCCCCGTTTCCTTCCGTTTCCAAATTTATGGCTTTTAGGCATGTGACACACGTCTTGCATGCACCGTAATCTCTCTTCCCGCATCCCGATTCTTGTTTTAGAAACTTCTCAAAGTCCGACTTCGACATTCTGAAGTGCAGCGCACACCAGTGCTCTAGAGCGTCTTTGGTTGTTTTTGGTTGGAAGTAGGAATCGCCGACCTTGATGTAAGTGCTATAAGACAGACTGCAGAGTTGAAATGCGTCTAATTCGTCCTTGGTAAACTCTTGCCCTTGCACCAGGGCAGATTCCAGCCTTCTATTGTGAATCTCAGTACCCGTCGTTGGCTTGGCCTTGCCAACATTTTCCCATGATAATCCTGGTTGTGTGCTATTGCGGGGATCCTGGAGGCAGTGTTCCTGCAAGGATAACATTGAGATAACGCCCCTTCCTTCCGTGTCCATGTCCTTGAAGCGTGCAAGATACACGTCATGAATGCTGTCTTGACGAAGACACCGGTCGTATTCTTCCAGAGACATGCTGAAATATCGTTTGTAACGCAGCCAGAAAAGGTCTTTAACGTATGCTTCCCCTGCCCCAATGTCCAAGAGACCAATGCGTAATTGGGAGACGGTGATGCTTCGCACAGTCAGGTCTCTGAGAAGCACATCAAAGCGGAGGTTACAGAGATCAGGAAGACAGTCCTTCTTGCCTCTCTTGTAATGCGCATTGCGAAGGGAACCATTCAGTGCCATGAAGCTAGGCCCTGTGTAAAGTCTCTGCATGTATGCGCGTGCATGTGAGAGTTGTGCGAGAGGCGGGGGGGACGGGGGGAGAGGGGTGACGCAAACGCAGAGACAGAGACACAGACTAACACACAGTGAATCACACAGACACAGACTCAGACACAGACTCAGACACTGACACAGGCACAGACACTGACACAGGCACAGACGCAGACACGGACACAGACACAGACACGGAGACGGACACAGACACAGACACAGACACAGACACAGACACAGACACAGACACAGACACAGACACAGACACAGACACA
>Ga0115006_10001812_pt1 | contig 13683 bp, 12 predicted proteins | sample ArcOceMetagenome_3_FD_88943 | JGI IMG/M metagenome (GOLD analysis project Ga0115006, IMG submission 88943) | Marine eukaryotic phytoplankton communities from Arctic Ocean - Arctic Ocean- Svalbard ARC20M Metagenome | ecosystem: Environmental > Aquatic > Marine > Oceanic | place: Arctic Ocean...
AGGTTGGCCAGCAGGCCTGTGGTTAATGTTGGCCGGCTAAGGTTGGTGGAGGCTGTTGGTGGACATCGCATCAGTGGCCAGTGGCCAAGGTTGGCCAGCAGGCCTGTGGCCAATTGTTGGCCGGCCAAGGTTGGTGGAGGCTGTTGGTGGACATTGCATCGGTGGCCAAAGTTGGCCGGCCAAGGTTGGCGGGCATGGCATCGGTCGGTGGCCAAGGTTGGTGTGAGGCCTCCATGTGCTGGCCAAGGTTGGTTTGCGGGCATTGCCGCCAGGGTGCTGTGCACTGCCGATCTCGTGCCGGTGGCGGCACAAGACGAGAACAACATCGGGGCGGGCAAGCTTTTTGAATCTCAAAGCAGCAGTAAATGAGACTTCTTCTTCTCCCTCCTCTTCCATCTCTTCCTCCTCCACTTATTCTTCTTCTTTTGCTGCTCAGGCTGTTTGTTTTGGCTTTGCTGTGACGGAAAGTCCACACATGGCATGGAGGGGTCCACACCAAGCAAGTAGTTGAGGCTTGGAATGGTGTCGATTGGACCCCTCTTGCTAGAGATAGCTCACAAGCAGATCTAGCAAAAGTCATGTTTTGTTTGTTTTTTAGTCATGCGATGTTCTTTCTTAAACAATCGCGGACGGACGCGCAAAGTGGCTGGGAGACCGGGACAAAGCCCCGATGAGAGAAGGGCCACTGATGATGCCGCTCGAAGGTTGTAGAGCATCGCTGCCGCCGGTTGGCGATGCTGCCAACCAGCATCGCCGAGGTTGACGACGGGGGAGGCGGACTGCTGGCCAACAAGGTTGACGGGAGGCCTACCGTCAGGTTGGCCTGTCAGATTGTTCTGCAGCTCTGGCTGTGGTTTGAGAGAGGTTGTGAAGACTCACCAAGGTTGAGAATATCGAATTCATCAAGATTGGAGCCAACAAGATTAGGCTTGTCTACTAGATCTACAAGCCTTGTCCCTGCACATGGAATATCACAGTGACAATGTTCATGCTGCTATTGTTTTAGGATTTCCTAAAATCTTCTACTTTTCTCCTCGGCACGAAGAAAGTTCCTGCATCTCCTCTTTACACAGCTGCTACAAACAAACCCCAGCGCTTAGGAAAGGAAACCTAATAGGAAATTCCTCACATAGATATAATATACAAAATATGGCAGGATAGATCTACCAGCGTGATCAAGGATCGGAGGTCAAGTAGGAATTCCTACTTCAGATCAAATGAGCTGGCCTCTTCTGTGACAAATCGCCTTCCGCGAAATCCGAAATAGAGTATTTCTCCGGTGAAGTTAGGGTTAGGGTTATGGAAAAGCACGGTCTTACTGAAGAAGAATGCAAGAAGGTTTGTGTCATTGGGTGGTGGGCCGGCAATCAGTTCAGCAGGCAAGATGAGCTTCTCAAGTGGAGAAGGGAGGAACTGGAAAGGATTGGCTTTTTTGGAGTGTACTATCAAATGCACAGAGAAGGCAGAGGTTTTAAGAGCAAAGATGCCGATTGGGAGAAGATGTACAAAGCTCTTATCGCTTTTCTTAAAAAGCCAAGACCCCCAGAACCTCGAGAGCCTAGGTACATTTATCCAAGAGGAGGCAAAATTACCAAGGAGGCAACTGCAGAAGCAAGGTTAGAAGCCAAACTGGCGCAATGGACTGCAACCCAAAGAGAGGCATATCGGAAGGCCAATGGGAGGGCAACAGTTACGTGCTCTAATGCAATTCTTACACCATACAGAATTGCGCAACTCGAGAGGATCAACTTTGTCTGGGACCACGCTGATGTTGGACAGACGAGAAGAAACCAACTTTATTTTTTAATTGTCTCTCGATTTGATTAGGCAAGTCATGGAGAAAAGCGAGAAGGAAACAAAAGGAGAGGGGAAAGCGTACAGTCCGTCCCCACCTATAAGAATATATTATATTCTTAGTAAAGGCTTGGAATTTGGGCTTTATCCTTATTCTAAGCACCCCGAGCCTATCTATTTTATTCTAATTAAGAATATTGTAAGCTTTGCTCGTGAAAATTGATATTCTTAAAGGTGGGGACGGACTGTACGAACTCGTAGCTACGGTCGGGATGGCCATGGGCAGGTTACATGCTCTACCGGTACGTCCTCGAGCCCCTTCGTGCAGAGCAAATCGAACCAATCGTCGCGAGCATCGTCCCTTGTCGGAAAACGGGGGCGGTACGACCGTAAGCAGCGCACAGCACCGCAAGTTGCTACTTTTGTTGCCTGGCTTTTCCTTCTTCCTCCAGCTCAACCAGCTTCTTCTCGAATTCTTGTCGAAGGAAGACACCGAACTCCGAATGGAACGAAAGAAGGCAGAAGCTTCATGCAGAAAAGGAATCAAGATGGGTTGTGAGCAGATAGCTTATCGGGTCGGTACGATCCTTCTTTCAAAAGATATCAACAAAAACACAACGCAAGTAAACTTGCAAACTCACCTGTTGAACTTTCCAACTATTAATGAGATCAAGTCTCTTCGCCATGCATCTGTGACGAACTGTACCAAAGCTCCCATTGCCGCTCGAGTTTGTGACTCAAAGGACGATGCCAAGCCCCCCTTATTGGAAGAGGCGGCAACGGTGGCGGCTCGGAGCAATATACTGAGCATCTCGTCGTCTTCCATGTCCTGGGTTCTGGACAATTTGTAATTGTTGTCGCCATCTTCAGCGACATCGGAAGACAATTGGTCATTGAAAGACGATTCTGTCGCTCCCGAAGACCCAGGCGATTCATCATCGACAGCACCTCGACTCAGAACCCCACCGACCAGATCGCCAAGATCTTTGTCATCCATCTCGTTATTACCATCCACTTCGTCGTCGAAGCCATAGAGATCGTTCAGATCGTAGTAGGGGGAGTTTTCGTCGCGCTTCGTTCGTCGAAAGAGACGGACTTTGGAGAAGAAACCTCGGTTGGCTTCTTCTTCTTCTTCTTCTTTCAGTTTGGCTGCCTTCTCGGCTGCTACCTTGGCTCTTCGTTCTCTAGTCTTTTGTCTTTGAGATGGCTTCACGGGGCGAACAGTTGTTGCTCGGTATCGGCTAGTTTTTCTCTCGTTCCGTTGGGCTTCTTCCATGGCAATGCTTTCCTCGTTGGGGTACAAACCAGCCTCGCCTCTTGCCCCGCCCCGGATCGGCTTGATGTCTGCTGATGATTGACCGTAACGTTTGCCTGAGCTCGACCTGCTTTTGCGCTTGGGCTTTGGCACGGTGAGATCCCAACTTACGTATCGCAACAGAGCCAAAGTATCTGTCCACCCCAATTGTGCGGCTACGGAGATTTTTTTCTTCACGAACTCGATGAAAGCTTTTTTTGCAACCTCCTTAAAGATCTCCTCGAGATCGGCATACCTATATGCTGCTGTTTCATCGCCAATGTCAGACCGACTACTCCCACGTCGATTCATGCCCGAGCCATATTTGGTGGCGCCGGTACCCGCCTCAGACGCCGGTCGGACCAGAGCTGAATACTTGATACATTCCCAGGTCCGATCACGAAGTATGTACTCAACTCTGCCAGCTAGCTCATCAAGGGCGAAGCGTACCAACCCTTCCATTTTTGTTCTACAGAGAATTGCGGCTGTTCGAAGGAGGTCTGGGGCATCATGCCCAGCCGCGCCATGACTTCCCGACCCGGCGGATCCACTCGCAGTCAGGAGGAGGGAAAGTTCCTCTTCAGTGATCTCAGGCAAGTGCAGTGTCAACAGCAGAGCCGAAAAACAACGAACCTGTTGATTGGTGTTCAGAGGAGGGAAAAGTAGAGATGCACGTGAGATTGTAAAGAAATAAATGTTAAAGAAGAAAAATTAAATTGCCGCGGGATGATAATAGTAAAAGTCTGACGAATTTCAACACACCGTTCGATGGTACTGGGCTCCTCCATAAAGTCTGGCTTTGGCCGTCTTGACATCAACGGCGCCGCATTGGTCACCATAAGTGGAATGAAGCAGAGCACTCCACTCGACGAAATTCTGGAGCTCCTCCTCGCTACAGAACTTGCCATTTCGCATCCCATTGCGATCGAACTCAGGGCTGAGACCTGAAAGTTTACAACCAGCGCGCTCTTCCTCGAGACTCTGCCCAAAGAGATTTGCAGGGACATGTGGGCTAGCATCGCCACGAATGACAGAGGCTACTGCGGCACTGTACGTCTTGTGGACGTCGGCGGATACCTCTCGGCGAAAGTTCCGTTCATTCTTCTGCCGCCTGACCTCCATCCTTGCAATGTGTTCTGGATCGTCAAAGGGACCGCCGCCTCCACTTCCACCGAAACCGCGGCCACGACTACCACCGCCATGTTTGTGGCTTTGTCCGTAACCAAAGCTACCAGTACGAGGATGATCCAAAGACAAAGATGGGGAATGTGAGTCACGCCGATGCTGTTGACGCAGTTGATCCCCAGTTGCGGAAGCCACTGAGGGCGATGAAAAAGCGAGGGGGGATGACTCCATTCCCAAATCTTTGGCAACTGCAATTCGGTGAGCTTGGATGATGCTATCGATGCCGGAATTAGCGGCATGGACTGGTGGTACCGGATGACCGTTGACGAATCCATCGTCGTCGTCATCGGCGAACAGGGTCGCCCGATCTTCATAAATGTAGTCAAAGTCCGCGACATTGTCGGTCTCGGCTTGAACCTCTGCCTCAAATTGTCGTTCTTCCTCCTCTTCCATCCTCGCCGCAGCAATTGCGGCATCAGCAAATTCGGAGTCAAATTCTTCATCGTTTCGGGACTCAGCAGCAGCGCTGAGGTAGGCATCGATACCAGGCCGGGAGTTGCTTAGTTGTTGATACGTATCAATGGTGGCCTCTGGTTCTCCGTCGTGCATGTTTACTTCTCGTTGATTGGGGATTTGCTGCTCGTCAACCACCTCGGCGAATTCCTCATCGCCAGCCATGGCCAGGGCAGGGTCGGTGTAGTCGTACTCGTACTCATCGTAGCCACCGCCGCCATCAAAGACGACCTCGACCTCACTGTAAGCGAGATCATCGTCGTCCTCGTGTTGGAACTGTTGCTGTTGCTGTTGCTGTTGCTGGTGGTAATATGCACCATCTTCGTCAACAAAGCCCTCCTCGTCATAATCCTCTGGTGCCAACTCTTGCCTTCCATCCTGAAATGGAGGCATATCATCCTCGTAGAAATCCCCGTCAAAACCTCCATCGTATTGGTGGTCATCATCTCTTGACCCTTGTTGGAGATGGCGACCGGCCTCCCATTGCTCCCGCTGGTCAGCAGCATCTACCAAGGGCTCCTGGTGGTCACCGTCATGGGGAAAATACTCGTCGTAGGGGTCGTACGTGTTGTACTCCTCGTCAATCGGATCCTCCCAAGTATTGCCAGCGCGATACTCAAGGGTTTCATCAACCTCACCCCCCTCGTCCGCTTCCAGAAGCTTGCCAGCCCTTTCGAAGAGACCGTCAATCTCCTCATCATCGACGCCGACGTCGACGTCGTCACCAAGGGCATCATCATACTCTCCACTGAACACATCAGATCCATCAACCGCCGATGACTTAGAAGACGACGGCGAGGATCCGAAGATGCTATCGAGCAGTTCCAGATCATCACCGTCGATGAGTGATGATGCATCCTCTTCGCCGTATCTCTCCTCGGCACCGCGCCGAGCGCCCCCATCGTCCAGTGCGCCGCCGAGGATGGATAAACCGTCATTTAGCATCTGCCTCCCGTCGGCAAGGCTGGCGGCCTCGTCTCGGAGGGACCGCGATAGGCGCGGATCAGCAGTGTTGGGCCTCCTGCCAACATTCCCATTGCTGCCATTTTTCCCGGCCCGCGAGGAGGCCGACACCGTCGAAGCCAAAACCGCCACGGTCGTCACCGCGATCATCACGGCGGGCGTTCGCATTCTCCGCGATGGACTCGTACTATTAGTAGGCCGAGTAGTAGCCTGCGACGAGCTGGAATTCAAATCGGCCTCCATCTTAGTTATTTCTGCTCCGTATCCTGGCCAAAAATTGAATTGCTCTAAGATGGTAGCTACTCGTACATGTAGCTGTCAGACAGCGCACGACCAGCACCGCCACCTTGCAACCTCTATGCTGCGTTATTTGGCGCTCTTCCTCTGTACAAAGGCACGCTGCTCCTCTACTAGTAGTAGCTAGAGCTAAGCTACCGGAACTCTACTTGACAGCAGGTCAACCGGTGGCGGAATGAAGGATGAAGGTTCTGCGAGCCAGCCGCGCCGGCCGTCGCGAGCCGGCCCGCCAACCGTGACCAGTGCGCCTCCTTGCTCCTTGCTTCTCTTTTTTTTGCGGGTGAGCTCCCACGGCTCCCACAAGCCCACAAGTCAAATCATCAGCACCAACCGAGCTCCCACAAGTCAAATCATCAGCACCAACCACGCCAAACATGCCAGGCGCAGGCGAAAAGGAATGGCAAGCGCTCAGCAGCTCGGAGCAGAAAGCTGCCACTTTACTTGGATACGACGAAGCCCTCTGGAATGGCAATGGCAAGATTGCGATCGAGAACAAGGACTGGGAGGAATTGTCAGACGACCAAAAGAAGGCAGCAGAAGCCATCGGTTTTGACGAGGACGAATGGAACGACAGTGACGACGAGGACAAGGCCCGTTATGAGGACGTGGAGTGGAAGCATCTGCTTCCAAACATCGCCGCCGCCGCCATTGAGCTCGGATACACAGAGGAGATGTGGGATGCGGAAGGCAGCGGCAAGAAGCTCGACATCGAGGACAAGGATTGGGACGAACTGACCGAGAGGCAGCGAAATCTTCTCAAGGTTCTGGGATACAACGAGGACTTGGTGAGTGCAGTAGATTCAATTCGATCGAGTTGACGTATTGTATGCCAATGTGGCCTCACTACATGTATTCAACCTGCAACACAAGCCAATGCCATCCTTGTTACATGTACGAGTTAAGATACTTTTGCTAACTCTTCTGTCTCTCCTTTTGCAATCATACAGTGGGATGACTAAGCTTGGAGCTTGGATGTGCTGACTGTGTTGACGAATGACATTTTATCTATGCTATGAATGAGACGACGTCGCCTTGTATCTTAGTGTAGGCTGCTGCAACACATACATAGATCTACGAGAATAAATACGATACAAACAGGTGTTATTGACCTTAGCATTGAAAACGAGAGGCTGGAACCACACACATGTAAAGATTTACCGACACATCAACTCTAAAGCGTAGTATTGTGAGCCCAAATCTCTACTATCGCCAGCTCCTTTCCGCAATCAATGGAAGCCCAATCGGTTGTTGCACAGACAAACAGCAGTTTTGCAATAGATAAAACCGCCATCACCTCTGCTGTGTACTGCTTCCGACAACTCCTAGATCTATGTACACCTGTATCCCCAAATGAATAACTCTCCCTAACTCTCCCGCGAGCAACTTCTAACCTACAAGGAGTGGGAATAGCCTGCGCCCACGACCCTACGACCTAAGCCACCTGCTGCTGCCTCTGCAAAGCCTGAATCTCCTCCTGTGTCTTGAGGTTGTACTTGGCCTTCCATTCCGCGGCATCCTTCTGCATAGTCTCGAGCCGATCCTTGAGGGTGCCGATGACGGCGTCGAGCTGCATATTATTAAAAGTACACCGAAGAGATTGATTGAAGGGATGGAATTTTTGGTGAGAGATACGCGATACGCCAGGACACATCAGCACCATTGATCGCCCCAGGATCGCCCACCATCACCCAACTCTACTATCCACACTTACATTATCTTTATTGGTCTTGACGCTGGGAAGGACTTCACCAACAGTCCTCTCCACGAGGACACCGCCCACCAATCGATAGGCCTTGCGCCCGGCATCGAGAGGTTGCAGCGTCTCCTCCACCAAGCTATGTTCGTTGCGATCGAATTCCAGCTCGGTAATTTTCTCCACCAGCTTATCGCACTCGGCCGTCATGGTCTGGTAGCGCCGGACTATTTCCTCCTGGCTCCTGGGCTCGGCTGCTGTCGACATGGTGGATTCCGTTTTCCTGTGTGTTTTGCACAAAACTGTGGAGGGAGGGAGGAGGGAGCGGAGGGCGGCGAGAGGGCGGGGGAGGTTGGAGGTCGGCACTACCAACGGAAAATGGACCATTCCGCTGCAAACGTCCCTCATTCTCGGAAGGTTTGCCACGCCTTGCTTGCCGCCACCTTACCTTGCTTGCCACCACCTACACGTACACTTCTTACGTACATTATTTGGCATCTTGCTGTTTGAAGAGGACACGCGCGTTATCTCTCCTTATTCCGTGTTGGTTGGCGTATCTTGGCTCGCCTTTTGACTTATCGGCACAACTCCAACTCGTACATTTTTAATTTTTTGCAACATGTCTGACGAGGACGTCCCTCCGCCAGGCCAGGGCGTGGCTTCGTCCAAATCCAGTCTCTCAGAGGCGGAATCACTCCTTATCGACATGATGAAACGGCAAGCTACCGTCAAGGCTCCCAGCGGTGGGGCCGACATCCTGGCGGCGGGTCGGCATCTGGGCAAGGACGACGATGGCGGGGAGGACGGGGGCAAGAAGAAGCACGCCTTTTGGGAAACGCAGCCCATGAAGGTCAACGAGAGCGACCAGAGCGGCAGCGCCAGCAGCAGCAAGAAAGCTGCCAAGAATGCCAGTAAGAGTGGAAGTACGGCCGCCGCTGACGAGGTAGCTGGAGCCCTCGACGATGGCACCGCCATGCAGCATTGTCCGATCGTCCCCAACAAGCCTCGTGAGGAATTGCGGCAGGAACCATACAACATGCCCAAGGGCTTCGAGTGGTCGGCGATCGACATACTGGACGAAACCCAGCGCAACGAGGTGTACGATCTTTTGACCCGCAACTACGTGGAGGACGACGACGCGCAGTTTCGATTCGACTACAGCCCTCCGTTTTTGCTTTGGGCTTTGACCCCGCCCGGTTACAGCAAAGACTTCCACCTTGGCGTCCGTTCCAGCAAGAGCGGGAAGCTCATGGCCTTCATTACGGCCGTCCCCGCGGATGTTCGAGCATACGAAAAGACGGCGCCCATGGTGGAAATCAACTTTCTGTGCGTCCACAAGAAGCTCCGGTCCAAGCGGTTGGCACCCGTCCTTATCAAGGAGATTACACGTCGAGTCAATCTGACGGGCGTCTTTCAGGCCGTGTATACTGCCGGTGTTGTCCTACCCGTGCCTGTGGCCAGCTGCCGATACTACCATCGCAGCCTCAACCCGAAGAAGCTGGTGGAGATTGGCTTCTCGCGATTGGCGCCCCGAATGACCATGGCCCGCATGATCAAGCTATACAAGCTTCCCGAAAAGCCTTCTACTCCAGGACTGCGGCCAATGGAACCGAAGGACGTCCCCAGCGCTCACAAGCTGCTTGGTGAATATCTCAGCAAGTTCAAGATTTGCGTCAGGTTCTCGGAGGATGATTTCGCGCATTGGCTGCTGCCTCGAGAGGGTGTGATCAATACGTATGTCGCCACCAAGAAGGATGGCAAAGATGAGGAAACTGTTACCGACCTGATCAGTTTTTACCACCTTCCCTCGACCATCACCAACCATCCCAAGCACAGCCGACTAGAGGCAGGGTATTCGTACTACAATGTCGCTACCTCCGTCGATGCTGAGGATCTCATGCGGGATGCACTCATCCTGGCCAAGAACGAGGGCATGGACGTGTTCAACGCGCTCAATCTGATGGAGAACGACAGCTTCTTGAAGGAGCTGAAGTTTGGCATGGGCGACGGAGAGCTACAATATTACCTCTACAATTGGGCCTGCCCTGAAATGGCACCCGAGGACGTTGGCATTGTGCTGCTCTAAAAATAGAAAGTAGTCAGAACAAGAAAAATCAACGTCTCCTGTCTATGGAATTCAGCTTAGAATGCGCTTCTCTGCGATTCATTTCATGATTAGACGATCTATATAAACCAAACACTAGATCTACAAGTACGAATTTTGAATATGGGTAGGAACTCCTACTGTAATGCCGCCGGTACGTTGCGCGCTGCCAAGCTACACTCTCCAAAGCTACACGTACCGGTGGTACAGCCAGCAGCAGCTGCAGCAGCAGCAAAAAATCTGGCTTGCTTGCCCTCCTGTGCCCTCATAACCTAATCCACACCCGCAACGCCCCCGCCAAATCCACAAATCAAAGGCAAGAGCCGAGAGCAACCCAAAGTCAAGTCAAGTCTAGCATCGCTTGATTGACACGCCTGCTGCGTTTTTGCCCACGCCCATCACATTCAAGTTTCGTTGATTAACGTTCTCGACCGAGTTGAATAGTACCTGCCAACTGGGCCCCATATATTTCTACTACTCCGTTACTCCGTTCCACGATACACCAGCAAAGACAGCAGACTCCGCCAACAGCAGCAGTGTTTGCATCGACAAGGAGAAGGCTCGTCTGCTGTACCCCCACAAAAGAATCAGAATGGAGAGATATCAAAAGATTGAAAAGATCGGCGAGGGCACATACGGCGTGGTGTATAAGAGCAAGGATCGTGTGACTGGCGAAATCGTAGCGCTGAAGAAAATTCGTCTCGAGGCAGAAGATGAAGGTATCCCATCCACGGCAATTCGAGAAATCAGTCTGTAAGTGCGATCATACGACGCGACGCTGATTGGCGCGCTGACTTGTGTACTCTGCCTGTGAACTGTGGTGTGTTTGATCAGTCAGTTGTGTCTCTCTACTTTTACTCATTCATCTGCTGCATTGCATCTCGTTCTCTCTCTTCGTCGCTTCGCCGCTTTGCTGGTTTGCCAAAACAGATTGAAAGAACTCCAACACCCGAATATTGTGAGATTGTACGATGTAGTTCATACCGAACGGAAACTCACACTGGTCTTTGAGTTTTTGGATCAGGATTTGAAGAAGTATCTCGATGTGTGCGATTCTGGTCTTGATATACCAATATTGAAAAGCTTTCTATACCAACTGCTGATGGGCGTGGCCTACTGTCACCACCATCGTGTTTTGCACCGTGATTTGAAGCCACCGAATCTTCTCATCAATCGCGAGGGACAACTAAAGCTCGCGGATTTTGGACTTGCACGAGCTTTTGGTATTCCTGTCCGTTCCTACACTCACGAGGTGGTCACGCTGTGGTATCGCGCTCCGGACGTCCTCATGGGAAGTCGCAAGTACAGCACACCTGTCGATATTTGGAGCATTGGATGTATATTCGCTGAGATGGTGAATGGAAGGTGCGTTGGAAGGCCCTGCAGTCTTCCAGGATTCAACCGATGAACTGCGATTTCATTTTTTTTTCGAGATGTCTGATTCCTTGGACACTTTTTCTCTCCTTTTCCTTTCTCGCCAGACCACTGGTTGCCGGTACATCGGAATCAGACCAGTTGGATCGCATCTTTCGCCTCCTCGGCACACCATCACCCCAATCCTACCCAGATATTGTAAATCTTCCGGAATATTCACAGGACCTACCACAATATCCACCTCCCCGTGGTGGAGTTGCATCCTTGGTTCCTACTTTGGACCCTCAAGGTCTCAATCTGCTGGAACAGATGCTGCAATATGACCCCGCTCGAAGGATATCTGCACAAGGTGCCCTGGAACATCCATTTTTTTGTGGCTTGACAATGGCAAGAGACAAAGAAGACAAATGAGTTTCAATCATCTATATATGTATGTATCATGTAGGAAACAGCAGATGCCCTTGAAATTGAAGGCTGCTAACAACACACCGACTGTAGACAGCGCCGTATTGATAACTTTCGAAATCTAAATTACACAATATCGACGCATTTCCGAAGGATGAAACCCCAGGTAGAATTTCTATCTATCTGTAGGGATTTTACACCAATAGCATAGCTTCCATCGCAGCCCTCTTCGCTTTCTCTTCCTCATCTTCCTCGTCAGAAGATGCATTTGCATTATTACCAGGCAGGATTCTCTCAATTTCTCCAGCTAGCGTCCCAATTGAGCAGTCAACGATTCTTGCCGTCAAGTTTGCCAAGTTCTTTGCTATTACTTTCTTTGACTTGCCACTCCAAAGTCTGGCCTTGTTTGAGCTCTCGTAGGCAGTAACAACTTCATCCGCTAGTGAAGACCGGTGCTCAAAAGGAACCGCATCGCCGGTGCTCGCGATCCGAAAAAGATTCTGCACGGCTCCTCGTTGGAATTCAGAATGAAAGTATAAAAGAGCACCCTTGGAAATCCAACAACCTCCCCCTCCTGCCCCTCCAATAATTTTGGTGAAGGCTTCATTCATTTCCTGAATCTCGTCATTTATGGCATTCTGGACTGCGTCACCGGAAGGGATGACAGCAGCAAAACCCCTATACCGTAACGATTGCCTAAGGTCCGGCAGCTTGATGTCTTTCGTTGACTTGTTCGTAGCAGCATCTTGAACTTGAAGGAGGTATCGATCGCTACCATTTTCATCTAAGTCGTGGCGCCACTGAATGCCAGGGATGACATCATTTTCCAGACCAAGATATAGTCTGGTCATGAGGCCAAACCAAGAATTGCCACCGCCAAATACCTTGCACAGCGACCCACGCTCTCCTTGGATTCCCACCCCCTCCGATAAGACATGCCAAACCATTTCGATGGCCAGGCAAGCCGCCTTCTTTATCTTGCTAGACACTTTGCTCGACGTGTGCGGCTCCGCGAGAGGGAGGAATATGATTCTGAAATGACCACTTTTGAGGCAGTGGTGCAAGCACTTGTTTGAAGCGTAGCCATTAAAGTTTTGCCCTGCTCTTTTCCGCCAATCGTTCTTGGTCTCTCCTTTGTAGGAAAATGACTTGACGAAAGAATCGGCAGTGGCCAGCGCGTTGGCCGTGTTCATATTTCTCTCGGAATACATGAAATCGTCTGAAAGACCTTCTGCCTCTTTGAGGACTGCGGATCCAGCTGCTTGGGCATCCTTGGGCTCGACAAGCATGCAGTATGCTCCGCCATCTGGACAGTCCTCATCCGTCGGACGACCGTCCGAAGTGCTGCAATCCAGCACAAAATCTTTGAATGGTGAAATCCGCTCATCAACAGAAAGCGTGTGCTCTTCCCCCAATAGATTTTTCCGATCAAGCTCTTCGTAATACTCGATCATCCGGGCAGCGTCCTTCATTTCCAGAGCACGCACGACCATGGTGGCAAAGTCGTTGGCTGTGGAATTTACATCACCCGGACCAAAGCGACGCCGACCCCGCTCCAGAAAAAAGACAAAGAATTCGTCTTTTCGTACGCATTTCGTTAGCCCTTTTTTGATCAATGCCGCAAGACGCTTGATCAATGCCTGCTCGCCCGTTTCCCTCCCTTGCATGTAGTCGGAATACATGTACGACGTGCGATGTTGCTCGAATTCGGTCCTTGTTTTGACCTCCGCCTCTTCCTTCTTGGGCTGGTGCCTGCTCATCTTCTTCGTTCTCCGTTTTGCGGGCTTGCTTCCCTTTTTGCAGACAATACCTTTTGCCTTGGGCTTCTTGTTCATGTCCTCCTCGTTGTCAGAATCGTCGTCGCACCAACCCAGATCGTCGTCGGAATCGCTGCCCTCATCGCCTGATGATGGAGGGTAGTAAAGGCAGTCATCGTCACTGCCATCACTGCCACAACCCGATGAATCATCGTCAGTGTCACGCTCCGATGGGCGTTTGCTACCAGCGGCACTCGCTGCCGCCGATGTTTTCCTCCTCGTCCTCGCCATGGCATCAATTAATTGAAAGCACACCGCGGATCGGAGTGGCGTGGGTCAGTCGGCAGTCCGGCAGTCGGCCCAG
>Ga0115006_10001813_pt1 | contig 13680 bp, 7 predicted proteins | sample ArcOceMetagenome_3_FD_88943 | JGI IMG/M metagenome (GOLD analysis project Ga0115006, IMG submission 88943) | Marine eukaryotic phytoplankton communities from Arctic Ocean - Arctic Ocean- Svalbard ARC20M Metagenome | ecosystem: Environmental > Aquatic > Marine > Oceanic | place: Arctic Ocean...
CTGCTGCTGCTGCTGCTGCTGCTGCTCCATTTGTTGCTGCTGCTGCTGCTGCTGCTGCTGCTGCTCCATTTGTTGCTGCTGCTGCTGCTGCTGCATCTGCTGCTGCTGCTGCTGCTGCTGCTGCTGCTGCTGCTGCTGCTCATTTCGCGCGGCCTCCAGGTCTGCCTCTGCCTGGGACAGCATGTGCTGCACCTGGTCTTTCTCCTGTTGGAGCGAGTTGACCATCTGCGACGGCTGCTGCGGCGGCGGCTGCTGCCATTGCTCCGGCGGCGGCATCTGCTGCTGGCCAAACTGCTGCTGCTGCGGCGGCGGCTGCTGCGGCTGCTGGCCGTTGCCGCCCTGCTGCTGCTGCTGCGGCGGCGGCTGCCCATACGGGTCTAAGCCGCCGCCGCCCATGCCGGGCATGCTATCATGCATGCCACCGGGCATGCCACCGGGCAGGCCACCCTGCGCCATGCCGCCCTGCATGCCGCCCTGCATGCCGCTCAGATCGCCCTGAATGCCGCCGCCCATGTCGCCGCCCATGCCGGGCACGTTGCCCTGCATGCCATCGGGCAGACCGCCCTGCATGCCGCCCTGTGGCATGCCTCCTCCCATCATCTGCGGCGGCGGCGGCTGCTCCCATGGCTGCTGCTGCATCTGCGGTTGCTCCCATGGCTGCGGTGGCGGCTGGTCCCATGGCTGCTGCTGCTGCTGCTGCTGCTGCTGCTGCTGTGGCGGCGGCGCTTCCCACGGCTGCGACTGCTGCGGCTGCTGCGACTGCGGCGGCTGCTGTGGCCACTGCAGCTCCTGATTGGCGGGCCTCGGGACGACGTTGGCGTTCGAGTAGAGCGGCGAGGGGGATCCGAACCGCCACCCCTTCGTATCCTGGCGCAGGTTGTCAACGGCCGACCAGAAGATGTCTGGAGCACTGCGACCGAACCGCGCTGGTTGTGAGGCGGAGCCGTCTGGGCGCTCCCAGGCTGGCGCGTCGTTGGAGAACGGCGCTGGCGGCATGTTGGAGCGATCTTGGCCTAGGTACTTGCCAGCGATAGCGGCAAGCCCAACCAGCCCCACCACGACCGCCAACACTGGGAGCGCCTGCGTCGCCAACGCTGCTCCAGCTTGACTCGCAGCTTCGCCCGCCGCCGCCGCCTCCGGCTGGGACATGATCTCGACAGGCATGCCTTTTGGAACGGGTCCTCCGAGCGCCTGCAGCTGGTCAGCCTTGACCTGCAGCTCTGAAATTACGCCATCACGGTCCTGAAGCTTTGACGACGCGGCAGACAGCTCGCTCTGAAGATCGGCGATCGTTCGTTGCAGCTGCATGCGCTCCAGCTGGTTCTGGATCAACACCATCTTGTCGACGAGCTCGTCCTCTCGTTCGACCATGACCGGACGCCGGAGACGAGCTGCGGTGCTGGGGCGATAGCTCGTGCTGGGCACGAAGGCCGCCGCACTGGCAGCCAACAAGAGCATGTTCGACAGCCTACGCAGGCCACCTCCGCCCAGTTCAGATCGACTCGGGCACTCGGGGTGAGGGTGCACACCACCTAAGAATCGCAAAAAGTGGCTCGGGATCAGTGTATCCCTCCTGGGGCCCTCCTGACCGGCGGCTTAGGAAAAGCTAAGATCTAAAGTAAAGTAATCATGTGATAAACCAAAAACTTAGTAACAGGGAGATGAAGAAGGGGGGAAATGTTACTCACACGGCAAAGTCCTCGTCCTCAGCCGCCACCACGCTCACCTCTGCCGCCACCGAGGCGGTGGCGGTCTCCTCGGAGGATCGCGATCGTTGACGCCTGGATGCGCTGTATCGCGCCGAGACGAGGCGGCCTGGCCCTTCCTTGTCCCGCACGGGTTGCACACCTTCGTTGAAGCCGTGCATATCGTCCGTGCGGCATCGGTGTGATACGCGTCGCGTCGCGTCGCCCTCGCCCTCGTCCGAGGGCGTGGAGGCCGTGCACGAGTCGGAGCGCTCGACCATGGCGACCAGGCTGAGGAGGGGCCTCGCGTACGCCGCGCCACTGCCAGCCAGGTCGTTCGACTTGCGCAGCGATTCCGACTCGCGCAGAGCCTCGACACTCAGTCCGTGAGCCCACCACTCCAAAAACTCCTCGAGCGAGATTGTGGAAGATTTGTCGGCGTCGAGCAGCGTGAGTAGCTCTGCTATCCCATCGTCGTCGATCTCCTTGCCCATCGAGGCGGCCAGCTGCCTCAGCTCCGATGCACCCAGGGCTCCCGAGCCGTCCCGATCGAAGCGTTCGAACATCTGCTTGGCAATCATCGACTGGCGCGGCAGCATGCGCGCGCTCAGACGAACCATGCTGGCAGCCTCCTGCCGAGCACCCGGCCCCGCTGGCGGCCTTTCCGCACCCCCATTGTCATAGGCGCCGCCACCGTCACCATTGACATTCGTGCCGCCGATTCCGCGGCCGCCACTGTCGCCGACGACCGAATCCTCCAGCCCAAAGAGGGCAGCGGACGCGCCGGTGTCGCTGCCCGCCCGCTCCTTGGCCGCAGGGTCAGCTGCCTCGGCTGCAGCGCGCCAGCCTCGCAGCCTGCCAGAAGGGCGGCGCGCCTCGAGCGTGCCTGGGTCGAGCAGCGAAAGAATGGGGCCCTGCAGCTCGGCCGACGCCATGACGAGGCTCGGCCGCTCGGTGGGCTCGCGCTGACAACATTGCGTGGCGAGCCGCAGCAGCGGCTTTGGACAGTTGTGCAGCCCAACACCGTCGAGCGGGCTGAGCGTGCCTTGACACTGCTGCAGCATCAGCACGTACGCCGACGGACCAGCGGAGGACGCGTTGCGAGCGGCGTCCTGGTGGTCGTGGCTGTCCTGATGGGCCTGGTCGTTGTGGCCGTGATCGTGGGGGTCCTTGGCTGCGACCTCTCCCGGCTCGTGGTCCGGGCTTTTCTTTGCGCCCCGCGACGCCTGACGCTCCTCGCGCTTCTTTTGCAAGGAGCCGTGGAGGCGAGCACTCTGTAGCCGTGAGGTCTGTGGCCGCGAGGTCTGCGGCTTCGAGGCGCCCTTCTCGCTGCCGCCCTTCTCGGCACCACCCTTCTCGCCGCTGCCCCCTAGAAAGAGAACAGATGGCTTTTGTTGCTGCTGCTGCTGCTGCCTTTGCTGATGAAGCGCAAGGGAACACAACAGCACGCCAAGCGACCACGCGTCCGCGAGCTGGGCCGCTCCCAGTGCTGCCTCCATGCTGAGCCGCGCCTTCTGCTTCACCTCCTGCTCCGTGATCGACGAGCCGCGCTGCGCGTTCGAGTCCGTGCGTCTAGCCACTGACGACGTGCAGCGGCGATTCCCGACGATCGAGGAAGTGCGGCGACCCCGAGGAGGCCGCCCACCCTCGGCGCCAGCGTCGATGACGGCAGGCGCGACAGCGACAGCGGTGGCGGCCTCGGGCTTGGCGTGCTCGCGCTGCGCATCCTTGCCGCTGCACCGCTCGGGCGCAATGAAGAGTACGGCGGAAGCGGGCAGCGCCTCCTCGGTCACGCCCGCTGCACCGCCGACACCCTCAGCCTGAAGGCCATGTGCCGAGAGAATCTCGAGCCCCACGCTGGACGCGTCGCGTCCGCCGGGACCGCCATGCTGCAGCCCCTCCATGGAGTACTCGCACAGCTTGGCGCGCCAGTCGGCCGTGACGAGCACGCGTTGCAGCGACAGCCCGCCGTGCGCGTGGGCCCGGCTGTGCAGGTATGCCAGCGCCTGTGCCACGTCGGTTGCGATGGCGAGCAGACCACACCGCCACGACAGACCCTCTGTCGAATCTGCGCCACTATTGCCGCCTTGGCCGCTGGACAGGCTTGCAGCCACGATGTTGGTGGTGAGGCGCCCCTCGCAACGATTGCAGTGGGCCTCGCGCAGCCGCGCATTGTCAGCGAGTACGCGCGCCAGAGGCGCCTCACACAGCTCAGAGAGCAGTCCAAACCGGCCGGTGGAGTCCTCGATCACAGCCGCCGAGATCTTGAGCAGATTGGCATGGCGCAACGTGCGCAGCAGCGAGCCCTCTTTTACAAGGGCCTCAAGCTCGTTGCGCGAGGCGGCACACTGCCTCGCGTGCAGCAGGTACAGCCGCCGCCGGTGCTTGACGCCAGACCCACTGTCGGCGTCGTCGCCGTCGTCGCCCTCCTCGAGCGTGACGAGCGCCAGCTTGGTTGGGCCCGTCGGGAGCAATACCATCGGAAGCGTCTCGACAGCGCCGCGAGACGACGTGTGTCGCGACACGCTGGCTGCAGCAACTCGCTCCTCCACGCCCAACTCAGCCGTGGAGTCGTACACGACGACGTTGGACCAGAGCAGAAGCGGCATCCGCTTCACGTCGAGCTTATCGGAAGGCCGCCGCTGCGGCGCTGCGCCCCCTGCAACAGTGGCTGGTGCAATGCTGGTGCTTGGCTCGAGCAGCCCCGCAACGTCGCTCCGTTCGTCGATCATGCATGTGTTGCGGTCGTCTATCTCGCGCGCGTCGGCCGTCGGCGCGAAGAACTCGGTGAGTGCGGCTGCCTCGCGTTTGGCGTTGGAGATTAGACGCGTTGCCCACAGGTGCGTCGAGCAGTAGTGCCACAGCCGCATGGCAAGGACCAAGGAGGAGCCCACCAGCATGGCAAAGACGGTGAGGGAAAAGGCGATGTTCTCACCGTTGCGCAGCTGCGCCTGCGCGACCGCCGTGAGGTCAAGCTCCGGTGGGGGGCGCGTCGGCGGCGGCGACGTCGGTGGCGACGTCGGTGTGGGCGGTGGGCGCGACGGCGGTCGGGGCGCAGGCGGCGGCGGGGACGGCGGTGGCAGCAGCGGTGGGAGGGGTGGAGGCAAAGGATATGGAGGCGGTGGTGGCGATGAGGGAGGTGGGGTCGCTGGCGGCAGCAGAGGTTGCGGCGGAGGTGGCAGAGGCAAGGGAGGGAGCGGCGGCGGAGTTGGCGGCGGCACGTGCGGCGGCAATGCGGGCAGCGGCGGCGGCCGTGGCTCGGGTGAAGGAGGTGGCGGACGGGGTGGCGCAAGTGGTGGGGGTGCCCACGGTGGCGATTCCGGGGGCACAGGCGGTGGTGGCGGACGCGGCTGGTCGTGTGGCAGGCTCGGTGGCGCCGGTGGCGCCGGCGGAGGGGCGGGCGATGGCACGGCTGGCGGTTCGGGCGTTGGCGGGTTGGGCGGCGTCGAGGGCGAGGCGAGGATGCGGCAAACGCCGCCCGCCTCGATGCAGAGGCGCAGTGTCACTAGCGCGGAGATCACGCCGCTGTCCTGGCCACCACTGCCACTGATATCGGCGCAGCCGATCAGCGCCCATGATGCCTCCGCCTCATGCATGCCACCGCCCACCTGCATCGCGTGGCAGCCCTCGGCGAGGCAGAGCGAGGCGTCGGCAACGACACCCGTCGGCATCGACACCTGGTGCGTCACCGCCGCGTCGTCCTCATCAGCGGTACTGTAGATGGGCCGCACCGTAAGCGCCGTGCCGCCGTCCCAGCCGTCGCCAAAGTCATCAAAAAGCTGAAGCCCCAGGCAAAGAATCGGAGGCGGCGGTGCGAGCGGCACGAGCGGTGGCGGAGGCCCGTGTGGCGGCGGCCTTGTAGGGGACGGCTGCGGTGGCGGTGGGAGGGGCGAGGGAGGCAGCGAGGGCGGCACTGCCGCGCAGAGGGGCGCCCCCAGCGCCGCATCGATAAAGCCGGCAGTGCGGCGGTGGCGCGCGCTGAGCGCGCCGCCGGGCCACTCGCCGGCGGCGGCGCGTTCTGTGAGTCGGGCGTGCAGTGTCGTGCGCAGCTCGGCGGCAGTGGGCTCGTCAAAGCTGTCGGGGCTCTGTAGCCACACGGGCAAGGTGGATGCAGCGACCGCAGCGTCCCATGAGGCACCTGCCTCGGGAAGCACGACGCGCCACTCGGGAACGCCGAGAACGCTCGCCAGGAGTGGAATCAGCGCCGCGGAGAAGCCTTGCTGGAGGCGCGATGAGGTGAGGCTTACGAGTGCGCACTCGTGTGGTGCGGGTGGCGGCCATGAGGGCGGCGGCGCCGATGGCGGTGGGCGCGCCGGCGGTGAGGAGGGCGGCGGTGTGGAAGGCGGCGGCGGAACCGGCGGCGGAGGGCATGGCGGGGGTGGCGTAGGCGGAGGTGGCGATGGCGGTGGGGGCGACGGCGGAAGCGACGGTGGCGGAGGAGGCGTCGAGGGAGGAGGCGGTGGAAGAGTGGGTTCCCCTACAGGCACTGCTGGCGGGTAGCATGGTGGAGGGGGCGTTGGTGGCGGCGGCGCGGGAGGAGGCGGCGATGGTGGTGGCGGCGATGGCGGAGGTGGCGATGGTGGCGGGGGGGATGGCGGCGTCGATGGCGGCAATGACGGCGGCGGAGATGACGGCGTCGGAGGAGGTGGTGATGGTGGTTGAGGAGGAGGTGGCGGCAGCGGCGGTGGCGGCGGTGGCGGCGAGGGTGGGGGTGATGGTGGAGCCGATGGTGGCGGCGATGGCGGAAGTATTGGAGGTGGAAGCGGTGGTGGAAGCGGTGGAAGCGGTGGAAGCGGTGGGACTGAGCATGACAGTGCGGGATCAGTCAAGTCGGACGGGCACGGCTCTGGGCAGTTGGCGGGTCCCCCGGCATTTAGACCCGTGGTATCGCAAAACCACATCATCTGGAAGTCGGCCTGGGTGGCGTTGGTGTATGAGACGCCACGATCCGTCAGGAAGGTGTACGATGCAGCAGCATCTGGCTCGTACTTGCCGGTCACGTAGGCCCACGACACGTGCTCATGGCACGCATCGCTGGAGGTGCTCGCCCCGCACGACGACGACGGACTGCTGGTAACACCACCTCCGCTTCCTCCAGAGAGGAACCTGCTCCGACGTGCAGTTGCTACGCCGCACGCGTTCTCGTCCTCGTACAGCCTGCCGGCGCAGCACACGCGCGGCATGTAGGGGTAGGACCGTCTCGTAAATCCTGGCGTCAGGTGGCGCGCGAGAACGCCGCACGAGGCACGCTGGCTCATTTCGACGTAGGCTGCCAAAAGCTCGTCGAGCAGGCCCGGCGTCCTCAGGACCCACGCGGGCGGCCCCTGAAGCTGGACAAGCTCCGCAGCGCCCCTCATCTCCGTTGTCGTCCACTGCCACGTGTTTGCGCCGTGCCTCACGTAGACCGAAGGCGCGTCGATGTCCGACTTCATGCGGTGGCAGCCCTGTAGCAGGCGGTCGGCAAGCTCGAGGTCCTCGCCGAGGGAGACAGGCTCAAAGCCGCCCGCGTCGAGCACCACGGAGCGCCGGTACGCAAGCGAGCCCAAGAATGGCTCCCACTCGCGCTCCTGGTAGAAGCTGAGCTCGACGCCGCTCTCCCCCCCCCATTGCGGCTGCGATGGGGGACTGCCGCTCCGCCCGATGGCCGCATATGGCGCGGGAGTGGCGGTGCGCATCATCGCGAGATACGTGGCGCGGAGGGTGGAGAGGTCGTAGGAACCTGCCAAGATTGGTGCCGTCTGCCTCTCGATGCGCTCGGGGTGGTGGAGGTCGTCGTCGTCCTGTTGCCACTCAGGGGTGAGGGGTGAGATAATGAGCAGAGAAAGTAGAAAGAGTGGGGGAGTGAGGCACGGGGGGATGAGGTGGTGCATGGTGGCAGCGCGCACCCAGTGTAGAATCACTTCGCCACGCGCGGCGCGCAGCGCGGCGTTGCGCTTCGTGCCAATGCTCGCCCGCTGCGTCAGCTGCACCAGCCTCACCGTCAAAGCCTCCTGCTCGTTGCGTATGCCGTGAAACGTGCCAGCCACTGAGAAGTTGGTCGACGCCGTGAGGTTGTTCCACGGCCTGAGCCATTCGAGTTGGTGAATGACGTCGAGCTTTCGTAGCCTGTGCACCAGCCGAGCCTCGTTCCAGTCCGCATCGTCGACCACCACGACTTCTAGGTCAGGCAATGGGAAGGACTGCCGGGCAATCTGGCGCAGCGCGAGTTCGGCAAAGGCGTGGCGGTTGCACGAGCTCAGCACAGCGATCGTGGCTCGTATACTGGGCCCCGTGCCTGCGTAAACGCCAGTGGCGAGGTCCGGAGGCATTGGCTTTAAGAGCATGGCTCCCAGGTTCGATGCGGCTCTAGTAGCTGTTAGTAGTCGCCGCGGGCTCCTGGTGGTTCTACTCTTGGCTTTGCTCAAATACCGCGGCTACCCCAGGGCCGCCACGGTCCTCATCGAGGTCGGGTTTGGCTGGCGAGGCGCCGGCTCGCGTTCAATACGCAACGACTGAACGCATAGCACACGACAAACTACATGACGCTCATCAGTCTACAACATTTCAGCAAAATGAGTGGTGCAATTTCGAGAGTGTGGATTGGTCTTTGACGCCAACCGAGGCTCAAGCCGAGGGCAAAGAAGCCATCGCCAGCGCCTCACATCGACATGCTCAGTGCATGCTCAGGCCTACTCCGTCTTGGCCACCGTCGCCCTCGCCGCGGCCATCATTGCCGCGATCTCCGCCTCGTCGTCGGCCTCGTCCACGGGCGAGTTGTACAAGACCGGCCCGCCTTTGCTGACCTGCTCCTGCTGGGCGAACCACAGCGCCTGGCCCGTATCCGACCACACCGTGGCAGCCGGAGGCGCAGGCACGGCTCCGGGAGGCGACGCTGCCTTCGTGCCCCAGGACGGCTGCCCCGCGGCTGTTGCCCCCGCCTGGGCCATCACCGCCGCAACAGCCGCCCGTGCGTCCGCCACCACCGCGGGCGTCGGAGCGGCGACAGCAGCTGCAGGCGCTGGCGTTGTCGACTGCTCGTACTTGGCGAGCCACTCCACCTTGGCAGTGCGTGCCGTCGCGAGTTGGGCCTGCGCGTCTGCGAGCTCCTTGCGGAGCCGAAGGGAGTCCTCCTGGATCGAAGTCAGCTCTGGGTCAGACGGGAGCGCCGCACCAGCCCACGGCGCGTCGAGGCTTGGCGCCCTCTGCTGCGTTGCGAGCCACTCCGACTTGGCTGTGCGCGCAGCCGCGAGTTCGGCCTCTGCGTCTGCCAGTTCCTTCCGGAGCTGAAGGGCGTCGGGAGCAGGCGCCTGGCTGCCGAACTTGTCGGCACCGACGGCCACGGCGATGCCCACCAGCCCCACCACGACGGCGGACACAGCGAGCTGGGTCGGGCTGAGACCCGCTCCCTGCACGGCTTGGAGCGCCGCCCCCGCCTGTGTCGCCACCGCTGCCCCGGCCTGTCCCAGCGTCGATGTGGCCTGTGCCGCTGCATCTCCCATCTCCAGCTTGGACGCCGTCTGTGCCAGCGTCGTTGCGGCCTGCGTCGCCGCTTCGCCAGCTGCTTGCGCCGCCGAGGCTGCCGCGGTCGCCATCGCCTGTGCCATAGACACGACCGACGTCACCAGCTCCCCACCCGCAGCATCCGCCGCCGCTGTAGCTGTCGCTTCGGGCGCAGAGACGACCACCTGAGCTGCGTCGGCCACCGATTCGGGCGCTGGCACACTCGCCACCACCGACTCGCGCACCGCCCGCTCCACAGCCGCGACCTGTTCTGGTGCCGCGTTCAGCGTAGTCGCCGGCTCTGCTGCCACCTGTGCCGCGGCTGCCACGGGCTCTGGAGCCGTCTGGAGCACCGGCTCTGGCACACGCACTACGGTGGTGTCGGAGCTGGGAATCGCAGCTGCCACCTGCTCTGGTGCTGGCTGCGGCGCTGCCGGCGCCGCATCGACCACCGCCGCAGGAACAGATGCGGTGACCGGCTTCTGTGCCAACGGAACTGATCCTCCTAGGGATTCCAGCTCGGATGACGCAGCGGACAGCTTGATCTTTAGCTCACCCGTGGCCTGAGCCGCTCGGGCGCGGTCCAGCTGCGCCTGCACCTCCTGCATCTTTGCGATGACCTCTGCCTCGGTAGCGAGCATCGCTGGACGGCCTAGACGAAGCGTGGCGGTCGGGCGTGTGCCTCGCCCGCATAGAAAGGACGAGGGTAGCGAGACGAACGCTAGCATGGCTGATGAGGGCGGCGTTCTCCGCGCTCCTGGCGACTCGAGAACGTGAGCTGAAGTTCCGTTCGCGCTCACTACTCACGACGCACGAAGCGCCAAGGTAGGCGCAGCCCGGACGCCCAGAGGACGTCTCGGAGACAGAGACAACCACTGGCCCTCGCCGGTCCTCCACGCTACACTCACGCGCTTACACCCTCTCAGCCTCACTGCTGTGCCGCACCCTGTGATCTCCTCCAGTTCGCCGAGCATCCCGCGCTCGCCGCGATCGATCCCTCCCTCCCTGCGTGCACGCCGAGGGTGCAGTCCGAACCTCGCCGAAGCCACTGCACATCGGCAAGCGCAGGGCCCATGCTGTCGAACACGTCGCGGCAGCCTCGCGCACTGTTTCTCATGCTGCTGACGGCGTCCGTCAACCATGCCGTCAACGCGCAAGTGCAGTCGGGCGAAGTGCATTTTGCCACTCCAGATACCTACGGACAACGGGGCTGTCTCACACTTACGCAAGGGATTCACAGCGGTTTCACAAGGTTTGCAAAGGTTTCGCAAAGGTTTCGCACCACTGGAAACGCGTTTCGCAGAGGTTTCGCACGTTTTTCGCAAAGAGTTTCGCAAGATTTCGCAGGGTTTCACCGCCACGGTGGCGAATGGCATTGGTAAGCCCCGGCTGTTCGGACCTGTGACCCCGGAGGCGATCCGATAGCTAACCGCCTAAACAGCCTAAACAACAGGTTACACAAGGTTTCGCAAGGTTTCGCAAGATTTCGCAAGGTTTCGCAGCTGTGAAACGTTGTGAGGGTGTGAGACAGCCCCGTTGTCCGTAGGGCTCTCCAGGACTGGCTCCAGGAACCAGGTTCGGCCCGAAGACGCTTTGGTCGCGTTAGTCCACGCTGCCGAAGAAGTGCGTATCGCCGAAGGGCTCGGTCGAAGACTGATGCACGCCATGACAGAAGAAAAAAACGCCTGAACGTTATCGGAGAAGAAGCAGACGGAGGCGCGCCGTTTGAGAATCTGGAAGTCTACGGTATGCGCGTCCCGCGTCCGCGGGTGTGCGTGCCGGCGTGAATGTGTTGTGGTGTGTAGCTGTCACCGCCGCCCCTTACATCTTGGTCAAAGCGTGTATTTACTTGTGATACTAGCCGACTCGTTTGAAACTCCACGCACACAAAGAACGCAGCCACACTCACTCACACCCTCACGGCGTGTCGTCGTTGTCGGTGGTGTCGCTGTCGTTGGCCTTGCAGAGCCGCTGGTGCGTCTTGTCGACGTAGCTCGGGAAGAGCAGCTTGAGGAGCAGCTGCGCGAGGCCGAGCATGAAGCCGCAGAGGTTGGGTCCCCACACCCACACGTCGCCGATGGCGAAGCCGTACACGGTCCACGTGCCACAGTTGGTGACCTGCGCGCCGCCGATGTGGTGCGGTGACACAGAGATTGGGCGGGGCGGACTTCACGGGCGGCAGCGGCGGGTCAATTGGGCGCACCTGCGCAAACGTGAGCGGCGCGTAGATGGAGGCGGAGTTTCTCGTGGAGATGACCTCGCCCATCGTCGAGAGCGGCGACGCGAACAGCACGACGCAGATGGCGGAGCCGAACGCGCCCAGGAGGAAGGAGCGGCGCGAGGCATCGATCCCAGAGAAGATGAGGTAGCACCTGGACGACGGCGGCGTCGGTGGTGAATGATGGGCACGGGCCGACGTGTGGCAGCGGGGGGGTGTGCAGCTGAATAGCGCACCAGAGCAGCGAGACGATCCCGACGCTGCCGACCATCACGCCCTGCATCGCCTGGCGCTCGAAGGGTGAGCGCACGAGCGGCAGCGTGATCACCGTGTACGCCATCGCCACGACAGCGCCGGGCAGGTTGCTGGCGACGATGAAGGGATTGGGCACGCTGAAGGCGTACGCGAGCCACGAGATGGTCGAGACGGACATGAAGGCGAGCGGCAGCACGTTGAGGTCGCCAAGCGCGCCGCGCTTGTACGCCTTGTACACGGCGGGCATGGGCGCCATGTAGAGCACATTCGAGAGCAGGACGCCGAAGAGAGGGAACCAGAGCGTCGCGATGGTCGACTCCGACGGTGCCGTCGGCATGGTTTCTCCGGCGCAAACTCGCTAGAAAGGCATTGCAACACAGAGGCAGAACACACTGATTCGAGATATCACGTGTTCAGCGGGTCTTGGCGGTTTCGGAACCACGGCGCGTAAGTAACGTCGGACGCCAACCAAAGCTGTTTCTGAGGCCGAGCACGCGGCACCTGGCCGTGGGAGGCAGTTGGCCGTGCAGGAGCTGTTAGTATCCTAATCCCCCCGCCCCAAACGCCGCCGCACCTCGGCGCAAGGGGCACACCACCAAAATCGGCGCGTGTTGGGGTGCGAATGGCACGCTGGCTGAACCTTCGGGCGCGCATAGCGTTTGCGGCCCGACGCCCAGCGCAACCCGTTGACGACAGGCCCTAAGCGGCCATGAGCGTCACCCCAGCGCGCAGCGAGTACCGCGGGCTGGTCGAGGCGGGGGAGGAGGACACGCCCGACGAGCCGGAGGAGCTGGACATTGCCGATGCGGGCGAATCCTCGGCGGCGCCGTCCGTCTGCTTTTTGCTCGCGCTAAACTCCTTTGCCTTCTCGTACGGGCTGACGGCCACGACGCTCGGGCTCGTGATCCTGCCATCCGAGGCCGTCCACCTCTACCCGGAGCGACACGCGCTCATGCTCGGCCTGATGCTCGGCTGCACGGGCATCACGCAGCTGATCGGCCCAGCCATCGGCTACACGAGCGACCGCTCGCAGTCGAGATGCGGCCGGCGCCGGCCCGTGATGGTGCTCGGCGCGCTGCTGGCCATCATCGGCAACGCTGGCATGGCCTTCTGCCATCTCTACCGCATCGGCCGCCTGTACATTGTGAGCCTGACGCTGTGCGTCTTCGGGATGAACTGCTGCTACGCGTCGTACACGGCGCTGCTGCCCGACTTTGTGCCGCTCGAGCACATGGGGCAGGCGAGCGGCATCATGGCCAGCATGACCATGCTCGGCTCGTTTGTCGGCTTCGCCCTCTTCGGCTTCTACCTCAGCGTCGAGCACGCGTACCCGGTCTACGCGAGCAGTGTCGTCGGCACGATACTGATCACGTGCTGCGCCGCGCGCGAGAAGGTGATCAAGCGCGCGCCGCCCGTGCTGTGCTCCGAGCTCGTCTCCGCCTACTCGATCGACGCCGTCGCGTACCCGGACTTTTTCTGGGTCTTCATCACGCGCACCTTCTACTACATGGGCCTCTCGATCCAGGCCTTCGTGCTCTTCATGCTGCGCGACGTGCAGAAGGTCTCCGACCCAAAGTACCACACCTCGATGCTCGCGATGGTGGGGCAGCTCGCCGCGCTGCTCGTCGCGGTGCCCGCGGGCCGGCTCTCCGACCGGCTAGGCCGCAAGCCTCTGGTGTACGCGAGCTGCGCGCTGATGGCGGTGAGCTACTGCGGCTTTGCGTGCGCTCCGGGCATGACGGCGGTCCTGTGGCTCACAGTGGGCGGCGGCGTGGGCAACGGCATGTTCCTCTCCGTCGACTACGCGCTGGTGCGACCGCCACGCCACGCGCGATGCCCCTTCCGACGCCGCTCGCCACGCGCGCACGCACGCACGCACGCACGCTCCGTTTTGCACCGACCGCACCGCTCCACATCGATCGCCGCCCCTCTGCGCCGCAGGCGTGCGACGTGCTGCCGTCGCTCGAGGAGGCCGCGCAAAACCTGGGCGTGTGGGGCGTCTCCGCCTTTCTGGGCAGCACGATAGGCCCGCTGATCGCCGGC
>Ga0115006_10001814_pt1 | contig 13679 bp, 13 predicted proteins | sample ArcOceMetagenome_3_FD_88943 | JGI IMG/M metagenome (GOLD analysis project Ga0115006, IMG submission 88943) | Marine eukaryotic phytoplankton communities from Arctic Ocean - Arctic Ocean- Svalbard ARC20M Metagenome | ecosystem: Environmental > Aquatic > Marine > Oceanic | place: Arctic Ocean...
CCAAAATGTATGGTTGGATCCGCGACATCAGCCGACAAAAGGCTGCCGCGCTAGCCTCACACGCCGACCAAGAGCCAGAGCAGGTGACACCTAATCTCCACAACGTCGTTCCAACTCGCGATGGCTCTGTAAGTATCCTCCATTATGCGTGCCTCTCTTGCACACTGTGCCTAACTCCTCTTCTGCACTGACACGCATCATAATTGAAACTATTCAGCCGGTGGGTAAAGACTTCACTTCGTGGATTGAAGAACGCTCCTCTAGCACCGAGACTCTGATCATTGGAGGGGGGCTGGCAGGCACGGCGACGGCATTCTCTCTATCCGAGAAGGGGATCAAGTCTTGTCTTGTCGAGCAGGGCTCGTCCGTCGCACCATCAACAGCGTCCTCAAATGGAGACAGTAGAATGTACCGCAAGATGTATTCAGTAAGTGTCCTCGATTATGTTTCTCTCTGCACACTGAGCCAACTAACTCCTCCTCTGCACTGCCACGCATAATCGATCGAAAACTATTCAGTCTGAATTCTTTTCCAAAATGCAGTCCAAGGCGTTGGACAGATGGGCCGACGTCGAGGAGAAGAGCGGCGAGAAGCTACTCCAGGAGAACGGTCTTCTCTTCTACGGCGAAGATACAGGAGAGACGGTTGAAGGCTCAGTCCTTGGAGCCCGAGACGTGATGATGTCCTTGGGGTTACCACACACGTTCTACGCGACAGGAGATGAAATTGCCGACGCCTATCCGGCTCTTGAATCTTGCAGGGGCAAACCCTACATGGCCGTCTGCGAGGACACAGCAGGTCATATCCGAGCCTCCAAGGCCTGCCAGGCCATGGTTTTCGCCGCGGGAGAGAAGTGTGATGTGAGGACCGGAACGAAGATTGTGTCTCTTGATATTAAAGACCAAAACGGAAAGGTCACGGCAGTGACAGAGAACGGAGAAACCATCACTGCAGACAACGCCGTCATCTCCGGTGGTGCATGGACTAACTCGATCCTCGAATCGGCCGGTCTCCCCCAGATGAATCTCGAAATATGGCAAGTACAATGGGCTCACTACGAAGTCGATCCCGAGGTCGCTGCGTCCATTCCGCAGGCATTTCACTTCCGCAAAGAGAACGACATTGACGGCGGTGAGTCACCGATTCTCTCCATTGTTCTTGATTCCTACTGACATTTTCGTTTGTGCAGGTCTTTACTACGTTTTCCCAGCTTCGGCAACGGAATCGGTTCAAGCCGACGGGAAGTCATTTGTCAAGGTTGGAGTTGACTTTCCTACTGGAGACGCGCTGAATGAGATGGGCAAGTTCGATTACAAAGGATCGGAAGACGTTTTGGCATTGATTGATGGTTGGGTGCAGGAACACCTTCCATCGGTGGGCAAACGAATTGACAGTTACTGTCATCCCTACACGATGACTGAAGATTCATACTTTGTGATGGACATGGTATCAGACAACGTAGCATTGTTCTCTGGAGGTTCAGGAAGGGCATTCAAGTTCGGACCCCTCATTGGAGACTGCATGTCGTCTCTGTTAACCGGAGCTTCCTCACCAGTTGACTTGGCTCCTTTTTCGGCAAACAGAGACTCTGTTAGGCTATTCCTTGAAGACGCAAGGGCTGAAGAAAAGACTCCTGTAGCTCAAGAGTAACACAAAAACCATTGTTGCCAATTTCGTCAAGCATGTACTTTAGAGGGTTGTTATATATAGGATTATGATTTACTTTTTATCAATATGAATAATGAGAGCGTGCATCATTGTTATTTAGTCGTACTTAGTGCAGGGTTGCACGTTGTGGGCAGAGAAGACTACTTGCACAAAGTCCTCTTTGACTATTTGTTGTGCGGAATTTATTTGGGTAAGGTCCTTTCTTGCGCCCAAGCCCACCTGCAATGAGTTTTTTTTTGTTCTGCTGACTGTTGCAATGCCTTGTAGGTATAGAATGTGAGGGAAGATGCATGGGACAAGTGTATATGCCAGCAAAAGGCAGGGGTCCATTGAACCATAAACCAGTTCTTGTGTCGCAGGTTTCATGTCAGTGATAGACATGGTGGTTGGTCTTTCCTTTTGTTGGCTGCCGTCAGTCCACCAGTCAATCATCAACAAATCAAGTCAGTCGAGTTGTTCGTTTTCATTCACACAGTCAAACAGTCAGTCCATTCCACGGATGGACGGCTCGTGCGGCCATAGAGATGCATAAATGTTATGACAAGCTGAAGGAGGACCTTCCGCTGGCCACTCCCGTCCGGGGACATTATTGAAAAGGGGTTTTCGAAGTCTGGCCGGGTGAGCGATGTTGAGCGCATTCAACAACGGCTTAAGTTAAGTTTAAGCAATCCAAAACAGAACAACGCAGTTTCTTGAGAGGAGAGGAAAGGGGTCCCCTCCCCAGGACAACCTCTCTGCCTCGTCATCCGTGGCCGCGGGACGACGGCCCTACCCTGCCTGCTTCGAGGCACTAATACTCGCTTCGAGGAGCGAGCGATGTTGCACCAGGTTGCACCACACATCAACACGATACACGATGCAAACACGCGTGAATTTCGGCGTGTGCTATTAGCTCGACGTTGTCACTCGACGTCTCCCGAATAAGTCATGGGAAGAAGGACCCGCCAGCCTATATATTCACCCTCACCCGCACCGGCTCGTCGTTTGTACGAGAGATACGATGTTGATGTTGGCGCGCAGCTGGAAGATGACAGAGTTGCTGCTTTCAAAAGGCGAAGGGGAATCCTCCTCTACTCCACCATCGCATGCTGTGCAATGACATACATGTACTCACAAAATCAACCAGTTGAAGGAGAGTCGACTGATTACCAAGCAAGTCAGGTCGCTTCTAAAAGAACAAGGTGGAATCCTTGCAGCGACTCAAAGTACGAGCTTGAGAGGCACGACTTCGCGCCGCGGCATGGCGATGTTTGTAGGTTGAAAAGCGGGGTCCTGGGACTCTATATCTGCCCCGAGGGGTGTGATGAAACAGGTGGGCCTCCTCCGTATTGTGTCAACAAGAGCACGAACTACAATGGAGGGCCCTGTAGAGTGAAAGATCCCAATCCTAAGCCCGAATACAGGTGTGATGGAGGCGTATGTATTCTATCAGCGGAAACGTCTGCTGAGCGCAGGTTTGCCAAATATTTTGATCACAACTGTGATGGCGAATGCGGTGACGGATTCGCTGGGGAGCTCACTCATTGGATCAAAAGTAAGCAAGGATGCAAGACGAACCTGGACTGCAGCCTATCTGGCGAGTGCTTGCCAAATGGCATTTGCAAATGCGATCCATGGGCACAGGGTCTCGATTGTTCCTACTTGAAATTCGCACCAGTCGACAAATCAAGGCTTGGCTATTTACATCCGCATTATTCATCTTGGGGGGGTACAATTCTTCAGTCATCAGATGGTACATTCCACATGATAGCTTCTGAGATACTTTGCCAAACGGCTGGGAAGATTGAAAGGTGTGGTCTGAACAATTGGGAGACGCGGTCACAAATTGGTTTGGCGATAGCTCAGGATATCGAGGGTCCATTCGAAAGAGTCAGGACTGTACTAGAGCCTGAACATCACAACCCTTCACTCCACAAATGTCCGCTAACAGGGCACTGGCATCTGTACACAATCTCGGGAGCGACAGGGCCGATCGAACGAACTGTATCGACCGACGAAGGACGTAGCTGGTCGAAGCCACTCGTCGTCTCGCCGAGACAGAATCCAGGACCATTTCTCAAGGAAGACGGGACAATGCTATTTTATAGACACGACGATATGAAATTTACGGGACCTACTTGTTCGAACGAAGGTTTAAGTTTTCAAAACTGCCCAATAGACGGCGAGGCCTGCGATTCTCCCACCGACATTCCAATCATAGACCACACCGGGGAGGATCCATCAGTGTTCGTTGACCATCGCGGGAACTACCATCTGTTATTTAATGCTCTACCATACAAATGCGTGCCAAAGGTCAATCAGGGCGGGCACGCATGGAGCGATGATGGCGGTGTCACGTGGAGTGCGCCTCGGATCGGCGCATTCAACACCACGATTCAGTTCTCAGATGGCACTGACATGAAATGCGAAAGGAGGGAGAGGCCGCAGATGGTACTTGACGATCGCGGACGTCCCGTCGCCCTCGTATCGGCAGTGACAGGCTGCCCCCCTAACTCAGACGTTTCAGGCAACTTAAAGCATTACAGAGGGGCTGATGATTGTTTTACACTGGTTCAAAAAATGGGCCGCTGATTTCAAACATCAAGTTTCTGCAAGTAGGCGTTTCAATTTCCCCTCCACCATCTAATTTTACATGTCGTGCGTCTGCGTTACGTGCCTCTTCAGGGTTTCGGTCTCATCTCTAAGGAGTTTCTGTTGAAAGGCACAGCTACAAAGGCATCCCGAGTTGCGAGGCATCAACCAAGCTTAGCGATACAAATGCTCACTGAGCAGATTCTTCGCAATCTGCTTCTCCCATTTGTCTCCATTGCTCAGAAGTTTTTCCTTGTCATATAGTAACTCTTCGTGCGTTTCCGTGGCGTACTCAAAATTGGGCCCCTCTACGATTGCATCGACGGGACACGCCTCCTGACAAAAGCCGCAGTAAATACACTTCGTCATGTCAATATCGTATCGAGTGGTTCGACGGGCACCGTCCTCGCGCTCCTCGGCGTCGATCGTAATGGCCTGCGCGGGACAAGCCGCCTCGCACAGTTTGCAGGCGATGCAGCGCTCGTCGCCCGAGGGGTATCGGCGCAGTGCGTGCTCGCCGCGGAAGCGGGGCGACAGGTATCCTTTCTCGTACGGGTAGTTGATGGTCACCTTCGGCTTAAGTGCCACTTCACCCGACAGCCAGAAGGCGCGCCAGATTTCTGTCATGAAGAAGATCTTAGATGAACGCTCGAATATGTTCGCCCACGATGTCTGTGTTGTCATGATGTTTCCAGTTAGTTGAAGAATCCAAACGATCACGGATGGTGAGTAAAGTCAGTGGTCAGCGAATTGCGGCTGAGCCAAGGTTGCTTCTCGGGCGCATAACTCAGCCCCTGGGTGATTGCGGTCCGATTGAAATATCGATAGGGAGCCCATGCCAGTTCGGAAACTCACGGGCAAAATGTTGTCTCGGTCCGCCACGGAAGAAAGCTGGCGGGGTCCGCGGAACGCCAACGCGACTGTTCGCCGCTGTCCGACGATCCCCATCAAGGGGCGGCGACTGGCGTTGAAGAGCGCCATTGCGTGACGAGGAGCAGACAGTAGAGCTATCCCGGGGTGTCCTTCACCAGATCCCAGCACCCTGCCGATACTGCCGATGCCGTAGTAGACGCGAGGCTTCTTCTCATTCTCACGGCCGTCATCCCGTCGCGCACACACGCGGCCCGGGAGTGATGTTTGATGTACCTTAAAATAGCTGAAAATAGAAACTTTTTGGTCGCCTACCAGCCGCTTGGGAAGAAGAAGAGCGCACAAACGCGAGCAGGCAGGGCCTGTTCTAATTCTCTGCGTCCTCAAGAGGGATGCGGACGAATACCCCATCGATCTGTAGCCCGGCGTCGCGGCTGCTCGTAGCCGACACCGGGATCATATTTAGATTTAGATGGATGGATGCATGATGGGGATGCGCAAGTTTGTATTATATCAGATAGTTTCCTATGTTTTCTGCATTGCAGATACTTTACATCAGTCTATGTTTTAAACGACTATCAGTATTAGTAGAAAATTACGGCGGGCAAGCAGTGCCGTAGTAGTACCTTGCTACATGGCAGTTGAAATGGTCTCGGACGTAATAATAATTATTTGTAGATCAATCAGTTCCAACAGGTTCCAACGTAGGCCTTAAAGGAAGGAATTGATTTACCTCACACTGCACCCCAAACGAGCTCAAAGTAATAGACCAGGGTATTGCATTGATGATGCATAGGTAGATGGCATAGGCAGCAATACAGAGATGTTATAGATTAGATGACAGTCTACTCAGTCTACCTATGATGAAGACTGTACTGACGTACGATATCAACAGAAGACCTCAAAATCTCTTCATTACGTTCTAACCTCTAGTATCTAGGTGGCTTCTAGTTTTTACACTACTTGAACTTTATCCATCGATAATTTAAGACAACATGTACGAACTGAAGGGAGACAGGACAAGACAAACGTTGACCCTAGTCAAATATCCGAAACGAATAGGACCTCCTCTTCGGCGCTTCTATGAGAAGAGTTATTTACTCCTCCGAGACAAGGTTGACCTTGGCACGGTCAAGCTTGGTCTTGAGGTAGTACGCGTATCCTCCGAGGAGAACGAACGAGCAGGCGAAGAGTCCGATGAAGACACTGGCGGCGGTGTTCTTGGATCCAGGGCCGGAGACGATGGTGCCGTTCTTGCGCACGATCTTGATGCCCTCCATGAAGTTGCAGCCGTAGTTGTTGGGGTACTGGATGTTGAGTCCGTACTCGCACTTTCCGGACGCCTCGTAGAGCTGCTCGCACGACTCCTTGACCTGGTCCTCGTCGGCCTGATCGTTGTCGTTGTTCTGGTCGGCGTCCTCGGGCTCCTTGCACGACATGCACTCGGTCCCGATCATGGTGGTGTCGGCGTACGGGAGGGTCTTGCCGTAGGTGAGCGACATGTAGGTGCTGGCTCCACCGTTCTCATCGGCGAACTGGGAGCAGGTGTCGTCCGTGAAAACTCCGAGGTGGATGGCGCTTCCGGACTCGGAGCAGTAGGCACCAAGGAAGTACTCGACCTCTTCCTCCTCGAGCTTACGGCGGTTGTTGTTGTTGTCCTGAACTGTAGTGTGGGGCGCATTGGTTGTTAGACGGAATCACACACAATCCAACGCCAACGCCAGAAAGATCCAAAATCGCATTCGGAGGATTATTCCGGCATGTCGGTTTGTTGTATGCACTCACCCTCGAGGTTGCTGCACTCGGCGTACTCGCGGAGCTCAACCTTCTCCTCCTCTTCCTCTCCCTCCTCGGCGTAGGGGTTGTTGTCAACGCAGTACTCCATTCCCTTGCCCATGTAGCAGTCGTACTCGCAGATCTCCTCGTCGTCGGCGTTCTCGCAGTTGCAGTCACCGTAATTCTTCTCGTACTCGCAGTTGTACTCCTGGTCCTGCTCGACGGCCTCGAAGTAGGCCTCGAGGTACTGGTCCATGGCAATGACGTAATCTCCGTAGCCCTCCTTGCAGCCGGCGGCAGACTCCATCGAGCACGTGTCGCTGGGGCAGAGTCGGAACCTAACGAGGCGCTGGGTGGAGATGCGCAGGTCCTCCTCGTCGTCGGCCTCCTCGTTCCACTGCTGGGTGTGGTAGCAACCCTGGAACTTGAGGCTCATGTTGGCGACCCAAGTGTAGTCGATCTCGTCATTCTCGTTGTTCTCGAGGCGACGGGCCTTCGAGAGGACCTTCTGCCCGACCTTGGACCCGGCCGTGATCGAGGCCTTGGGCGCGGCGGCGGCGGTGAGGCCGAAGGCGGAGGCGAGGAGTGCAACAGTCAGCTTCATGTTTTTTGGGGAGGGATGAACAATGGATGAAGAATGACTTGGATTATGGAAACTGTCGGCTCTTGTGTGGCGTTGCGTGCCTCTCCTGCCGTTGTCCTGCTGGTTTATTTCGTTCCCGGTCGGCTCGGCTTCAAAAAGCAGCGGCCTCTGGGATGTTTTCTCCTTCGCCAAAAAGGCGCGTGGTGAGGGAAGGCTAAGCAAGGGGCCCCCCGCGGCGCCCCCCCGCCCCCCGGGAGGGTTTCTTTGTTTTGGATACCAATTTTCTGTACGCCTAACAGTATAGACAAAGTAAATTACAGCTAGCGTCGACAGGGGAGGGAGAGGGAGACGCCGAAGGACAAACTTTGCCTCTGTCTCTCGCTTTCCAATGGAGCGAGCAAGACCGTCATGACACGGCAACCTGAATGGCAGCTCAAGAACGAAGGGGCATTTGCCTCGATCTGCGTGCATCTCCCTGCCGGATCGTTCATACACTGCGAGAGCGATGCCGTCGTTTCGATGTCATCTAATGTCGAGGTGGAGGGCAAGCTCGCGGGGGGTCTGCTCGCCTCAATGGCGAGGGCCCTTTTCACCCGAGAGTCGTTCTTCACAACTCAAGTTCGAAGCACCGCAAGAGACGGCGATGTCCTCGTAGCACCATCTGACCCTGGCGGAGTGGCCCTGCATCGAATTGCTCGTGGGGAAGATTTGACTCTTACCAGCGGAGCGTACCTCGCAGGAGATGGCGGTGTCACTGTTTCGAGTGACATGCAAAATCCGTTCTCGGGATTCACTAATTTCAGCGGCACAGGGGTTTTCCTCCTTCGGGCGTCGGCGTCGTCGGGGCAGGGGGGTTACTTGGCACTTAGCGCCTACGGATCTATAATGAAGTATACACTGCAACCAGGCGAAAAGCGGGCGGTCGATAACGGGCACTTGGTGGCATGGTCAGCCAACATGAAGACTCAAATGATACTCGCAAGTCGGAAAGCGGGGATATTCGGAAGTCTCACATCAGGTGAGGGGCTGCATGTGGAGTTCCAAGGACCGGGAGTCGTTTACATACAGAGTCACAAGCCTCGCCAGCCGAGCGATGTTAGACACTCGAACCGTAACGGGGGAGCGTCCAGCGGTAACCCATTCATAGGCTGCGTTGTTTTCCTCGTGTTCGCTGCAGTTGTGTTGGGTTTCGTCCTCGCCGTTTACTTCATGAATGAAAGCATGGCACCAAGCGGCCGCGGGCCCGGCGGCGGACGTTACGGGTATGAGTTCTGACGGCCCAATGATTTACCCGAAGAAATGAGAACCTATACATTTATCAACCTTCCTTCCCGATCCAGCTGACGTAGTACGTAGCTTCCGCATTAGTACCAAACCCGGAGGCAAAAACTAAAACAACCTCATCCGAGACCATGTTTACTACACAACGGTGCTCGGCTCTTTATGTAGCGCGCATGTTACTTTATCTCTCCATCTAGTTCTGTCCGACAGTCTCGATGTTCTTCATGAGCTCCTCGACCTTATCGTCGAGTCGCTCCTCGGCCTCCTTCTGCATCTTCGTGAACTGGGCCTCGTAGTCGACGTCCTCGGCGAAGACGGCCGTTCTGGAGACAGCAGGCCTGTGTTGTTTTTTTGGCCCGAACCGAATAGAAAATAAATATGAGCGTGTAAGTTTAACATGCATGGTGGCCATTAACAGCGGCTCGCATCTCCTCGCGTAATGGCGTGGAACGGGGAACACTTCGGCAGTTCGCGGCCACACAAAGTGCGATCCGTCGGGACCGCTTATGACCGCTTATGTATTCCTCGAAATCGAATCGTTTTTTGCTCGTCGGACGCACCTGGGAGCAGGCACAAAGGCCGAGGCAGATGCGATGGCAGCGGCGATGAGGACGGACTTGTACATGGTTGACAAAGGGGGTGTGGTAGAGGTGTAAAGTTTGTGTTCGGTCGATGTTCGTACGCCCTCGCTCTGCGGCTGCATGCGGCTGGCTCCACGCCGCCGCAGGCGTCGTCTTCTGCGTACGTGTTAACTCTACCTACCCAGTATCCTACCCACATCCGAGATACCCGGGTTTGAAGCAAATCCGAAGTCACGAGTGAAGTTGGAGGAAGTTTTGAAAGGAGATAAGGAGAAGATGGGGAAGATGGAAGAGACCGTGGCTCGCACTATTCAAGGGACGGGTTAGGGGCGTCAGGATAGGGGCCTAGTAGGAGGATTGACGCAGGATGGATCCTTCTACGACGACAGGGTTTCCGTCCCGAAAGCGGCGACTCGGCTCGATGCCCTCAGCCTCGGCCCTCGTGATGATTCTGTGCTGGAGTAGTCAGCAATCCATGCCACAAACGCATGGACTTCTGGCCGCGCGTACACCCCTCCACTTCCACGCCACACGTCGAGCCTCACTGGGCCGGGATGCGATGGGAAGTGTGGTTATTCTCCATGGAAGCAACGCGATAGATGAGCAAAAGAATATAACAAAACAAAATCGAAGGCGTCGTCGAAGGACCAAGAATACGAATTCGGCAAACAAATCAACCTCGGTCAAAAAAGGAGCAAACTATCCTCGAAAACGACGTGTAGAAGTCTTGCCGTGGAATGCACCATACAAAGTATCGATCAAAACCCAAAAGCTAATTCAAGCTTCGACGTCGAATCTCCCTTCGAATGATCCGATCTTGGCGGCTACAGCCGTGCTAGATACACTCCTTTCTTCGTCTCCAACCAAGTGCAACGCCGCGAATGTTGTTTGCGCGCTTACACTGTCGTCCAAAACTCTCAATCAGACGTGGCGGGGACGGTCGTGTGCCACGAAGCAGGAGCGAGCCAAGTTCCAAGCCAAGTTGTATGACGTCTGTCGCATTTTGACCCAATTGGTCGATGAGGACAAGTTGATCACGCGGCAACTATGCAATGCTGCTTGGGGAATTGGCAAGCACGTCGAATACGGCGAAGAGGTTTTGCTCAATAGACACAGGTCGGCGACAGTAAGCAGGGGGTCGTCTCAGTGGAACTTGAAAGATCAATACCTCGGTGTAAATGAGGGAGAGGATGTTATCGATCACGTCTTCGATTCGATAGCGCGACGCATGATTGGACGCTTGAATGTCTTGATCAAGTCATCTGAGACGAGTAAAAGTGATTGCGTTGTCAAACCCGGCGAACTCTCTATGCTTTTATGGTCGTTTGCCGTAGCCAAGCCAAGAGATTGTCCGCCAGGTTGGGAAAAGCCGCGACAAATCGAGCGGCTAAATGAAGAAAACCCGCCAAGCCAGAATAGAGATGTTGTTACTTATGTGGAGCACTTTGAGCATTCCGAGTCGCCTGCCGGCGTATCTTCGGAGAATCCAAAAGAGCGAAGCGTGGCAGACCGGCTCTTCGATACTGCCGCATTGCTATTTTGTCAGGGTCAGGGATCGGCTGTTCTCCAGTCTTCGAACAATGAGCAACCGCTGCTGCTTCAGCAGTGCTCATGGAACGAGCTTTCAAACATTGCGTGGTCGTATGCCACTCGTGGTGCTTATAATAGTCCACAAGGCGAGGCCATGGTGACATTTTTCGCTCGCGAGGCAACGAGGCGTATACACCACTGTCTCCGCCGCGTAACCTCAGACGGGAGCGAATGCAACATACTGCCGAGGGATGCTGTACAGATTGCTTGGGCGCTGGGCACCATGGACGCTGACAATGTCGCTACTGCGTCGCCAGTGTTAGTTCGCCTAGTTGATGCAATGCACGAGTATTGGATAAAGGCTTCCGCGGGGGATAGACCTCTGAAGAGCTGGACGTGCGCAGATTTGACCCAAATGGCCACGGCGTTATCTCACGGTCGATTGGACAACCAATCAGTGCTGGATGCCGTGTATGGCGAAGCACTGATTAGATTAGAGAAAAGAGGCGGCAGTCCAAGTCGGTTCTCAGCTCGAGAGATATCGACGCTCATGTGGTCTCAGGCAAGACTCTATCTGACACCGAAGTTCGGAAAGGTGTACGACAAGTTTCCAAGCGTTGCTGCACGCGCTCTCTTGAGTAGAATGGGACCGAACTCGCCCCCCGAGGTGTTGATCAAGGCACAAGAGCAAGCAAATTTAGCCTGGTCGTTTACAGTTCTCGAAGATTACAAGGATCCTAACGTCGTGTCTCTCCTTCAAAACATTTTCACCGCCGCCTCATCAAGTCGGAATATCCAACTCGAACATGCTCATCAGTTGTGGCAGTCCTACTTTTTGTTAAGCAGCGAATGTCCTACTGCAGTACAAAACGTACCGAGCGAATTCGTCGATTATCTTGAACAGAAGTGGAAGCACGAAAAGAGCAGGGTAAAGAATAGCAGCAGCAGACATCGCGCAATAAGTCGAACACTAGACCTGATGCGTGTCAGACACCGTAATGAGTATGACGACGTCGACGTCGCGATTGCACTTGACAACAACAGCACATGGACACACGATGCCTCTGATTTTGAGACGGACGGCGGGAGGAGTCAAGTCAAGGTGGCAGTCGAGTTTGATGGGCCTCATCACTTCACTGTCATGGGTTCGAACGAAGAAGATTTGATGCTGATGGAGAATGGCATCAAGATAACCCCCCGCGTGCTGGGTCACACTGTCCTGAAGTATCGTCTTTTAAAAAAGAAGGGCTGGGCAGTCGTGCGTATACCTTTCTACGAGTTCGACAAGATTCCCATTTGGTCAAGTATGGTAAGAACTAGTGTATCCAACCTTTCGGTCTCGTTTGGAGCTCATTTTCTTCGTGAAAGGAGCGCCAGAGATATCTTCAGAGAAAACTGAAGACTCACTCGGAAATAAGGTTCAGCGAAGTAGACGTTTCCGAATACAGCAAATTACCGGTCACGAGGCACTCACGATTCGACTGACTCTTGAAATCATTCATTTGAGGTGTAACGTTGAGCACCGATCGCATGAAGCACTCGTAATTTCAACTTGCACTATAAATAATGTAGAGACCCGTTCAATTCTTTGATCTATCAACGAGATGTGAATAACACTTGACCAATTGCTTTGATTGGCCTAGATATTGGTGTGAGGTGTTTGCACTCTTAAGGTGACTGTAATCTCCACTGGACACTTGGCTCATCATGACGACTGACCGCACATATTCTAGTTGGTGCTGTTTTTAGTTTAACGATGAGTTCTCATCTACATGCACAGTGCTTGCTCCATCACATTTCACTACCTCGTCGAGGTGGTCAAAGCAGTTCCCGATTTCGTCCGCAGCTATTTCCTGCAGTATGACTAATATAGTCGTCAGGCCGTTGTGTTTCCCGGGTCTCTCCGCCAAGAGGTGGCGCAATACCTTTCCCACGCACTGGCGGCCCACTGAGTCCAGATGGTTGAGGGGTTCGTCCAATACTAGCAGCGAAGACCTCAGCTTTCCCCGCTTTGCGGCTAGCTCGATATAGCCAAAATCCAAAGCTAACGAACACCTCCTCCATTGACCTCCACTCAAAGAAGAGAGAGGTCGGACATGCCATCTACCATCTGTGGCGCTGCGCATTGCCGCATGCTTGGTGACGCTATCGTTGTCACCGATGCAGATTCTGATTTGCAAGTTTCCGTCGCTGAGCAGGTCCAAGTATTGCTGGGAGCATTGCTGCAGATCATCCACCAAGCCTTTGAGTATGAATGCCTGGATCCCTTTGATGCCAAATACATCGACTAGATTCTTATTTAACAAAACCTGTTCATGGTGGTCGTCTTTCTCCGTCTGGATGCGCGCCATTTCTTGGGTCAAGCCTCTTAGCTCTTCGACGCACTCTTTGTGTTTCTTCTTTGCAGCATTTAGTGCGTCGCGCAACCTGATTAACTCCATTTCCTCCTGTGAGTCTACGAAGTTGGTTTTTGATTCTTCGTTGGTTCTCTGAACGATCGATATCAGTTGGGATGACAAGTCCGCCTGCCTTTCTCGAAATAATCGCATCTGTGTTGACAAGGCATCATTCGCTATACGCGAGTCTTCCTCGGCGGCAAAAAGAGCCTCCTTGCACGATTGGACTAGTGACGCACTTTCGAAAAACGTAGAGTTGGCTTGCCGGTACGCTTGATCAACGAAGAGAACACTCTCGGTCTTATTTTGAACCAGGCGTTCCGCGTCATCGAGTTCTTTCTTCATGTTGCTCAAGTACTGCCGTCGTGTATCCTCTGCCAGAATGGGTTGCCCACAAGTATGGCACTTTTGCGATTCTGGTGA
>Ga0115006_10001815_pt1 | contig 13678 bp, 16 predicted proteins | sample ArcOceMetagenome_3_FD_88943 | JGI IMG/M metagenome (GOLD analysis project Ga0115006, IMG submission 88943) | Marine eukaryotic phytoplankton communities from Arctic Ocean - Arctic Ocean- Svalbard ARC20M Metagenome | ecosystem: Environmental > Aquatic > Marine > Oceanic | place: Arctic Ocean...
ATCCCGTGCTCCCCCGCTCCTCCACGGCCCGCGCGCGTCTCCACACCCTTCCACACCGCTTCACCCCTGAAGCGATACCCGGCCTCGATAGCCGGAAATGCTACGGACCGTGCAGGACCGTGACCAAATCTTTTACCCCCACGAAGTCAGGTGGACGAATTTGTCGGGCGGGGGCAGCTTGTCGAGCGCTGGCGAGCGCGCGGGGGTTTTGTCGCTGCCCCTGTGCCTGGCAGACGACGGAGCGGGGCGCGCGGTGAGGCGGCGCGGGGGGGGCAGCGTCGGAGCGCGCGCGCATGGCGTCCGAGGCCGACGGCATGTGCCCCGTGCCCGGGAGCCACGACAACCCACACGACAACCCGCTCGATGCGGGTGAGCCGGTGGGAGGATACGTAACCCGCCCAGACGCGCACGACTCGGGCCACTACGAGGCTCGGCACGAGGCTGCCCACGACGGAGGTCGGCGCTGCCGCATGCCGCCCCGTCGCGTGCGTGTGTGCGTCGCGTGGTCGGCAGTTTTCGCTCACGGTTGCTGCACCGTGTGCTGCGCGCAGTGGTCGACGCGCACGCGCACGCTCACGACGGCGGGCACGACGGCGGGCACGACGGCGGGCACGACGGCGGGCACGACGGCGGGCACCCCGACCACGCGCACCACGAGCAACACCCTGCGCACCACCACCATGACGTCGGGCATGGCCATCACGCCCACCACGAGCAGCCACACGATGAGCAGCACGAGTCTGAGGTGGGGCACCATGGCGGGCACCATGCGGGCCATCACGGCGAGGGCAGCCACGACGGTGGGCACCACGAAGGCGTGGTCGCTGAAGCCGGCCACTTGGCCCACGATGCAGCCGGTCATGTGGTGGAGGGTGCGCAGGACCATGGCGACTACATCCAGCTCACCGTCAAGATTGGCGACCACGAGGTCAACGGCGGCACCAGGTACCGCGCTTGGGCAGAGCACCGCGAGATCGTGATGCAGCGGCTGCGGGGCTGGGAGTTGGTGGCGACGGGTCCGGACTTTGCCACTTTCAACATCCCACAGAGCATCGTTCAGGCTGCTGCGACTGAACGCGGGGCCAAACTGTCCAAGTTCGAGCGCAAGTACTGGGGCGACAAGACTGACTTTTGCCGCTGTCTCGAGGCTATCCTGTGGGAGATGGAAAAGGGACGCAAGCCCTCTCGTGCTCGCAGGCAGCTTGTGGCGCCTGGAGAGCAAGCACTGGCGCAGGGCGTGGGTTTCCAGCGCGATCAGCGCCCGCGTCCGTCGGTCCATGCTTTGGGTGTGGGGATGCATTCACATGGCGCCATGGCGATGACGTCTGGTATGGATTCAGTGGACATGCTTGTGCGTCTCCTCGAGAGCAAAGATCCGAGTGAGCTCATGGGCTACGAGCGCCGCCTCCGCACCCTGTGTAACAATGTGGATCTGCACATGCACGCGGGGTTGCCGTTGAAGACGAGCGAGCTGCCCAAGGAGTGGAGCCCTCTGATTGAGCTGCCGCTCCCGCCGTCGGCACCACAGACGATAAAGAGGGGCTGCGGCAAGATCCAGCGATCCATGCTGCCACTGCGCCTCTCTTTGCAGATGGAGGAGATGCAACAGAAGCTTGCCGAGCTCATGGACTCGCTCCATCAGGGCTTCCTGGACCCGAAAGCGCTTGGCGTCAAGTCACACCACGAAGGCAATCCTGCGCACGTTGGCGCGTTGCTCAAGACAGGCCTTGCCATTATGGGCAAGGAGAGTGTAGAGGACCCGATGGAGCACTGGATGTGCGTGCCGCGCCCCAGGCTCATTCAGATTTACATTGATGAGTTCACGCGCATCATCAAAAACATCACAGACCAGGCGCAGCAGCACGCGCAGATATCGCCGCCGGGACCCCTTGCCAAGTACGCACAGATCGAACCGTCGTCGTATGCGGTGCAGGCATCGAAAGAGCGCCTGGGCGAGCGCATCTTGCACTGCCTTAATGTAATGGTCGTCCCGATTGTGGACAAGACATGCACGCCGCCGCAAGTGACCAAAGGCATCATGTCTAACCCCGTCGGCATGCCCGACGATTATCTCATTCGCTACCTCGACATGCTCTACAAGAACGTGGCATACAGTGAGCGAGAGCAGGGAGGTGGATCGTTGCTTGGTGACCCCACCGAGTACGAGATCTTGCGAGCGACCTTGCCCAAGGACGCTGTGCCGCTGGTTGAGGCGCTCATCTGTGCGTATGGTGGCGAAGAAGAGCGCACGCGCCTGGGCATTCCGATCCGACGCAAGACAGCCGCAATCGACCGGGTGCACAAGGCGCGGCAGGACTTGGATATGCTCGCCAAGAGTGCAGATGCCCATGTTGCAACCTCCAACTCCAAGTCGCCGCATTCCGCTCGCGAATACCACATTAGGGCCAAAGCGAAGCAGCTTGGCATCTGGCTTGACCCCTCCAAGAGGACGACGGCCGCGGACCGTCGCCGTCCGCACGAGGACCAAGAGGCCTTGTCCGGGTATCGCTCAGACCATTGGGAGGCAGAAGATGTGGGTCTCTCCGCCCTGGGCTTCAGCGGCCAGCCGGCCTCTGCTCGCGGGCGCCCCATGAACGCCATCTCTGTCAACAGACTGGCAGGACTAGGTGATGGCTCAGCAAGGCTGGGCGTCGAAGAGGTGGAGGCGCGCATCCAGGGCGACCCGCGCGACACTGTGCAGGTGCAGGTCAAGATTGGAGACCACGAGCAAAACGGCAACTTCCGCTACAAGGCCTGGGCCATGCATCGCGACATCGTCATGCAGCGACTCCGCTGGGACATTGTCGACCAGCACGGCGATTACATCACCTTCAATGTCTCGCGCCCCGCGCCCGACTCGCTGCCAACAGCTCCGTGTTGTCACTGCGCGCGTGCCTAAGCCATTCATTTCCGAGATGTCTGTAGTCTGCCTTCTCGCGCGCAAGTAGGCAGGAGGGGCTGGAGAGGCGGAGCGGGCGTTGGCAGTGGGCGCTCAAGTGCCGCACTGACGTGTCTGGGGGCGTGGTGGTACGCAGGTGCCTTCTGCGATAGTCGAGGCTGCTGAGGCTGAGCGCAAGGCCAAGGTAAACAAGGAGGATCGCCGCTTTTTTGGGTACTTTTCGCTCCTCCGTTCCCTCTCCTGCCTCTTCATCGTCTCCCTTTCCCCCCACCCCTCGTCTTCCTCTCTGTGTCGTTGTCTGGATAGAGGTGGCAATGGAGGCGAGGGAACAAGAGGTGTGTGACGCTTGCTGGCGTCCTGAATGCACTTGCGGGTCGACAGGGACAAGACCGACTTCTGCCGTTGTCTTGAGGTGGTTATCAATGAGGTGCGCGGCATCAAGCAACGGCCCTCGCGACCAGCAGCCCTAGGGCCCGAGATGCTCCAGGTCTCCGCCCTGCTGGCGTCTGCGCGTATGTGTGACGCATGCTCACACGCAGTGCAGAGGGCTGAGTGTGGATACAAATCTGACGTTTCTACTGGAGAACAGGCGCGTGAGCAGATGGTTGTCACGACGGAGTACAAGACCAAGTTAGCCAAGCTGCGCGAACTACAGGCGCAGGTGCGCGAGGGCTCTGCTACCGCTGAACGAATGCGACAAGAGGAGGAGGAGTTGGCAGCCAAGCATACAGCAGAACTGGAACGTATCAACCTCAAGTATGGTGGCTCCCTGCGCAGCGCTAAGCGCAAGCGATCTGCGGGCACAAGTGACAAGATGCGGAAAAAGGGCAAAAAGGATGGCGGCGTGGCCAAGGGCATGCCCACGCATGGTCTGTCCATGCAGCCCCACGCGCAAGTTCGCTCTCCAACAGCCATGCGCTCCCACCCCGGTGCTCTGGGCGGTGGGCACCTGCGCGTGCAGCAGGCGCAGTGGGGGCGGCCTTGAGGCTGTGTGCATGCAGGTCGAGCACGCTGCGGGCATTCCCAGCCTCGATTCTCATCACCACGCTCAAGAGTTTGTATTAAAGGTGCTATGTTTGTAACGCTCGAGAAATGGAGATGGCGCAATGTGCACAGAGCACATCTTCCTGGAGCGGGAATGAGGAACTGTCCAACGTGAACTGATGTTAAGATGTAAACACTGTGAATTTTATTACAAGATTTGTAGGTGACCAAAATGCGCGGCGGATGGATGGTCGTGAGGCAGAGACCGGCGCCTGTGGCTGCCAGGGTCTCTTTCGGTCTGCAACGTCCCTTCTCCAGCACGCAGATTCAACTTCGGAGTCGATAGTCCTCGACGAGATGTGTCAGGACCTGCGAGTGTCGGGCAATGACGGCAGCACTTGTGCGCAACGCGTGCCAATCCAAGGAGCAGCGAGTTTGCCGCAGCCTGCCGCGCGTCACAGTTCGCCGCGCTGCCATCTCAGACTGTTCCGATTCATCCAGCAGCTGTCGTAATCGCGCGATTTCATGCTGAGGCCCGGCTATTTCGTGGTGTTTCGCTTCCAATTTTGCTGCGACAGCGTCTGATTGTGCTTGTAGCTTGGCTAGAGCTGCTGAGCACAAGTGTCGCTGTTGCAGCGGCAGCCCTGCGCCCTCCATCGCTGCTTCCAGTCGGCTTGCTTGCTCTTGCGCCTCGTGGTGCGCCGTCTGCAGTGCGGTGAGCTCAGTCTGCATGGTGGCCACCGTGCGCTCCAGATGCATGACATCCCCCTTTATGATCACGAGATCTGAGGCCTGGTGTAGCAGTGCATCAGCCTCGAAACGCGTCTGGTTTTGCAACTCTTCGCACTCCCATGTCACTTCTGTCAGATCAAAGAATATGTCACTGCTAGCCTGCTGGAAGCTCCGTTGCAGCGCAGGCAGCGTTGTCCAAGCGCTCTCTGATGGTCCATCTTCTTTCTGGCCATAAATTTTGCGCAATGTCCATGAATAAATGGAAGAAGACAATCCTTGCCGTCTTGATGAGCACACGGGCAGGGTGACATTTAGCAGAATGCTGCGGGACATATTGACCAATGCCCATGCATCCTGGCCCAGATCGTCTATATGCTCCTCCGCGCGTTGCAGCAATTTGCTTCTGCGGGGTGGTGCATCCTTCCGCGCCTGCACTTCTCGCCATGTCATCAGGCCGCAACGTATCCGAGCTAGCTTTTCCTGCGCCTGCGCAGCCCAGAAGCAATTTGTCAGGAAGGAGCCACAAAATGCAAGCGCTCACGGTCGTACCGACCACGATTCCAAACACACTGTGGGGGATGTGGTGCAGGCGAAACGCCAAAAGGACCTGCAGTCCACGAACATGGGTTTCGCTGCGCAGGCGATCTGCCTGCAAGCGCTGTACGGTGGTAGCTGCATCCGGCTCTGCGTCAATATCCCTCGGCGATTGCGGTGACGTTCCACGCGACTCCTCCCCAGGTCCCTGCAGGTCCATCTGCTGCCATTTGCGCAGACTGCGCCCAATAGCAGTTTTGTCCCGCGTTGCCTGGACTAGGGCCTCCTGGATTTGTGATAGCCGGGCGCGGCAAGCGCTAATTTGATCCTGTGCGTTGCCCTGCTCTTTTCGCTCAAGCTCTTCTTCTCGCAAGCGCTCTGCCCTCAGCTCTCTCTGTGTCCTATGCAGCAGGCATATGTATGCCTCTGCCCAACCCCCCGGTGCGTGCTCTGCGCTCTTGCGCTGCGCTTGAACTTCCGCGTGGACTCGCGGCAACGTCGCTGCGCGCGGCAAAACAAGCTGTGCCAAGTCGTGCAACATGCGCAGAGCATTAGACTGCAGACCCCGCCGCTGGCGACTTGGCTGTCTCCGAACAGCGCTTGGCGCCTGCATCGTGGCGGCGTCGGCGCCTGCGCTGCTGGGCAGCGTCCCAGACGCCGGGTGCCGCAGGCGCGCCAGCATGACTGCTGCTGCTCCGCCGGGAGTGGGCCCTGCCGCCCCGCGCCCGTCCAGCCCCGGGGCAGCTCCCTCGTGCTGCGGCGGCCGCACCACGGTGCGGCCCTCCGATTCTTCGCTGCCGCACACTGGCCACCCCAGCAGCAGCAGCAGCAGCAGCAGCGCCAGAGCCGGGACGCGCACGGGGCGCTGCCGACCGGCGCCGGGCGTGCTGCCCCCCGGGCCGCAAGCGCCCCGCATGTGTGGGGCTGCCTGCTGCCTCAGCAGGGCGCAGCGCCCGCCTGGTCGCATTAGAGTCCGCTAGACACCCTGGTGGTGCGTCGCCATCAGCTGCCCCCTGCGCCGCGAGGCCCCGCCGCGCCCAGCGCAGGCCCTGGTCGTCGCGGGAGACCCATCATCGGGCGCCAGACGTGGAGCAGCAGGTGCCGCGCCGGCACCAGTGCGACTCGGGTGTCGTCGGTTGCCTCGCCGGCTATTCGCGCCCCATGCCCCTCGCCGCAGCTGAGCCGCCCCGACCCGACACTCCCACGCAGGCGGGCCCGAATGGTGGATCGAAATGTCAGTTGCTCACTGTTCGTGACCGCACCCCGAGGCTCAGTCAAAATGCGCCCCCCTCGGTACAAAAAACGACCGTGAACTCGCGCACCCACACACGCAAGCGAGGGGAGCGGACGCGAGAGTGCGCCGGGGCGCCGGGCCGTGGCGCAGAGCCGCTGCAGGCTGGCAATGTCGCCACGCGCGCGAGCTGCCAGCTCGAACTTCCGGCTCTCGGCGACGGCGGAGGCCGAACGGGTGCTGGACGGCCACGACAGCGGCGACGACGACGAAGACGGTATGGAGGACGCGTCGCATCGCGCCAGCGCCCCCCCGCGCCCGCACGCGCGCACGCACACGCCACCCAATGCATCCCTGGTATTGGTGCAGTGCTCGGCGTGCGCGCCGTTGTGACACGCCACCGCCTGGCAGTCCCCGCGCGCAAGTCGGCCGGGCGCGGAGAAGCAGGCCGGCAGACACCCGAATCTCGCAGACGAGCGCTTGAAATGAAGGCGGGCCCGCACAGGCCATGGACCTTGACAAGCTTTGGAGGCTCGTTTTCTGGTACGTCGCCTGCGGGCGACCGCAGCAAGAGGAGCAGCGCGAGCGCGAGAACACAGGTCTGGCGGCCGCAAGCCTGGCAACCTGCAGGGTGTGCTGGTGCAGACGCATCCTGCCCTGGCCCCTTGCCCGCGTCATGTGCTGACATGTTGCTGGCTGGCAGGAAGGGCTTTCCGTGCCCCAGCTGCTCGCCGCTGCAAAAGCGATTTCGTCGGATTTGAATTCGGACTCTGACGACAGCGAGTCGAGCAAGGAAAAGGACGAGAGCAGCCTGCTCGCCAGCGCACTGCGTCTCAATAGCATCCACAGAGCCAGAAGCGCGTCTCCTGTCAGATATCGCCCACGCTCCCGCGCCAGGCCCCATCAATCTCCCCCAACCTCAGCACCTGGCAAGGCAAAAAGCACGTCGTCGCGGACTTCTCGTCACAAGACGAGAATGGGCTCTGCCCAACGACGGTACCGTCACGGCTGGGTCGTCAATGGGCTCGATTTTTCATCTGATGACGCAGAGACCCTGTGCTCTTCCCAGACATCTACGCCTCTCGGCGCGGTGTCCAGCAACGCGTGGATGGTAAAGGAGAATTCGCCCGCAGATCCGCACGCCCAACTAGAAAGCTTTGATTGGTCTCCTGCCCAATCCTCTCCAATCGCAGCCATGGCATGGCAAGCGCAACAGAAGACTGCGCTCGCGCCGGATGCTCAGAAGGAGATTTGGATTATCAACTTTGCCTCCTTGAAAGACGACCATGATGGTGAGCTCCGAGATTTCCTGCACTCTCTTGATGGGCAGCAGGGCAAAGATTTCGCAGCTGATCCCCCGCTTGCCGAAGAGGATAGGGCACGCGCAGCAAAGCTAGGCAGTTTTTTTAAGTCGACGGGTGGCCTCGACGGACTTTATGTTTCGCCTTACCTTCGCTCATTGCAGATCGGGGCGCAGCTTGCCTGGGCCACGAACAGAAAGTTGCTGATTGAGCCGGGTCTCAGCAACGTGCCGCACACCCTGCTGACTGTCAGCGCAGGGAAGCTGGCTCGTTTTATGAGTTTCCCCTGTATTGACCACCGATATCAGTCTGCTACCACGGAACCAGCGTGTGGTGAATCAAGTCTGGAGAGCATTCCCCGTGTGCTCGATGCTGGCCATCACATCGCAGCTCGGATGACGGCTCATAAACGGGTTGCCGTCATCACACACACAGTCACAGGCGCTGCGCTGGCGGCTGGGCTCGTGTCCGGATGCAGACCAAGCTGTTATCAGCAAGATGAAGCCAATCTGCGGGAGCTGCGCACGCTGCTGCAAACGATTGAGACTGGGCATACCTGTGGTGCATACCGACTGTGCTACAATGAAGAGACTCAGGTGCCTTTGACACAAGTCGCGCGACAGATTTCGCGCGCGTTTGATGAATTCGCGGGTTAGCCGGCCCCCTGGAATCCGCTTTCGCGTGCGTTTCGCGACACTACTCTAGATACACACCGGTGGCATAGCTTCCATGCTTTCGTTTACTGATGACGAATGTGGGGTATCAGGCGTGGGAGTCGGATCTCAAATGCCATGCCCTCTACGGCAAAAAAGAAGACAGAAACAAACTGCAGACGTCCAAGTCCCATTTTGCCAACTCGCCACTAGGGCATCCTAAGGATTGGGAACGAGTGTGGGCAGCCGTTTGCGACAAGTATGTGGAGAGCATAGTCAGGTGCACGCATTCTTTGTTTCTCTCAAATGACCTTTTCAATGCATGATCGACACCTTACAGCAACTTGCGCAGGAACAAATTGAGTGCAGAGGGTGACGAGACGCAATCAAATGGGCTCCTTCATCAAGGCACCCACCAGGGTACGCGGCGCCGAAGTAATCACGAGGTATACATCGAGCCGATGCTTGTTGCGCAACAAGCATCCCGCAAGCGTGGTGATGCGTGTTTTGAGGCTGAAATTTGCGAGTGCTGAATTGGGAGCAGGCTCGAATTGCATGGGACGAAGCTGTTCATTCGCCATTGCGCCACCCAGCGCACGACAGCAAGTCTTCCCACCACGGCCGATATGCTTTGAAGTTATGGCAATGATGATGCTGATCGGCATCCCGTGTGGGAGGGGCCAACAAGTCGTGGTGATCTTTCGCACCGTTGATAAAAAATGACGTCTGATACCATTAACATGAATGCATGTCGATGGTGTGTTTGCCCTGGAGTTAACAGCAGGCCGTCTGCCCTTGGCTACAGTAATTCACTCTTTCAGAAGGCCCCGAAGAAGACTCTAGACCTTGTGCCTGGCTAGCTTAAATTCGAGCAGGGCCAAAAGAGCCCTATCTTTGTGCAAAAGGGCATCACCCTCTTGCACGCTGCGCCCTCCCGCAGCTCTGCCCCACCCCGCTTTTCCCGTGGCGGAAGCAAGGTACGCGGATCTGGGCCTGCAGATGGTCGAGGTGGATGGAAGCAGATGCTTGCTGCGCAGCAAGCCAGGGCTTGGCGACTCCGGCGAAGCGTGTGGTAATTGGTTTGAGGCGTGTGAGGGCGACGGGCCATCCTGCATGCTCGCGTCACCTCGCCTGTTCCGTTTTTCATATCGTCCTGCCCCATATCTGCACACGGCCGTCAAGATCTCAGCGTCAAGACCTCGGCCTGCCTCCCCGTACCCCTTCGCGGGCTCCGCCCGCTCCTCCTTCGGATCATTTCTACGAGTCTCTTTGTCGCATGAGCACTGCATCTCGAAGCCAGCGACTTCATCCGCACTGTGCTGCAAAACACTGCACGCGACATTCGCAGAGCAACGGGTGCGAGACACAGCACCTGCAGACGGCAGCAGGAGACGACTGGAGAATGACGACTGGAGAATGCGCAGGCGCAGGCGGCGACACTTGCTCTTGTGCCCCGCGGCTTTGTGCTACTTTTTCGTTGTTCCTATCGTGCCTTTGCTCTAGGACTTGTACATTCTTTGCCGCCTCCTCTCGTGCACCTCCCACCTCGGCTGCAGCATCCCGTGCAGATCGCGACTGAGCATGGGCTCGTAGCATACCAATAGCATATGCAAACGGCGGCGAGAGCTGGGATACACAGATGCGTTGTCACATGCGTATCTGATCAGTATCACCACGTTTCGCTGACATTCACAACAACCCCCGCTACATCTCAAACCTCGCTCCCAGGTGCACCTGCGACAGCACCGTACAGAACGCGTACTCTGATACTCAAAAGAGTGCCTACTGTGACTGTGACACCTACAGTTCGTTGCCTCTCTGCCAGCCAGAGAGCACGTGGGGCCAAAACCCAACACAAGTGCAATTGCTGCATTGGGGTGGCAGGCCCCCGCTGCAAGTAGAAGAGGTGTCAAGAGGGTCTGCAGTAATCAACAACAACAGAGGGTTCTCAGGGGGAGACAAGAGACAGTGTCTAGTGGTGACGACAGCTGGGCATCTGGAGGCGGTCCGGATGACGTGCGCACCGGCATGTTCAAGTTTCCGTCTGCAACTTGCGTGTGGTGTCGCGCCTGGTCAAGGGGCTCATCTGCCGCATCATCTGCGCAAGGCGCCTGCAAATTCCGATCGTCCTTGTGCAGCAAAGGCTGGTCGCCCTCATGCCAAGGACTTAGTGATCTATCAAGTGCACCTGCAGGCGCTGTGCCAGCAGCCGCTTCATCCTGCGGCAACACGTCTTGCAAAGATTGCTCGCTCAGCTCTCCCAGCTCCTGCAACGTTCGCCGCACCATGTGCGCACGCACTGGTGTCTTGGCAGCAGCAGGCGGCTGCGTGAGGGCCAGGGCAGACGTTCTCAGCAACTCAACCGGCGGAAAGTCTGCGGGGCTCGGGGAAACTCTGCCTGGCTTGCCATGCTTGTACAAGACCTGTAGCCATGAGCCACCGCGTTATGCGCGTTTTGCACGTCATGCACATTGTGCGCGTTAGCGCGTTGGCAGCCAGCCTGCCTGGCGGATTGAAAGTTATAGTACGCACACGAAATGCAGGTTCGCCTCCAACACCCCAGACACCGGGGCGCAAGAAAGGAAGCGCTCAGGACGTAAGAATAGACCTTGGACGTCAGTCTGGCGGGGGGATGCGGGATGAGCTTGTGCGGGAGCATAGAACAGGGATCGAGCAAGACGGCATTCAACAGCCTAGGGGCATGGAGCTGAATGATCTCGCCGTGCATATCCACAGGCAGGTGTTGCTCCTTGGAGGCACTTTGCACGATCACTGTATCTCTGTTGCCTCCTCCTAGACTCCAGGGCCCTGCAGCAGGCGGGGCGCTTGCAGCACTCGCCAGCAGTCTGCCTCCCCGGGCGCCCATGCTGTTGAACTTTTGTCTGTCGATGAAACAGAGGGACGAGGTCGCCCGTTGAGACGTTGGCGCACCCTGTACACCCCCGCATCTGCACACATGCGATCTGATCTGTGAGTCTGACAATCTGACACACGCACACTCGCATGCGAACATGAGGATCATCAAGTCACACATCAGAGGCAAGGGAGAACAGAGCGAGGGAACTGACCCTGGTTCCCAGATGGAGTGGACACTAGCAAAAGGACTGGGGAGGGCAGCAGCTTTCTTCGGTCTGCTCCGTGTGTGCCCTTTTGCCCAGAGTTCCACGGAAAATCAGGGACAGAGCACGAAGTCAAGACAAGAGAAAGAGTGTTGTGCGCATTCATCTCGTTGACACTACCTACACAATGCTGAAGCTGACCTGAGCCACTGACTACAGCAGGCCCGCAAGCAGCCGGTATAGCTGGGTCGCAGGACACAGCCCGCGCCGGCCCCAGTTGACGCATCTTGGACAAGGGCGAAGAAGTTACAGTATCCAGCTCAGGGAGAGGGGGTATTCTTTTCGCAAGAAGACGCGATTCAGACGAGCCCTGTGCTCCAACCGTCGGTTCGCCAGCTTTTCTTTCGCCCCGATCGCGTGTCCGGAAGCGCGTCTGGACGCACGCCGATTGCCGCGACGCAGCTCTCTGGTCGCTTGGGCGAGTAACCCCTGTGAGTAGCGAGCTTGGGTGTCACGGAGTCTTCAAATAGTTGATCCAAGGTGTCTGAGAGTCCTCACACAGTATAGAACACACCTAGGAGCACCCATTTCAAGTTTCTTGCAGCGACTGTTATATGTATGGTAGTTAATAACCTGTCTCGTGACGGCCCTGATGCCCAATGAAGCCTCCAATGGCTCCAGTCTTGGGAAGCAGAGCCTTGCATGTCTTGACCGCAAGTGTCGTGCTCGGCCCAAATTTCAAGTACTCCGCTAGATCGTCCGTCCGCTTGATCTTAGAAGTACCGTGGGCACCATGAGGCAGATTCACTCGCGTAGACGACTCCACCAGGGGGGCGTCGTGGTCTTTCTGCTTGCCCGGTCTTGCGTGTGCAGACGCTGCTGCGTTTCCTAGGAGCAGCTCTGCGACGCTGGGGCACGGCTGGGGTTCCGTTAGGACCAGTGGGGCCCTGACGGGCAGGGCTGCCTCAAACGCCTGCATCAGAAACATGTGCGCGTCCGAGTCCGCATCGTCCTGCGGCCGAGAGGCCAACAGACTCCTGCGCGCTGCTGCCTCTGACGCAGCAACACGCCACGCTGAGTCGATCTGCGCGACTGCCTCATTCACTTGTCGCGCTAAGCTGCTCATCGCTCCGTCAGCTCCGATGTCGACAGCAATAAGCGTTGAACCATCTAGGCCCTCACCCGGGTAGTAAATTGCTAAGAGGATGGCGAGTGACTCGCCGCCAGAGCTGGGCTTCGGCGCGGTCCGCTTCAGCAGCGGGGCTGCCGCTGATGCCAGCTCGGCAGCGACCGGGGACGGGAGCGCGGGGAAGACGGAGGGCAAGTCGGTGCGATTCTCAGGAGAGTTCGATGAGCATGCTGACGCTGAGGCGACGGGCGAAGGGGAGGACGCTGTCACAGAAGCATCAAGGGGACGGAGTCGTCGACGGCGCGGACGCAAACATGCTCCTCCGCCGGAGCCTAGGGCGTCGAATTTGTCTGACCTCGAGAGCTTGCGGCCGACAGCTCGCTCTGGGGGTGCGGAAGACTCGCCAGATGACCTCGTGCGTGAGTGCTTCAGCTTGTGTGCATCTCTGCAGCAGGCTCTTCAAGCCGATGTGCTGCAGGTGTCGCCGAGAGGGCAAGACGGGGAAGCTGGGTTCGCAAGCACCACGACCATCGGGTTGATGCTGAGCGGGACAGAGATCGACAATGCGGTGATTGTATGCACATGCGTGCAATGCGCATGATCAGCGTGCTGCAGCGCATTTGTTCTCTATGCGTTTACACAGTGCGCGCCATGAAATAGTTGATCTTAGAATTACCTCGAAGTTGCTTGGATCAGCTATGTGAAGACTCGAATGTTGTGGTTGTAGGTCGTCGGGGGGCCCGCATACAACACAAGAGCGCTAGACAAGGGCGACATCATCCTCGAGGTGGATGCGACGAGTGTCAATGTCGAGAACTTGCACGGTGCGCTAATAGGAAGCGACGTTCCCGGCAGCACAGTCACCCTGCGCGTCAAGAAAAGAATTTCCGGGGAAATCCGAGACGTCGAGGTAGTGCGCATGGAGTCTACAGAACTAGCGGACAAGCGCCGCCTCTTCGAGCTCTTCACCGACATCGAAAATCATATAGGTAATCTGCCCTTGTGGCGTTGAGACGCAGGCTGTGCTCTGGAGTGACGCTTACGCAGGAAGGAGAGAGAGAGCGCGCGCGCGAGCGAGCGAGCGAGAAAGAGAGAACGAGAGAGAGAGAGAGCGAGAGAGCGAGAGAGCGAGAGAGCGAGCGAGAGAGAGAGAGGG
>Ga0115006_10001816_pt1:0-12500 | contig 13676 bp, 15 predicted proteins | sample ArcOceMetagenome_3_FD_88943 | JGI IMG/M metagenome (GOLD analysis project Ga0115006, IMG submission 88943) | Marine eukaryotic phytoplankton communities from Arctic Ocean - Arctic Ocean- Svalbard ARC20M Metagenome | ecosystem: Environmental > Aquatic > Marine > Oceanic | place: Arctic...
CCTAGGGTCATGAGCACGTCCCCGCTGAGCCGCGGTCTGCAGTCCGAAGATGCAGTGGTGGTCTTTGCTCGCTCTTGCGGATCTGTTTGTAATAAACCGCCCACACACAATCTCGCGAAGGCGGCTCTCTCTTCCCGGGCACCGGCGAATAAAGTCTTGTCCAAGACGAGCGCTCCCATGTCTGCGCCCGCGCCGGCACACAAGTATGCCAGTGTCCTGGCAGGCGCGTGGGCCCGGACGTGCCGTATGCCCGGGAGAATTGGGGCGCAGAGGAGTGCAGCCTCCGCCTGATCGAGGGCCCGACGCACAACATCGTCATGGCCGCACGAAGCCAAGAGCGCTAAGGCACATGTCGAACGTGGCGCTGAGTCACGCCGAGACACGCAAGAAGGCAGCGCCGACTCGCAGGCGGCAGCGGACACGAGAGCGGTGGTGGAGCGGCTGACAGCCGAGCTGCTGCCGCAGGCGGATAAGACACGGGTGCTCGAGCAGGCGCAGCTGGAGCAGCGCGCTACCATTGAGCGTCTTAGTGCGGCGCTCCAGGAGAGTGAGCGCCTGCGCTGCGAGCGAGAGGAGGTGCAGGAGGTGCAGGAGGCTGGCTTTGGGCGGAGGGCAGAGAAATTCGAGGGCGAGGGCGGTGTACAGGACAAGAAGCCCAAGTGCAAGAAAGAGGCCGACTCAGAGCGGGGGTGGGGCTGCAACAGCAGCCGGGGGCGGGAGAAGAAACGATAGAGGGAGAGGGCGATGTGGGAGGCTCATATGTCATGGGATTTGGCAAGGCCCTGAGCGAGGTGCCGCCTCAGGTCAGCGCCGAAAAGTTGAAACTCGCGAGAGAGCGCGCAAGAGAGAGGAGGGTGTCTCGGAGAGAGGGAAATGACGAGAAGGAGGAAAAACAGAGTGCGACGTGAGGGGCCTCTCCGTCGGATGACCATCTGTCTCTAAATGACACTCTGCCCTTCTTGTGCACGCGCGTTTCCGCAGTACGTGGAATGGCTGGTGCGAGAGCGAGTCTTCGCTGACAAGCCAAGCCTTGCTGCAGCTCTCTGCTCTTTTGGTGCTCTTAGAGGTACGAGTATATGATCTGCATGAGTGCGAACACGCTTCAGGATTTACGGCCTTGGAGTACTCTAACATACTTGAGCATTTGCGACCTTGGCGCACTCTGATATACACACTTGTTTTGCATGATAGACTTTGAGTTTCTTGGGGACCGGGCTTGGTCCGTACTGCCTTGAGTACCGAGCCCTCAAAATCAAATCCCGACCACAATAGCGGGTACTACGTCGAAAACAGACGTGTCAACGCGGAGCTAATGCCTAGATGATCAAGTATCGAAAACGAGATATCATGTTTGATATGGTTAAAAAATGATCTACAAGCAGCTGCATCATTGCTCGCATCATGCAAAAGACAGTGAAAGTTTATTCATTTCATTGAGCCTTCTTCAACAGCACCCCTACTATGCTTTCGTCTGTGCCTTCCCCTTCACGTTCAAAGCGTCTCTTTTCCCACGTCTTCTCCTCCTCTCATCTGGCTCATACTCAACGGTGCACTCGGGGGACATGAAGCTGTCGATGTCGGGCTGATCAACTGAAGGCGTGCAGTATGCGCGCATGTTCTTGGGCTGTACGACCCACACGGAGTTTTGCCGATAAACTTCAGCCACATACCACCAATCGACACGCGCTCCGCTGCGCATCAGAAGGCACACAAAAGCAGTCAGTGTCCACTGTTGAAAATATGAAACATAATGTTCGTTGATTCAGACACATTGCATGAGGCGTGAAAGAAATACATGACGTTTTTGAAAAATCCCCGAAAAACGATGTTCCTTACCTACTCTCGTATTTAACCTCAGCAATTCGTCCACCCGCGCCAAAGAACTGGACGATCTCGTCAGGAACATTGTAAGTGCCGGCAAAGTTACAATCCGATGAGACGTCGCACTTACCGTCGTCACTAGACTGACCGACCCCAGCATAGACATTGGCTGCCACCGTGTAAACCATCCCATCGTGGACTGGGCTATCGTCAAAAAATATGGTTTCTATGCCGCACTCCTTCGTCGTGCAGTCTTGTTCGAGCCTAACTGAATCCAATCCCTCGACATCATCCCACCATACAAAGCTTTCATCTGTACAATTCGTCGATATCTCTCTCCTTCTCCTGTCTCCTTCTTCGTTTTCGTGGCAAATTGGAAGTGCGCCCCTGAAGACGTACATATCTCCATCTGAAATTGCTTTCCAGCTAAAGACTATCCTCAACTGTCCCTCATACACGCGATCGGTCATTACTACACTCTGCACGGCCATGGAAGCTCCTGGCGTATAGGCGTTGACGGCTCCCATTTGCAAAGTAGTGCCGAAATAATCGTCTTCAGTGAAAATCATCCAGTAATCTCGCCCAGATTCGACCGGAAAGAAAATAGGATAGAAAGCTGTTGCCCAGCCTTCTGCTGCCCAGTCGTCTTCTACTTCGATGCTTTTTCCAGTTGGTCCCAACACGCCCGCGTGCACCAACGCTGATCCAATGCATCGGCACCCTGTGACGCCGCCTTCTGGCATGCACGTGCAGGAACCCCCGGCGTGCACCGAGTACTGGACTCCTGAAAAGTCTGGGAGCGTCTGATGCGATCGGCCAGAAGCAGCTGCGATCCGTATCCTCACAGCACCATACTGTAGGGCCAAAGGAGAATTCACGTGATAGCCTGCACCATACCAAGTATAACACATCTTGTGGCCATCGATTGTATTCTCCTGCAGCATCTTGTTCGTAGCAAGACAGGATTGCTGTCTACTGGTCACCATGATGTATCCTGCATAGAACCATTTGGCAGTGCCCCGTGAAAGTTTGACGGAGTCCACAAAGACAGTTCGATCGCGGCCATTTCCCAGGTAGATTTCGACCGAAGTTGCTGTCTCAAAGACCGGTCCGCCTCCCGAGGGCGGAAACGCGTTGACATAGATTTTGTACATGCCTGGAACCAGATTGCTTAAAGTAGCAACTTCTGGGCGGTTGACATACTTACAATCAGTATCTTCTTTGGGCATGTTGTGGTAGTTTTCGTTGCGATCGATGCTGATTGCAGTTCTGATTGTAGTATTCGCGGTATGCATAGAGCATGTTGGCTGGCAGAATGAACTCGGAATTTCATCTACCGTAGGACAGCACCAGGCATCCGATGCGCCATCTTCGCACGTGATGAATCCGTCTGCATCCGGAGGGTTGCAACAACAAGCTTGCTTTATATTGCCATGAATATCGACACAGAGGGGTGCCTGCCCAGCCTTCGAGCTTGGGTAACCAGGCAGGAGCACTGATAAAACCCCATCCTCGTAGGCGGAACACTGTCGTCGCGTGCTTTCGTAGTGCGTGCACACAAACGGGTGTGAAGTGCCCTCGCGGCACGTGTGTTCGCACCTGCAGAGGCTCTTGGGAGCCATCATGCAGCCATCCACGGTCACCTCCTGCATGGAGTGTGCGCCGTCTGTGAGCAATCGTGAAGCATACGGCTCTCTGCCGTCGCCATAGTTGGTTGTACCTCGTGACTCTGCATCCCAACTTGTGTCAGACGTATCATACACTTTCACATCACTGCCACTTCGAGTCTTCCAGACCAACTGTTCCCCATTGAGCCCTAGCACACCCACAGGCATCACCACAATGTCCAAATCGAATGGAGTATCTCCCCACTCCAAAACGACACGTGTCTTCCCATCGTTGGGGATCATGTAAAGCTCGCGATAAATGATCTCCATAGGAAGGCAATTAGAGCCCTCGCATCTCTGAGGAACAACAATTTTGTATATCTCTGACTTGTAGCCTGGGCGACTCACTTCAAATTTGTGCTCACCCTGAGGAACCATGAAACCGCCTACGTATCCCCCCCCAGCCACATCCTGTGTGAGTCTGTATTTTGACGTCTTGTAACTTTGCAGCTCATCATTAATGCGAAATGTCGCATCACTAAGATACGTGTGTGTTAAGGCATCCAGGGCTCGAATCTCAATGTACGAGGCGAGTTCACAGGTTCGACTCGACGCTGCATAAAAGAACAGAGTCTTGTATCCATCCTCCTCCTCGTCTAAATAAGAAGCAGAACGTGTTTCACGTGGATCAATCGCTTCGCCATCCCTCTTCCATTCCTCTTTCATGTCTTGGAATGACGGTTGAAATACGAAGCGTGCTGCGTCTCCTCCGATCCCACAACCCTGATTGCAAACGACAGGACCAGAATACACTGTGTCCACCACCGCGTATTCGAAGCCTTTGAGGAATTTAACTTGTCCATGCTGGTCCGAGACCTCACGATTCTTGATTCGAATGTTGAAAGCGTGCCACCAATTTCCCGTTCCAACCTTCTCTCCGACAGAAACAGAGGCGACCTGGCGATCTCTACCCGGCATCCTGTACAAAAGAGCATGTAAGAGAAAGCACGCTGGCAAAGCAAGCATTCTTTCACAGTGACTACATTATTGAGAACAAATGCGAGCTGACAGCAGGGACTGAGCATCAGCCAAACAGGAAAATGAACGCCGTACCCTGAATACATGGTGATCCTCTCGCATCCACCCGTGAATCGGCTGTTTGAATCTAGGACATAGGCCATGACAGCATAGGTCCCCTCTGGTAAATCACCAAACGTGTAGATCGTTTCCGGCCCATACGTACGAACCTCATCGTCGTAATACATGCCGTCGTCATCCATCTCCAATTCGATGGAATATGAAACTCCGACACCAGACTGAAAGGGCCCTTTGTACTGCCTTGGTGCAGCCATGCGTTTGCCATTCATCCTGCACAGTATAGCACCATTAGCGACATTGAGAAATGTACGGCGCTGCAAAGACATGCTGTCCACTGTTTGCAGGAATATATCGTCAATATCAGAGGGAAGAGGAGTGGCTTACACAGCATGAAGCGTGTCAGGCACAAACATTTTGTTGGCCGAATCTTGATTTGGCTGTCCAGAAAGACAGATTGCAGATTATCAGTGGCATGCAATCAGGAGGGCAACGGTCAGGGCTATTGCATTCACATCACAATCAGAGAAGCTGTGGCTACGGTCTCTGTCATAATCGCTTGGGCAAGCGAGTACCCGAGACCTTACTTTGCTCCCTCAACCTTGACCTCGCCTACTTTGACTTCTTTCCCTCCCTCTCCCTCCACCTGCTTCCAGGATGAGTTGTCCAAGAAATGATATTTGGGCGTACCTTAAACAAGACAAGATCCAAATCTGTAGGAGATGTGGTGCACCACGACAAGGTAAATGCCAGGCTGGAGCATTCGAGGCTCCGCTTAGGGAACATCGGAACCGTTACTGGAAGGACACCGTTGCCCGCGCTGGCCCACTTCGCCAAATCATCCTTGGAGGGCGAAATCCAGTGGCCGATCGACATCAAATAATCGCTGCCATTGACCTCTAATAGGTATTGCAAGCCACGCTGGAGCTTGAGCACGTCGCATCCTCCATCTCCAAGATCCGACAACAGGCCGCTAATTGCTGGACGGTATGCACCATCCACGTGCAGCCTCTTGAAAGAATATTCGACAGCGGATGGAGTAATGACTTTACTGCGATCGCGTGCATCGATGAACGCTAGGCGTGGATCGGCATCGGGCACCACATTGCAGAAAGACGCGTACACAGTCCACACGTCCAATGCGCTTTTCAATTCTGGCGAAGTGTCGGACCATTTCCACCTGTTACGGACGTTTTTTTTCAAAAAAAATAAGTAGCTTACTAGCAGGACCTGGCGAATCGCTGGTTAGTTGCAGCGACATAGCGCCAGGGAGGGCTGGCCACTCACCAATGGAATTCACCGCGAAGGTGGCTGTATCGGAAGCACGCCATCTTGCGATCCTGCTTCATTGCCCCGCAGCTTTCTTCCCACAGACACGCCCAGGAGCTGTACTCGTTCTTCTCGAGACCGTTGTCATCCCTGTCCGCACCCTCTACACCGTAAAGCCCACCCGTGTTCCCCATGTTGTTCCTCTTGTAGTATGCAACGACGCCCCACGTCACAAATGGGTACCAATGCTTTCCGTCAGTCACGTTAAATGAATCTTCGCCGCCGGTGCAATCAGAGGAAGTAGGCGCCAGGGGGAAGTCTACATCTTCGCTGCACGGGTAATCCAGCTCAGCGTCCGGATGTTGCGGACAAGCCCGTCGGCAGGCGTGGACCAGCGATGAGAGATACCCCCGAGAAATTAGTGTCGAATCTCTGGGCAAGGGGACCAGGGAGTCCCCCAGCGGATTCTGCTCCAGGTACTCCACGTAGCCCGGACATTCTGTGTCCTCGATGCCGTGCACGTCGCGCAGGAACGAGTTCCACGTGGCCTGGCAGCCCCAATCGCACGGCATCCTTGTGACGCACGTCGCGTTGCAGACCAAGTGCAGCTTGTGGACCGTCGTGGTCACTGTCAGGCACGGGTCGTGGATCACGTCCTGCGCGCGCGGCAGCTCGAGGTCGCCGCGCTGCGAGGTTGCATGCACTACCGGCGTCGCCCGCTGACCGAGCGAGGCGTGCCACCCCCGGGCGACAGCGGGCAGCAGCAGCAGCAGCAGCAGCAGGAGACACCGCCGCCGCTGTGCCACCGCCACGGCCACCCGGCCCTTGCCCTTGGCCTCCTTGCCGCCCTCGCCCGCGGCCCGCATGCCCCCCCGCGTGCACGCGGGTCAGCCGAGGCAGGCCTGAGACAGCCTCATCATCCGGCTTTTCGACGCAAACGCGTCTCACGAACTTCCGAGAGTAACCACCTTGTACGAGGACCTTAGGTCGGCGAGAGCGGTCACTTGCTCGGCCAGCACACCTAGGACGGGGTGCGGCAGGACGCGCCGCCCGCGATGGCGCCGTCCCCGTCCGCCCCGCGCGACGGCCCGTGGCTCGACGTTGGCACGTGGCACGATAGCCTCGGCGCGGCCCTCCAGGCAGCGCGTGGCGCACTGGCGAGCGACGAACTGGGCCGAGACTTCCTCGCCGCCGACGCGCGCGACAGGGGGACGGTCGGCGTGCAAATCGCCCTCACGAGCGGCTACGAGACGGGCCTGCGCCCCACGCAGGTGCGCGCGGGGACGTGCTGCTGTAGAGACATGTGTCTGTGCTGCCCGCCTGGTCGGCTAAGCCCGCGCTGTGCGGGCGCGTGCCAGGTCTCTTCGCTGGTGCCGGGCTCGTGGGCGCACGCCGCGCAGGAGATCGAGGAAGGCGACGACATCGTACGCGTCGACGGAAACGTGGTGGACGCGGCCAACGTGGTGCAGAGCGTGAGGGGCGAGGGCATGATCGGCTCGCGATGCGTGCTGACGGTGCGAGGACGCAACGGGATGCTGCGGGATGTGGAGCTGGTCCGGTCGTCCATGCTGCGGCTGCAGAGCATGGAACTGCTCTGCAGCCACCTGTCGCAGCACGAAGAGCTCGTGCAAAGTGCGGAGGTCCCGCCTTCGCTGCAGAGCGCTCTTCGCGACTCGTGCTTGCAGGTCTCTGAGCTCCTCATGAGCATGGAGAAACGGATGATCGCAAGCCAGGCAGCAGCCCACGACCGCATGGCCAATCTGAAAGCGAGGGTCCACGGTGCGTCCCGCCAGCAGTGCATTCATGATCAGCCTGCTTGGCGCTGACTGCTCGCGTTCCTGCACGTGTGCAGTCAACCTCTCCCTGGCTGAGGAAGCAGCACACCAGGTCAGCCTGCAGGACCAAACCCAAGACCTAGGCCACGACCTGTCCGCACTGCAGAGTGAGCTGGTGGCTATGCGTGAAAAGTACACAGCGGCGACAAGAGACAGGGACGACCTCGCAGAACAGCTGCGGGTAATTGCGCCGCACATAGTTCGCTTTTCTGGATGCGCGTGGACGCTGGGTTTCTTCGAACTGACTTCGCATTTGCCCAAATACGACAGTCAGTGCGTTCACGACAGATCGCAGAAGATGAGCACGGGATGAAGCCGAGGGATCTTGAACAACAGCAGCAACCAATGCTGTCAGGTTTACGCGCAGAGGACCTGTCCAATCTTGCTGATGCGATAACAAAGCCGACTCCACTCGCGCAAGACCACGTCCTTGGCCTGTTGCAGATACTTCGCGGCAAAGAGAGTCCTAGCTTGACGAGACTACGACAGTATTCCAGTTGCGGTGATTATTCTTCCATCCACGACTTCTTGTCCGACTTAGACTCGGTAAGAAGAGCGTAAAGGGGTCTGCGTGTGGTGGGAAGTTTTCTGTGCTTCTTGCTCTAACGGCACATTCTGTAATGAGCAAACAGGAAATGCAGCAACTGCGAGCAGAACTGCAAATTCAATTAGCAAACATTTCAAGGATCGACATTGATTCGCGGAGACAGGAGCTTGAGAGTCTTCGCGAGACTAACGCAGGTGCTATCTTGCTTTCAAGTGATTTGCACTGATGTTCCGCGACCATGGTGTTGTAATTCGGTCACGCTCCTATGGCAGGACTGCTTCAAGAAGTCGCGAGTTTGCGAGTGGAAAATGAAGAACAGAAGCTGATGCTTCGACGATCAACGTGAGTTACAACAAATTCGCCTGCTTATCTTCTGAATCGCCAACTTCCACTGAATCGTGCGGAATGCGCAGCTCGTTGCTGCAAGACAAGGACGGCGATATGGAAATGTTGAGCATCAAGTTGGAGCAGTCGCAGGAGGAAAGAGAGAAATACCGGAGACTGGTTTCTTCTTTCTCTCCTCAGGCAAAGCTGGTTACTGCTTCGCAGCATCAAGACGAGTCCTCTGTCAAGCTCCAAATGGTAAGTATGCCGTCCATTCATTTCAGCTGCAAAAATAGCGTTGCTACATTTATTATTGCTGCTGACATTTTGCAACGCCAGGCCCTCGAAGAACGGGACATACGAATTTCTCAGCTGCAAAATCGTCTGGAGACAGCTCAAGCTACAGCCAGTGCCATGGCACACCTCAAAGATGATGTAGATAAGTACAAGCAAGTCGCAACCGATCATGAAGCTACCATTGCAGATCTCCAGCATCGACTAGAGACGTCAGAGCGTACGATTTCAAATTTAGGCTCGAACGTGGAGATCAGTACTCACGAACAAGCTATCGAAGAGCGAGAACGCACAATTGATTATTTGAAAGAGTGCCTGCAGACTGCCCAAAAGAAGGACAGCGAAATGGCAAATACCATTTCTGAACGTGATGACATCATTGCGGAGTTGCATCTTCGTCTTGAGACTGCAGAGGCTGCCGCCCTCTTGACTGTCCACGAGTCTGAAGGCAAGTTCGCAGATGTTTTTGCAAAACGCGACAGTAAGATCTCAGAGCTGCAGATTCGTCTGGAGGCCGCTGAGGCAGCAGCCCTACAACAGGCGGCGGCCAATGCTGCAGTCCATGCACAGGTTGTAGAGGAGCGGATGGTCTGTAGCGGCAAATCAGGGCATCCCGAAAAGCAAGATCTTGCCGAGAACACTAACTCATCGACCCGATCCTCGGAAGGAGCGTGCGCGAACGACCAAATTCAGCTGAAATGGCAGCAAGAACATTCTGAGTCATTGCAGCGACAAATTGAAAAATTGCAGCAAGAACGATCCAAATTGCAACAATCAATTCTCGACAATGCAAAAAACAGAGTTCCCGTAAAAGATTTGGAGGCGAGTCGGACTGAAGCACGCCGCTTAAATGAGCGTATGAAAGAGCTTCTGCATGAAAATGCAGCACACGACATGAAAATTCGCGATTTGCATGCTCAACTAGAGTCGCGCCGCTCACAGCTCGAAGACATGCGCAGCAATCACGAAGCGCTGGTCGCTGAAAACACTATCTTGGTAACTGCGTGGGATCGCATGAAGAAAATTGGGCTTGACGACGATGTGCTGTTGGCCCGGATACAGAAGGCCCTTAATGGTCCACCGGAAATGAATATGCATCAAGTGTGCTCTTTCATCGAAACAATGAGACTTTCTCCTTACCTGATTTTAGAGGATCTCAACATGCTACTTTTCAAAATGAGTGGTGAGAAAGGTGCCGGTGAAGTGCAGATTCCCAATCTTACCTCATTCCTCTCATTGCTCGAGGCACCTCATGCGCGCTCTTTGGCTGAAGTGTCAGACATTGTTGATATTATGAATCAAGCACCTGCAATGGCCAGCCACGATTTGGCAAAACTAAGACAAACGCTTTCGGACAACATGCAAGACGTTGACACTCTGCACCTTGCCTTGAATGCATTAGGCAACAACGAAATTTCCAGTATTTGTCGAATATGTCCAATACCGTCAGATCATGACGAGGTCCAAGAATTGCGCAAAGTAAGATTTATTTTTTCTCTGTGTCCTTTGAAACAATTTCTGCGTTCTTATTGGTTCATTCAGTGTTCAAGTTGCACGCGTTTGCTCGTGTGTTGCGGTGAGAACAAATAGAAACTGACATCTCTCAAACTTGAGCAGCAAGTCAACGACTTGCGCATGGAAAAAATTTCAGGACAGATACCACTCCCTCCAACGATCGAACCGTCGAGCGGCAAATTTCGCGACGTGATTCGTGTCCTCTTGGTGTCAGGCACACCGGGGTCTATAATATACTATAGCACAGATGGCAGCGTGCCCAATGTAAAAACGTACACGGGTTCAGGCTCATCACCCGTCTACCTAACGCTGTATTCGACCTGTCAAGTAAGGGCGGTTTGCGTGAACAGAGAGGGCATGAGTAGCGGCGTCTGTATTGCTGACTTTCAGGTGCCGCATGTTGCGGGATGTATCCTCGCTATCGAAATGCTCTTTTCTTGACTTGCCTGATCAATTTCAGGCTGAGGACAGCGACGCGGCGATCGGATTTGAGGCTAGCAAAACACATCAGCAAAGTCAAAGTAGACTTTGTGGTACGACCTTTTGGTCATGTGTTTTTGCATCAACCACGGGTGGGGATCAGAGCTGACGTGTGTTCACATAAAACAGGTATAGGAGTCCTGTTTGGGCCCAATGACGACAACAACTCCATAATTGTCAAGCGCATTGTACCTGGAGGGCCTGGATTCAAGGATGGTCGCATTCGGCCGGGGCAGACCCTTGTCAGAGTAAGATGCCAGGCAGAGCCCGCGCACACGCATGCACGCGCACGCACGCACACACCGGGCGGATTGCGAACAGGCACGTCGCTAACGAGACAACGTCACAGGTTGATGAAAATGATGTGGAAACGGCTTCAATCGAAAAGGTGATGGACATGATCATTGGGCCAGCGCACACAGACGTCACTCTGCGCCTCCGCCAGAAGCGTATCGAAGGTGCCGATGAGAAAGACATAGAATTCTCTGCGAATGTGACCCGAGAACCGATCGAGGTGAGGTCTGGTCATGAGGACTACCGGATCATGAAGTCTAATCGATGCTAGCATCTTGAACATGCGCGGCAGTGTGTCGAGAGGCTTGGAGTGTGATGTCTGTTTATGGGTCTGAAACCTGTGTGCCATCATATCAGAGTGCACGTCAACAGCGATGTCCAGATGCAATGCAAGCGGCTGGTCCAGGGGATCCAAAGTAAGGAGCTCAATACTGAATGACCGAGTTTGTGTCTCTTCTCTGGTGAGCATTTTCCTGCTGAAGCTGTGATTTGCCCCACGCATTCGCGCATATATCCTTGCATTTTTTTCGTAACGTGTGATGTCTCTCTCGTGTTTTTACACGCAAACACCATACGGAAAACGGGTGTACATCACCTTAGGTTTCGGCTTCATGCTGCTGTTGCGTTTTCGTGACTACCCGGAAATCTGGGCTCGTCGGCGGCGTCCTGGCCGAATCAGAAGGCACCTCGTGAGAGAGCAACGATGAAAATATGGACGTTGCCCAAGGATACTTTTTTGAAGCAAGGCTTCCTCTTTGTGTGGCCGTGTACCGAGGGTTGCCCCGGGGGTCACCGCACTCCGTTTGAAACTTTTGCCTCAACTTCCGTCGCTGGCCACGCCGGTCCCTCCTTCCTTACAAACCACTCCAGAAGTCCCGGTACCGGCTGGGGGGGGCGGGGCAAGACTTAGTATGTTACTAGGACAATGTCGGCGGTATGTTTATAACTGGGGGGCCTGGTAAAAAGCTGTGCGGCGCGAGAAAGAACTTAGGACTCAGGAGTGTAAGGGAATTCCCGGTACTAATCGGGTCCGGAAGGCAGCGAAGGCATCAGCAGGAACCGAGTGTGCCGAGGCTGGATTTCCTAAACGGGCTGTACCGGGAAGGACGAACCGTGGGGGCCGGGGGCGTATGTTTATTACTGAAGGACCTGGTAAAACTGTGTGTTGGTTTGTTCAATTGGTACCGACGTGAATGTTGTATAGCTTACGAACCTGGTCTTTGACGAGCATGCTCAAGATGAGGCAGTGGACCCGGACAGTGGCTTCAAGGTCATCAATGGTGTGCCTCAATGGAGCTAATGGTCTTGACCCTTCACAAACCTGAATATTCTATCAGGATTTGTGTGCCGGACCCGCCAGCGCGGGAGGAAGAGAGAGAGAGAGTATGACGTCTTGCTTTCTCCACAGCATTTGGCCGA
>Ga0115006_10001817_pt1 | contig 13674 bp, 10 predicted proteins | sample ArcOceMetagenome_3_FD_88943 | JGI IMG/M metagenome (GOLD analysis project Ga0115006, IMG submission 88943) | Marine eukaryotic phytoplankton communities from Arctic Ocean - Arctic Ocean- Svalbard ARC20M Metagenome | ecosystem: Environmental > Aquatic > Marine > Oceanic | place: Arctic Ocean...
AGACACCAAAGCTGGGCATTAGCCTCAGAGCGTACCGGGTAGATAGGCTGCGAGTCCCAACGCCAGGCCCTGGTCGCGCGGTCTTTGGGCATCTGTTCCGGTCCCGGATCCCACTGCGAGTCGCGCCGGCTTGGCGACAGTTTTCTGGTTAGCGCCATTTCTCGCGCCTTGAGATAGTGCTTCAAGAAACCCTCTTGCCGCATGAGCGGAGGCTTCATCTTGGAGTGCACGTACATGTCAGCAATAGTTGGATCGTTTGCATAGAAACGCATATCGAAGGGCTGGTCGTGCTGCACCAGTGGCGATCGCGTCGTGTTTTCTTCCGTCGTCGTCGGCCTTGAGCCGGGTGCAGGATTTCGGCTGTCGACTCCCATGACGCTGCGTATAACATTCGGACTGAGTTGCACGGTAGCTGGGGGTGGATTGGCGTCAAACTCGGGAAGGGCTTCTCTCTCTTGATCAAGGCCCGCTGGCCTGCGCCTGCTGCGGGCTGCACAAGTCTCGAAAATCACTCCTTTCGTCCATGCTGAAATTCTCTTCAGAGTCTCTCCTATCGCTGCTTGTGCGTGTGCAAACGAGGGGACTGTGAGTTACTCTCACCTGTGGCGCTGCCAGGCTCAGGAAAGGTGTGACTTGGCGAACTCAGACGAGACGGCGGTCTGCTCCCCGCCCTTGGGCTTGCAACCGACATTGTTGCCGCTGATATGGGCCGCACACTGCTCAGCGCACTCATTGGCGTGTGTGGTGTTTTTGGTGTCCTCGGCGTGCCTACAGCACTACTAGCGTCCGCTTCGAGGCGTTCGGGCGCAGCTCGCTCGCTGGAGCTCTGCGCAGCTTGCACGGGCGACATCGTTGGCTCGTCAAGTTGCCGCGTTGATGAAGGGGCGCGTGAAGTAGATAGATGTCGAGGGCGGGCGTAAATGGGCGTCAAACTCGCCAAAGAATTGAGCACAGATGTCGCTGCGTCAAACACTCCGATGCTGTGGTGCAGGATCACATGTCACACAACACTCTAACCCACCGCGGTCAACAACGGGCAGACTTACTACACTCTTGCGCACCTGAGTGATTCTTCACCAGAAGCAGTGAAAGAGTAGAAAGGCAGAGATTGCGCGTACACTGCCCCTTTGACGCCACTTCTTCTGCTGCAAGTGCTCTTGGCGGAGTTTGGGAGCTGCTCCGTCGAATCGATGGCGCCCAGTACAGGGTCGTCTTCCTTCGGTGCAAGGCCAAAGACACGCCGGTGGAGAATAATGGCCTGGACGAGCTCGGCATGTTGCTCCTCTAGATCTTGCAGGGCTTGCCATCGTTGTGACTGTAGCGCGTCAGCTTTGTTTTCTGCCTCCTTCAGCTTTTTCTCGGCGAATTGAATCTCCTTCTTGAGTAGTCGCGTGCATTTAGCCACTTGGTCCTCGTTCGGGGGGACCAGGCTGGTGGAGGGCAGCCGTGCAAAGCAGGTCAAGTGCTCAAGCTTTTCCTGGTAACCAAGGTGAACTGAACAAGCGCCAACTTTTGAGCCTTGTTCTCCTCCGCCATCACCAAGAGTGTCGGACTCGGCTCTTCTTTCCCGAATATCAAGCGAGAGCACCACTTCGTTTGAGCTGGCCAGGTCAATGGTTTTCCAGTCTAGGCACGCCACACCACCTACGCACGTCTCCCCGCCAGCGCGTGTCTTGTAGTTCCACACCAATTCCACTCTGGCGTCTGGCCATGGCTCACTCATAGAAAACGAATCATACCACTCTGACTCGGCCGTCCAAGGGATACCTGCTGTACGTTGGTGCATGGACACACCATCGATCCACAGCTCGAAATAGTGTAGCTCGGGATTCTGGTCAGTGACTTCCCACCCATCGCCACCGCCACTGTCAGCGCCGCTGCAGTCACCGCCCCTGCCTGAGAACATGTTTTTTGGAAATCTCGCCCACAAGACCTGCGCGGTCACCACCTTTCTCGGGGCTGGTAGATAATCTTCGGAGTCTGAGCGCTGGGAGACTTCAGAAGGAGCAGAGTTCTCGCGCAGTGGCTTTTGCGGCGGGCTACCAGCATCTGGATGTGATTGCGCGTGGGCAAGTGCTGCTTGTTTCTGCTCCACACCGGCCTGAAGTTGCTCTGCTACGGTCTGCACAGAGGTGTACAGATTCGATCAGGGAGGAGGGTGCGATCAGCATCAGCATCGGCATTCAGCATCGGCATTCGAGCTGATCGCAGTGGAGCCGGGCACCGGCAAGACAGAAGCACTGGACGGGGATAAGGGCATGAGTGCACCTGCAAGGCAGCTCGTTCCTTGTGTTCTTCAGACCGCCACTCTTTGAGGGCCTGCCCGTGCTTGATCTTGATTCGCGACAACTCATCACACAGCTCCTGATCCTTCTCCGTCTGATTTGGGTTGAGGATGAGCTGGTCGTCTTCGGCAACGAAGCGCTTGAGCATGTTCCTCATTCGCACGCTCCTGTAAATCTTGTCGCGTTGTCCCTTTAGAAGGGGCTTTCTGTCTGTCCGTACCCTTTCGCGGTGTTCCTCTGCCCGCTGCATCTGTTCCACTGCCCACGGGTTGGTAAAACGCAGCGAAAAGGCCGGACGCTCATTCATGGCAAGGATTGAGCCATCCCGCACGTGTTTTGGAGGCAGCGCGGTACGCCGGTGCATGAGCAGTGGACACCGCAACAGTTTGGGGTGAAAAGACTGCCGCAGCTCCTCCCCGTGCAAAAACACAGCCTTTGCTCGCACAGGCTCTCTACTGCGCGCTGACTTGTTTCCGCCTTTCATTTCTCTGCGGTAGGCCTCCCTAGCCGACTGCACGTCCTCGGCTCTGCCGAGTCTTTCGAAGCACCAGAGCAAGGTTTTTTGAGCGCCGGTGTCGAAATGCGCCGTCAACGCGCTAACCTTTGATTCAAACGCTCTGAGGCTGTTCTCGTCAGGCTGATGCTCCAGCATCGCGAGTCCCAACAGCACGTGGACAACAGCGGATGCATCGAAACTGTCGAGGGTCAGCACTATGTGGCGCACAAAGTCCAGCATGATGTCGTCCTCAACCACGAGCCCCATAAGCCCCATCGCCTGCAGCATGGCAATCATGTGCGCGGGCTCGCACGACTGCAGCATGTCGAGCGCATGCGCCAACAAGACAGCACCCATGCCAAGCAAGTCATGGCCTGATGTGCCGGCAAGCGTGGCCTCGGACAGCAGCGTTCTGTAGGCTGCGTCGCACACGCCCTCGCTAAAGTGCAAGGGCAGGCACTTTCCAAAGCCCACTCGCGCGAGCGCCACAAAGGCTGCATCCAAAACTGCCGGCACGAAGCGCTGGGCCTCGTCGAAGATGATTTCCTCGAGCTGCTCGCAGTCGGCGCACGCGCTCAGACGCTGGCAAGCATCTCGCACCCACGCTTCGCCCCGCGCTCCGCCATGGACCCCAGAACCCGCGGCTCCCTCGCTCCCAGCAGCCTGCATGCCGTGCGCTCGGTGCTGCTCGCGTGCGTCTCCGCCGTCCAAGCCCGCATCATGAAGCGAGTCGTCGAGCGCGAGCTGCGAGTCGCTCGTCACCTGCCAGGAGTGTGCGCCGGCCGGTCAGCAATGAGTTTCGCACACACGGGAGTATGGAAGGGGGCCAGGAGCGTGCGCCGCGCACACTCCTGGACCGGCCGGAGGCCGGTCAGCAATGAGTTTCGCACACACGGGAGTATGGAAGGGGGCGCGTTGGGCCTGCACCGTTTCGATCGCCTCGCCCCCGTCGATGGCCTCGCCCAGCGAGTCGTCGACCATGCGGCCCGTGCGCGGTCCCTAACCCGAGACCGCTGAAGCCGGCCGGGTATGGGTCGGCGCTGCTGTGTGTCGGCTTCGGCTTCCACCACAATAACTAACTGCCAGGGTTCGTGGCATTTAGCACCGGTAGGAAAAAAACCGGTGCTAAATGCCGGTTCATGGTACAAATGTTTGTCCAAACCGGTGGGGTGGCTTCACCGGTGAAAATTTACATACTCCAGGAATCTCCGTGTGGAGTGGAGGAGTCGAGAGCCGGTGTGGGCTCGGCGGCGTGTCCGCGGCCATCCTCACAGCCCCTGCGATGCCAGGACGCGGGCGTGATGATCCGAGCTACGCCGCGCTGCAGGTCGCGTCCCTCCCATCCTACCTATTCCCGCAGCCCTCGGCGCGGGTGCGGGCGCGGACCCTGACGAAGCCGGGACCGCTGCTCTCGCGCTTCCCTGTGTGCAACATCGTGTACACGCAGACGTTGGAGCAAGTCTGGACCGTGGTCGAAAAGGACCTGGAGGCGAACCTCCTCATTTTTCTCGAGCAACTCTTCGCCCTGGAACCCTCTGTGGTGCGCGCGCCCCCTCATACATGCGCCGTGCAGCGTGCAGCGTTGCGTTTGCGCCCGTGCCCCCGTGCGCGGCGCCCGCAGGTCTCGCGCGCGGCTGATGCAGCCACGCGCGCTTCCAAAGTGTGAGGGCCAGTCGCATCCGCCTGACAACTTGTGCAGGCGGATGCCTTGCAAAAAATAGACCAGAGGCGCAGGACACAGAAGCCCAAAGCAGAAGAAAACAAGGTGTTGTGCAAGCAACAGCGTGCGCAAGCGCACGCCATCGATACGGAGTGCGCGCTGATACTGATGTTCCGCGCAACCGCACACTTTGCACACCATGGCCCATGCCAGGCTGGCAACAACGCAACGAGTCCGCTTGCTGTGCAAATTAAGCTTGTCGCCTCGCACTTCGGCCGCGTTTTGCGTGCGGCACTTTGCGACTCGCCTTCTCCGGGTACCCAGTCCGCATGCGCTCGCACGCAATTGCGAATTTCATGCGCTTGCAGTTCTGATGGGCGGTGTGCGCAAATGTGAGCGGTTATATAAATGACGCATGGTTCTAGGGTGGGCATGATTCATCAAGAACCTCCAGTCTGCATAGACGCCAATAGAAAAGACCCGCCCAACGCATATTTTTGTATTCACGCAATGTTTGTGCGCAGGAGGAGAAGGCAGTGGGCAGCCGTGGCAGAAGCTGGCGCCAGGTTTTCGCTCGTTGGCCCAAAGTTTGGCGTCACACGGATGGGGCATCGACTTCATTTCTTCTGTTGGGTCAGCTGCTGAGCTTGCTCTGAGGGCGATTTTGCGTGAGCAGTGGGTCGAGGTTGAAGGTTCGTGGTGGCCAAAAATGTGGTCGCTGGTGCAGGGTGAGATGGAGACACAGTTGCGGGTTGACATGGCTGCAGCCCAACATGGGCTGGATACGGCCAGAAAGATGACGCTAGAAGTGGCGAGCTCTCCAAGCAGCGGTCAAAGTACCGAACTCAAGACCGTGTTTGAAAGTGCCTGCCAGGTTCTGATGCTGCGGGGCGCAGGCGAAGAGGTGCGGCAATGGCAGGCAGCCCGCGTTTCGCTGCTGCAGCTCGAGTCGACTCACGGCCATTTTGGCCTCGCCCTTGCGGTGGTATGGTTTCGCTGATGCAGCGACACATGTAAAGCAAAGAGAATGTGAAAGTGTGTTGAGCGCATGGAACTTACACGCCTCGTGGTCGCTCCTGCCTTGGCATGCTTTGCAAGCACATACCTGCACACGCGCTGATCACGGCAGTGAATAACAACCCACGAGTGGCGAGCAGGACGGAGAGAAGGAAGAAGGAGTCACACATGCTGTGGAGGCTGCCTCTCCCGAGACCCGCCAGATCGATAGCACAAGTGTTCGTCTTTCATGGAGACCTCCCTGCCCCTCCAACAGAGACCTCGACACGCACAACTCACAGACGAGTGCTCTTGAATTCAGTGTGCGATTTGAAGACGCCCTGAGCTGCTCGAATCTTATCAACGCAATCACCCTGGCGCAAGACTTGGCCTTTGGCCGCTCTCAGGCTAAAAGGGGGCACAATGGGCGTGACTCGGTCCGGATGGAACATGTCATCGATGCACCAAAGCTTGTCAATGCGCTGTCTACTCAATCCAACAACTTTTGGGAAGCAGCGCTGTGCCAACTGGGGGACGTTACAACTTCAACCCGTCCACCTCAGCTGTCTCCATCCCTCTCTCCTGTGGATCGCGCGAGTGCCATACATGATAGGGAGGAGGAGCAATCTCGTGATGTCGAAGTGAGTCACAGGCCCCAAAGTTTGCGTGGATCACCTGTCGCCACATCTCAAGATGGCACTCCTTCTTCGGCCAGGTCGCAGAATCTTTTAACAATGTGGCCATTTGTAGACCGGTTGGACTTGAAAAACGGCAACAAGACGTTGAATCGCCATGCTCCGCTGGCACACAGTAGTGCAGAGCAAACGATTGCACCGGTCGCCCGCGGTCCATACTCGCAACATCGTCTTCTTGATTCGAAAGGCAAGGACGAGAATTCGAGAGACGTTGAAGACAGCAGATGCAACAAAGACGGCGGAAACAAAACCAGCACCCGTGCGGTGGATGCTGACCCATGCGCAAATGATAAAAAGGAGGAGTTGACGAAGACAGAGCAAACGCGAAAACAAGAGCAAAATGCAACTATCAAGCAGACCTGTGTGGTGCAGGCAGAGGCGAAGACAGAGAGAACGCTTCCGCGGCGTTTGGCTAATGTGAGCCCTGAAAGCACGCGGTTGCATCTGAGCAACCAGGTGCCACCCGCAAGGACCCATGATGCCAAATCTTCAGATAGCTCAGGTGATATGCTGGCAGAGGTAATGCTTTTGTCGCCAGAGGGTATCCACCAATTGACGAGCGTGGATGAGGTCAAGGCACAGCTTGAAAAAATTGAGTCGCTGCTAAAAGGTGTGAACGACAAGCAAAGTCAGCAGGGCGTATCAATCGACTCAAACGACACTGCGAATGCTCCCAAAGAACGCGATCAGGAGATCAATTGGGCGTCGCTCGTCAACAACTTGCAAGGGCGGAAGCGGGCTGCTGATGCAATAACCTCAAATCATGTCTCCAAGGGCGTAAAAGACGATGCCGTCGGAATCACTGAGGGCGCAAAAGACGATGGGTTCAAAAGGCGCTTCTCCAAAGACAAGGAAACTGCACCATGGACAAGTGGGTCGTCGGTAGTCGTGCGGGAAGTAGAGGAGGCACCACAAAAGCCCTCAAACGGCAGCGCACATGCTGGAACCTTGACCAATTCACAGTTGGCAATGGTACCCGGGCTGGAGGGAGAAGAGGATAATTGTAAGAAAAAAGGTCGAACGCAAGATCAAGAACCAGAATCGCAGCCCAGAGCGCAGGCACACTCTCTGCCAGCACGCGCCCGGGAGGAGAACTTGCGGATAGGAGAAATTGAAGGAAGACGTCGAGGCAACGGGCATCGTTCACATTCGCTCGAGTTGGAACGCCCAACTCAACGTGCCGGGCGCCGGTCACCGACAGCTTCCCTCGATCTCCCACGAGAAAAAATGAAAGTTTATCGATCGTGGCATTCACTCGCCAAGTCGGACGGAACCTCTGTGGATCGCGCTTCGTCGAGCTTGGCTCAGTCGCCAATATGGCGCAGAAGAATGGCAGCCAGCAGCTCGGTCTTGTCGAGAATCAGAGCAACAAGATCAGAGTCAGATCTCCTAGCAAGTCAGGCAGAGTCGTCTGATTCTGCGCCAGCTTCCGATTCATTCGCCAGCGATTTCAACAAACCCTTCCCGTATACAAATGCCAGGTACATACCCCAAGTGGACATAGTCGAAGACGGTCTACCGCCCGTCCCGCGTGCAGTAGCCGCACAACGCCATCTTGAGGTGATGCTCCTGATCAAGGAAGTAAAACACTTACCTGAAAGGCGTGACGGCCTGTCAGACTCCGACATTACTATTTACTGCGTAAGCGTATCACTAAATGACGAAGCTCAGTCAGCGGTCCAGACCCAAGCTCGCCGTGGCAGCGTACAAGATGGCTGCAAATGGTACGAGCGCTTCAGTATTCACGTGCCGGAAGAGTTGTTGAAAGAAGCCCGGATCGCATCACTAGAAGAACGGCCGGGGCCAGTGTTTTCGCTGGATCTACATGACAGTGGGAAATACTCGACCGACGTGTCTATTGGTAAAGCTCAAATTGCCGTGAAAGATATCCTCGATCTCGTTGAAGACGGCCTTGTAGTTTCAACGACTCTACAAGGCCCAGACGGCGAATACGTGATGGGGCTAGACGGCAAGCAGACGTGCCTCGAATTGATGTTCCACACGTTGCTTGCTAATTTGCAGGAAGATTGGGTGCCACCGACCATGCGCGACACGCTAGCCAGCTGCGACGAGGAGCGGATTGTGCTCAATCCCGCGCGCAATCCATTTTACAGTGGGAAGCAAAGTTCTGCGCTCAACTCGAGCATCTTCAATTTTGGCGCATCAACCGGGACGACAGAGAAAGGTGATGGCGCCAGCGAATTCACACAAGCATGGATGTATCCCCAGGATGATGAAGAAGCATCAAATGCAGATGACGAAGAAATATTCGTCAGCGGCTCGAAGCACCGAACAATTGACTACCACTGGCGCGAGCGCCTCGAAACCGTCATGGACTCGCTTGCCGTCAACTTGCTTGTGATATGTCTTGTCATCATTGACATCGTCAACATCATAGTTTTCACTGTGGTCATTCGGACGCCAGACTATGAGGATGACCCTCTACCCTCATTCATCCTGCAGATCTTTGTCATTGCTTGTCTCTTGATAGAGCTTACCCTGCGGCAGACTGCAATCGGAAGGCGGTTTTGGAAATCCTGGTCCAACATCTTCGATGCGGTAGTGGTGTATCTCTCGCTAATTATTTTCATTACGCGACAAACAGTCAAATCGTCTTCTATAAAGCAATTCAAGGGGTTAGTAGCATTGCGGGCCCTGCGCGCCGTAGCGGTGGCGCTGCGCGTGGTGCGAGTGCTTATTAACCTGCGTCGAGCCAGAAAATTGAGCGGGCATGTGGCCAAGAAACTCCGCAGCACCGTTTCGCAGAACAAGAGACGATACAAGAAGCACGGGTTTGACCTAGATCTGACCTACATTACCAATCGCGTGATTGCTATGGGAACACCAGCGTTTGGAAAGCACTCTTCGTACCGCAATGATATTCACGTTGTCTCCCGGTTCATGGCGTTTCGACACTATGGATGTTTCTTAATCTTCAATTTGTGCGATACATACACATCATCGGACGGCATGACGGGCAACTATAATCCAGACATGTTGTTTAATCAAGTGCAGCGCATCCCTTTTGAAGATCACATGCCGCCCCTCATGTCAGAAATGTTCCAATTTTGCGAGGAAGCGTCCATGTGGCTGATGAAGGATCCTCGTAACGTAGTTGCTGTGCATTGCAAGGGGGGCAAGGGCCGGTCAGGAGTTATGACTTCAGCATTAATCCTGTGGACGGGGCATAGAAAATGCGCCCTAGATGCCCTCGAGCTCTTCACTTTCCGCCGCACTGTGAACTACAATGCGGAGCTAGGTCTCGACGGAAACTATCAAAAAAATGCTTTTCAGATCGCGCGCAATCCAGCCAATCAGACGGTTGAAGGTCCCTCACAGATTCGATACGTGCACTATTTGGAGGCTGTGCTATACAGCGGTGTTGATCCCCTCGAAATGCATCGCGTGCTACTCACCGCTATCTCGCTGCCTGTAGGCGAAATTCAAGTGAATCAGCCATTGCATATCAGTGTCATGGTCCGATGTCTGCGCTACCCGGTATTTGACTCGTGCAATAACGACGTGGAAACAGTTTGGACTCTGACGGGAGAGGAAGGGAAAGTCATCACCTTTCCCATTAATTGCATCGTGTGGGGGGACGTGCGTGTCGAAATCTTTCGTCACAAGACGCAACTGAAATCATCAGCCCGTAAGCTTTTCGCTTTCTGTGTCTTCAACACGGCCTTCTACAAAGAAGAGACGAGCATCACTTTCCAAAAATCCAAGCTCGACGTCATCAACAAGGACAGGGCCAATCTGATAGTGAATGGCGACTTCTACATGACCATGCGCTTCGATCCGCATTCTGATCACGAGCTGCTCCGGCTGGATGCAAAAACCAGGCAGGTATTTTTTCAGTACGGCAATCGAATCGTGCTTCAAGCGGGAGATGCGGTCGTCCGCAGTGGCAACACGGAAGATCACATCTACCTCCTTTCCTCAGGCTCCTTGGAGGGTGTTGTCGATGAACACAATCTAGTCGATAGCCACTTTCATCATCCATTGGGCCGCAGGTTGGTTGAGGGAGGCTGCGCGTGCGCGCGCGTATCGGTATGTTCGAACAAGCTTGCGTGCGGGGGTATCTCTAACTTGGCCTGGACTATTTGTTGCAGTGCGGCACAGGTATGCTCGCTTGGCAAGGGCAGCATTTCCGGCGACTGCACACGAGTGCCTAACGTTTGCATTTTGGGAGCCGGTCGACTGTGTGGTGATTCACAATTCCTGAATGGCGCTCCTTCTATGCATTACAGGTATTGTATCTGTACCGTTTAAACGGTTGCATTTCTTCTCTCTGTGTCCTCTAGCATATTGCTTGCCCCAACGCTGGCGAAAGAATCGTGGAACGGGACGAGCAGTTCGCATGTGAAAATACCGCGCTACCATCCGTGTTCATGATATCAAAAAAATCCTTTCTTATCACCATCGCAGGGCGCGCACGGAGTGTGAACTCTATTCTTTGTCCCGACACCCCGACGGCTTGCAAAGCGGGGATCTGAGCGTGCAAAACGTGCCGGAGGAAGAATTGGCGGACTTTTACAGGGGCATGAGCATCATGCTGGGAACGCGACTGTCCAGAATCCGCATTGAAGCTATCCGGTTGGGGTCACTAAAAGCACTCAACGACCGCCAGACAGTTTTGGCTCATTTACACGAGTCTGAAAAATTGAGGATAGCCTGCATTTCCATGTTCGGACTGCCCATGAACGAGAAGCTCGTTGCGCGGAGTAAATGCGCGTGCACATCTCCCGAGACACATGACCACACCAAGCGCATGCGAATGATTATTCTTGTGAAGTATATCATTCTCGACCCCGAGTTTTTTGGACCTGATATCTCCCCGCAGTCCGAAATTTGGCCGCTACGGCGGCTGTGTAGCGTGTCGCCAGCGGAGAACAACGCCAGCACCTCGGTAAGCCTCGCCAAACATCCAAATCGTGCCATTTGAATGAGTTACTGTTCACCCATCAAATGCGAGATGCACAAAAAGCCTGAACATGTCGCACGCGCGCACAAACAAACAAACACATGTGCATGCACGCACAGCTGCAGGTAACGCTCCTGGGAGAACGTGTGCACGGCCTTGACATCGCAGCAAATACTGTCGAATACACCTTCGCCTTCAATGACTCCTTCCAGACACGGCAAATATACCATCAACTTTCCTCCATGTGCAAAAAAGCCGAAGAAAAGAGGGAGCGCGAGAGGCAACGCCCATTCGAAACACCTATCATGTCCTCGCTGCTTGAGAAGTGTTCCGTTGTCCACCGAATTAGGAAAGGTGAAAAGCTCAGGCAGGCCTCATCAAACTCGTCGCTCTTTCTCGTGTGCACTGGCGAGATCCGCTTGCAAGTCAAAGGCGGGGACGTCTTCCGCATCGTGGGCGAGGGCGCGTGTTTTGGTGAAATCAACTTTGCACTCAACTGCACAGCTGGTCACTACATGTGCATTGCAAATGCACGCACGATCCTTCTCGAAATCTCACACACGCAGGTCATATTTGTGCATGACGTGCACATTTTGCCGCTGCCTCTGATTTTGCCTTTTCCCTCTTTTGCTACTGACTCGACTCGGTTTGCGAGATGCAGCTGCACCGAACGGTCAAGCATGACCACAAACTACGTGCACGGTTCTTCTACATCTTTTGCCAGGCGATTGAAAGGGAAATTCGAGAGACGCTTGAAGAAATCTTCCCGGGCTCATGGAGCCGAAAGCTAAGCCCGCACACGTTGGCATCAGCACAACCACAAACATCGCATGTAGATGCGTTGTCAGCGACTACGGGTTTGCACACACCGCGAATTTTTTCGCCAAGCGCTCAAAGCGATCGACAACGAAAGTCATCGGAACGACCAAGCCGACTCAACCTTGTTTCGAAAACAATGGGTGCACTGGGCAAAATCGGCAACTTGTCCAGACCTAGCTCCAAGGCAGAGCATTCTCCAAGAAAGAGGTCCGAGCAGAAGTCAGCCCAAGCCCATGGCTCACTTCCCAGGCTGGACCTTAGCTCCCGGTCCCCGGGCAGGGTGATTCTCCAGCCTTCCCCTTCCGCTGCGAGGCTACATGATGAAGCTACGTCGGTAATTTAGGGCAAGCTGCACGTGCGGCTGGTCGATAGTGCATTACAGATACTCTACACGCAGATGCTCCACTTGGCCTCTCCTTCCTGCCTTCTGTCTGTGACAGGAGGCGCTTGGGCACAGACAGGAGTGATGCAGAACCTCTATGTCTCTACGTCTTTCGTGCATATGGCTTCTCGGGATTCAAAGCGTTTGCCACAACTGTCTGCGCCCAAGCGCTGGGAGGCAGACTGCGGCGTGCGCAGCTCCATCTACAGTACATGCTTCTAGTTTCCACAATGCATCCCCACGAATGCACGCATGGGCGAAGGCCTCTATGCGCCTGATCACAGTAGCGGAGCATGCAACCATTGCTTCCTACCTTGTGATGTACTCCTAAGGTCCATGGCCGATGAAGCACGCGATTCAGGGGCGGTCGTGTCCTTAGAGTGGCCAAAAAACCCTGACCGCTCTTGCAAAAGAGCTGGCTGTGCGATGCCGCGGCAGTGACAAGCGGCAGAGCTTCACGACGAAGCCCGCCGCTGCAGTTCGCCCTCGCGTCTCCTTCTGAGCATGCGTACAGAATAGCTCCATGTCAGAATGTTTGAATGTGGTAATCATGAGACGCTGAATGTGGCGTGAGAGGGCAAGACAGACCTGCGGATCAGCTCCAGCTGCGACCGCAAGTCGGTCGTGTCGCGCTGCGCTTCTTGCGCTTCCTCCCTGTCCCGCTCCAGCTGTTGGGGTTGGGGCGGCAACCACAAGGGATTGGCGCATTCGCGTTCGCGTCAGTGCCTCTCATGGTGTCGAGCACTTGACTCCCTCGCGCGCAGAAACGAACAGGGGACCAGAGACCTTAGCGTCATACAGTGAACGAAGATGAGGGTCGAAGAGCACGTGGTAGGCTTCGTTCACTTTGGCAAATGCCTCTGCCGCGTCCGCTCTCCACTCTGGCATGTGCCAGTGGAAATCATACCCGTTCAAGTTTCTCGTGAGAAAACGTGCTGCCAGGCAACTTGTGTTGACGTGGAAGAGAGATAGGGACATACGCAGAGATGAGGAGGGCGGGACAAAAGAGGCGGGGAGGCGGAACAACCAGGCTCGGTGCGGTCCGGATGCAGCTGCCTGCAGAGGACCAGATACCTGTACAGATGCGTTGCCAGCATCAGATGCGCAGGTGCGCCAGTGCCCTCGCCTACGACATCGCCTACTGACCCTATGCCCCGCGCCTACTGACCCTGTGAGCCAGAGCTGGCCCCGGGGCACAGGGTCAGTAAGCGATAGTGTAGGCGAGGGCGGGCTGAGGAGCTTGTAGGGAGTAGAGTGCTCCTATGTTGAGAACACAGGGGGAGAGAGACGGATTGCGCAGCTTGACCTGGGAGGCTAGGGAGGCTACTCAAGGAGGCAACTCAAGGAGTCGAGTGACACGTAGGAGTACCAGTACGCATGAACAACACCACATGCGTTGTTCCCTAAACACCACATG
>Ga0115006_10001818_pt1 | contig 13674 bp, 2 predicted proteins | sample ArcOceMetagenome_3_FD_88943 | JGI IMG/M metagenome (GOLD analysis project Ga0115006, IMG submission 88943) | Marine eukaryotic phytoplankton communities from Arctic Ocean - Arctic Ocean- Svalbard ARC20M Metagenome | ecosystem: Environmental > Aquatic > Marine > Oceanic | place: Arctic Ocean...
GCGGCGGCGGCGGCGGGCTCAACTCGCCTGCCAAGCAGCAGCAGCTCGACTACTCCACCGCTGCCGTCACGTTCGAAGAGCGCGGCGGCATCATCTCCGTCGGCCCCGCCACCAACGGCGAGTACACGAAGTACGACGCCAAGGGCGCCAAGGCCAAGTGGGGCGCCGACGTCTGCCTGCCCCACTTCTTCACCACGGGCCTGCACAACTGCCCGAACGGCTGCCCCCGGCCCGGCGACCCCGACCACCAGCCGGGCGGCAAGGCACACACGCTGCCCGAGGGCGCGCCTGGGCGCAAGGTCTTCAACCTGAAGCGCACCACCTCGCAGGGCGGCGGCTCGCCCGGCGGGGGCACGTCGGGGGCCAAGAAGAAGAACGACAAGGGCACCAAGGGCGGGAAGGGCGCCAAGAAGCCCGGCGGCAACAAGGGCGGCAAGCGCCGCTCCTCATGACTAGGGAGGGCCAAGGCGCGGACTCTTGACTGCCGAGTCCCCGCCGCGTGCCCCCCCGCCGCCAAGCAGTCGCCCGCTCGCTGGGAGAAGGAGTTAACTCCCCCGAGCACCACCTCCACGATCCGCCGCCGCAGCCGCCTTCATCCGCTGCGGCACCCTCTGCTGCACGCCTCTAGCGTGCAATCCCTGATGAAGATCTCGGCGCTCAGCCTCAACGAGCGCCTCCACCACGCACACGAGCACGGCGCCTTCAACATGCAGTCGCTGCTGTGCGCCCTTCCCAACTCCAGCGCGCCGACCTGGCTCCGCGACTCGCCCACCCCGGCAGCCGCTCAGCCGCGCCCCGGCCGCAACTCGGAGCGCGCGTCGATGAACGGCGCCGTGCTCCGGGCGTTGGGCGACCTCAACACCGAGACGCCCTTCGAAGTCGCCATCGACTTCCGCGAGTACTTCCACCAGTGCCCCATCGCCAACCACCACTCGATCGCCCCCGAGATGCACGGCCTCGGACGGAGCCGGGCCTGCGTAGATTACGACGGCGCCGGCGCGGCGCCCATCGCCGAGCAACTCGCCAAGCTCAGCGACGCCGAGCTCGCCGTCGACTCCCACCCAAGTTTCGAGTACAACGGCGACGACTACCTCCAGCACGTGCGCCCTACTATCGTCAGGTTCGTGCAGGCGACTGGAGGACGGGCTCGCGAGAGCCAAGTCCGAGCCGTACGTGCGGTACTTACCCGTGACATGGTCTACGGCACAACGGACTGCGACGCGTACACGGCGCTCGGCGTGCCGCAGTCCAACTACTTCAAGTGGAAAGGCCTGGTCAACGCGCTTCGCGCTCAGGCGCCGGCGCACGCCGACGCCGCCGACGCCCTCGTCACGCTGTCGGGCGCCACTCCGCCGACCTCGCCCCCCGCGTCGGCGCCGCCCTCACCGCCATCTGCCTCCGCCGACGACGACTCTGCCCTGCTGGAGGACAGCCTCGGCTGCGTGCCGGCGCTCTGCAACCCGCAGCCACCCGTCCTCCCGCCGGCTGCCTTCGGCTTCTTCGTCCTGGGGGACGGTAGCATCCAGTGCTGCAAATGCACGAGCATTTTTGTCTGCAGCGGCGTGCGCCAGTGCCTGCTGGACGACCAGCCGGGCACGGTCCTTCACGTGCCTACCGACCCCACCGGAATCCACATCATCGACGGCGCCAAGGCCGCCACGCTGCAGCGCGACCCCTCCCCGGCAGCTTCGGCCGCGCCACCTTTGCCCGCACCGCCGCCGCCGCCCCCGAGCTCCGTGGGCGTCTCCTCGACCGACCGCCCAGGCATCGCCCCGCCCGACTTCCCAACCGACGGGCTGGCCCTGCCCTGCGCCGCCTTCGACGACTTCAGCCCCGACGGTACGCCGTTGGGCAAGGGCCTCCGCTTCATCGGCGACGAGGCTTGCCGCGGCACCTTCGTCGGCGCCTTCATCGGCTCCGAGCTGGTCACCGTCAGCGAGCACACCAAGGCGTGCCGCCGCAACCCGCTCTACGGCGAGTACGCCAACGAGCTCCGCGGCTGGGTTCTCCGGTCTGGGCCCCGCCCCATCGGCGTCGCGCTCGTCAACGAGGACGCCTTGCCCAACATCGAGCTCATCCTCGTCGAGATCGACCGCTACGAGCAGCCGGCCGCCACGCTGGCATGCTACTTTGCGACCTGCCGCCTCCGCCAGGGCGACCCCCTGTACGCCGACTACGGCGAGGCGTACGACGACGTCCGCAAGGCGAAGAACTACCTTCGCCCTGCCTGCCAAGGCGACGCCGATCTGCCGCCGAGCCTACAGCTGTCCGACAGCGAGCTGGAGCAAGCTGTACGCCAAGCCTTCCCAGGCGACGCGCTCGAGCACGTCATCAAGTGGGGCGGCGTCCTTGACTACGATTCAGACAAGGGCGTGCAGCCCGGCAAACGCGGCGACCCCAACCGCCGTCGGGTCGCTATTCCGCGCTCAGTGGCCCGGCAGCTTGCGGCGGCACAGCTACCGGCACACGGGCACACGGCGGCGCAGCTGGCGCAGCTGGCGACGCATGGGCCGCTTAGCGACACACGTCAAGACGCCCGCCGACAGCTCGCCGCCTACCGCCTCGCCTCCGAAACGATAGCCGAGGCCGGCGCCGGTGGCGAAGCCCTCGCCGCCGTCGAGACGCTTTGCGCCTCCTTCGACGACGCTTCCTCCAAGCAGCCCGCCTCCGCCTGGCCCCGCACCACGGTGCACGCCGCCGTCGTCTACACGAACAGCAACTCTGCTTTCGCGAGCGACGAGGCCGCGCGCGTCTACTTCGGCGTGCAAGACGCTGCCCTCTGGGCGATCTGGCTCGACCGCCTGCGCGCGCTGCATCTAGTCGAGCAACCTGCTGCGCGCAAGGCTGACACCGCGACGACCTCCTCACCGGGCGGCGGCGAAGCCACGACGCCAGCGTCCTCGCCACCGGACGCGGCGCTCAGCCCGCTGCAGCAAGTTGAAGCCTGGCTGGCCCTCCGCGACTCCGACGACGCCGTAGCGCGCCAGCAGCTGGCTGCCTTCCGCCACGCCGTTGCCGCCGTCGACAGCACCGGCCTATCCGACCGAGCCCTCCCCGCCGTCGAGGTGCTGTGCGCCTCCTTCCCCGACTCTCCGACCAAGCAGCCGGCGCTCGCCTGGGCCTGCGCCGCCGCGCACGCCGCCCTCATCCACCTCAGCGGCGCCGGCCCTCCCTTCGAGGACGACGAAAACGCCCGCACCCACTACGGCATCGACGACGCCCCCGCTTGGGCACGCTGGTTGGCACGCCTTCGCAAACTTGGATCGGACGCCGGCGCCGACTCTCGCGCCCCGACGCGCCGCATCCCACCTTCCTACCACGGCGTCCCGGCCTCTGCACAATGGTGCCCCGGACCCCTCTCCGCCACCTCCGTGCGCGAGACCGTCGCCCGGGCGGCGACCGAAGGAAAGCCCTACTCCCCCGAGGAGCAGCGCTTGCTAGAGGAATGGGCGCTGCGGGAAGAGTCGGCCGCACCCGATGTGCCCCTCCCCGACGACTCGCCGCCATGTGCCGCCGCCCAAGAGAGCACGCCAGCGGCAGCCCGCCTGCTCACGCCCACGGCCGAGAGCAGCATCATCGCCTCCTCCTCCGCCAAGCCCGACGGCCCCTTCCTCCTCGGCCGCCGACCCCGCGGCGCTCTCCTGCTGAGCAAAGCCTCCAAACGGCCGCCGGCCCAGCCGGCGCCGGTGCCGACGCTCGACGCCGACGAAGTCGCCGCGCTCGACGCCCTGCTGCAAGACGCTTGGCCGTCTCCGGCCAAAGAGGCCCTCCAGCCTCTCCCACCGCCGCCATCCTCACCCGGCGCCCTGTTGCTGCCTGACGGCCCACCTCCTCCCTCGCCGCCATGCTCCCCTCCGCCGCCCCTGAGCTGGCTCATCGACGGCACGGTCGTCCACTACCCGACCGAGGAGCAGCTGCGCAGCCTCAACACCGGCGACCGCGCCATCCTCTTGCCGGGCCCGCCGAAAACAGACTGCTTCGGCCACCGGTGGGACGCCAACCCCTTGGCCGACGTCGACTACGGCACTCCTGAGGTCTGCCCTGAGATGTACGGCCTGGGGCGCAGTGGCGCTTGCGTCGATTACGACGGCCCCGGCTCGCCCGAGCACGACATCGCCCGGCAGCTCCGCCGCTTCAACAACCAACGCGACCTGTCGGAGGAGGTGGCGATGGCAGCACACGCTCAAGTCGACGCCGCCGAGATCGCCTCCGCTTTCCTGCAGCAGATGAGCAATTCGCCTGGCGACTCGGACCTCTCGGCCACTGTCCGCGAGATCCGGCACGTCAACGCGCAACGCGACCTGGCGGCGGAAGTCGCCATGGTGGCGGGCGACGAGCCGGCAGCGCCGGACCGCACGATCGTCGCGGCGTGCCGCCGTGACACCGCCGCCCCCACCGACCGCCTCACCGTCGCCTCCGCCGAACCCGCCCTGGGCTCGCCGGACTTCAACAACAGCGGCCTGCGAGCAGCGCGCTGCCCGTGCTGCTGGTCGCTCCTCTCCATCACCCACACCGACGGCTGCTCTTGCGGCGGCGGCGTCTGCAGCGTCTGCCTCAACGACTCCTGCGCCTGCCCGTGGCTCGATGGGAAGCCGGCGCCGCCACCCCCCCTCCGGGCGGCGGCGAACGCACCGGCGTTCGGATACGTCGACCTTCCACTGGGCGACCCTTACGCCCCATCGATCATCATCGTGGGGGAATTCAGCGGCGCGTTCGCCAAGGCCTGCCGCGAGCGATTCCCCTCCGAGATCACCCTGACGGTGGACTTCCGTCTCGCCGAACACGGCTTCGGCCTTCACTACTGCGGTGACGTGCGCGACGTGCTCTGGCGCCACCGGTGGCGGCTGCTCATCGGCCACCCGCCCTGCGCCAAGGCGGCGCGCAGCAACACGGTCGGCCTCGCTGAACGGCTCGCCGACGGCTCGCTGTGGTTCGCCATGTCGTTCGCCGTGATGCTCTACACCGCGCCCGCCGACACGGTCATCGTCGAGCAACCGCCGAGCTGGCTCGAGACCGTCTACCGGCCTCCCGACCGACGCCTCCAGTTTCTCGACTTCGGCGTGCCCTACTCGAAAGAGTGGCTGCTTTGGACGCGGGGCGGCGACTTCCTGAGCCCGACACCCTCCACCCCCGGCGCGTCCCCGTCGGCGGCAGCCGCGCATCGGATCCAGCACAGCAACAAGGACGAGCGCGAGCGGCTGCGCAGCACATCGCCTCCTCAAGTCGCCGAGGCCGTGTGCAGCGCCATCACCCTCGGCGCCGCTCCTCCGGCCCCCCAGCCGATCATGTCCGAGGAGCTGGCGGCAATGGCGCGCGGCTACCGCGCCGCATTCGCAACCGAGCCGCCACCAGGGTGGGACTCTCCTATCGCCATGCCGCCACGCGGCGGCGCATCCGACTACTCCCCCAACTGCCGCCGGCGCCGCGCCGGCGGCGCTGACCCCGCAGCAGACCTGCCGCTCGACGGCCGCCGGCGCCCCGCCGGCGGCGCCACCGCCGAGCCCGCCGCCCAGCCCGCGTCTCGCGCGGCTCCGGCGACGACTGAGGGCGGTACCAATGCCCCCTACCGGTAGCGGTAAAAAGGCCAAGGCACGTCGGGGGCCACTCCGGCCGCCCGCATGCGGCCACTCGCGCGCAACACACCGCGCGCGCACATCTGCCGCGCCACCGTGCGTGCGCCCCGCTGCCCGCCCCTCTCCCCTCTCGCCCCGCCCCCCCTTCTCAGGTGGCGGCACCGGCGCTCGGGACACCCACCCCGCGCACCGCGCGGGTGGCGTCCTCGACACCCCCAAGCAGGGCAGCATCTCGCTTACGACGGAACACGGCACGCTTAGCGCGCCCGTGCTCCCGCGGCGGATGTAAGGCGCACCCTCGCCTTGCCGGCCCTGCTTCTTTCTCCGCCTCCTTCCGCCGCCGCCCTGCATTGCAGGGCCGGACGGCGACGATCACGCCGGCACGCCCAGCGCGCCCGAGCAGCCCATCGCGGCCGACACCCTCGGCGAGCAAAGCTCTCCCGACCAAGGTGCCCCCGCGGCCCGCATCGGACCCTCTACCCTCGCCACCCGGCGCAGGGCGCTGCCGACCCCCGCCTCGCCACCGGCAGGCCTCGGGGCCCGGCCCGGATGCGCCCACGGCGCACCGATCGCAGAGCCCACCGATGGCGGCGACTCGCCCTCGCACGGCGCAGCCCACGGAGCCGACGCCAAGGAGGCGCCGCGCATCCGCCCCTCTGACGGTACGGCGCGGCCCACGCCCGCCTCCCCGTCCCCCGCTCGTGCGTGGCAACACCACACCCCGCCCCTCGCGCCGCAGTCAATGCGGCGCTCGAGCCGACGGCAGACGGCAGGGCGATCTCCATCGACCCTCCCCACGCGGGGAGCGCGCCAACCGGCCGCTCCAACGGTGCGGCGCGGCCAACGCCCGCCCCTCCTCCCCCGCCTCCACGCGGCGTCCTCGTGATTGCCGCCACCTCCCTCGCACCGCAGTCACTGCGACGTGCGAGCCGGCGGCAAAGAGCTCGGCGGATCCCGCCAGCGCCGGCACGGCCGACGTCGTCGGCCGTGCCACGCCCGCGGAAGCGGCGCGGACGCTGCAGCGCATGCGGCGCATGGCGGCCAATGGCTGCGAGGTGGCCGCCTCCCACCTGCTGTCCCGGGGCCCAGCGCTGCAGCGGGCGGCCGACGGAGCGTCCTCTGTGGCGCGCGGCTCGGTGTCCGTCGGTCACGTCGACCGGCCCACCGACGCCCCCGACCGCCGCGCCTTCTGCGTGGACATCACGCGCGGCTCGGCGGACGGCCCCTTCGGCAACCCCTTCCGCCTCGAGCGGAACGGCGGCCAGCGCTCGGAGGCGCTTGCCGCCTTCAAGCAGTATCTGTCAGCGGGTGGCAAGCTGCGCAGCATCGCTCGCGCGCACAAGCTGCGCGTACCGCCTGCCGCCCAGCCTGGCGGCCGTCCGGCGCTCCTTCGAGCGCTACACGGCCTGGCCGCCCAGCTCCGTGGCGGCGACAGCCTGCACTTGCTGTGCCGCTGCGCGCCGGGGCTGCGATGCCACGGCCACATCATCGCTGCGTGGCTCAACGCCCACACCGCCGAGATGACCACCTCCAATGGCCCGCCGGCGCCCGCCGGCAGCGCCGCGCCCGACGCCGACCCCGGCGCCGCCGACGCGGTCATCGGCGCCCCCGGCTCCGTATCCGAGGCGCCTCCTCAGGAAGACAAGTGGAGCCTGTGCCACCGTCGCCTCCGGGAGCACGGCCTCCGCGCTCTCGGCCACGAGGAGGAAATCCAGGACATGCTGCACCGTTTCACGCAGCAGCGGGACCCCGTGCACCTGCTGCGGGCGGTCCAGGCGCGCTGTGACCAAGTCCAGGCTTTCGCCACCGGCCCTGGCGGCGGCGCTCACACGCCCCTCCTCGAGCTTGGCGCGCCCCCGGCGCCGGCCGCCACCGCGCCCCCGCCCGTCATCGACGTCGCTGAGCCGGTCCCGCCCGACTACCGGCGCATCGCCCTCACTCCCGTCGCGTGGCGCCCCCGCCCCGACTCCGACGGCGGCGTGCAGTTTCTGGTCTACGTGCCGCTCCTCACCCACTCCATCTGGGGGGTCGTCGAGCAGCGGAACCGGCAGCGCCGCCGCAAGGAAGACATGGTCGAGCAAGCGGCTGGCTGGCTCCCTCACCTCGGCGTGGAGAGCGTCTGCTTCTTCCACGCCGGCGACGTCGCCACGCACCGCGTCGGCGACTTCGATGGCGCAACCATCACCATCACCGCCCCGCTCAACGGCCTGCCACCCGGCGCTGCTGTCGCGGGCGACTCCGTCACGCTCAGCGCGCTCTCGAAGGAGGGCGTCGCCGCCGACGACACCATCGGCGTGTGGACCACGCTGGGCGCGCTCCTCGCCTTGGGCGTCACTCCCGCCCTGACGGCCCGCTACCGCATCGCCGCCACCGCGGTGGCCAAGGTCGAATCTTGCATGTGGCCCACCTCGGCGGGCCCCATCTTCTCGCGAGTCGGCGTGCGCAGCGAGACGGCCGTCACCAGGGCGGCGTCCGCCCCCGAGCCCCACGCCATCACGCTGGACCAACGCCTCGCGTCCGCCAAGTCGGAGGCCATTCGCTTCCGCAGCCTGCTCGAGAGCACCACCCAGGAGACCGACGGCGCCGAGTTCGCGGAGTTTGCCCATGAGCTCGCGCCGCACGTCAACTGCGAGCCGGGCGCGGACCTCCCGCCCGAGCTCCTCAGCTACGACCTGCCGGCGCCACCCTCCGACTTCCTCCTCCGCCGCTTCTCCCACGTCGCGGTCGTGCGCTCCACCGAGCCGCTCCCTCCGCCTGAGCCTCAGCCCACACCGCCCGACGGCTTCTGGCCCAACGACATCCACGACATCGTCGAGGAGTGGGCGCTCAAGGAGATCGAGGCGTGGATGGAGGCCAACCGCGAGTGGCACCGCCGCGGCGGACCATCCCACGGCCGCCCCCAGCCGCTGGCGTTGGGCATCGATAGCATCAAAGCCCCAGCCCGTGGCTTCGTCTGGGACCTCCGGGCCGGCCCTGGCCACATCAAACTCTTCGACGCCGCACTCGAGCCCCGGCGCACGTGCCTCGACCTCGAGTTCGCCAAGACGCTCTTCGCCGACTGCGTCGACAAGGAGTTCGTCTGCATGCTCGTCGACGGCGTCCGGATGAAGACCGAGGCGATGCCGCACCAGATCGTCTTGATGCCCAACCTGCTCTCGCTGTACAGCGAGAACGGCGGCGTCGAGGCGGCAGCGGCGCAAATGGCCGACATGCAGCGCGAGGGCTTCGTCGGCGTGTTCGACTCGCTCCCCTGCATCCCGTTCCGGGCGGCCCCGCGAGGCTGCGTCGCGAAGCGCGACAGCAAGGAGCTCCGCGGCATCGGCGACCAGGGGCAGCCGCGCAAGAGGCTTCGCACCAAGCGCTCCGGCGAAGAGGTGCCGGCCCTCAACACGCTGAGCCGCGAGGGCGACTGGCACCACCAGTACATGGACAACCTCGAGAGCGCTTCGCTGAACGGCGCCTTGCTCCTGGCGATGGGCGACCTCAACGGCGAGGCGCCCATCGAGATCGCCCTCGACTTTAGCAAGTACTTCCACCGCATGTTCTACATGGCGCTCTTGATCTGGCAGTTCGGTGGCGTCATCCCTCGCGCCGGTGGCGACGCACTGGACATCGCGTTGGAGTACGTGATGACCATGGGCGCCACCGCGAGCAGTCAGATAGCTCAACGGTTCTCTAACAACCTGTTGCAGCAGGTCTACAAGCGCATGCACGCCGCGGAGTCCGCCCGCCAGAACGACCCCGCCCTGCGCGGCGAGATCAGCGACAAGTTGCGTGCGGTCTTGCAGCAGCGTGGCGAGCTCGAGCCGTCCTGCTATGGCTCGGAGGCCGCCCTCTGGAACCTCCTGTGCTACTGTGACGACGCTCGCCTCTGCTGTGTCGGGGCGGCACGCGCGGTGCGGCTCCTGCGCATCTTCTACGAGGTCATCGGACCTCGCGGTCTGCGCCTGCCGCTCTCCCGCATGGAGAAGCAGCAGACCGGATGCGGCGTCATCTGGCTGGGCGCGCACCTGGCCGCGCCGCTCGGCCTCATCTGGATCCCGCGCGACAAGGCCGTCAAAGCCGTCGCCGCCCTCCACACGACGCTGCAGGGCGCCATGGAGGTGGGCGAGTACCGGCGGCTCCTCGGCTTCCTGGTGAGCCTGCTCTTCATGGTGGGCGGCGACAAGCGCCTCCTCCACCACATCTTCCGCCCGGTCAAGCCAGGCGAGGAGATCGACGACGGCCCGGCCACGCTGGTGGTCGTCGACCAGCTCATGCACCCGATCCTCGAGCGCTGGGCGTCGCTGATCCTCAACGTGCCCGGCGCCGCTATGCTGGCAGCCGCCGCCCCGGCGCCGCCGCCGCCGTCCACCCTGCGCCACCGCATCCGCACGGATGCCGCCCTCGAGGGCTCGGAGGGCGGCCTCGGCGGCTGGCTGTACGGCCTCCACTTCGCCGTCGCCATCCGCGAGCTGCCCGGCCTCGAGCTCCTCGACATCCCCCACCTCGAATTCTGCGCGGCCGCCCTGGGCACGATTATCTTCGCGCCCATGCTCTCGGGCGCCCAGATCGTGGAGCTCGAGACGGACGCGCTCGCGACCGCCTCCAGCCTGACGCGCCGCGCCCGGCGCACCACGATGCAGATCATCCTGGACGCCTTACTCGAGACGCGTGAGTTCGCCTCCCTCGCGCCGCGCCTGCTCTGCACGCACTGCGCGGGAGCGGGCAACCCGCTGGCGGACGCCGCGAGCCGCGACTACGCCGACACGCTCACGGCGCTGAGCCGCGCTCTCGGCGTCACCTCGTCGCGCATCCCGGTGTCCCTCGCTGGCTGGAGGTTCCTGCGGCTCGTCATCGCGCGCTTGCAGCCGCTCCTCGGCACCAACCGCCAGCCGCACCATGCCGCAGCCGCCCTCGCCGCAGCCGAGACGCCTCGCGACGCCGTCGCCGAGCCGCCTGCGGCGCCACCCCCCGGCGGCAGCGAGGCCGCGGCCGACGACCTCTTCTACCCGCCCGGCCCGCCCCCGCCCTCGCCGCCGGACTCCCCTGCCGCGCCGCCCGGCCGTCCCGACCCGACCATCCGCCCCGAGATGATCGGCCTCGGGCGCAGCGGCGCATGCGTCAGTTACGACGGCGCGGGACCGCCGTCGCCCAACCGCCCCGACCCGACCATCTGCCCCGAGATGGTCGGCCTCGGGCGCAGCGGCGCTTGCGTCGATTACGACGGCCCAGGCCCACCTCCACCGCCGCGCCGCGCGCCGCCGTGGCGCGCACCCTCCGCCCACGCACCGCCGCCACCCCTCGCTCCCTCTCCTTCCTCCGGCTCCACGCCGAAGCGGCGCCGCGTGCCTTACGCGGACCACCGGTCCGTCCGCGACCCGCGCCCTTACCCCAAGCCAGCCCTCGGTGTCCGCGCCAGCGGCAAGCCCGCCCGCAGCACCGGCGCCAGCGGCAGCGCCCCGCCCCCCGCCAGCGGCAGCGCCCCGCCCTCCGCCAAGACCACGCCGGAGGCCAAGCGCACGCGCACGGACGCCAGCACCAGGGGCGGCTACGACAAGGAGGGCCGTGCTTCGACGCCCCGCCGTCGCCCCCTCTTCAAGCCCGACCCCGGCGCCGCTCCCGCGCCCGCCCAGCCGCTGCGCCCTGGCCCGGACTGCGGGAGGCGCCTCGTCGCCGTCCCGGCGGGCGGCGCAGCAGACCTCCCCGCCCCGGCACCGTCGGGCACTCGCGGCCCCGGCGGCGCCAACATGGCGGCGCTCCGCGCCGCCCGCGCAGAGCTGAAAGGCGAGCTCTTCGACGTCCTGCGCAACGACAACTCCTGCCACGCCATCCTCGCCGATGACGATGTGCTCGAGTGGATCTGCGACATGTCAGTCCAGGGCGACCCCGAGCAGGCGCCCATCACCACGCAGTACCAGCGCGCCAGCAACTGGAAGCACTGGGAGGCGTACTGCGCCCACCTGAAGCTCGCGTCGCCGTGGCGCCCACCGGCCTCCAGCCTCGACGCCGTCGGCCAGCGCCGCGAGACGGCAATTTGGACGGGCGCCCTCATGTTCATCTACGGCAACATGAAGCCGGCCAAGGGCAAGTACCTCCCCGCCGGCCCGCCTCACTTCGGCAAGCCCAAGCCGCCCTCGCCCTTGAGCGCGCTCGCCGCGCTCCGCGGAGTGCGCGCCGAGCACGTCGCGCGTGGCATCGAGCCGCCGTCGCTCTCGCTCGCCGCCAAGCGCGCACACGAGCAGATGCTGAAGTACGCGCGCGAGCTCGGCCCGGAGAACTGCGTGCCCACTCGCGCCATCCCCATGAGCCACGCGCACATCTGCTCGATCCTCTCCATCCCCAGCGGCGAGCCCATCCTCAAGGGCGGCAAATCATGGGACTGGGACACGCCGTACGGCCGCAGCACGCGCACGCTGTTCCACGTCCTCGCCCAGGCAGGGTTCCGCAAGGCCGAGGTCGCGCTCGGCTCCGGCGCCAAGTTCGACTCGACGCGGATCTCCTTCGCAAGCCTGAGCTGGCTCATCGACGGCAAGGTCGTCAAACACCCCAAGGAGGAGCAGCTGCGTGGCCTCAAGCCCGGCGACTACGCCATCCTCATGCCGGGCCCGTCGAAGGCGGATTGCTTCGGCCACCGCTGGGGGAACAACCCCATCTGGCTGCCGTTCGACCCGCACGCGGCCATCAACGCCGCCTACGCCCTCGCCGAATGGGAGCTGTGCGCCCTGGTGGCGCCCGAGGCGCGGCGCACCACCCCGCTGTTCTGCGGTCCCGAGGGCCTGGGCTCGTCGCTCCGCGGCCCCGCTCTTGACGAGATCTTCTTCCGCATGATGGCCTTCATCCTGGGCGACCATGCGCTCGCCAAGAAGTACTCTCTCCACGGCTTCCGCGCCTACCTCGCGTCGGCGCTGCTCGCGGCCGGGTGCTCGGACGCCCAGATCCAGGCGGCGCTCCGGTGGGCGTCGCGCGAGGCGCTGCAGGTCTACTCGGTCGTGCAGCGCGAGGAGTACGGCGGCTGGCTCATCCGGGCCGAGACCGTCAAGCTCTCTGGGGCGCGCGCGTCTTCCCTCCACGCAGAGGGCAAGCACCTCCCCACTTACGAGGCCGAGCAGATGCTCGGCGACGCGATGGCGTTCCGCGACGACCTGCGGCGGCGCGCCGAGCACGCCGACCTCGCGGACGAGCGCACCATCGCGGCCTTGGGCGTCGACGGCATCGTCGCCGCCGACCTCGACGCCTGACGGCGCCCCGCCGCAGCTCCGGGCCCCCGGATGTCCGGGGCCCGCCTAATACGCACCCACGGCGCCGGCCCCTCTCGCCGCGCCTCGCACTCGCGCCCATTGGGCCGCACTCCGCCGTGGGCGTGCGCACGTTGATTGTGCCGCACGACTGGCTGTACCGCCTTCGTGCGTTGTGGTGTCCATTGGTAGGGAGTTGGTGTACCGGGGTAGGGACTTAGTGGCCAAGCAAAGCTCAGGACGCTCCGCGCCCAAATGCAAACTTGCCACTTATACGAAAAGTCTCCGCCTCTCGTACGACAAAACCAACTAAATATCCCTACCATTCTGTACGAGTGGTCCAGCCAGCAACGGCTAGACCCCTCGCACACAATGGACACAAGCACACACACACATACAAGGTATACAGGCCGTATTTAGCAACGCCGACCGTCATGCTGGCTTGGGGGAGTGGGCTCCTCGGCTTGTCGCCGCGCGAGCTTGAGTCCCATGTCGGAACGGTGACACACGCACCGAACAGGAGCTTTATCATGGAGCACTGCCCTCGATGCTCGGAGGAGGGAATCGATGCCTTGGACCGAGACGAGCTTGAGCAGCTGACGGCGCAAGTGCATGCAGCTGTGCTCGCAGGCAGGGGAGTGAATCTGTACAGCGCAGCGGCGGCATCCAGGCGCTATGTTGACGTTCATAACTGCTACAACGACTGCTCTGGGCACGGGAATTGCACCGCGGGCATTTGCGAGTGTGAGGGCAACTTTGGGGCAGCAGACTGCGCCGAGGGCGCGTGGCATGAGGAGGAGGAGGGCGCCTTCATCTACGTGTACGAAATGCCGCCTGAGCTCGGCTTGGGCAGACTGCGCCAAACCCTGGGCGACCCACTCTAC
>Ga0115006_10001819_pt1 | contig 13670 bp, 14 predicted proteins | sample ArcOceMetagenome_3_FD_88943 | JGI IMG/M metagenome (GOLD analysis project Ga0115006, IMG submission 88943) | Marine eukaryotic phytoplankton communities from Arctic Ocean - Arctic Ocean- Svalbard ARC20M Metagenome | ecosystem: Environmental > Aquatic > Marine > Oceanic | place: Arctic Ocean...
ACATATACATATGCATATACATATACATATACATATACATATACATATACATATACATATACATATACATATACATATACATATACATATACATATACATATACATATACATACATACAGAGAGAGAGAGAGAGAGAGAGAGAGATGTAAATATATATACATATATATATATACCATAGGTGGGCGACGTGCTCGGTGGCCGTGGTCGAAAGCTTGGCCTCAGCGTTATCCTTGATCGGTCAGTGCCCTTATATGTGTCCTTATATGTGTTCTTATGCGTCTCCTTACGTGTGTCCTTATTTGCTGAACGAGAGAGAGAGAGAGAGAGAGAGGTGCAGCTGCTGTCCGAAGGAAAGGAGAGATCGGCTCAAAAAATTGCCCATACTTATCGTTGGCTATATCTATGTATGTGTTATAATTGGCCTTACATGTATTGATTACAGGTGCAACTGCTGTCCGAAGGAAAGGAAAGAATGGCTCAAAATTGCCATGGTCGAGCCCCGGGAAGCTGCTGGTCCGAGCATTAAAATTATGTGTAATACATTTATAGTTGGCCTCACTTATAATCTATATAGTTCTGGTAATATATTCTCAAGATGCCGTGGTCGAGCCCCGGGATGCTGCTGGTGCGAATATACTTGACAACATTATATGTAATATACTTATAATTGGCCGTATATATAAGTTATTTATTACTGGTAACATATTTATAATGGACTTGTATGAAATATAAGTACCTCTGCATACAAGTACTCCTGGTCACATATGTTGTACTTGCCATGGTCGAGCCTCAGGAAGCTGCTGGTGCGCACATACGTAACAGCATTACATAATAACATTGAATGCATATGTTTGGTGCGAATATCAATACGCAATAACATTACATAATAACAATATATCTGTATATTTGGAAAAGTGCCATGGTCGAGCCCGGGACGCTGCTGGTGCGCATGCGTGAGTCCGTGCGAGCGGACGAGCATGCACGCATGCATGCAAGCGTGTTTGTGATTAGGGCTCACTTATTTGAGGCGCGGTGGTACAGCAGAATTAGAATGCGTGCACAAATAGAATGTGTTCTCTTACTTTTCTTCCAAGCTTCTTCGACGCTAGAATGTGTATTCTTGCAAGCGTGTTTGTACTTGCTAACATATTTAAACCCTTTCCCCTGCCTACCACCAATTCACCATTCCCCCCACCCCCCCGTCCTCCTCGCCCGCCCAACCCCACCCACGACTTCAGTCGTCTTCTTCGACTACGACGCTGAGGTCTGCCGGCAGCGAGTGGCCGCACGAACTGACCATCCTAAGATCCCATTTGGCGGTGGTGCTAAAGCGGTTGCGGCACATAGTAAGACGCTGAGTGCGCCCCTGGCTGAGGAGGGGTTTGGGTGCGTGCATGTTGTGCAGAGCTCTGTGGAGGCGGAGGAGGTTGCGCGCCGTTTCGGGGGGCTGTGATTGTGTATGATAGATGTGTTTGATCTGTAACGTGTAGAAAGATTTTGTTGCTCAAGACAAACATCCGTTTGCCCTTCCTATATCTCTGATGCCTTTAGCTCTCGTGATACCTACCACCTTGAAAAACGCAATACACGAACACAAAGTCGTCAAAAAACTGGAGAGGATCGCACACCAGTGCCAGTGTGGTATACCACGCTTGCACTGTGTGACACAACACACAAATTTTCCGCCTCCGTGCCCAGGAATCTCGTCAGCATGAGAGTATGGGGTGAGGCACGCAGGGAGCGTAGTCACGGTTTAGCGCTGAATTTTTCTAAATGAAATTTCTATTTTCCGATGGAATCAGCCTAGCCTTTCACTTGGTGGCAACTCACTCGTGCGCACGTGCTTTCTCTCAGTTACAACAGGCCCACGCATGGTGCATCAGCTGAGAATGACGTACGCCCAATGAGTTGGTGAGCACGTCGCCTCCCTCTCCAGAGGTGATGAAATGCTGGCATCGAGCAGCTTCGTCGGGCTTTTCGAGTTTCAACAGCACTGTCGCTGCCATTTTTAGGTACACAGCGCCTGTCGTTCGCCCCATGGCCACACCCGTGGAGATGAGGCAGCTTGCAGCTACACGCGCATGTACAGCGTGTCCGTATTGGCGGAAGACAGAGAGCAGCGTCTCGGCGGCCACAGCAAGGCTTGCTGCAGAGCCCTCGGAATGCGCATAAGTAATGTCTCGACAAGCCGCGGCCTCGTTGTACTCGAGGGCGTCGTTGCTGTTTTCAAAACACTTGGCGGCTTGTTCGAAGCGTTGCGCTCTGAAAAGTATCACACCCTGCGCGCGCCAATCCTCTTGAGAAGACGCCTGGGCTAGAGAGGAATTACCGCCCTCGTCCGCCAGTTTCGAGCGCGCGAGAAGCGACATCTTGTGTGCCACGTTTGCGCGCTCGAGCAGCTCGAAGAGGGGAGCACGCTTGAGTTCGTCCTCGTCAAAAAAGACTACGCGCGACTTCGCGCGCGTCACACTGACGTACAAGGCCTTGAACTCCTCACAAACGATGTAGTGCTTGCTGGGCTCAAACGCGGGCAAGTTCCCCTTGTCGAGCTTGAAGAGTTTGTCCGCGAGCGCACATTCTGTAAGCTCCGCTGCCCCTTTCTTCTCTGCAATACTGCCAAGCACGGCGAGCATTTCCCGAACCGCTACATCTTTGCGGTCTGAACTCGTATTGAGCTTCGCCATCAGTCCCTGGACCCAGTTCAAAACGCCCATCCAAACTACTCGCATGTCCGCCAGGGAGTCGCTGAAAAAGTTGTAGATAATGCAGTCCTCAAACTCGAGGCCCTTGCACTCCTCAACTGTCATGACGAGAGCGGTGGGAAAGTCGACGCGCACTTTGCTCTTGGTCTCAAGATTGCGCACAATGATGCACTGATTCGCGCCAAATTCTGCAGTCGCCTTCGACTTATCGCTGCCATGAATCAGCGTGTATAACTCGAGAGGCGTGACGTCTGGCAGCAGGATTGGTGCTTCACCTCTGTTCTTTGACTCCTCTAGCCGGAGGCGATCGACAGCGTTGGGAAAGAGCTCAACTAGAAGCGACACCAATACGTTGGCGCATCTCAAGATCCCATCATGCGAGCGATAGTTTGTCGCTAGTTGCTCGAGCGTTGGCACATTCACAAAGCGTGCATCGTCAGCGTGGACACCCCGCGCCCTCTGCTCCTCCTGTTCAGTAAAGAACATGTTTCTGATGTCTTGGAACCGGAAGCCGCCGACACCTTTGGCAATAGTTTGGCATGTGTCTCCTGCGAGAAAGAGGGCGTTCGGGTTGGAGCATGCTGACATGAAGGTCTTGATGAGAGCCTGCGAGCAATCCTGCACCTCGTCGACCAGAACAGAGTGTATGGGAAGCTCACGTCCACCTTGCCGAGCCTTCCACAAGACCAGGCCCGCGTGCGCGGCAAAGATGACGTCACACAAGTCGTAGTAGCCCAAATCATTTCTGAGCTCTTGGTACTTGAGGAAGAGGTCATAGAGCTCTGAGCGAATGCTCGCACTAGCAAAAATTCTCAATAGTCAGTGTCCTAGTACATTTGCTCTACACAGGCACTACGTACTGACTGTGGAGAAATTTTGCCTGCCAGTCACGGCCCCTGTCTTTACGGGGAGTGCCATATACTCTGCACGAGACAAGTAGCCGTTTTGCGTGCGCAGCGCTGCAACACTGCCTTTGATGATGCTCATAATCTCGGCGAACACCGCCGAGGCCGAGAGGCTCCTCTGCACCGTCTGTCCCTTTGCGCCAACTTTAGCACCTAATTTCGCGGAAGTGTTGCCGGATGCCGCTGCATGGACAGCGAAGCCAGTCGTCAGCGACGCAGACAGACCACAGGACAGGGGCACAGAAACGCTGATCGGGTACCTGCTGCAACGCCTCTGTGCACCCCGACCATGCGCGGCCACATTTGAAAAGTGAAAATAGAAACATCGATTTCTATTAGGCCTCCCTGCCCAGCACGAATGTCGTCATCGTCAACCCCATTTGCACCATTGCCGTCTTCCTCAGCACATGCAGCCAGAAAGGCTTGCACAGGTGCGCCTGCTCGTTGATCCGCTGGATCAACCACAGAGCGCAAAAGCATCGAGAGCCACTGCCGCGTGTCGAGGAAGAGCGGAAAGTCTTGCGCCGTGGCACTCAGGATGGACCTAGGCACCGTCCGCCCTGCGCCACGTGAGCAAAGCGTCCGAAATTTCTTTTCCACACATCTCAGCAGTCCTGGGTTCATGGTAACGAATACTTGATTCAGACCTATGCCGTACTGACTCTCCTGCAGAAGCATGCGTTCTATCGCTACTGTCGTCTTCCCTGTGCCGCTTCTCCCGACCACGAGAAGCGACGACGGCGGGTGAGGATTCATATGCACCAGCTTCTCTTGCTGAGCATCCAGCGTCTCGTGCTCCCTGCCTGCATTCGCAACATCTTGAACATCTTCTGAGCGAGAAATCGTATCGGCGGCGACCACTGGCGCTCTGAGATCCGCACACAGCTTCTGCAGCGCGTCCAGACACTGTTCAGCCTTCATTCTCTCGAGCTCCTTCTGTTTTTGCCGTTCTGCAAGCAAACGCGCTTCCCGCTCCCTCGTTCGTCTGGACATCTCCTGTTCCAGAAAAGCCTTGGATGCACCTTTTGCCAGTTCCACGGGAGATTGTTTCTGCAGATTCAGTGCGATTCGGCCGAACTCTGCTCCATCATCTACAAGAAGACGCACTGCGCCGACGTTGTCTGTACCCACACACTCGTCAGCAACGTGGCGCAGGAAGACACCCCCCAAAATGAACATATACATGCTATACACACACATATTTAGATATATATATATGTATGTATATATATATATACAAGATACATACATATGCATATACATTATACATGCATACATACATACATACATACATACATACATACATACATACATACATAAATACATACATATACATACACGTATGTTTTGTCATCAACTACGCACGCACACGCACACGCACACGCGCGCGCACACACACACACACACGTACACATATTTATATGTATGGCGGAGCGGACGACCAACCCGCTGCTGCAAAGAGGTGGAGAGGAGTGTTGAGTTTCGAATCAGTCAATTGCCACTTGGCCTTGATGCCCCCAGAGTGCAGCAGTATGCGAACAGTCTCTTCAGATGTAGCAAGGTGAAGCGCCGTTTCCCGCTCCTCTGAGCAACGTATTATATTGGGGTCTGCCCCAGCTTCCAGCAGCATTGACAATACGCCTCGAGTTTCATTGTCATCTCTCTCGGCGAGCGCGTGGACGGGAAAACCCACGGGAAAACTCATTTCCGTTCGTTCTGTGTTGACGAGCTTGACGCTGAGCTCTTTCTCCGACCCTGTAGCACAGCCCCCACAGTCATCAACCCAGCGCTGCAGGGGCGAAGAAGAAGCCCAGCACCAAGCCCATCAGCTCGACCGCTGGGCTCCTTCTCGCCCAGCCAAGGCAAGGAGGTGTTCTTAGCCACAGAGGGGGGCTGCATTACCATCCAAGGCGACGCACAAGCGGCCCTCGGCAGATACGCGCTGCGATTCCTTGACAGTGCCCTCCAGACCGTTGTATTCCCGCTTCGTGGTCAGCCCTTTCAGCCGCACCCGACTTCCAGGCCGCGGCAGCTCCAAGGCCGACATGGAGGCCACCGAAAGTTTGGACGGAAGAGAGCGAACTACGACATCAAAAGAACGAGATGCGAGCCTGCACACAGAATACACCCCTCAGAAAGTTTGCATGTACTAATCAATCTGAAAATGAATCCTTGTCAGACTTTTGAGGCAGAATACCAGTCGCCATGGAACATAAGCGCGAGTTCAATGGGACTCGAGCCGTCGTCCGTCTTCACGTGCACCTTTGCACCGCAATCAATCAGCAGATTGGCTATATGCTGCCACGGTCCCACACGGCTTGCGAGTGTCACGTACAGCGAAGTTCGACCACGACCGTCTTGCTGATCAATGGGAAGGCACTTTGCGTTGAGCAACAACTTCACGGCAGCCAGTTGCCCAGTAGCACATGCCACATGCAAGGCCGTCAAGCTTCCAAATCCTGTGCGACGTTCCTTTGAATAGTAGCTGGCCTTCTTGTCGAGAAACTTGCAAAAAAGAGTATTTGGCGGCTGAGTATTCTGCGCCATGGAACAAGCACGCTGAATCAGAGACATCTGACTTAAGTTGTCATATGGTAGCTCGTCGAGAGTTTTCTTTATTCTTCCGAGACCACCAGACCGGTCGAGGCACGCATTCAGCGCCTCCAACGATCCGTGCTGAAGCAGCTTGTGCGCAAGGTCTACCAAGATCTGCTCCGCACTGCTGCAGTCCATCAGCGGGGCATCACACAGGAAGGCTGTGAGAGCATTGACGAAATTAAGGTGCGTTTCTTGCAAGGTCACCTGCCAGGGCCCTAAATTAGCTGGACGAGATGTGAGCCAAAGGTTGAATCCCTGCGCAAAATCCTCGAGTGATGGCACACGCTCCTCGAGATACGAGTCCCAACTTCCAAGACCAGGGAGCAGAGGAAACAGCGCAGTCTCTCCATTATGCTGCAGCTTCGTGTTCGTCGCATCCTCGTCTTTGGCTTGCATTAGAACAAGCATCACCTTTTGCATCGAGTCTTTGACCTGTCGTTCCATGTGGAGTCGGAGAACAGAGTCCTTGAGTTCGACTCTGACAAGCTTAGCTGTCTGTCGGAGAGGCAATCTTTTTGCATCATACCAGACAATGACTCTCGTGTCCACATTCAACATTGAGACAACCAACTTGTACTCGATCGAACGATCTGAGGAATCGTAAGAAAGGAAGGTATTGTCAGCGCACACCAAGCTCATGAGGGCCAAGCGGTCCCTTGTCTTGTTGATCATGGATTTTTTGGAAATGGCGCTTTGCAACGCATTGCTGTTCAGAGGAGAATGGAGACAGTAGTCCCACAACACCCAGCCCAGCATGTGCTGAAGTCTGGAATACTGGCAGCAAATGCGCCCGCCATGTCGCATCCCCTCACACTTGGCCTCACACTTGAGGGCAATCTCAGCGCCATTATACGAGCTCTTGGGGTCAATAGCGCTTTGCAACGCATTGCTGTACACATCGATGAGATTTGGCCATACGCCAGGCCATTTCAAGCCCGCCCAATCTCGTCCCATCTGCCAATGCTCAGTTGCCGACAGAGGCACAAAACTATGGCGCACGACGCCAGGGGCCTCCGAGCCTGCAGAGATAACCTGCGCAAGCACTGACAAATCTGCGCAGGAAACAACTGCGCCACTGCCTGCCTGCAGCATAGGTCTGAGAGAAGACATGGCGTGCAAAAGGTCGCGCGCCGCGAAAAAAAGCTTCTTGTTGTACTCAGAGGCCAGCAGAGAACATGCCAACTGAAGCAGATTCGCTTTGACACCGGATGGATGCTGAAGCAAATCAGACTTCTCGGGACCGATGTAACGAAGATGGTCAGGAATACGGAGCGTGCCCTCTGCACCTGCCAGCGAAAGAGAGAGAGCGCGCGCGTGCGCGTTTAGTTTGTTGTCGAACGTATTTGTGCATGAGGGGAGCAATCTTTCGGTTTACTGCACCTTCCGCCGCTTCCCCCGGTCTTCGCGTTCGGTGTGATCGGGCTTTCTGTTTTTGTTCTTCGCTGATCTTGTTCTCTGAAGTGCAAGTTCGAGATTAGCCGAGGTGCTGCGAGCGCAATTGAAACAACAGATTCATGAAGAAGGCTTACCTTTGCTTACGACCTTGAGATCGCCGCTCATGGCTTCCTTGAGGGCGCCAATATTTTGCTCCTCAGCATACTTGTGCAACATAGACTTGAGCTCGGTCACAAGCATAGTGACCTGAAAAATTGCTTTCAGACCTGCACTCTCGTCTTCTTGTCCGTCCCTCTTCAGTCGTTTCTCTTTGCCGTTGTTGCTCTCGTCCTCCGCCGCAAGCCTGTCTGTCTTCCGTTCCCTCTCATCTTGTTCTAGTGCCAACACCGTCGACAATTCTTTCATCAGCTCAGGGTACGCCGCAAAACCGAATCCTGCTGAAGAGTTTGAAGCTTCTCCTCCCGATTCATCTTTGAGCAAAGCAATAATCGACTCAATCCGATCACACTCTTTCTTTAGGCAGTTGATTTGTCGCACCAGTTGGCTGAAAATAGTGCTTCCAGCGCAGGTGTGGTCTCCGTGTCGACCCTGACAGGCTTGACACTCGTCATTCGAGCTCGAACACTCATCATTGACGAGAGTCGCGAGGTAATAGCTGTGCGTTGTGGCTGGATGCAGCGGATCTGCAAAGGAAGGCTGGGAGAGGAGAAATTGAATTGTCCCTGGGCCAGCATTTGAGCGAATGGCATACTTCATCATTCTTTTTGCTTCGTCTTGATAGATGCCTCGATAATCTTTGAAGTCAGTGTAGAGCTGGATGCCGGCAAGATCGAGGCGCGTCGGAAGCCAGTCTGTATTATAGGCATATAAGTACTCTTTGTAATACTCCGGAATTCGTTTCTCCGCAACTTGAAGCTTGCGGGTGCAATCCGACCGCGACGCCGGCAGATCATTGATCACCTGCATCAAAAACACGATGCGCGAGAAATCAGTATCAAAATTAACCATCGCTTCCACTCGCGAGTGGACGCACGTGTACGCGCACGCGCACGCGCCCTCGCATTCGCACACGCACACGCACACGTACACGCACACGCACACGCACACGCACACGCACACGCACACGCACACGCACACGCACACGCACACGCACACGAACACGCACACGCACACGCACACACGTACGTACATACGTACGCGCATACGTACACACACTTGACTCGCTTACTCACAAACACGCTCACCTCGTTCATGACTGGAAACGCATCAACGACCGCTCGCAGATCCTGATTCAAGCAAATGTCGGAGAGGTGCGAGTACACAGAGGCGGCACGCTTCAGCAGGGGCAGGTCAGATTGCGGCTGTTGGGATGAAGCGTACATTAGCGACAGCGCCTGGGCAAGCAGGGCCTTGAGCGCAATATCGAAACACCGACGATCCTTCACCTCGCCCGTGTGCAAATCTGTGATGCGCAATTGCGCCGTCCAACTGTCGCTCGGTAGCGTTGCCAGCAAAAACTCACATTCTCTGACGCATTCGTCAAGCTTGGCGCCCAATAGCAACGACATGACGCGTGTCAAGCGCAGCGCATTGCTCTCCTCGAATACGCCGCTCAATGACAAATGGATTGCGCAGTCCCCAAACATTTCCACTGCATTCCTGTTTTGCCACTGGTTTTCAGTTGCATCTCGATGCTCTGCTACTATTGCTGCTTTCCGTCTCACTGCTGCCTGCATTGCTGCCTTCCTTGCTGCTGATGATGAGTAAGGTGGGCCACTCGCCGCGACTCCGCCATCGTCAGCGTTTCCTCTAGTCCAGTAATTTGCCACCCTGCCCATCAGGCTGGAACCAAATCGCACAGCGGCACCCAGCACACTTTCTCCTTTCCTCTCCAAGATCCGTTTTTCCTCCGCGCGCGTGACCAACGCATCAGATGAGCGTAACATCACTTCAGCAAAGCATTCATTGACGCGCCGCTTCGCGATATGCTTTGCTGACAAGCCTGCGAGCTTCCAGTTCTCATCAGCAGCTTTGCGCTTCTCTCTGGCCCCTAAAAACTCGCGATTCCTCAGAGCTTCAGAAGCTTCTGCTTGAGCTGTCTCAGCACGAGTCAGCCAGATGGGTTGCATCTGGATCCATTCTTCAAGTTCATTTAGCGTCTGGGAGCTTTCTTCAAGCTTGAAGAGCATGTTTTTATAATGTTCTGCGTTTTTCAATCGCGCCGTGAGGGTGGCAAACTTGAATTTGCGCTGAACCATGCTCGCTTCCTCTCTCCAGCGAGAGAGCGACAAGGAAGAAGGCAGAGTTTTCTTTAGATGTGCATATTCCTCCGATGCTCGATAATCTGTCACTTGCTCGTAGAACCCCGATGGCTGGATCAAGTTTTTCTCAAGCCGGTTAACAATTCTCTGTAGCAGCCCACGGTCGGCATCCTTGCTGGGGTCTCGAGTGTCCAGCTCACTGATGGTCTCCTTGATGGTCTCAATCTCAGACTTTATGGATTGAACTTCATCATTCAACTGCAGTATGCGCACACGCAAACACACGCACACATATATAGCGTACCAACAGACAGCAAGAGAGAACACCCAGAGATCTCAGCATGATATCTCACATCCTAATTGCATGCGTGTCCGAATACAGAAGACATTTCAGCATCTGCACCTTGTCATAACGTCGCTCAGCAGCTGCCAGGAATTCCAGAGCGTCAGTGCCTAAAATAAATATGTGCGCACATTTCCTAAAACAAATTACTCTAGAGCAGACTTCTGAGAACGTGCCTGCTATCCTGCGCTTCAAATATTCCCCCTTTGAGGCCGCATCATCGAAGCCTGAGCCTGAGGCAGAACACAGGACATCCCAGGCAGCCTGAAATTTCTTGTTTGCATCCCCGCAGAACCGTTTCGCGCCTTCAGAATCCGCAATTCGCAGTCTCTTTGGGGCCTTGTTCGTTGCCGCGTCATTGGCGCCCTCAATATTTTCAAGGAGCGATCTCTTGACCTGTTGCACCTCGTTTTCCCACCCGCGGAAGAAGGGCATGATAAATTTGTTGTTCGTTCTGCCCTTTGCTGCCTGTCGTTTCTTATACTCTTTTCTGCATAGATTCCTGAAAGGATGTGGGTGGGGGGGGAAGTACGTCAGCATGCACGACGCCTGGGTGTATTGTGCACATGCATGCATCATATGATACAAATTCATCGCACCTGTATGCAGTGAAGAAGATCTTCTTAAACTCCGAGACGAGGAAGGGAAATGCATCCGCCTGTTTTTTAACAGAGAGATGAGGCGGGCAACAGAGAAAGAGATGAATATGCATTTACGTACACATATGTGTCTTCTATGCATATGTGTATGCATACAGTGTATGCGCATATTGATAGTAGGAATGCACGCACAAAATACATGCATATACGTGCATGCACACATATGCATATGTGCATCGCTCAAGCCCTCTCTCCCTCCCTCGCCTCCCCTCGATTGTATTCACAGAGAGAGAGAGAGAGAGAGAGAGAGAGAGATTCACGAATGTCTCGTCTCGGCACAGACACTTGAGCTGCCATGTGGGTGGGGCTTTGAACTTGGGAAATAGGTCTACTTTAGGATAGATAGGGTTACTGTACCCTATCTAGGCAGCTAGTTAGTTGAGCACCTGTCTGGCGAGACGCTCCTGCTCCCAGGCAGATAAATGCTTGTAATACTTAGTCGTCTGTTTCATCTCGGCTTTCAGCTTGTCTTGCTCTGGCTTACAATTCCTGCGTTCCGCTTGATATTTGGTGGCACAGCCGCTCAAAAAAAGGTTGGCTGTGCAGATGGCGAGAGTGCTAGTCGGAAACCCTGACTGGCGGTTCAAGGTCTTCGCTGGTTTAAAGTAGCACTCGTCGGACTTGACAACATGGATCATGCGAAGGTCTTTGATACCAAATGCGTCCCATTCTTGCTGCGTGAATTCAGTCTTGCGTGTCAACGCTTCTGCTAGCCCCGAATTCTGCAAAATCCAGTTGTTGGTGGTCTTAGTTGGTCTAAAGTAAGAGTTGCCCGACTTGACGAAACTGTCGTGGCGCAGTTCTTTGATCCGAAAACTGTCCCATTCTTGTTGCGAGAAGCTCGTTACAACAGGGTCTCTGCCCATTGCAGCCTTTGCCAGCAACAAAGCCTTTGCCAATTCGTCATTTTCCAGCTCCCGGCCCTGGGAGGGCTTTGTAGCACCCAGCTCTTCCCACTTTAATCCTAGTCCGGGCTCAGTCTTACCGAGCTTCAGCCATTTCAAACCCGACGCAGCGTCTTTGTCTTCCTCAGCTGGCTGAAAGTAGCAGTCACCCGAGCGCACAAAGTGGCCCATGCAAAGGTCAGTGATGCCAAAATTGCTCCATTCTTTTTCCGTAAACGTTGAATCTGGGAGCTTCTCAGAATAAACCAATTTCAGGTTTCCTTTCGTGACCCTGCGTTTTGTGCCCTTGCGTTTCAACGCATTTTCGAGCGCTTCATCTTTGCGTTCCAACGCTTTTTGCAGCTCTACATTCGAAAGTAATCGACCATAGATGGGCTCGTTGCATTTCAGCCACTTTAACCCTGATGCTTTTTTCTCGTTCTCTCTCTTTTTTGCAAGCTTTTTTTCAAGAGATTTTTCCGTGTCAATTTGTTTTCCAAACGGTTTCTGCGTTTCCGATCCCTCCTCCACTAATGTAGCAGGAGACAAGCCCATCTGAAGCAGCTTTGCGTTGACTTCGCTAAGAGTCTTGGCGCAAAGGCATCTTCCGCTCTCAGTGAACGAAGACTCCTCTGCAAAGTCAAACGCGTCGTTCAACGCTTGGGTGGCCCCAGACTCTTCCACTGCTATCGTGACGGAGACCTTGATGCTCCCAGCTTCTGCAGCGTGCTTATCCGAGTTTGCTTCAGCAATTTTGACAGCTGGTTGAAAGTACTCTCCGTTTCGGGCCTTAACAAATGTGTGGAGGCTCAAATGGCGAATGCCAAAGACGTCCCACTCTTTTCGCGTGAATTCGGTCTTGCGCGTTAACGCATCTTGGAGCGCAACTGATCTAATCTCATGGCCCTGCTTGGGCTTCTCAGTACCAGCACTTTTCCAGTGCAAACCATTTGCGCTCAAGCTTTCGACCTTGTTGACGATGGCCACCATCATGACATTTGGAATAGAGTCCGCGGCTACCAACTCCATTGACGACTCTAAGAGCCTCTGCTGCTTAGAATTGAACTCCGATTTTGGCATATCAAGGTACGCAACTAACCTAATCGATATCTCACATTTGCTTTCCTCTATCCATTCTGTCTTCGTCGGGGCGAGACGGGCGGCATTGAGGAGCATACAAAAACCTTTGCGGACTAACTGAAACGTGTGCGTCTGGTCTTTGAAACGGTTTTCAATTTGCTTGTTGCTGTGCAAGAAGGCCGCCGCCGCTTGTCGATCGGAGAGAGAAGACAGCAACGAGACGCGCCGAAAAAGAAGGACCTTATCGCGGCCCTTTTCGAAAGTCGTCTGAGTGGTGACCGAGAACTGATGCCACTCGACCATGTTACTTCCGTCGAGTTTATCTGATCCATAAATTCTGTCGAGTTTATGGATCAGGTGCAGACTTCCATCGACATACTTGTCTCCGCCTTGTACATTTGTTCTGACACCACTGAAATCATCGAGCAGGACATCGGAAATGGGAGTGCGACAAATAGGGCAGAGCTTGTCGCCTGACATGCACTTGCCGGCACATTCCTTACACACGCACGTGTGCTCACAGGGGACCAGCATCGAGTCAGGCTTCGGCTCCAGGCACATGCCTGGATGGATTTTCAGACAGAACAATCAGCATTCAGACCTCAGGAATCAGCAGTACAGAACATGTCAACAGACGCCGACTTTTGAACGCATTCTACAGCACTCATCGTACTTTGCCGCATCCGGCTCGCTCGCACTGAGCTGCCATTGATGTCCGGTGCTCGATGCATCAGCCCCTGCGGATTCTACAACGTCTGCTGCTCCTTGTCCTCCATCTCCCTCCCTCTCCCTCTCCCTCTCCGTCTCCCTCTCCCTCTCCCTCTCCCTCTCCCTCTCCCTCT
>Ga0115006_10001820_pt1 | contig 13666 bp, 4 predicted proteins | sample ArcOceMetagenome_3_FD_88943 | JGI IMG/M metagenome (GOLD analysis project Ga0115006, IMG submission 88943) | Marine eukaryotic phytoplankton communities from Arctic Ocean - Arctic Ocean- Svalbard ARC20M Metagenome | ecosystem: Environmental > Aquatic > Marine > Oceanic | place: Arctic Ocean...
AGTCAATAGTCTTCCAAATCGACGCACATCCATCGTCTTCGCCAATCTGCTTCCGGAACACCTCCCGCTGGAAGGCGGAGTTGCAGGTCGAGAGGAGCAGGAGGGAGCGAAGGTCGAGGCAGCGCAGCAGATTGTTCCCGATGACCTCCGACGGCAGATGGATCGGGCCGAGGAGCGGACCGGTCTCGATGCGCTGCTTCTTGGCGGCACGGCGGGTCGTCATGGTGGTACCTCTTTGTCAATGGAACACTGCTCGAAAACCGCAGAGCAGACGTGAAGCACAGGCAGATACGCCCGGGGTTATCAGAGTATCAGAGACACATGATATTCTGAGGCAGGCGATTTTCGAACCGGATCGTCTTGCTTCGTCCGTCACCCTCATTCTTCCGGCCCGTCCGGCCCCCGCTTCCCGCTTCACTTGCTATTTTCAGCAGCGTCCATGCCCGTCGCCCTTGCATCCCCTCTCGTCCAACGAAGAGATATCGCAACCATTGGGCACTATCATTCAGAAAAGATACCCCTTCTACTCGTAACTCGCCACACATTTATTTGCCATACTGAACAGTAGATTGCAGAGAAAGCCATCAATCTGACCACCTCCTTACCACCACAACAAAAAACATGTTCAGGACGTTTGACCCCGACAACGACGTGTCGACCTCGACGCAGGTCAAGTCCAGCGTCCAGCGGCACATCAAGCAGTCGATCAACGAGTCGCATCCGGCCTTGACGGAGGAAATTCTCGACGTTCTCGTCCCGAAGAAGCCTCCTCTCACCCAATACAAGGTCGGCCCTCACCTCATGCTCTACTGCCGGGGAGAGGAGCCGGTATTCTTCCAGCAGCGGGACGGTCCCATCCTCCCGACGCTCAAGTTTGTGCAGAAGTATCCCAACTTGCAATTCACGCGGGTGACGGCCGACAGGGGCGCGATCCCGTTCATTCTGGGCGGCGCGCACATCATGTGTCCCGGCCTGACCAATCCCAGCGGCGAGATGCCGGAGGACGGCGTCGAGCAGGACGCGCAGGGATTCGATGTGCCCGGTCTGGAGGCGGGAAGGGGCGTTGTTATCTACGCCGAGGGCAAGGAACATGCCATTGCTGTCGGCGTCATGAAATTGAGCAGTGCAGAGATCCGAGAAAAGAACAAGGGGGTTGGCATTGAGGTTGCTCATCACCTTGGTGATGGTCTGTGGAACACATCTGAAATTCAGTGAGCGCAGCCGTGGTTCGGCGCAGGTGCCCACATTGTAAAGCGAGCTGCGTATGAAACAAGTGCTAGCTCGAGAAACTAGCAGTACACTCCATTTTAGATAGAACTAGAAACTCTAGTAGCTAGCTGAAGTACTACTACTAGTATGTATCTACGTACTAGCTAGAAGAGTGTGCGAGCGATAGAAAAGTCCGATCTACATATCATTTTTACAAATCCTTCTTTCTCTTAGCGCCACTACTGTACAGCAACAGGCACAACGGAGTGGTGAGCGATGAAATATTAGCGTCGTGGGCCAGGGGCTCATACCCCTGCGTGGCCGTTGGCGTCCTCCTCCATGGGCGCATCGCCGTACAACTCTTCGTCGGTCATGTCGCGGCCGTGTCTCCGCAAGTTCGGTGGAGGGTCGACACCTTCTGAGCAACGACGCCAGCCAGTTGCCGGGGGGTAGTCGACATAAAGACCGGTCATTGGGTCGACGCTGTAAAAGTCAACGTCCTTGGTAGTGCCCGGCTTGACGCCTTGGGGGACATACGAGATGTACCACGACATATTCCCGTTGCTCAACTTGCATCGGAAGAGACAGTAGCTGCAGGCCCGACCTCTCCAGGTTCCCTGCATCTTGTACACGGGCAGCCCATCGCAGATCTCCACAGTTCGTCGGTAGAGCCCGTTGACTTCGGCGAGGCCGGCTCCGCTCATTGTCACAAATTCTTCGTCGGGGTCATCCATGGCGCTATCACCGTTGCGCGCATCGTCGTCGTCGTCGGTGTACATGTCAGAGTCATCCGAGTGAGCGTTCGGGTCGCGATGATCGTAACCTCGCTGGTGGTGACGAATGTGATTGGGGTTCATTGCCTGTTGGAGTCGCTGATACTCTCTGGGATTTCTCTGGCACCACATGTTGACCAAATCGTACTCTTCATAAAGGGCCTTGATCGTGTCCGTGTAGCGCCTGTAATATTCTCGGTTCCGACCGCGTGAGTCGGCCGCTCCTTGAATAAGCCCACAGGCAGAATCACCGCCGCCGCCTGTAATGCCGTTCATGATGAAGTCGAGACGATCGAGCGCCCTGGTGTCCCTAAGCGAAGCCATGAGTTCGAACACCTGTTGGCAGAATAGCAGAGGACACGAACGGACATTGTGTTTGTTTGTGAGAATAAAAGTCACATTATTGTACAAGAACGGTCGGTGGTCTAGCGAGCAAGGTAATGGACTGGACTGACTCCACAGAAAGCAAGTAAAAGGTCTTCTCCCATAATTTTCGAACACTTCAGGAGCAAACTTACCCTTCTCGCAGCGTCGACATCGCCGTCTTGGTTCCAAGTGGGTTCCCTCGTGTAGTAAACAGTCAGGGCATCCCACAGCACGTGGCTCACTTTGGAACCAACTGCCATAAAGTCCAAAAAGTACTCGGCGAATCCTTGGTAGGTGCGATGGAAAGCCATACAAAAGAGCGAGTAGCTCTGCAGAGTATGCGAAGTCAGCCTGCCGAGTTGTTGTGCACCGCATCGGAAATCTTCTGGGTTGCTTTGAATGAGCTCCATCACATCTAGGCCGGTACTTTCTTCGTTTCCGTATTCCTCGGAGTCATCGCTGTTCCTTTGCTGATCCGCTGGGCGGTATCGACTTTCGTCAGACCGGCGGGTGAGATTGGGACGGAAGCCATGCGAATGTAGATCGTGCAAGAGTTGCGTTGGACCAAACCTTCTCGTCCTGTCCCTAAAGTACGTCAAGAAGGCGTCAAGGGGCACACCTTTCATGACCCGCCCACTCCGATCGGTGCCACTGTCGACACCGAATTTCTGGTAGAGGTCGGATAATTCGGTGTTGATCGTGGTCTCATCGACACCACACCACTCAAGCAGTCTGGAGAACTGGCGGAAGAATATGCGGCCAGAGGGGGGGCGAGACCAGTCGGCGAACACCGTCGCCAGCGCATTCCTGGCTTCTTCGGTGAGCTCGAGGGATGAGGTTGGCTTTCCTGGCAGAGTTTGTTCCACGAGAACTGGGTCCATCTTCATGCATGGATTGCCAACGATGCAGCCGATGGCCCCAAAGAGGGCGCAGTAATCGCCAAGCGTTGGGTGTTGGTGGTTGGCGGTTCGGTGCGTAGTTCCCATCATCATATGCGACGTCGGAACTGTCTCGAGTTTGGTGAGGGCATTGGCGAGCTCATGTTTCATGGAGCAAGCGGGGAAATAATGGAATGCGACAGGATGCGTATCAGCGCGAGTTGACAGTACCGCGAGCCGGTTGCATACTTGAGCCTCCATCAGAGCACGGCGAAAGAGTCGCCCTCGCTCTCCAGGGACGCAGGCCATATCGCGAAGCAAACAGTACATGCCACCGCTGTGCTTCCAAGCGAGCGGGACCATCTCCAGAAGCTGGTTAATGAAGGAAATGATCGTACCAATGGAAGACGCTCCGTGCTCAAGCTTGGTAACATCTTCTAAAGAATGGAGTCGCTCTGCCGCTGTTGCCTTGAGAGAAGCTGGCATTGGCATATTCAAACGTCGTTCTCCTGTTCTCATATCCTCGTCGTACTGTTCGCGAATGTTCTGCCACGCATCTGTCCAGCGCTGCAAAGCTTCCTTTTCCTGTGAAATCTTGGCACAAGCTTGGATTCCGGCATGGAATATCTTGGCGGCCACCTCTCTGGAATCCTTCTCGGGACAGTCCAGGCAGTACGTTCGCAGCCAGTTGGAGCTGATAAAGTTGGTGCGCTGGGCTAGCTCGTGGACAAAGAGCCTCGCGCCGTCTGTGTTGCCTCGAAGGACGTGCATCATCTTTTTCTCCCAACCTTTGAGCTGGGAGCGCTCAGGGGAGTGAAGGAGGATGTCGAACACATAGGAAAGGACAGTCCGAAGCAACGCTATGTGCCATCGCGAATATGATTCCCCATCCTCGTCGGCTGACAAGTCCATGGTATCGGATCCAATGTCACTGGCACCATCGCTTCCGCTGTTTCGCGAGAAGAGGAGGCAAGAATCGATGAGGCCGCTTAGGAGATGCTGGAAGTCGGGGCTCAAGAGAAAATCGAGCCAGCACTGCGTCTTGTTCGATCTCTGCACATCGGGCTGGAAGGCATCGAACCCGCTGGTTCGGGTCACATCCTTGAGGGCGATATCGTCTACTGTTTCCTCCTTTTCAACGTCCATGGGAGCTTCCTCTCCATCCTTGGCGGCAGCATCGGCCTTGGTCTTGTCCTCCGGTGGCGGGTCGGATGGCTTGACCTTCTCGTAAAAGAGCATAAGGGCGTTGGCGAATTGCTCCTGCTCGACAGTGTGCACCTGGCCATTTCCAAACTTCTGCTCTTTCTTCACCTTTCCACCGAAGCACTCCTGCTCGATGAGGGCAGGATCAAATGGAGTGACATCCTCATCGTCAAAACGGTACCACTTGTCGTCGCCGGTTGGGGAGCTCCCTCCGCCTCTGTCCGCGTGGACATCATCCCCGGCGCCGGTGCGATCGCGGATGAAGCTGTAATAGTGACCGCCTTGGGCAACTCCGGCATGAATCAAAACGCCAGCGAGCTTGTACTCGTAGTCCTCGTCCGGCAGCGAGCTCAACGGGTCGTCCTCCGTACATGTATCACCCTCGGCCTTGGCACTATCATCGGTGTCGGCTGTTGAAGATTCTTGAACGCCCTCGACGGCCATTGCGGCTCCGTCCGACTCATCGGCACCGTCTTTACCATCGCCGTCGCCACCGGCAGTACCCTTCTCGGCCTGCTCCAGCTTCTCGGCTGCTTCCAGCGTGTATCGCTTCATGTTGAGCGTTTGGTCGAACGAGCAACGGCTGTTGATCTTTACAGTTTCGAAGGTGTTGTAGTCCAAATCGAAGCGCTTCAGCGAAAGGACAAGCATGTTGGGAAGTCTTGAGATGGCAGTCTGAAGAACGGTATCCGTATTCTTCTTGCAGCGCTCGCAGTTGACCTTGTTGTCGCCCTCCATCACCTCCACTTCGCACATTGTTGCCAGAGCTTCGTGGATGTCGCTCTTGCCCCTAATCTGGCAGTCGATATTCATGAAATGCTCTTCCCGGTTCGTCTTCAGTCCGCATTCCTTGCAGACTTTTTGCTTGGTTTGCTTCAGGCCGAAGGTATTCTCGAGGTACTTGAAATGGTCGGGCGACCAACGTTTCAACGGCACCTCCAGCTTATCGAGAAGTTTGACGGCATATTCGGAGGCATCATTCTGCTGCCACACCTCAAACTCCATCTTCAGGCAGGCACTGGCCTCGACCAGGGGGCATGGGTCGTAACACCGTCCACGAAGGCCTTCCGAAAGATGGACAAACGTGCGTTGGACCTCCTCGAATAGTTTTCGTGAAAGCGCTTCGTCCTCGGACTCCTTGATGCCGCTCTTGGCAACGGTGATGTCGGTGGAGGCGGAAGGAGCAGCCGTGGACTTTTTGCCCTCCCCTGAGCTCTCACCCGCGGCGCCAGCTTCCGTCTCCATGGAAGTTTTATCGTCAACGACCTCGAAGCTGCCAGTCTCCTTGCCAGGACGTCCCTGGTAGAGGATGAGTTCTTCCAGCATTTCGTCTGGAAGCCTGTTCACCTCTTCTTGCGTAATGCCGGTCCTGCCGCCGAATTGGACGGGAAGACGAGCATAGCGAATGGTGTGCATCCCGGTTACGTCGTCGAAGCGTTCGACCGTTGCTTCATACGAGCTGTTGTTCTCCCAGTGGACATTGATTTTCTTACCAACAAGCTCGGGGCCCTTGGTGACTGTGCCGGCACCCACCGAGCGCAGGGGCGCCGGCAGAGTAGCCGAACAAAGCCTTTTCCTTAAACCAGGCATCATGAAGAGTTGCTGAAGGAGAGAATTCATGTAGCACGTGCAGCCCTGGTTCTTGAGCCCTGTGAACTTGGATGGTCCGGAGGCACCAATGCGGTGGCCAGTCTTGTCGTCGGAGGACACGTTGTGCCCCCATCGGTAGCGAAGGGACGGTGCAGCGGTGGATATGATTCCATCGACTCGATCGACAAGCACCATGTAGCCATCGCCATTGTCACAGGCCTGAGCGGCGGCGGTGACAACATCAAAACCGAGACGGCGTGACTTGTCATCTTCGACAGATGATGCTGGTGCAGTGGACGAGTTGAGCGGAGATAGAAATCCTTCAAATACGGCGCCCATCAGATCGATGAGGGCCTCGTTCTTACGAGATAATCTTCCTTCGTTGGCACGCATTGCCTGGGACCAGCGGCTGACTCCAAAGGCATCCAACAATAGCTGAACGCCATCGGAGACTGCTGCTCCACCGCCGCTCTCCACAAGTGCCCGGAGCAAACGAAAGCATCCTCCCAATACTTCGGTCGAAGTATCGCCCCCAGCGCAGTCAAGCTGCTGCCTTTTGGGCTGAGAAGCAATCTTGCGGCAAACAGCGCTGCTGATCTCGCGAAGCTGCGGCAAGTCGGGTCGGTCGGTGACCGGGTCCACAGGGTCGGCGTCGCTGCCGACGTTGGCTTTTTGCTCACCTTGCACAAGAATCTGCATTGCAGAGAAAAACTCTTCAGTGGCCTCCGATTTGCAGTCGATCCGCTCGAGGGCTTCCATCAACCATGGAAGAGCGCGCCTTGAGAGCAAGGGAGTCGTCAGAAGTAGATCCTCAGTCCACCGTCGGATGCGCGACGCGGTGTCGGTGGCAGCGCACGCGGTAACAGCGGCCATACCACGATCCCAAAGGAGTAGTGATATGATGAATTGCTTGGCAGTATCATCGGGCAACATCACAAACTGCTCTGATACGTCGGGGTAGGAGCGGAGCAAGAGACGGAGGACCTGGAGGGTGTCTAGGATGGCCTTGTCGGACATGCCCTGGCCCAGCACTACGGTCCCCGATAGACTCTCCAGGAGGGGGCGACAGTCCTGCATTCCTTTCATCAGCTCGACACCAATGTCGTCAAGATTGCCGCCGCCGTCGACATTGGAGGACGTTCCTCCACTGCCAATGAAGCAGCATTTGAGAATCCGCAGGGCGACGGTGTTGCCCTTCTCGCTTTCGGGCCTTAGTCTCCGTCCGCCACCGGACATTCCGCCTTCCCCGGACGCCTTGGTGAACAAAGTCATGATCGAGACGAAGCCTCCTGTCTCGATGAAGCCGCGCCGAAAGGTGGCGGCCCCTTCCGTCATTTGTGCCGCGGCCTCGTCAGGCTTGGGGATTACGGACAATATCTCAACGGAGGGGCGAAGAAAGGAATCGATGACTTCCATAACGTAAATGGATTTGTGGGAGCTGCGAGATCGATCAAGAAGGGCGGTCCACGGTGGCACGTCTTCCTGACTTTCGCCCTGAACGGCTCTGAGGACGTCTTTGGCGATTTTGAGGTTGGTGGGGAGGAAATCGAGGATATCCCACACAAGCTGGTGCGTATCGTGAGATGCCTTGGCAATGCCACTCCTTCCCTCCGACAAGGAATTGACGCTACTAGTGGAGAGCGCCTGAAGCTTTGGAACGGTGGGTAGTGCCTCAAGGACACCAAAGAGCGTGTCGTAAAGACCATCGAAGGACGTATCGTCGTCGAAGAGAAGGTTTTTCCCGCCTGATGCAACGGTATTGTCGGCATCTTGAACTAAAGGTGCATCCGGTTTGAGTAGTATGAACACGATTTCGCAACCTGGGCGGACAGCAAGATCGGCAACGAGTATACTGCTTGGGTACTTGGTCAGAGTGGGTGACTTCCCAACTTGTGCTGCGCCTGCTCCGGAGCTACTGCCACCAATGATGTTGGCGGGCCGGACTCTGTCGAAGTCGCAGTTGCAGTGCCTAGCGACCTTGGCTCGAACATCGGCCAATGTTTCTAGAGGATGGATCTCAAGCGCGAAACGGTCTTCGTTTTTGCCGTCGATCGGCTGATGGAACCGCTTCGCCACAACACCAACCGGTATTTTGCTCGACTTGCTTCGCAGTCCATGTGGCGCGGCCGCCATAACATCCGACCAAGTTTGGGCGGTCTTGATAGAAGAAAGAAACGCAGAAGATACTGGAGAAAGTGCCATGGGAGGCTCCGGAGGTTGTTGAGGCTGAGGCTGAGGCTGTGGTTGGGCCTGCGGCTCGGTTTCCGCCGCTGGCGTAGGCTCGGCGGCGCGACGTTTGAGGGCAGCGCTCAGGATGCGCAGACAACGCTCGGCTTCCCTTTCGCTGCTCTCTTGCCCGGCATCGAGGCCGTCCTTGACCTGGACCAGAGCATCGAATACGCGGTCGGAAAAGTTGGAACGCCCGGGGCCTCTGGCTGGCTTATCACTCTCGTAGAGGGCAAAGAGGTCCGCCATGGCCTTGGCGGCGACGTCCTCCGTACCGGCGGTCAGGCAGATCTTCCACAGGGCGTCCAAAGCCTTGCTTTCGTCTGCGGTATCGCCAAGAGACTGCAAAAGTAGCTGGAAGCTGGTGTAGGCGCTTATCCCGAGGTTGGACCAATCCAAAGATGCCGAGCAGAAGAGGTTCTGGAAGGCATACTGCCGCACTTCGTCTGAAAATGTCGGGCCAAGATCGGCTTTTTTGTTGGATTCATCCTTATCACGATCGCCTCCGCTGATTGTTCGGTCGCTCTCGTTCCCCGCCAGAAACACCATGAGTGCTTCCCTGTCACTGCCCTCTCCGCAAAGGCGCCAAAGCTGTTGCAGTTGGTCGGTTGACATCCCAACGCGGTTGGATAGGCTGTAGGCACTCCGCAGGAAATTCAAGCGATCGGCAAGGGCCGTTGCATGTTCCGCCGTCAAAGTAGGCAGAGAAGGCTTGAGGGAGTAGACAGAGACAGCAGAAGTACTGATTGATGAACTCTGTGGATGGGGAAAGGCATAGTCCGATAGGAAAAGAAAGCGTGAGAAAGTATACCACGTGACAAACGAAGAAAGTGTGTGAGTGTTCGCAATGCTACTGCACCTTACCTTTCGGATGATTTCGTTCTTCGATCTGACACCCTCGCCCCCTCTTGCCGCGATCTGCTGGTAGCGCTTCAAATAAGCAGCTAGTTCTCGAAACAAGAGCTCGGTTAGCGCCTCCCTGCCCCCGGCCACCACCTCTTGTGCTTCGTCAGCCGGACATGCCTCCAGGACAAAGCGGGTCAGATTTACCGTTCGCAGTGAGACCTTTTCGTTGAAGGGAACATCGAGGGGGGTCATAGACGCCGCGTTGCGCTCGAGTTCCTGCCGGCAGCCCTGCAGAAAGTTCGTCCTGCTCTTGGGGTGATACCGCAGTTCGTTGCGCACGTATTCTTTCAGATTTTCGATCTGAGAGCGGAGCTGAGGGGACGAGGAGGACGCTTCGGGATGGTTCAGAACCGACCAAAGAAGAAGTAGCACTTGAGACCTAACAGCATCGGACAGGGCGCGCCGTTTCGACTTGCTCGTCTGGTCGTCGCCATGCACCACGGGATATTTCATCACCATCGACGAGCAGAACGCCACGACCTCGGTAAGATGCTTCGCTTTCTCCTTCCGATCCAACGAGCCTCCCACCAGCTCAAGAAGGTGAATCGCCAGCTTGTCGGCGAGCTTGGGAAGGATCGAAACCAGCATCTTGCAAACCTCCTCGGTCACTGCTTCGTCCGGACTGGATACGTACGTCTCCCACGCCAGGGACAAGTGGGAGGGCTGCAGCGTTGCACTCTCGCGAATATCAGTGCGGGGGACTGTTGCGGGAGAAAATCGGTCGACGTCCATGCTGACTGCACCGTTGGTGTCAACGCTGCCGACGCCTTGGGCGCCATCGACTGCCGCTGCATCGGTCTTGGCCACCAGCTCATCTTCCTCCCATTTGCGTCCAAGCTCGGCCATAAACTCAATCAGGTCCGTGCTGCGGCTGACGACCTCCCGATGCGTGCCGCCCCCCTCGGCGCCGCCAAGGACGAGCTCGATCACCTTGTTCTGGACGGCCCACGCCGATATTTGGGCCGCGAGGGTCCTCGCCTCCTGTCCGGGTGGGTGCATCTCTCCTCGGGGAGTGAGGGTGGGGGGCGGATCCTGCCCGGGGCCCGGGTAGGATCCGTCGGGGTTCTGTTTGCCGCACGTCACCCACCCATCCGAGGGGGGTATGTTAATCTCATCCTGCGTCCTGGACTTGTGCTGGTAGTAGTCAACGTCCTTATCGGTGCCGGGCTGGACCGGATCGGCCTCCGATAGGAACCACCACCTTTGATTGGACCGCATCGTGCACCGGAACAGGGTGATGACCTTGCCCTGCTGCTGGGCCGCTGCATCGGCCTTTGCAGATGCCGGCGCAGCAACCTCCGAAGGCGCTCCATCGGCGGCTGCCATGGCTTGGTCACCACCGCCATCACCGCCGCCACCGTCGCTGCTCTTCTTCGGCAGGTCCTCGGCCGGGACGGTGTGCATATACTTGAGCTCGCCCTTGGCCCAAAACGAATTGTTGGTCCCCCCGCCGCCCATCACGAGGGCCCAGCCCTCGGCGTCGGTATCGGCCCCGAACTCGTACGAACCGTTGACGTCGGGACAACCGGCATTGGACGCCATGTACCGCCTCGGGGGCAGCGTCATCTTGGTGGCGTAGTGGAGGATGGAGTCTAGCTCATCCCACCCCAAGAGTCGGAGGAGAAGGGACGAGCAGGTGAGGTAGCGATGGATGAGGCGGTTGAGGTCGGCGTAGAACTGCAGGTACTCGGTCCGGGTGGTGGTAACGGCGCTGTTGGGATCACCACCGCTGCCGCTACTCGTGGCGGGAGGGGGCATATTCCGACTGGGACCGATGATGTCCATGATCTTCGTCATGTGGCGGCGGACGTCCTTCAGGCTCTCGGAATCCTGACGCTTGAGCCACTCGTCGGTGACGGTGTACGTGAGGTGGTGCAGGATGGGGCGGGTGATGGCCACGGCATTGCGGATCGCCGTCGCCTCCTCCGGTGTTGGGAGGACGAATCCGTCGGCGGTCGTGACGCGCTGCTGCTGGGTCTGGGACTGCTGCTGGTTCTGCCTCCTCGGATCGAGGCCCCTCGGGGGGAGCCACTCGGGCACGGCCTCGCCGGGGACCGACAGCAACGCCGTGATCTCCTGCACCGTGTCCGGGAACGGCCACGGGCTGGGCACCGTCCCGATCTTGCCGTCGGGTCCCGGCTGTGCACCGCCGTTCATGCCGGCGCAGATCTCCAGATACCGTCTCAGCACCGCCAGTCCGCCGAGGTCGAGGAACTTCCGGGCGTTGGCGGATCGGACGGCGGGAAGTCCACCGCCGTGACCGTTCCACCGCTGCTGCGGGCCGCGGTAGTACAGCTTCCTCCGGTCGAAGATGGCGGCAAGGATCGGGAGGATGGGGGAGGGGTAGGACTGCCACGGTCCGGTCGGAGCGGGAGCGGCGGCATCGTCCTTGGGCGCCTGCGGCTGCTCCTCGGTGCCGTCACTGCCGCTGCCGCCCTCCCCTCCCGTCGACGTACCGCCGGCACCCCCATCCTCTCCGGCATCATCGCCACGTTCCGCATCCTTCGTATCGCCGCCACTGCTGCTGCTGCTGCTGCTGCTGCTGCTACCGCCATCTTCCGCCGGCTTGTCCTTCTCCTTCTTATCGCCATCTTTATCGCCGCCGTTGCCATCCTTCTGGTCCTTCTCCTTCCCCTTGTTCTTGTCCTTGTCCTTGTCCTTCTTGTCCTTGTCCTCCTTGGGAGGCTTCGGCAGAGCCGCATTCAGTCCGCCATACCCTTCCCGTTCCCAGTACTCGACCCGCTCCGCCAGATCCAGGTAGCAGATGCACACGGCCTGCCGCAAACTTTCCTCGACGCATCCGCGCTCGAAATTGCCCGTCGTCTTGGGATTCTGATCGAGCAGGATGTTGGTGATCTGATCCATGTGCCGGTGGACGAAGGTGCGTGGTGTGAGGGGGTCTTGGTCGGTGGAGGAGGTGTTGGTGGCGGCCATCCCGCCGGGCGAGGTGCCAGGAGTGGGGGCGGGCGTGTGCAGGTAGAACCGGTGGGCGGCCGTGAGGGAGTCGACGGCGTTCTTCCAGATGACTGCACAAGCAAAAGCAAAAGATAGGATACCCGGGTTGGTAGAAGCGGAACACACGGATGAGAACAACAAGAGGGAAGGGTGGTCGTTAGTTCTTTGTGCGCAGTGTTATGGAGAAGGCAAGCAACAAATAACTGCAGCCAACAGGGGCCAGCCAAAGAGATGCAACGAAAAATCCCGCAAGGGGTCGGCTCCGCCCGCCGCGGGGGTGCGGGAGATGTGTACGAGTAGTTCTGGGGTCCGAATGAGCGAAAGAGCAGACGATTTGACCGCCGGGCTAACCACATATTACCGACACGAAATCCCAAAGAGCGAGGCCGGCCGGCCAACCAAAAAGCGTCCGCTGGGGCGGGCTGATTCGACGATGCCCATCGGATCTCATTCGGAGCAGGGCGGTAGAAAATGCCGACCTTTCCGCCCCGCGCACACGGGAGCGGGGCATGGCATGGCAGCCGGTATCTAAACGCTCTCTTGGGACCCCCCCGACGAGGACAAACCTTTCCTTCCTCCTTTGCGCATACACACATGCTCCCAAATATCCAATGCAGCCCGTTCCCAAGGCAAACAAGCACACAGACCAACTGCAAAAACACAAACACACAAGCAACTGCAAACTGCAAAACACAAACTCACCGGTCGCGCTCTTGTCCAATCCCTTGCGGACGTCGCCGAACAGGCGGGTCGCCGCCTCGGGCGGGGAGGGGATGGTCGCCACGGTGGGCTGCTGCTCTCCGGGTGGGGCCGCCGCGGCGGGACCGATGGCCGGCGCCGGCGGGGCCGGTTGGGCGCCACCTCCTCCTTGGGGAGGATCGGCCATCTTGGTGCTCTTTTGCGCTCGCGTAAAAATGAGGCGAGGCCCGCGCGAAATCGGATCTGGGTTGTCCCCCTCTAAATGACCCCCTTATACCGACATGCCTCGCATGGATTCTGTACCAGAAGAATGGTTTCTGCTTTATGGAAGAAAGGGGCAAATTGGTAAAAAGGGAGGTCCCTTGGATTCGAACTTGGGACAATGGTATACACTCTACGGAATGGTTTTCACAGGGCAATGGGAGGTCCCTTGGATTGCGCAGGAAGGCCAAAGAGCCGAGCGGCAAAGAGGCAACAGGATACCGATACCGAGCCGCCAGGCAAAAAGTGAACTAGGAATTCCTACGTAGCCACGATTAGCATGTCGGACCAGAACAAGGACGAGATCAGCATCACCCTGACCGACCCCTCGGGCGCCGTCGCCGAGAGCATCGTCGTCTCCGCCTCGGCCACGACTCTGGAGGAGCTGGCCTCCCTGTCCGTGGCATTGGGCGTGGCTCCCGAAAGCAGCAGCGGTAGCAATGGCATCACACTGGCCGTCGATGGTAAGGTTGTCTACGACGGCAGTGGTGGGCAACGGACGCTGGGAGATGCCGGAGTCGGCGCCGGCGACATGGTCCTGGTCGGTTCTGGTCGGGGGGCGGCATCGGCATCAGCCCCATCAGCTCCTTCTCCCGCTGC